>Ga0182748_1000054_pt1 | contig 159518 bp, 112 predicted proteins | sample eDN3rd37CKraftOP_FD_128877 | JGI IMG/M metagenome (GOLD analysis project Ga0182748, IMG submission 128877) | Enriched Organic Plus compost microbial communities from Emeryville, California, USA - eDNA 3rd pass 37_C Kraft OP (version 2) (version 2) ... | reverse complement strand
ATGCAAACCTCAATTCAGCTTGTTCAGAAAATCTAGAAAACGAATCGAAACCTTGTTTTCCCAGATGTGCGACCAGTTTATGGTAAGACGTAATTATGCCAAGTCCTTTGACGGTTTCAAGACTAGGATATTAACAAAGATAACGGCCATGACAGTAATTCAGTACATCAACAAAAACATATTCAACAGAAATATCAACAATTTAAAAATCAGCATTATTTAAAATGCACAACGGGTTAATTAATGTTATGAGTATACTAAAACTATTCTCCAAATTTGCTGTACCGATTTTATTAAGCTGCTATTTCCAATTAGTAACAGCACAAGTAAACTTTAATAGTATTCCCATAAAGGAAGAAATCAATAGTATATTAATTGCGAATCCACAGATAGATTCGATTCATATACAATTCTTTCAGAACACGCCTAGTAAATTGGAAATATTTAAAGAATCTAATGTTGTTAGGAATTATAAAAATAGAAAGGATATTTTTTTCTACGACCTATCTTTTGAGGGGGATAAACTACTGTTATCCGACGATTTTCCCACTATTAAAAATCTTTTAAATAAAAACCTGGCTACAACGATACAGAAACCGGAAACTGTAAAAAATTTCAAATTGGTTATCGGGAAAAAGTATTCGCAATTAAGGGATTCTGTTCCTATATATGGCTTATATCCTACCATGACTCCACAACGAAAGAAAAGCCTACAGAATTTTTTAAGTTCACAGTATAAGGAGTTCGCGAAGGAAGTTTTTACCAAGGATTCTGTTTTGCTTTTCCAAGCGATTGTCGATAAAAGTGGAAATCTGATTCAAATCGAACTTCTGAAAGGAAGAAAAAGTGATTTTTATAATTTTATTCTTGATAGCTACAGATATTATGTAGAAAACATTCTAAATAAAACAAATACAACCACAGGAAAATCATTATTATTGCCAGCCATGTTAAATGGAAGGCCCATTAGAAGTTTAATAGACATGTATGTTCGCTTAAATCCCAACAATACTATTTCTATTTCTAGTAATGGTATTCAGAGAAGACTTAGGATAAAAAACTACCAGGAAAAAGTTAATGAGCCATTAATTTGGTGGTAAATAATAAGATCGACGATTATTTTTATATGACTACATTACACTGTACGTAGTTATTCTCCAAGCGGATATCAAAGTTAGCCTGATAGGCTTTCTTGGATGTATGACTTTTAGGTGGGTCGTTGTATGATTTGACTAGGACTGACTCCTGTCTGCTTCTTGAAAAAAGTTGAAAAATTTTGCTGTTGCCCGTACCCACAATAATTGCTTACTTCTTTGACCGAATGTCCCGCCAGCAGCAACTCTTTTGCTTTTTGAATCAGATGCTTATTCCAGGTTTGCTTTAGACTTTCACCATAGATTGCTTTATAATATTTATTCAGTTTGCTCATGTCTACCTGTAGTCGCTCTGCAATGGATTGAATCGAGCAGATACTAAAAATCTGTGTGGCCTGATCAACGACCATCTGCTTGGCTAGTTTGGCAAGCAACTGCTTCGGGTCTAGTTTTTCATGCAGATCGAAATGCTTGTCAACGGCGATATCAAAAAGATTGTAGACCACTTTTATGGCAATTGCCTCATGATGTTTGTGGTATTTGAATAAATATGATTCAATGTAGGAAAGCTGATACCGTGTTCTTTCTTTAATAGGCCAGACGGGACTCTGATAAAGATGCTTTTTTGCACGTTGGTATGCCGCTCTAAATTCGGATAAAAAGTGATTTTCTTTGTAAATGGTAGGCCGAATGAACCCTATATCGACCAGAACACCATAAACCAGGTATGTTCCGGGAACAAGATTTACCCGTATTTCACCTTTTGGAATATAAATATAGCGATGATGCTGGGCGGGCAGCGCTGCTTGGAATTCTTCCTTTGGCTGTTCAATAACAATCTCCTGAGGCGAGCCGAGATTATAGAGCAAGTGATAATCTGCTTTGGTGGTCGTAACCGACAGCCTGAAATGTTGTTGTACGTGTGCCTGCAACCGATAGAAGATGACGCTATGATAATCAATGTATTCTTCAATAAGCTGAATGTTTGTGTCCTCATAGCGTTGTAGTACAGAGTCGGCCAGTTTGGGCGCAAATGCTTTTACTTGATCGCTAAATCGGTCTACTTCGGGTAGCCGAAAATGAAATGTTTTTTTCATAAAATAAATGGTTTTTTACCTCCTTTCTTTGTATCGGGATCCGCCGTTGCGGTTCGCACCTGTAACGTTGGCCCGGTGGTCCCGAGAGGTTTTATCATTGGCTTGGCAATGCAATGTAAGAGGGGATGCTCCCAGGCACAGAGGTTGTACCAGATCATCAGACAGGAGAAATGGACCAGTCCCATCGTCAGGGCTATGGCCAGGTGCATCAGGATAATGCCGGTACTGATGTAGATGCGGCTCCAGCGATTGATCCAGAGCAATGGGTATCCCAATTCGAAAAGCAAGGTGGCGATTCCTAGTCCTGCCCAGATAGTCGTGAACTGCTGAGCGGATTGGGGAATAGTAAACAATGCAGGGCTCAGAGGCTGCTGTACCGCTTTCCACATGGCTTCGCCATTCCACCAGGTAGGGCCTAACGCTTTGCCTAAACCGGCAAAGAAATACACGAAGGTAAGCTGCAACCTAAAAATCGTTGCACCAAGTGTGGCCCACTTGTCGTTGGGTAGCCTGCTGCCTTTGAAGCAGCAGAAAATGGCACCGAAGAATAGGCCTGTCTGTACCAGATAGTCCGCCCCGTAGCTCCAGGTATAGTTGGCGATAAAAAAAAGATAATGCAGTATAAAGAGCCCCAAAACTGCAGGGAGGATGTATTTGTCCAAAAATACAGCAACAGCACAGATAATATACAATAGTCCAAATAGGTGGACCCATTCTATATTGCCTAAAAGATGTTCTGGTAGATGGGCGATTAGGGTATGGATAGAAAGCGCATACGGCCGTTGCTGCGAGCGAAGGCTATGCTGGTCCAGAAAAATACCTTGCCCGTACAGCATACTGAGGTCTGGCCATAGCCGCCACATTTCCAGGGATAACAGCAGTCCTATCCCCCTTAACATCATAAGCAGACTGTTATCGGGCCTTAACTGTACTTCATTTCGCATAAAACCTAATTTTTTATATACTCAAAAAGAATAATATACTGGGACGAATGGAGCGGATTTCTGCCCTGCTCAGCTGATGCTGGGATGTGTTTGGCGATTAGACGGCATGCAATGCTATCGGCAGCAACAATATCGGATAGGCCGGCCGCCAGCGTACGGACTGATGCGCGCATGTGCTCCTGTAGATCCGGCTGACTGCTGTCAAGAAATGCTGAGCCTGATTGAAGGTAGCTGTTGAGCCGGAGCATACCGGTAGTACTTTGTATGCGTGGTTCGGCCAAAAATGTTTGGTTTCCTTCTTGATACTGGATATATTCAAGCTGTACCTGCATGCCTACGCTAGGGCCATAAAATGTATACCCCCCACTTAGACCTGTGAGATCCTGATAAAGGGCTGCATACCTGAATAGTTCTGGCAAATGATCCGGAAGTTTAAAAATGATGCAGAGATTATAGGCTGATGCCATACCGAAATGCATGACACAGCCTAGTACAAAAATCAGCCTTAACATAGGTTTCACCGGAGCAACTGTTGTTATTTAAGTTGATTGGCCAACTGTTCTTTTGGAGAGGCAGGGAAGAATAAGCGGGTAGAAAGTCCATCTTGAATGGGATGATCCAGCGCTTCCAAGTGCAAATAATTTGCGTTTGATCTGTCCCGTACAGGTGCAGTAGTCAAAGAGGGAGGAATCACCTCGGTTGCAAAAATTAGTGCTGCGCCAATTAGATAAAAAGATAACTTGAATTTTGTCATGATAATGTGTTTTAATTATTTATTTCTTTAAATTGATAAAATCAGGTGGTAACAGAGGGTTAACTATTTGTTTGTATTGGATGTAATTATTTACTTTACAGCTATAAGTATTTTTGTGACCAACCGACATGAACCTATGATGCGCAAATTTCCTGTGGTTATAATTGATGATCTGTATGGGGCACTGGAAGACACTGCCGCCGTATTGGAAGAGCTTGGCCTGTTTGAGATAGCGGGTAAGTTTACCTCCGTTAAAGATGCCGAACTATATTTTTTAAATGCAGATGAAAAGGTCTATATGATCTTCTGTGATATTGAGATGCCTGATCATTCGGGCTTGGAAGCGATTAAAAGACTCCGTAATTATTGTTCCCACTTTGTTTTTATTACAGGGTATGCGGAGGAATATGCTTTACAGGGGCACAAAGTGCATGTTGACGGTTTCTTGTCCAAACCAATTGAGGAGGATGAACTGCTGGACTTATTGAAACATTTACAGCATAAAGCGCCCGCTAGTAACGCTGGTGGGGATAGGAGAGTCGTATCCACGATCTTTCTGGATTACGTTCATCCCAATAGTGAACTCCATCTTGCGCGCAGGAGTGGTCCGCCAGTGCGAAAGCATCCGGAGAATAGAAGAGTACGTGAAAAGGTTCCGGTCGCACTTGCGGAAATTGCTTATTTGGAAAAATCAAGGAATTATATTCATTTTTACGGGCTTAGGCCCGATGACCAGTTTGTCTTATTGGGGGTGCTCAATAAAAGGATGCTGGACATAGAAGATACCTTCCGGCAGGATCCGAGATTTGTCCGGGTCAGCCCGTCAGTATTCATTAATATAAACTATGTTAGAAAAGTGCTGTTGGACGCTGTTTATATCGGACCAAAATTTCAGTCTGTTTCACGATCTCGTGCGGAGGAGCTAAATATGCGATTGATGCTAATGGATCCTGGTTTCAATGGATAAGATCATACCGGCTAGAAAACAATTTATGCTGACCTGGCTCAAAAACATCGTACTCTGCACGGCGGTTGTCTTTGCATTGGCTTATGTCTTTCTGATCGTGCCCACGGCATTTCAGGACTGGCGTGATCAGGTGGTCGCTTTGTTGCTGAGTACAATGATCTATGGCCTGTCCCGCTATGTCCTGCTGCCCAATATATTCAAATGGTCCCGATTCAATGGGTATCTGCTCGTGATCTGGATGACTTTGGTCATAGCGCTTTTTGTGGCAATGCCGATTATTTTCAGTCTGTTTACGGGAGCGCTGGTCTTTACTCCGGGGAAATGGGAAATCGCCAACTTTTGGCCGGTTGTATTTTTGATCGTTCCGCCCCTCATGGTTGCTTTCTTTATGTATAGCTGGCGGTTTGGTGTCGACAAGTGGCTGGCGTACCGGTCTGTACAAATCAAGCTTGATGAGATGTCTTTAGAGGCTCAAAAATGGGAACTGGATGCTATAGCCAAAAACCTTGATCCCCATTTTATCGCAAATAGCATGGCGACTATTCGTGCCCTGATCAGGCGATCTCCGGATCAGGCGCTGCTTGCGGTGGGAATATTGGGCACGATCGCTACCTTTTATTTAAAAATAGACAACAGACCTTGGTTATCTTTACAGCTTGAAATGCAGATGACCCATAAATTGGTCAATCTATATGAATTTATAAAGCATCAAAAAATTTATATAACGTATGAAAATAGCGAAGAACAAGACTTTTTAGTGCCCAAGATGTTGCTGTTCAACCTGGTCGAAAATGCGCTGCAATATGGCGAGACTTCACTGAAGAAGTATCCTATACGGATATGGATCGGCCTGACGACGGATAATATCGTGAAGCTGCAGGTATCCAACAGGATCGCTGCCAAAGCGGTGACCGGCAAGGTAAGCCACAATATAGCGCTGCAAAGAATAGAGCGGCAGCTACGTCTGCTGGATCCGCAGCATGCGGGAATAGTGCTGTCCAAGGATGAATCCGTATTTAGCGTTTCGGTATCTTTTTATCGGCAGAGTATAGGCAGTAATCGGATAGAGCAGAAAAATGTGTAACTTAAAACTATTATAAACCTTCACCATCCGTGGGCATTTCTTTATTTTGCAGGGCTTGGCAGACCTTGAAATAGCCCCACCTGTGCGCCGATGGTCTTAAAACCATAGACCATGAACTTAAGTGTATGCCTATATGCAATAATAGACCGTATTGAAAAACTGACAGAAATTTTGGTAGCGCTATATGGCCTACTCACTATCCTGATCCACATCCTTAAATCCAAGAAAATCGAACAGAAACCACTGCGTGAGCGTAAACTCTGGACACATACCGAAGTGACGGCTTACCTTGGTATCAGTGTGTCCACCTATAAGCGCCGTGTACGGGAAGGACTGCTCAATCCGATGACCCTCACCGGCGATGACCGGTACTTTGAAGAAGATCTGATCGAGGCCCTTGAAAGGAGCAGGCTCAAAGGGAAAATATAACTTCCAGACAGTGTTGATGTGGAATGCCAGCAGAGAATTGTATTTCCGCGCTATGGCTTTGCGGTCTTGCCAACCAAAAGCATGAAGCAAACCGTTGACTAATTGTTTTTTCTCCACGGCAGAAATGAAAAGTCAGCCGGCCGAATGAGACATTCGCCTGACTGGCTGGCGCAGTTAGGGGTATTTGCTGTTCAGTCATCCGGAAATTTAAAACAAACCTACGTCTGTTTCATTTCCCCGCCCGGGGAAATGAACTTTTTACTGGTCTGCTCCAATCAGTCCCTGGACTGACCGAATATTTCAGGTGACGGAATCGCTGTTTTACTGTGCGAAGCGCAGAAGTCAGACCGCAAAATCTGCTTCTTTGGGCAGCTTGCCGTTCAGGTTGGGTCAAATTGGCTCAATTACGTTCAATCTAGCTCAAAACTTCATTTTCGGTCTGTTCTCATTATAAGTTTGCGTCATTAAATGATCTCGCGAGGAATATTTAAGCGTTAACAAACAGATTATTAAACAGACACTGCGAATGCTCAGAGTAGCAGCAGCAGGTCATAACAGAAACAATATGGCGACAAAAATGAAAGCCCTGATCGGCTTTGGAAAAATGAAAGATGATGAACTGGTCATTAGCTGTAATACGATTATCGGTGCCATGACTGGCAATGCCAAATATCCGGCACCGACACCAGAATTAACTGATATACAGATTCTGCTGGATGATTTTACGGCCAAACTGGCCGTTGCCCGCAAGCGTGGATCGCCCGAAGATACCGCGCTTAAGGATGAGAGCCGTAGCCCGCTTATCGTGGCGATGCAGCAGCTGGGATACTATGTCAATTCGGTGGCTCAGGGCCATTTATCCACCTTGTTGAGCTCGGGCTTCCCGACCAATAGCACGTCATTTGGGAATCAGGTGCCCCTAAAAGTGGACAATGTTCGGCTTTCGGACGGACGGCAGTCTGGTCAGGTGAGGCTTGACTTTGCTCCGCAAAAGATAGCGACAATCTACGAGTACCGCTATCGCATCCGAACGGATAGCCCTACGGAGTGGGGGGACCGGTTCACGACGACATCCTCCCGGGGCAATATCATCGCGCCTTTGGAAGTGGGCAAATTCTACGAAGTGCAGGTACGTGCCATCAATACCCAAGGGGTAGGTGACTGGAGTAATTCGGCCAATATCCTGGTACGCTAATGAATATGTTACTAAAAAGGATCAGGCAGGGGAAAAATAGTACCCTGTCTGAATTGTATGTAGACGGACTGTTTCAATGCTATGTCCTTGAAAACAGCATACGTGATCATAAAATCAAGGGGGAGACTTGTATTCCTGCTGGAAGGTATCGCCTCGGTATCAACTATTGGGGAGGGATGAACACTGCCTATAAGAAGCGTTTCCCGGAGATGCATCAGGGTATGATCGAGATTAAAGATGTCCCAGGTTTCAGTAATATCTATATCCATATCGGCAATACGCATGCGGATACAGCTGGTTGCCTGCTGCTGGGTACTTACTTCCATAGAGACAAGAACCGCGGAGATTATGAAGTATATCAATCCCAGAAGGCTTACCAGAACCTATATGAGGCGGTGATCGAATATGTAAAAAAGGGGCAAGTCATGCTGACTATCGAACAAATGCTGGTGAAGGGAAATTACGCTACGTTGAGCCGGGATCTCTAGGGTTGTACCGCAAAGTGGATAGTACATCAACCCGTTGAGAACAAACGGAGCGGAGCAAGTTCATATAAAATTAATTAACGATGAAAAAGATAATCAAGAAAATAGGAAAGGCGCTGGGTCTGGTATTGGCAGCGCCGGTAAAATTACCGGGAAAGGTGCCGGCGATTCTAAAATATCTGGCTATCGGCCTGGGCATCATGGAGGTTGTCATTGATGAGGATCCGCCGATAAGCGGAAGTGAGAATGCTGACCAATGTCCTGAGGATCAACAGAATCAGCGAAAAGAACCGCAGCAGGATGTGGTGGACAGGATAAGCCTGGCGGAGAAAGGAGCGGAACGTGAAACTCAATGATATACGCATGGGTGTGCTCGGCGGCACGATGTGCTCCTTATGGGCGAGTGTCTCTTTGGGCGACATGCTGCAGACGCTTTTGACCGCTGCATTGGGGACACTGGTCAGCTTCGCAACAAGCCAGTTACTTGGCAGATGGGCCAAGCGTAAAAAGTGACATAAACAGTATCACAGCACCGGAAAGCTGTGCTGCGGTTTAAGCTATTATTAATGGTAGTTGAGGCCGTGAAAATTTCAGATTTTCGCGGCCTTATTAAATACCGACTTTTCTTCTTTTAACATTGGCGGCTCCCGATAATTGCCTCTCCCCCAACGTATATATGCGCGAACTCCCACCGGCGCTAACGGCGTATTCATCGTCCTCTAATCGCTAATATTTGGTATCTTTACAGCCAAGTCGGTAAAGAGAAACGCCCAGTACCATATGTGACCTCTAAATGGCCTGATTATTGTATCTAGTGCGACCGGTTAGGTTATACTAAAATGTTGAATGGAGCGTTTCATTTTACTGAATGATTGATTATTATACTAGATGAGTAATTTGTGGAGAGGAGGCTTGTCCATCAACAAGCCACGGTGGATCATACTGCTGTTGGATATGATTATAATAACTGTCGCTTTTTTTGTCAGTTATGTGCTTATTTTTAAACATCGCGGTGGTGTGGTGATCGATAAGATGATCGCCCAATCCATAGTGGTGGCAGCAGTGTACCTCATCTGGTTCTGTATTTTCGGCACCTATAAGGGAGTCGTGCATAAAGTTGGTATCCGCGAGCTGCAGCGTATTGTACTCGCTGTTGTGCTGGCCTACCTGTCGGCCGAACTGATCGGCAAGTTGATCGAATTTGCTCATCCTTCGTTTGACTTCTTCACATTTATCCTTCCTTTTTCGGATACGCAGCTGCTGTTCCATGCACTGATAGCGGGATTTGGGATGACATTCAGCCGGGTGCTTTATCGGGCGTTGTACCACGAGCTGGTCTGGGGCAACAAGGACAACCGTATTCCGGTCATCCTTTTCGGCGCTGGCAATATGGGGAATACAACCTTCCATTTTATCCATACCACCTCACGCAAAAAATACCGCATTGTCGCCATCATGGACGACAACCCGCACCGCATAGGCAACCGTATTCAGGGCTTTAAAATCCACGATATCAATAATCTCAATAAGCAGTTTGTGCAGCGGCACGGTAATGCCGCCGAACTCATTGTGGCGATAGATAACCGTACTCCTGAGCGCTTAAACAAGGTGTTTACACTGGCCGAGCCTATCCCTTTGGTCGTGAAGATCATTCCGGATACGGCACGACTGCTTGCCGGTGAAGTGGCAACGCGGCAGATCCGCAGTCTGCGTATCGAGGATCTTCTGGGGCGCAAGCCGATTGATCTGGATAACCCGGCTATTGCGGCGGAAATGCAGGATCAGACGGTGCTGGTGACCGGCGGTGCCGGCTCCATAGGCGGCGAACTCGTGCGGCAGCTGGCGCTGGTGGACATCAAACAGTTGATCGTGATGGATCAGGCCGAGTCGGCCTTGTACGATATTCAGCAGGAACTGAGTGCATACGTCAACTTTGACCGATGTGTCTTTATTGTCGGCAATGTCCGCGACGAAATATTTATGGACAAGTTGTTTGCAGCGTATAGACCGACATACGTCTTTCATGCAGCTGCCTATAAACATGTGCCGCTGATGGAGGCCAATCCGTATGAATCTATCCTGACCAATGTCTGGGGATCGTATAATGTGGCTTCGCTAGCGGATAAATACGGGGTGTCCAAATTTGTGATGGTCTCTACCGACAAAGCGGTCAACCCGACCAACGTCATGGGGGCAACAAAACGGGTGGCGGAGATCGCCGTGACAGCGGTAAACCTGCAGTCAAAGACCAATTTTATCGTGACGCGCTTTGGAAATGTATTAGGGTCCAACGGCTCGGTGATTCCCCTTTTTGAAAAGCAGATGCAGAAGGGCGGACCGCTGACGATCACGGATCCAGAGATCACCCGCTATTTTATGACCATCCCTGAGGCCTGCCAGCTCGTGCAGGAGGCTGCGGTGATGGGCAAGGGCGGCGAGATATTCGTCTTCGATATGGGACAGCCCGTCAAGATCATGGATCTGGCCAAGCAGATGATCCGCCTCAAAGGGTATCACTATCCGGAAGATATTGACATCAAAATCGTTGGTCTGCGCCCGGGCGAAAAGATCTATGAGGAACTGCTGGCCAATGATGAGAACACAGAAAAGACGTATCACGAGAAGATCATGATCGCCAAAGTCAATACGGCGGATATCCAACTGCAAAAAGACCGGGTACAGCGTTTATGCAGCTTTGCACGCACGGCAGACCCGAATGAGGGGAAAATGGAACTTGTGCGCATGATCAAGGAAATCGTCCCTGAATACCGCTCGCAGAATTCGGTCTTTTCGGCTTTGGACAAATAGCCATGGCTGTTCATGGACTTGCTGGGCCAGCACTGGTCTATGAACGTACTTATTATAGAAGACAACAAAATTTTTAAATATCTTAAGAAAAACGTATCTTGGTATGCACTTAGGTTTAGATAACTATATTCCTGATGAGACCAGATAAGCTTTTGTCTGGTCTTTATTGTATTAGTGCGTTTTATCTCAGCTTGTTACATCTGATTAAATCATCATGTCGTGTAGTTTTCAGTGTAATCCTTATCAATAAATAGATGATCTTTAAACTTCTGCGTTCGGATATAGAAGTGGATGACCATGTTTTTAATGGTATTTATCCTCCTAAAATAAGTGAACTGGCCGAGAGGCACTGGACGCCAGTGCATGTCGCGAAATTGGCCTCAGAGTATTTGGTGCGGTACCCCAATGATAGGGTATTGGATATTGGTGCAGGAGCAGGTAAATTTTGTCTCGTAGGCGCAGCTTGCACCAAAGGCATCTTCTACGGTGTTGAACAACGGAAACCATTGGTGCAGATATCTAGCGATCTGGCTAAGAAGTACAATATAACTAATGTCAAATTCATTCATGCAAATATTGATCAGATTTCATTTACAGATTATGATGCCTTTTATTTTTACAATTCCTTCTATGAAAATCTGGATACTTCCTGTCCAATCGATGATACTGTAATTCCTAACATCGACTTATATCATACTTATACCAACTATCTTAGGCAGGAGTTGAAAAAGGCACCGATAGGCACCCGTGTTGTCACTTATTGGAGTGGCTGGGACGAAATTCCTGACAGTTTTGAAATGGTAGACACTGCCTGTGGTGGCGCTCTGAATTTTTGGAGAAAGAGAATATAGCGGTCCGTGAACTTTATTTTTTTCTCGAGACCTATTTATCGTTGCTTATCGATGTTTTCTGTCAGTAACTGGTCTACATAATCTAGGACTTCCCTAGGTAACATCAGGTAAATTGATATTTTTTCCGACCTCCATATTGAATTGTTAAATGTCATCATCAAAGAGGTATGAACATGCTGTAGTCGTACTTCTGGATGCTCTTAAAAAAAGGTGCGAAGTAGATTATTTGTCATGTGCTTTATTTTTTATAAATTCAACATAAAAAAAGTAAATGTTCAAGCATAGAGGGAAGAGACGAACGTATGCCCACAATCTTAAATTAGCGTCCATCTTATCCAGTGTCGCTGGTATAGTCAATATTACTGGTGTTTTAGAATTCAAAATTTTAACAACGAATGTGACAGGACATTTTGCTTATTTCTCAGAGGAGCTCGTGTTTGGATACTTTAAAAAAGCTTATGTTTTTCTCTTTTATATTTTGTTCTTTTTATTAGGCGCATTTGTGTCGGGATTTTTTATTGAGTTAATGTCAAGAGCATACAAAGAATCCCGGCTTTCCTATGTATTGCCAGTCTCCGTTGAGATTGGTGTCATGTGCGCCTTGGTAATATCCTCTCATATTTTCATACAGTACGATTCGTTATACCATGTTCCTTTTACATTAGCATTACTTTTTACAATGGGTTTACAGAATGCCCTTGTTACAAAAGTTTCTGGTTCCGTGGTAAGGACAACGCACCTTACCGGATTATTCACTGATCTCGGGATTGAGCTCTCACAGTTGCTCTTTTCTAAGGAAACAGCGGAGAAAAAACAATTGCATAGGGGCATATCTTTGAAATTAGCTATTATTCTATGTTTTTTTGGAGGGGGAGTAATAGGTGGCGTAAGTTATTCTTTTTTTAAATTAAACACACTGTTAATTCCCATATTATTGCTTCTTTTTTCATTATGGTATGACGGATTATTGTTTCGCTTTTATCATTTAAAACGAAAATTTAGAGACCATCGTTTGTAAATTTAATTCTTAGACGGAATGACATTGGTGAGCATTATGGAAATTGCACTCCATGTATCAGATCTCGGTAGATGGAGCCTTGATCTGCGTAATGGTCTTGTTAGCTGGGATGACCGGACAAGGTCTTTTTTTGATTTTCCTGAACAGGAGGTAGTCCATTATAAACAGGTACTGCACTACATTGAACGCGAGGATCTAAAAAGGGTATTAAGAGCAGTAAAAATGGGAATATATTCTGATGTCAATAGACTGTGTGATATAAGGTATAGGACTTCCGTAGATGTTGCAGGAGATGTAAGGTGGTTGCATATGGTCGGAAAGGTGTATCTTGATAATGGTGGTCAACCATCTTTTTTTTCAGGTGTTGTACAGAATATTACCCAGACAGTTGTTCAACAAAAGAAAATGGATGCTTATCATGCTGAAATAGCCAGAAAGAAACGCAAGTTACAGTTGATCGTTGAGTGTGCCCAGATGGGCACGCTTATTTATGATGCCCAAATGTCCCAAATCCATCTTGGCGAAAACTCGCACATGTTGTTTTCGTTTGATAGTGACGATATGAGCCGTGCGAACGATTTGGCTAAGCTTAATATAAAACACTTTCTTGAGTCCTGTAAACCTGAGATAATAAAGGCGATGGAAGAAAATACAGCATGTGAGTATATCTATCAATAGCGCCGGACGGAAGGAGCAGGTGGCTGAGACTCAACGGCAGAGGAGTGGAAAATGAACATAGTGAAATGTCGATTTTCTACGGGTTAATTATTGATATTACCAAACAGAAGCTGGACGAACAGCAAAAATTGGATTTCCTGAATGTTTCAAGCCACGAACTGAAGACACCCCTAACTTCACTTGTCGGTTTTTTAAAGATACTTGAACTTAAACTGCAGCAACAGAATATTCCTGATTTTAAGGTGATTCTGAAAAAAGCTTTAGAGCAGTCAGACAGGCTTAAGATGCTTATCGGGAACTTTTTTGAGTTAGTGAAACTTGAAACAGAAAACATTGAGTTGAACCTAAGGCAAGTAACTGTGATGGATCTTATTAGTAACTTTAGATCCATCACTGCGAATATGGTACGGGATAAAATCTCGTTTGACGTTAATGTCGGAAATGAAAGTATATGTTGCGATTGTAAAAAAATAGAATGGTCTTCTTGGAAATTATCCGAAATGCCATAAAATTCTCTCCGGTAAGTGGGTTGATTCATGTTCAGGTCAGCGTAAATGAAGAATTGTTGAAAATATCAATAAGAGATAATGGCGAAGGAATAGCCAAAGCGGAGACAGGCCTGATATTTGAAAAATTTTATCGGGCACATCGGAACAAAAAAGATTATATCAGTGGATTCGGGATAGGACTATACTTAGCAAAAAACATAGTGGATATGCATGGTGGCAGTATAGGTGTTGAATCTGAAAGTCACGCAGCCGTCGCTACAGGTTACCCGAATGTCCCCTCCGTGTTCACTCACGATCTCTTTGGAAATATATAGACCTAAACCGAGGCCTCCCGTATGGCGATCTTTGAACCGCACAAACGGCTTGAAAATATTTCTAAGTATAGAATCGGGTATAGGGGTACTTTCGTTCGTAATATTGAAATTAAATCGTCCATTACTAATTTGCGCATCAATATGTATGGTGGCATCAGTCCTACTATGCTTGATGGCATTTGAAATAAGATTTGAAAAAACTTGACTCATTCTGACTTTGTCACACCTTACGGACGGGGTTAGGTTAAAATGTGTTGTGATTGTTTTGTTTCCTTGCGTTACTTTGGCTTCATTCAGTACCGTAGTAATTATAGGCTCCATCTGATGCGGTTTTTTATCCACTTTGATGCCCCCTGAAAATTTACCTCTGGCAAAATCCAGCACATTATTGATAAGGTCTTTCATTCTGATGGCAGCATCGTACATGACTTTTGCGGTATTCTTTTGATGCGTGTCCTCCGTCTTGAAATACATAAACTGAGTAAGAGAAATGATCGCACTCAAGGGGTTATTCAGGTCATGTGCCAATACAGATATGATCGTATTCCGGTGTCGGGAGTATTGCCTTTCTTCGATTAATAAATTTTCTGTGTATGTCGTGCGGTCCAAGGTGCCAAGATGAAAGGTTAGGGATTCAGAAAGTACGTTGAACAGTGATGTGATTTTTTTTGAACGATACTCACCGGTCTCGTATCGATTGTGCAAAGCGTACCGAAGAATGAACCATCTGCATTGAATACGGGGAACGATATGTAGCTTTTAAAACCTTTGACAGATAGCTTCTTCTTCCATTGTGAATTATCGCAGGAGGAAGCATCGGGAATAATAATTGGATGATGGTGCGCATACACTTCGCTGCAGATTGTCAGGTCCAATTGAAGATTTTGGCCCGGTTTTAATCCTATACCGTATACAGCACATGCTATCCATGCCTGTTCACTCACATAGGCCAAAACGCCTAAACGCATATCTGTATAAATACATATTGTCTCCAAAATGGATCTGTATGTTGTTACCCGTCAATTGGGCGAACAGGTGATGTTCAGGGTAAAATTAAAGGTTTTATCAAGAAGCCTGTAACCGGCGGCGGCTATGAAGATGATTTGTCCAAATGTAATTCTCCGCTGTTTATATATTGCCTTTGGCTGGGCTACTGGAATTCATGTTACGGTATGTTTGTCAAAAACGAGTTTAATTTCGCATATTGGTTTCCTAAACATTTGTACCGATCATAAAAATCGACTTAGCTTTACTTGAATTCAGTACTAATACAAAAATCCGAATAGCCACAACGGGATTTTATTGCCGAAGCCGGTCTCTATACCATCTGCCGCAAGGAGGTAGTTGCCGGTGTCGCGGACCTGTTTGGTGCCTTTGTTTTTGCCTCCGACTTCAATATGGATATTGTTGACTAAAAAATCGCCGGTCTGTGGCTCGGATACGTCCAGTCCCGCATTAATGAATTGATTCAGCAAAAAGGTCTCCCTTAGATTTCCCTGATTGGGCTCCGGATGCAGGGCGTACGAAAGGTTTGTGTTTTCTAAGAATATTTTGTCTGGTTTTTGTAACCGGGATATCCCCTTGCCCGAAACAGACAGGACGTTCAGAAGTCTTGCGTCGCTAAGTTGGTATATAAATTCCAGAATGCGGTCCCGGGAAATGTCCATTTTTGCTGCCAGAGCAGAAATATTGGGTTTGAACGGAGCGGATTCTGCAATGACAGCTAATAATTTTTTTACTTTTACCGCTGTCCCCGCATTGTATGACGCTGTATAGGCCAGATCAGTGTCTACTACGGAGTCGATCACCTGTTCGAGTTTAGGAAGATACTCCTGTTCTCCTTCGGTAAATATCGGAAGATAGCCCAGCTGTAGATATTTTGCGAATGCAGGTAAGGGACGCATCTTTGACGTGATGTCCAGAGCAATCTCACGGTGGCTTGCCTGTATATCATCAAATGATAGGGCTGGAAACGAGGCTGTACCGGAAAACAGGAGATATTCACGCAGAGACAGCCCTGCCAATGCATAACTGACCACTCTTCTGCTGAGATCTGCCTGGCCACGGTAGATGTCGAGTGCCGAGGAGGCGGAAAATATAACACGGAGTTGAGGGATGCCATCATAGATGTTTTTGAGCTCCCTGGACCAGTTTGGGTATTTGTGCACTTCATCAATGACGAGCAGCTCTCCACCTTGCTTAAACCATTCCATCGCCGTGTCTAGCAAACTGTGGTTATAGAACCAGGTATGGTCTGCCGTCACATACAGACTTTTTTCCTTTAAAGACCCAATGTCATATTTTATATGTTGCAATAAGAGGGTTGTCTTTCCCGCTCCACGTGGGCCTTTGATGCCTATCATACGCTGGTTCCAGTTTATCTGTTCGTGAAGATATCGCCGGAAATCATTGTTGACGCTTTGTAAAAGAATGTCCTGAAAATGAATTAAAGTTTCCATACCGCTTTGCTAGATTACAAATATACTATAAATTGCAGTTTCCAAACTACAATTTATAGTATATTTTGTTGTTCAAGACTGCAATTTATGATATGTTTTGTCAGCTCAAAAGGGCAATTGGTATCATTGGTCCGGAAAATAAGCTTTCGGAGCTGGTTTTACTATCGGATCGTCATAATTAGAACAACAGTTCTAATTTTAATAAAGAAAGTGTACATTTACTTCTGAAGTCTGCCGCCTGCACCAAGGCTGAACGGACATTTAAAATCTTTTACTATGGCAGAAGTATATCACTTAAATTGTGTCAGGATCGTCACTCCTTTTCGTGAGAATGTGAGTGGACACTGCCTGCTGATCAGAGAGGATAAGCAGATGGCGCTGATCGATACGGGCATCGGATTGTTGGATACGCGTTATCCGGAGGAAAGGATAGGGCGCGAACTGGTAAACATGGTCGGTTACCGCTTTGATGAAAAGACCACGGCCATTGAGCAGATCAAAGCCCTGGGCCTGGATCCGGAAGATGTCCGCGACTGCATCATCTCGCATCTGGATAATGACCATATCGGGGGGCTGGCGGATTTCCCCCAGGCTACCGTGCATGTCGGAACGGAAGAGTACGCCAATTTCCGGTCGGGCAACCCCAGATATTTGACAACCCCATTGCAGCACAATCCGCCGGTCAGGACGTATGCCAGCTCAGCTGATCGCTGGTTTGGCCTGGAAGCACGCAAGGTGCATACTGCGCTGGATACGGAAATCTTGTTGATCCCGTTGTTTGGACATACCCACGGCCACTGTGGTGTGGCTGTAAAGCTCGACGACCGCTGGATGTTGTATGTGGCTGACGCCTACTATCTGCGTGATGAACTATACGATCCCGGACATCCTGTCCATCAGCTGGCCGAAGCCAGAGCCGACGACAATGTGATGCGGATCGCTACCGTGGAGCGGATCCGTGAGCTGATCGCTTCGCAGCCACAGATCAGTGTGTTCGGCTACCACGATATCGACGAATTTGCCGGATACGCCGCGGCGGACTAAACTTCATAGGACCGCTCCGCCTTATCGCGCAAGCTCTTCGTCGCAAAGGCATGTCAGCACTTTGGACTTTACTTTGCAGGTGCGCGTGATCGCTGGATAAACTCTTTTGGCGTCTGGTTAAAGGCTTTGATAAACGCCTTGGTGAAATAGGAGGCTGAGGTAAAGCCGACCAGAAAGGCGACTTCGTTGATGCGATAATCGGATTCCAGCAATAGGGTGCAGGCTCGTTTTAGCCGGTAATTCCGCACATAGTCGCCCGGAGATGTACCGGCGATCGCCTTTAATTTTCGCTGGAAGTTGGAACGGCTGATCTTAAATATATCGACCAGCGATTCGACATTGAACTGCTCGTCCGAAAGGTGTTTCTCGATTTCGGCATTGAGCTGCGTGAGGAAGGCTTCATCACGGGCATTTGTTGCCAGAGACGAATAGGGAGACAAGGGCGAAGCATGGAAATTCTCCAGCAGATGCTTCCGGTTTTGCAGCAGGCTGCTGATCTGGGCCTTTAAAAAAGCCACCGAAAAAGGTTTTTCCATAAATACGTCTGCCCCCGACAGCAGCCCCTCTATTTTGGTCGCATTCTGTATTTTGGCAGAAAGCAGAATGACGGGGATATGGGAATAGTTGATGTCATTTTTCAGACGCTTGGCAAAGGTGATCCCGTCCATCTCCGGCATCATGATGTCGGAGATCACCAAGCTGTAAACACAGTTGTCCAGCATCTGCAAGGCCTGGCCGGCGCTGTCGGCAATATCGATATGATAGGCGGGAGCCAGTGCATGGCTGATAAAGGCCGTGATGTCGGGATTGTCGTCGACGACGAGAATCTGCGTCTGGTGGGGCTCATTGCTGTCCAAGGAAAGCTGCTCCGCCTTTTGTGGTACTGTTTCCGTTGCGGGAGCCGGCATGTCCCGGAGACTGAAAATAAACCTGCTGCCCCTGGGCTGCTCGTCTTCGATTTTTATCTCGGCCCCCAGCCGGTTGGTCAGGTGTTTGACCAGCGACAACCCGATGCCCGTGCCGCCACGGTCCTGATTGGAACTGAGCTGATAGAAGGGATCGAATACCAGCTTTTTAAATTCGTCGGGTATTCCCGGCCCATCGTCTGAAACGCTAATGGTAAAGGTACCGTTCGGTTGTCTGTCCAGACGTACCCGGATGTAGGACCGGGCAAACTTGCTGGCATTGGTGAGCAGATTGCTCAGGATCTTGATCAGGGCGTCCAGATCGGTCTCGACAACCAGTGCCTGATCCCGGGGGATAGACAGGTCAAACCGGACTTTGTTGCGGTGGACTGATTTTCTGAACCTGTCGTAGAGATCTTCCAGTAAGTTTCCCAGATCGACGGGCTCGGGATGCAGCGACTGTTCGTTTTCATCCATTTTACGGAAGTCCAGCAGCTGATTGATCAGCACGGTCAGCCGCTCACAGTTTTTTTCTATGATCCGGAGGTTGTGCATGGTTTCCTGATCGCTATTTTCCTGCTGGATGATCTCTTCTAAAGGGGCGGTGATCAGGCTCAGGGGCGTCCGGATCTCATGGGCGATATTGGTGAAAAAATCTATTTTGGACCGGAAGGATTTTTGTTCCTGCTCCGACTGGAAGGCCAGCAGATGGCGGGCCTGCTTGCGCTTGTTGGCCCGGATGTAATAACGCAGGCATACGTAGCATAAGGCCAGAATCAACAGTACATAAGCGACCTTGGCCGGAAGGGAAAGCCACAGCGGCGGCAATATTTCGATCTGCACGGCTGCACCCGTCTCGTTCCACAGACCATCATTATTGGACGCTTTTACATGGAAGACATAGGTGCCGGGCGATAGATTGACATAGCTGACACTTTTTGTATTGCCGGCCATGGTCCATTCTTCGTCGGCGCCCTCAAGTTTATAGGCATACTGATTTTTGCTGGGCGAGGCAAAGCTCAGACTCACAAAGGAGATCGTGAAGGATGAAAACCGGTGGGTCAGGACGATCTTTTCGCTGCGGTGCAACTGTACCTGGATGTCCTGCTCTACCTGCGGATCGCGATTGTTCAATAGCTGGATCTGGGTGATGAACACCGGGGGGCGGACCTGATTTTTTACCGTGCTGATTTCATCGGGATAGAAGCTGGTAAATCCATTGATCCCACCAAAGTAAAATCGCCCGTCTCGGCCTTTGAAGGAGGCCTTGAAATTAAACTGGTTGGTCGAAAACCCGTTTTCGGTGGTATAGAGCCTGTAATTTTTAGGGTCGTCGGGGTGAAAACAGATAATGCCTTTGTTGCTGCTCAGCCAGAGGTTGCCCTGTGGATCGTCAAGTATGCCATAGATGACATTGTTGGGCAGCCCCTGGGCCTGGCCGATGTTGTGAAAGCGATCTTTTGTCTTATCATAAATAAAGATTCCTTTTCCCTCGCTCGAAAATAGTAAGCGATGCTGGCTGTCGATATAGATGCTCGTGAGCTTGCTGCTGGAGATGGGATCATTGGGCATGAGGCGGCTATAGTGAATCCAGGTCTGCCTGCGTGCGTCAAATTTAATCGGGCCTGACTGGTAGGACGCCAGCCAGATATTGCCTTCGTCGTCTTCTTTGATGTCGTAGATAAACTGCGACACCTCGGGGATACGGGCGAATTTCTTTGTGTGCCGGTCATAACGGCTGAGCCCGGCGGGCGTGCCGATGAGAAGGTCGCCATTTTTTGTTTTGTACAGCGAAAAAATGCAGTCGTCGTTGATCGTTTCGGGATCGCCGGCATCGTGCCTAAAATTCTCCCGCCGGCCGCTACGCAGGTCATAACGGTCGAGACCTCTGGAGAAAGTGCCGATCCAGAGATCATTGCCGTCCAGAAGCAGTGCATGGGTATTGTGATAGGAGGCTTTGATCGGCTGCGAAATCTGCTTCTTTTTCTTGTCGTAGTAGTTGACACCGCCATCTTCGGTCGCAATCCACAGATTGCCCTGCGGATCCTCGCAAAACTGACTGACCGCTTTGCCGGACAGAAATCCAGGTAGGATATCGGGAAAAAAGGTTTCCACGGACAGCAATGCGGTATTGAGATAGTTGATGCCGCCAAAATAGGTGCCGATCCAGATGGCATTTTCGCGGTCACGGGTAATGGAATAGACGTTCTGATCGCTCAGTCCGTGTTTATAATAGGGGATGTCCAGCCTTTCGGATGTGCCGGTCCCGGTATGGAAGAGGAAGAGTCCGTCGTCCGAACCGACCAGAAGCTGGTTTTCCCGAAATTCGCGCAGTGCACGGATATGGGTCACATAAGGATAGCTGGTATGATTCAGAAAGCGGCTAAATTCGTTGGACTGCTTGTTGTAGCGCAGCAAGCCCTTGGACCAGGTGCCCAGCCACAGGTCGCCTTTGGGATCTTCCCACATCGAGAGGATTTCAAACTGGGGGTCGCCGGCGGCACTGAACAGGGGGGCGACGGCATCAAAATGCCGCTGCTGGCTGTTGAAACGCAGCAGCCCAAGACGCGTGGCTGCCCAGATCACACCGGACCGGTCCTGCAGGAGTGCCCAGGTGGCATTGTGCCCCAGACTGGCGCCCTCAAGGGGGATCTGCTCCATGCGCCGGGTGCGCGGGCTATAGGTCCATATCCCTTGGGACATCGTGGCAATCCATAGATCGCCGCGCCTGTCGACCTGCAGGGCATTGATCGCGGAGCTGACAGCGGCATGGCCGCTGCTGCGGAGCTCGATTTTCTGAAAGGCCTCCGTGGTCTTATCCATCAGGTAGAGACCGTCATCGGTGCCGATATACAGTTGCCCGGGAGATATTTCGGCCATGCTCCTGACAAAATTGTTGCCAAGCGACTGTTTCTTCAGGGGCTGATAATGGTAATTTTTGAAACTCGTTCCATCGTAGCGGTTCAGCCCGTCTTTCGTGCCGAACCACATAAAGCCCTGCTGATCCTGGAGAATGCAATAAACCGTGTTTTCGGAAAGACCGTCCTCGACCTGCAGCTTTCTAAAATGAAAATTGGAATAGCGCTGCGCCTGACACCTGGCCGAGCAGATCACATAGAATAACGCAAGTACAAAAATGTAGGCCCCTTTCATAACAACTAAAATAAAACTTATAAATGATTCTGTCGATAGCATCGCTGAGCGATAAATGGTAATTGCCGGTTAAAAGATGTAGAAACTGGTCAAAAAGCGAAAATGGTTCATTTTTACCATTTTTTGGATCATATCTGCCATTTTGTTTTTGTAACGTCTGCTACATTTGGGAAGAGGTAAAGACCGGGGCCGGCTAGGGACTCCTGTCTTTACCATTTATAAATAACCAGTTTTATACGCTAATTAATCAAATTATGCAGGGAAAATTTTTCATTCTTTTCTTGTGCTTGCTGTCCCTTACAGTTAAGTCACAAACGAGCAGCCTCCAAGGGAGGGTATTGAATGAAGCCGGGCAGCCGCTGTCCGGTGTGACCGTTACCATAAAAGCAACTGGAATGGCAAAAACGACAGACGAAAACGGCCGTTATTCCATTGCTGCCAGCCGGGGGCAGGAACTTCTCTTCTCCTTGATCGGCTTCTCCTCCAGATCACTTGTATATCATGGTGAGCCCACGCTGGATGTCACGCTTCAGGAAGTAAACAAAGATCTGGACGAGGTCGTGGTGATCGGCTATCAGACGATCAAAAAAGCGGATCTGACCGGCGCCGTGTCGGTATTTAATCCCAAAGAGATGAAGAATACGACGGTCACGGGAACCGTGGGGGAAGCGCTGGCGACCTTGCCGGGGCTTAGCGTGCGTACGGCGGGCAACCCCGGAGCTGAGGGTAAGGTGGAGATCCGCGGTACAGGGACTTTCGGGTCGAGCACACCTTTGTATGTGGTCGATGGTATCGTGTCGGGAGCAAACCGGGATTTCAATTTTAATGATATCGAGAGCATACAGGTGCTGAAAGATGCTTCGGCCGCAGCGATCTATGGCTCCAGGGCAGGGAATGGTGTGATTATCATTACGACCAAGCAGGGGAAAGAAGGTCAGATGAAAATTGAACTTTCTTCGCGCGCTACAGCACAGTGGCTCCCCCGGTACAATCTGGCCGACCGCGATCTATGGCTGAGTCTAAACGACCTGGCGTTCAGCAATGCCAATAGACAGCCGGCCAATCATTATGATGGCAATACGGACTGGCAGGAAGAGGTGTTCAAAACGGGCTGGCTGCAGGATCAGCAGGTCGCTTTCTCCGGCGGCGGCAAGGAAAACCGTTACTATATCTCGGGCAACTATCAGTCCAATAGCGGGACGACGATAGGGGCTTCCAGCAAACGGTATACGCTGCGTTCGAATATGTCCACTTCACGAAGCTTTGGCGAAAATGTTAAATTCAGCATCGGAGAGAATATGGTGCTGAGCAATTTTAACGTGCATGAGCTCAACACCAACCCTATTGTCGATGTGTACCGCATGCTGCCCACGATTTCAATCTACGATCCAAACAACGCGTCCAAAGGGGGGTATGGTTTCGGTGATGAAGACCGCGATGTGACCTTTGGAACCAATCCGTTTGCCAGAGAGGATTTTGAGCAGACCGAGAATGGAAATCTGCGGGCACGGGGAAATGTATTTACCGAACTGCAGTTGTTCAAATCATTCAAATATCGGTTTAACTTCGGTTTTGACCTGAGCAATGACCGGCATATGTACCTTCGAAAAGTAGGTGACTGGACCTATAAGCAGCCTTATGATCCTTCTTCCTTGAACAAGAATCAGGCGCAGTACCGCGGCCTGGTATATGACAATACCCTGGAATATGCAAACCGCTTTGGGAAGCACGACATCTCGGCTGTAGCGGGTATCAGCTACCAGACCTCCAACTATGAGCAGATCTGGGGAACCAAAAATAATGTGCTGATGTCGGGTAAAAATTATTATAACAACCTGGATGCCGCCCTTGACAATCCCAAGACGGGGAATTATCAGGATCTGGAAAAGCTATTTTCGGTCTTCGGCCGGGTGAATTATACGTATGACGACAAGTACCTGCTCAGCTTCACGATGCGCCGTGACGAGTCGTCCAAGTTCAACCCCGATTATCGGGTAGGCTATTTCCCGTCGGTATCGGGAGGCTGGCGCATCAGCAGGGAGCGTTTCTTCCAGGTGCCCTGGATCAATGACCTGAAGTTGAGAGCCAATTATGGGGTGCTGGGGACGTCCAATATCGGGGTCTGGGACTGGGTTTCGTTTGTCAATGTGTTTCCGCAGGTTGCTTTTGGTGTTGAGCAGGAGGTGCAGACCGGCATGACGCAGGTCAAGCTGGCCAACGCCGACCTCAAATGGGAAAAGGTGGCCCAGCTGAACACGGGATTTGATGCGCAGCTATTCGCGCGCAAACTCAGCCTCTCGATGGACTATTTTGTCAAAGAAACCAAGGATGTGCTGACCCCCATGCAGATTTTGATGGCTACGGGCAACAACGGCGGGAATCCGAATGTGAATGCCGCCTCCCTGCGCAATACGGGTATTGAGCTGGCCGCCGAATGGCATGACAAGATCGGTGATCTGGGCTACCAGATCGGACTCAATGGTTCCTTCATCAAAAACAAGATCCTCAAGCTGGGCTATGACAAGCTGGAGTTTACGCAATGGGACACAAAATCCAGAGTGGGCAGCTCCATCGGCAATTGGTACCTGATCCGTACAGACGGCCTTTTCCGTTCGGAGGAGGAAGTGCAGGCACATAAAAACAGCAAAGGACAGCTGATCCAGCCGAATGCCAAGCCCGGGGATGTCAAATTTATTGACTTTAATGATGATGGACAGATTACCGACGCAGACCGGCAGTATCTTGGCCGCAGTATTCCGCTCTATCAACTGGGGATGAACCTGGGGGTCGATTATAAAGGCTTTGACCTGCAGGTACAGCTGACAGGTGCCTTTGGATTCAAGTCTTTCAATGGGCCGCGGAGTGCCTATGACCGCTTTGATGACAATTCCAACTACCGTGCAGACTACGACCCGTGGACGCCCGAAAACCCGAATGCCAAAGATCCCCGTCCGATTTATGCGGACTCCAGAAATGTGCGCGGTGATCAGGACCGCTGGCTGGAAAACTGCAATTACGTCAAGATCAGACAGCTGGCCCTGGGGTACAACCTGCCACGTACCCTGCTCGGGAAGACGCTGAATCAGGTACGCTTTTATGTCAACGCGCAGAACCTGATCACCTTTACCTCATACCGTGGCCTGGATCCCGAATTTTTGAACGGCAACATCTGGGACCGAAGCTATGACGGTGGGGCATTCCCCAATGCCAAGGGTTTTACTTTTGGTACACAGATTACTTTTTAAACCAATCGATTGAACGCAATGAAAAAGCTACTTTATATATTATTGGCAACGGGACTGATGCAGTCCTGCAAAGTGGATGTGGAAAATCCCAACACCATCACGGTCAACACTTTCTGGAAAACCGAACAGGATGCCTTACGTGGAGTCAATGCTGTCTACAATATGTTTTATAAGCCCGGGACCTTCAGCCGTTGGATGTGGTTCCGACTGGATCTCACCTCCGATGAGGGATTTAGCCAGAGCCCCTGGGCCGAACTCAAAGAATGGACGCAGTTCCGGTACAACAACTATAATTTCTGGGAGGGAAATGCCTGGTCTTACCGGGATTGTTATGAAGCTATTTTCCGTGCAAATCAGGTCCTGCATTATACGCCGGACATTACCTTTGCCAATCCGGCTGATCAGGGTGCCATCCTTGGGCAGGCTTACTTTCTGAGAGGATTGTATTATTACTACCTCGCACTATTATGGGGCAGCAGCAATCCCAGCCTCCCCATTGTGCTGGAACCCTCCACACCGGGTATTCAGCCGGAAGGTCATACCGAAGCCGAAGTGTTTGCGCAGGCAATCGCCGATTTCAGTAAAGCCGAAAGCCTCTTGCCGGAGGTGTGGAACAGCACCGAAAAGGGAAGGGCAACGAAGGGGGCCGCAATGGCGTTCAGGGCAAAATCCTATATGCAGCTGCGCCAGTGGAATGAGGCAAAGGCGGATCTCGCCTGGCTGGTGGTGGGGGCAGGGAAAGGATATTACGACCTGACAGCCAATTATTTCGACAATTTCGACAAAGCCAAAGAGAATAATGTGGAATCTGTTTTCGAAATCCAGTATTCGGATGCCAACCCGTCGCCCGCAGGAGACGGGGACCTGGATGTGGGACCGAACCTGGGATTGAACAGGGGACAGTTTTTTGCGCCTCCGGGGATTGGCTGGACAGATGGTGAACTGCGGCCCTGGCTGGTCGACGCGTTTAAGCAAGAGAAGAATATGGCCAACGGATTTGATATACGGCTGCGGTATACGGCCTTTTATAGCGGTATGCAGGATGATTTTCCGGACAACAACAAAATTTATCGCCTCACCAGCGATGCGGCCCAGTGGAGCAAGTGGCCGGGACGCGTCTTTTTTAGAAAATATGGCTCCGATTACTTCCGTGATTATGACGATTACTACAATCCGACGAACGTGCGGCTGATCCGCTTTTCGGATGTGCTGCTGATGTACGCGGAATGTATCGCTGCGTCCAACGGTTCGCTGTCAGAGGCTGTGGCCCTGGTGGACCGTGTGCGGGCGCGGGTGAATATGCCCAAACTGGCCGTCAACCATCCGGAAGCGGCAGCTGAACGGACGGCATTCCTAAAAAGACTGCAGACCGAACGGGTGCTGGAGCTTGCCACGGAGGGACACCGATGGGCGGATCTGAAGCGATGGGGACTGGTAGACTCGCAGGAAGGACTGGCCGAATTGAAACAAAGGGATGCGGACTTCAACAATTTTACCATCGGAAAACACCGCTCATTGCCAATTCCTTCGGATGAAGTCAACAATAATCCAAATGTCAGACAAAATCCGAATTATTAATGCTGATATCCTGTACGGAACTGAACTGTCATGATTGCAACACAGCAAACAGCAAGGACAATGGCTGGACATTCCAAAGGATTTTTACAAGGCACACGGAGCGTCGTGAGCTCCTGAAATACATATTTGCATATGAAAAAAACGATATATATCTGTTGGCTGCTGCTATTTTCGCTTTATAGCTTCAGCTGCTCAAAATCCGAAAAGAGTGATTTTGTGTTCGAACCCGCCGTTCCGCTGGCGGATCCCTTTATTCTGCTGCATGAAGGCACCTACTATGCCTACGGCACCAATGCCGAAAATGGCATTGAAGTCTATACCTCAGACGACCTGCGTTATTGGAGCAAGGCGGGCAATCTGGCCCTGAACAGCGGCGATTCCTGGGGCGGACGTTGGTTCTGGGCGCCGGAGGTCTATTACATCAAGGATAAAAAGAAGTTCTACATGTATTACAGTGCCGACGAGCACATCTGTGTGGCGACTTCGGACTCCCCCTTGGGGCCCTTTGTTCAGCAGCCTAAAGTGCCGATGCTGGAAAACGAAAAGGCTATTGACAATAGCCTCTTTGTCGATGAGGACGGGACGCCCTACCTTTATTTTGTGCGTTTTGGTAATGGATCGGCCGTATGGTCCGCCGAGCTTGATGCGGACCTGAAGACGATCAAAGGCAGCACCCTGAAACAGCATATTGCGGTATCGCAGGAATGGGAAAGAGACTGGGGGCTGGTGAATGAAGGACCTTTTGTGATCAAACACAACGATCGATATTACATGACCTACTCGGCCAATAGTTATGAAAGCCAGCGCTATGGGATCGGGCTGGCCACAGCAAGTTCGCCGGAAGGGCCCTGGACAAAATATGCCGGCAATCCCATCCTGCAGCTACCGGCAGATCTGGTCGGCGTGGGGCATAACGCGCTTTTCCGCGATAAGGAGGGTAAGCTCAAGATTGTATTCCATGCGCATCACAGCAAAGATAGCATCCACCCTCGGGCCATGTATATTGCTGATGTGACCTGGACCAGCGACGCGGTCCCCCTCATGAAAATATCTCCGGAAATAATACGGACGAAAATAAAAAGAAAATAAATCAGCAACTTTATAGCTATAATAGCCAGAAATGGGTACTCAACAAACAATCATTCGAATGAAAAAACAAGTTTTAATTTCTTTTTTACTTGCCGCTAATGCCTTTGCGCTGACTGCGCAGGAGATGAGCCAGGCGATCCTGCTGAAGTCTCCGGGCAATCCGGCCAGGCGTGTCGAATTGCTCGACAGAGGCGCGCAGACGCTGGAGGCTGCCGAGGCCATACCGCTGGAGGTGAAGCAGACCATTGTTAAAAATGCAGGAACAACCATCGTCAACGTGTCGCTGACGGCCAGAGAACGGGTATATTTTAATTTTGAAAAAACGTTTAGAATTCCAAAATATGTGCATGCCGAAAGCGAATTTCTGATGCCCGGCTTCTGGTATCATAAAAATATGCGTTCGCCGCAGGAGGCGCCTTCATTTAAGACCAGTGACAGCTGGCAGGTACGGGAGGACCGCCTGAGTACACCATTGACCGGTATATTCAATGCACCGTCCAATACATACTATACGGTTATCCGGCTGGACAAAATCAACCGGGATGCGCTGACCACACACCAGAGCGGTGAAGTTATCCTAAGTGGGAAGACGGATCTCGGATTTACGGGCTTTAAAAACGAAGGGGGCGCTCCGGCGCTGGTCTTTGGCTTCCCTTATCATGAAGCTCCTAAGACGTATCTCCGAAAATTGACGCTGGCTCCGGAGGTTGTCACCTTTGAAAAACTGGAAAAGGGGGAGACACGCCAGCTGTCCTGGGAGATCAGCGAAGGACAGGCCTCCAGTTACGGTGATTTTGTATCCAAAGTATGGACCTATTCCTTCGACAGGCAAAAACCGGCGGCACTTACACCGGATTATACGCCGGCACAGGCCAAGGACATTCTGGCAAACTTCTTTAAGGAAAGTTATGTAGATAACCAGCCATTAAAATACTATTCAGGTGTACACATGCGCACGGCCGACTGCGCGAGCACGGGCTCCGCGGAAGTCGGCTTTGTAGGACGGGTATTGCTCAACGCCTACAACGCGCTGGAGTATGGCGAAGCGCAGGAGCAAACGGAGCTGGTTGCCCATGCGAAGGCAATCTTTGACAGCTATCTCCAGCATGGATTTACCAAAAATGGATTTTTTCGTGAGTTTGTGGACTTTACCCACGGCAACGAGACCCAGGAATACAGTATCCGCAGACAGTCGGAGGGCATCTTTGCGGTGCTGAATTATCTCTGCTACGAAAAGAAAAAGGGCCGGAAGCATCCTGAATGGGAGCAGCGTATTAAACGGCTGTTGACCAACTTTGCTGCCCTGCAGCAGGCGGACGGCAGCTTCCCGCGCAAATTTGATGATCAGCTTCAGGTAAAAGACGGCAGCGGCGGCAGTACACCGTCGGCAACCGTGCCTCTGGTCATGGCTTCTGTGTATTTCAAACAAAAAGAATATCTGCGGCAGGCCCAGCTATCTGCGGCCTATCTCGAGCGGGAGATTATCTCCAGGTCGGATTACTTCTCGTCGACCCTGGATGCCAATTGCGAAGATAAAGAGGCTTCCTTGTATGCCTCCACGGCGATGTATTACCTGGCCCAGGTCAGTAAGGGAAAGGAGCGACAGCACTATGTAGAGCAGTGTAAGAAAGCGGCCTATTTTTGTCTGACCTGGTATTATACCTGGGATGTGCCCTTTGCCACTGGACAGATGTTGGGCGATGTGGGCTTTAAATCCCGTGGCTGGGGAAATGTATCTGTGGAAAACAACCACGTCGATGTGTTTATTTTTGAATTTGCGGCTGTGCTGGACTGGCTCGCCGGTGAAACCAAAGAACAGCGGCTGGCGGCTTTTTCAAATGTCATCAAGAGCTCGATGTTACAGCTGATGCCGGTGAAAGGCCGTCTTTTCGATATAGCCAAAGTGGGCTATTATCCGGAGGTCGTCCAGCATACCAATTGGGATTATGGAAAAAATGGAAAAGGGTTTTACAACGATATCTTCGCCCCAGGATGGACGGTTGCTTCCCTTTGGGAGTTGCTGAGCCCCTCCAGAACAGCAGATTTTCTGGAAACAGCAGGCAAATAGGTTTAGCTGTTTATTGGAGCCACATCGCGAGATGTGGCTTTTATACTTTCAGGAGTGAATATATTTTCAGGGGCGAACGACCTGTTCGATGGGCGAAATGCAAAATGGCCTGGTGAACACTGCAAGGTATCAGATAGCTGCTGTGATCAACAGCCCATGATCTACTATTAGTCATGTCAAGAATCTCTAATTCATCAATAATTATTAACTTCGTATTTAACTTACTCCTTATTTTATGTGGAGAACGGTTTATTTTTCACTAAGAGTGCATGCGTAAGCGCGCGATAGCAACATGAATATGACACAGGAATTCGTTTTTGACTTAATTTCCGATATGGAAAGCGACCGGATAGAAAGAACAAGGTCTACGGCCGATGACAAGCTGGGGCAGGCTATTTGCGCTTTTAGTAATGATTTTCCGAACCACCAAAAACCTGGTTATCTCTTATTAGGTGTAAACGATGATGGAAGTCTTTCGGGAAAAAGATGGTCTGACGATGACTTACAAAAAATAGGCGGTATGAAGACCAATGGAAAAATCCTACCTCAACCTTCTGTTGTAGTAAGCCAAGTATTCAGTTTTGAAGATGGTGACGTATTTGTTGTTGAGGTAAAACCATCAAGCTATCCACCGGTTCGATATGACGGTCGATGCTGGATTAGGGGGGGGGCCAGAAGAGATAAAGCTTCATTGGAGGAGGAGCGTATTCTTACCGAAAGGAGAGCTTCTTATGCAAAAACATACGACCTGGTTCCTGCAATGGGATCCAGTCTAGACGATCTTAGTATAGAATATTTTAAAACCAGTTATCTTCCCTTAGCGATCGATAGAGACACATTAATGGAAAATGGAAGAACGAGTGAAGAACAGTTAGCTTCCTTGCGGTTTTATGATATAAAGGAAAAGTGTCCTAGTAATGCAGGTATATTAGTTTTCGGTCTAAATCCACAGTTCTTTCTTCCGGGTGCATATATTCAGTATATCAAGTTTGCTGGCCCTGAGATGACGGATGACGTTGAGTTCGAAAAGAAATTTTCGGGGGCTTTAATTACGGAGCTTCGTATACTTGATGATTTTATAAAAGCAAATATTGTGAAAGATCGACCACTTAGGTCGGATTCCTTCCAAGAATCTACAGGTAGAAACTATCCTTATTGGGCCTTACGGGAATTGGTCATGAACGCCATAATGCATAGGAACTATGAATCAAATGCGCCAATCTATATCTATGAATTCTCCAACCGAATTGAAATTATCAATCCCGGAGGATTATATGGGGAGGCTACACCACAAAACTTCCCCAATGCGAGTGATTATAGAAATGTAGTCTTAGCGGAAGCGATGAAAGTTTTGGGATATGTAAACCGTTTTAATTATGGCGTCAAAAGGGCAAAGGGAGAGCTAGTACAGAATGGAAACGGGGAGCCAGAATTTGACTTAACTTTGGTTACTAAATTTAAAGTTACTATTCCTATAAATAAGCACTGGTAAATGAGAACACTGACATTTTTTAATAATAAGGGTGGGGTAGGCAAGACAACTACGGTATACCATGTTGCTTGGATGTTATCTGAAATGGGGATAAAAACGATTGCTATCGATTTGGACCCCCAATCTAATCTGACATCCATGTTTTTGACCGATGAACGCTTGGAAGAGATCTATGAAAACAATTTGCCGGAGACAATTTTGGATGCTATCACACCCATTGTAAATGGCGATCCGGCTGTGCCTGTGCATATCGAGCATATAAATGATAATCTTGGTGTTATACTTGGTAATCTGGCCCTGTCTACGTTTGAGGACACTTTGAGTGATGCTTGGTTGAAATGCCTGAATGGAGAAATATATTCCTTTCGGGTTACCAGTATATTTAAAACAATAATTGACGAAGCTTCCGCTAGGTTTGGAGCTGAGGTTGTACTTGTCGATGTAGGGCCAAATTTGGGCGCAATTAATAGGGCTGTCACCATCAGCTCGGACTATATTTTGATGCCCGTGGCTTCTGATTTGTTTTCTTTGCAGGGCATTAAAAACCTTGGGACAACATTGGGTCACTGGAAAAGGCAGTGGACGCAGCGAAAAGAACTTAAGCCGGTCCATTTGAGTGTGAGTATACCAGAGAATAATACCGTCCCTGCCGGATATATTGTGATGCAATATACGGCCAAAGAAAGCCGGCCTGTGAGATCTTATTTGAAATGGGCGAATAGAATACCTAAGGTATTCGGAGAATTTGTTTTGGGAACGCAAGGGGCGGAATTAAAGAATGTGGAAACTGACGAAAATTGCATTGCTTTGTTGAAGCATTATAGAAGTTTGGCGCCTATGTCTATGGAAGCACACAAACCGATCTTTTTATTAAAGCCAGCTGATGGGGCGATCGGTGCACATGTATATGCTGTTCAAAAGAGTTATTATGAGTTCAAGCAGTTGACCCAAAATATTTTGGAAAGGTGCCCTTAGACAGGTCTACTTTCTCCCTTCCACTGCGCTTTAAGTCTGGAGATAGTTTCTTTCTTTTGCATCAAGGTGCGACTAAGAAAAGAATTGAAAATGACGCCTTCTGATGAGTCATCTGGATGAATTTGATGAGGAGCAGCCGATTTCAGGGACGAACGGCCTGCCTTTGGCTTTTTCCCCTTTCCTAGCGCACTACTGTGTTTTTCAGTTAGGGACGAAAGCGCCAACTTCAGGGACGAACGGGCCTATTCACGGGATATTTAAGAGGTAAACCGAAATCAGGCACGAGTGGGCGATGCAGGGCGCTGTGACGTTCTCAGTCAAGCTGACTTTTACTTTTTTAAGAATGAACTGGGCGAGAGTCCAAATCTTTTTTTAAAGGCTGCAGAGAAATGATTGCTCCGTTGGTAGCCTACTTTGCCTGCAATTTCTGAAATGTTCCAATAATGAGCGTAAGATTCGGTCAGCAATTTGTACGCTAGATTCATCCGCTGCTCAACAATAAAATCATGTATCGTGACACCAAAGAGTTCTTTAAATCCCGCCTGTAATTTCGTTCGGTTCATATGGGACAAATAGGATAATTCATCAATACTATGGTGTTTTGTGAGGTCGGAGATGATCTTTTCTCTGACAAAATGCAATTGTTCGATATCTGCTTTGGAGTAGCGCTGCTGCTGTCTGCCCTTTCCTGTGCCCTGAACCTGAAAAAGTTGATGAGCCAATAACTCCATGAGTTTGGCCTCGAGATACAGGCGTTTGATGTTTCCTGCATAGGGACATTCCAAAAGATCCTGTACGGCACGAAAAATCTGGGGCGAAATCAGATGCGATCTGCCTCCTAACAATGCGGGCCTGCCCGATGCAATGTCATCGACAAAATCCATCGCGGGGGAGGGGGATGTCCCGATATGCTGCCGGATCCATTTTTCTGAAATTTCTATCTCGACGGTAACGGCATCCTTACATGGTGGATCCACCAACCTGCCGTTTAATTCCGGAACATAAAAGAAGCTGAACTCGCCTTCGGAAATCGGCACGGCAAATGTTTTGTTTTGATGAAAATAATAAGCTGATCCTCCTGATATCTCAAAATGCATCTGTAGATAGGGGGCGTCAGAGCGTACCCATATTTCGCGCTCATGCGCCTGCGACCGCTTGTACACATTGATGTACACACCATCCAGATGAATACGCCTGCGTTCCAGGTACATGTCCTTGTCTTGCTTGATATCTACCGTCTCGATAAGGTCATATTCCTTGGGAATAACGTAGCCTTCGGGCTCCTCCAGGAGCGAGAGCAGTTCATTTCGATGCGTATTCAACAGTTCTATATTCATGGTAGCTTGTTTCCTCGTAAATAACAAGTAAGAGATCCCATCCCCAACTTAGGTTCCGCGATTGCAGAATTTGTACATATTGCTGCAGATTTCGTAGGCAAAGATAGATAATTTTGGCTTTAATTTAAACTAATTCTAAATAGTGTTTATTGATGAAGCCGATTCACAAGTGTCTATGTTATATTTTTCTGCTGCTTTTTGTAGGGGTACGTCCTGTCGAAGGACAGACAAAAGGCGGCCTCATCAAGGGCTATGTGTACGACGAAAAAGGGCATCCCGTCTCTGGAGCGACAGTCATCGTGCGCAACAGTAGCATGCAGATCACGACGGATGGCAGTGGGCGCTTTTCGTTTGATCTGCCGCCTGACAAAGAATACAGCATTCAGGCCGGCTTTTTGGGTAAGGGGATCCAGGTCAAAAATGTTTATTTGCATAAGAACCGCGACAGCCGGCTATCGTTTATTCTCGTCGACGAGATCACCAGCCTTTCGGAAGTTCATGTAAGCGGAGAAAGCCGGAATCAGAAAGCGCGGAATGCGCTTGTCAAGGCTGAGATTATAGATACGAAGGCTGCACAGGCAAAGGCTGTAACCTTGGTGGAACTGATGAATCGTGCAGCGGGTGTACGGGTCCGGCAATCGGGAGGACTGGGCAGCAACACAAACGTCATGCTCAACGGGTTTCAGGGTAAGTCCATCAAGCTATTTAAAGATGGTATTCCCACGGATTACCTCGGTGCTTCGTATAACATTTCGTCTATACCGGTCAATATGCTGGAAAGGGTGGAGGTATACAAAGGTGTGCTGCCGACTGAAATCGGTGCTGACGCGCTCGGCGGTGCCGTCAATATGGTCTCGAGAACGGAAAGTTCACGATATGCAGCCTTATCCTATGAAATAGGATCGTTTAACACACATCGTGCCTCCGTCAACTTGAAAAGCAGTGCCGGAAAAAGTCATTTTTACTGGGGCCTGGATGGGTTCTATAATTATTCGGATAATGATTATAAAGTGACCGCGAATATCCCCGATCCGGACAAATCGACGGTGTCTGCGGAGACTGTCAGATTATTTCACAATCAGTTTAAACAGGCATATGCTGAGCTCTATGGGGGCTGGTCCAATCTGAGCTGGGCAGATGAGCTCCGTGTGGGGTGGACAGCTTTTCGAATTGATCGCGACAACCAGTTCGCGGCATTGATGGAAAAGCCTTTCGGAGCAGCCAAAGCAAGTGAACATGCAGCCATCATTCCGACAGTACGTTATAAGAAAGATTTTTGGGATCATAAATTAACGATAGACCAGTTTTTGGTATACAGCACGATCCGCGGCCGTCAGATCGATACGTTAAGCGGCTCGTACGATTGGTATGGGACCTATCATCCACCAGTGGATGCCAACAGGCGCGGTGAATCCGGCAACCCGACCTTAGCATCGTATACGTACTCGAACTTTACATCACGGACAGGATTGGTCTATCGAACTGCCGCTAATAGTAGCTTATCATTCAATGTAGTATATAACGATTACGGCCGTACGGGAAAGGATCCTTACGGTCCCACGACCGCGGGAAGCAACCCTGTAGACCTGCAGTCTCTGCCGGCAAGCTATCAGAAAGTGGTTGCCGGTCTGGGCTGGAAAACCGAATTATTGGAAAATAAGCTGGAAAATCTGTTCCAGGTAAAATACTATTATGCAAAAACTGCGGGGCAGGAAGTCAATATCAATACCGGATACCTCAACGAAAATACGTCCAGGGCGGATGTATCGAAACTTGGTGTCGCGGAGTCCATTAAATACAATTTATCCAAACGCACTTATCTGAGGCTTTCAGGCGAATTGGCGACGCGGCTGCCTGAGCAGACCGAGATCCTCGGCAATGGTGCATATGTATTGTCTAATTTTGCCATTAGGCCCGAGAAAAGTACCAACGGAAACATAGGTATCCGAACGAGACCAAACGATAAGGTTGATATCGAACTGAACAGTTTCTACCGGATCACCAAAGATATGATCATCACAGTGCCTGTCAATTTGCTGTATTCGCAAAGTGTCAATGTCGAATCTGTGCGGGGAATAGGCTTTGAGGCGGATATCCGATACACTCCCGGATCCTGGCTTTCCTTATACGCCAATGGTACCTATCAGGACTTTCGCTTATACCATATCGACAATCCCCTGATGGATTATCTGGAGGGAGCTCGCCTGCGGAATACGCCTTATTTTTTTGCGAATGTCGGCGCATCATCGGCTTTTTCCAATGTGTTCAGGAAAAGGGACAAGCTACAGGCCTACTATAACATGGCCTATGTGCACCAATACTATCTGAATTACATTCCTAGAAATACAGAACCTGATGGATTTTTGGGGCTTTGGGGCAAAGCCAAGGTCGATGCTCCCAATATTATTCCTTCACAGACGGTACATGCTGTGGGACTGCTATGGCAGCCAGCGTCCGCATTGCCCTTGACCGTCAATGTGGAATGCAAGAACTTATTTGATTCAGCTGTGTTTGACAACTTTAAAGTTCAGAACGCTGGCCGTAGCTTCCACCTGAAATTAAACTATATCCTGAAATATTAATAACTGAAACAAATACAATCATGAGAAAACATCTGTTAAGTGCATTTGCGCTGGTTCTGCTGGCTGGCACGGCACTCATCTCCTGTAAGAAAGACGAAACCTCCGGTGAGGGAAATGGCAATAATCCTGCGACGAACGCAAAATATGTCCTGCTAACCGCCGAGTGGGCAGTGAGTGATGGTTCGGGCTATTATGCGGCCTATAATGAGGTCCCGGCAGGTGAGGTAGACAACATCGGCGGCTATTCCTTGCAGTCCCGAAATTATGGCGGCTTCCGTACATTCAAAAACTGGATGTTCAACCGGCAGAGACTGTCAGGTGAAACGGGCATTGTCCGTTATGGAATCGGTGCAAACGGAAAATTCGAGGAAACGGGCTTTATTAAGTGCGGCACCTCCGCCCAGCATCTTGAGGTAGATGAAACCACCGGCTTTTATTTCGATGCAGACCGCGGCAAAACCAAGATTCAAAAGTTTAATCCGACGACGATGCAACGGACAGGAGAAATTGACTTGTCATCAGTCGTTGAAAAAGGAACGGACATCAGTACCAATGTATACATCGGTAACCAGACATTGATTGCCAAGGAGGGCAAGTTATTTGTCAATGTAACTTATTCCCGCAAAGATGGTAATGGGCATAATGATAATACCCGCAACTACCGCCTGGCTGTCGTGGACATTGCTACGGAAAGGGTGGAAAAGGTCATCATTCATCCAGTAGCCAAAAATCACGGTTATTCTGCCTCCGAGTTCCCTGCCTGGATCAAGGGAAGCGACGGCGCATTATATGTATTGACGACGGGCTGGAATACCAATGAGGACAAAATTCTCCAGGCTGAAAAATCCTTTATTTTCAGGATCAAGGCCGGTGAAACTGATTTTGACAAAAACTGGGAGCTGAGCGCGACAGATCTAGGGATGCCGGAAGGGGCACTTTTGTGGAGTTTCCGGGAGCTGAACGGCAAGTTATATGTGGACTGTTCGAAGGATAAAATTATTGTTCCGGGTCTGACCAACCTGAATACCAATATATATAAATTTTTTGAAGTGGATATCGCCACTAAAAAAGCTACGGAGATCACCGGTGCACCGCTGACGGTCTTTGGGCTTTCTACCGGTAATGTGGAGGTTGTCGATAATCAGGTGTTTTTACGGGTGGTAAACCGGACACAGGGACTCAATGGATATTATCGTGTGAATTTGTCAGATCACACTGCCTCACCGGCTTTTAATGTCATCAGGGGTGGGGAAGTAAGTGGCTTTGTCCGTTTGGAAAATAAATAATCATATATGGAAATCTTGAAAGTAAATTTAAAAGATGAATCGGCGGCATTGAAGGAACTCTGGTCGCTCAAGCAGGTTGCTCAGGTTAATGATCATGTGGTCAATATGGCGAAGATCAAAGGCGAATTTGAAATGCATACACATGAAAATGGTGAAAAGCTATTTTATGTGGTCGAGGGTGTGCTGTTCATCGAGTTTGCCGATGGGGATAGCATCGAGGTCGGAACGGGTGAATTTGTGGTCATCCCTAAAGGCTCCTGGCATAAACCTTATGCACATGAGGAGACAACTATTTTATTTTTCGAATCCAGATAGGTTTATATAAAGTGCGTTGGTCTTTGCTGCTGTGCTGTTTAATACTTTTTGCTGCTGTCTCCGTTTTGTTGGGTGTGGAACGGCTGGATCTGGCCAGTTTGTTCCACCCGGGGGCAGGTAATCGCGACGTGCTATGGATCAGCCGTATCCCGCGTACTGTAACGCTGATCCTGACAGGGGCAGGGCTCTCCATCTGCGGTGTCATCCTGCAGCAGCTTACGCAGAACAAGTTTATATCCCCTACAACGGCGGGGACCTTGGATGCTGCCAAACTGGGTGTTTTGTTCGGCCTGCTGTTTTTTCCGCAGTCGGGATTATTGACAAAACTTATTTTTGGTATGTTCTTCTGTTTTTCGCTGACTGCACTCTTTACCTTTTCCATGATCCCGGTCGTCAAACGGAGCACTGTGCTTATACCGGTTTTTGGCGTGATGTACGGTTACATCCTGAATGCCGTCGCTAATGTCATTGGCGTGCAGTTCAACATTGTTCAGAATATGGAAAGCTGGATGGTGGGCAATTTTGCCAAAACATTGAAGGGGCAATACGAGGTGATCTATATCCTGCTACCGCTGTTTGCTGTCTGTTATTGCTATGCCAACCGTTTTACGATCGTGGGGCTGGGCAGGGGTTTTACTGCCAGCATAGGGGTTAATTACATGGCTGTAACCTGCGTAGGACTGATGCTCACATCCATCATGGTCAGCATAACCCTGCTAACCGTAGGTTCTATTCCGTTCATCGATCTGGTGATCCCCAATCTGGTATCGCTCATACACGGCGACAATTTAAGGAAGAACCTGCCTTACATGGCCTGTTACGGTGCGATAACGCTGGTTGTCTGTGATATCATGGGCAGGGTTGTAATTTATCCTTACGAGATACCCTGCAGTATGATCGTCGGTTCGCTGGGCGCGCTGCTGTTTTTGTTAATCTTAATCAGAAAAGGAAGATGAGCAGACAGGCAGTGATCATAAATCTGGCAGCCCTGCTCATGATGGTGCTATTTGTGTTTTTTCGCGCCGATATAAGCGACGTTTTCATCATGACAGGTAGGCTGGAGCGACTATTTACGTTGGTACTGGTCAGTCTGACCCTGGCCTATTCCACCATCGTGTTCCAGACGATCTCGGCAAACAGGATCCTGACGCCGTCATTGATGGGCTATGAACATCTTTTTGTGCTCTCACAGGTCCTGATGTTGATGGCTTTAGGCTCCGGTAGTGAACTTGTGCGCTCAAAAGTGTGGAGTTTTGTTTTTTCGACGGCGATCATGACAGCGTATTCGTTCGCTCTATATGTATTGCTGTTTCGCAACCATAAGAAAAACGTGTACTATATTCTTCTGATCGGTCTGGTGCTGGGCATGTTTTTTAGTGCAACGACGCAATTCCTACAGATGGCCATCGACCCAAACGAGTATGGATATGTGCAGAGCGCCATGTTCTCCTCGTTAGGACGGACGTCGATAGATACGCTGGCTATCGCTTTGCTGGTTGTGGCTGCCCTGCTCCTGTATGTCAAGCGTTATTTCCGGTACCTGGACGTGCTCAGTCTCGGCAGGGAGTACGCTCTCGGCCTCGGGGTGGACTATGATGACCTTGTTAGAAAACAGCTTCTGGCTATTTCAGTGCTGGTATCCGTGTCCACGGCTCTTGTCGGGCCGATTACCTTCGTTGGCATATTTGTCTCGGGTATTACCTACAGGCTGTCCGCCACAGCCTCTCATGCGCGGATCATTGGATTGGCTGCCGGAATTGCACTGATACTGATGACCGGAGCCCAGTTTGCCATCGAACATATCCTTAATTATAGACACAGCCTCAGTGTGCTTATCAATCTGCTTGGAGGGAGTTACTTTTTTGTCCTTATGATCAAACAGCTTCGGAAATAATATGATAGAAATTCAATCAATTTGCAAAAAATATGGACAGCATCCCGTCCTGAAAAATATCAGCCTGTCCATACCGAAAGGAAAAGTGGTGTCGCTGATTGGCCCCAACGGTGCTGGGAAAAGCACGCTGTTGTCGCTCATCGCCCGTCTGGAAAAACCTGGACAAGGAACAATAACCCTGGACGGAATAGGGCTCAACAGTTATCCTTTGAGCACGCTGTCCAAAAAGCTGTCCTTTCTCAAGCAGCATCATGTATTTGACCTCAAGCTAAAAGTGTCCGAAATCATCGGTTTCGGTCGCTTTCCGCATAGCCAGGGGCGATTGAATCAGGAAGATCATCAAAAAATAGAGGAAGCCATCGCCATGATGGATCTTTCGGCTATCCGGGATGCCTACATAGATGAAATAAGCGGCGGACAGCGACAGCTCGCATTTTTGGCAATGATCATCGCGCAGGATACCGAATATATTTTGCTGGATGAACCACTCAATAATCTCGATATGAAACATGCTGTTGATATCATGCAGACGGTCCGCCGTCTGGTCAGGGATTTTGGCAGGACGGTCATCGCGGTGATCCACGATATTAATTTCGCGGCGAACTATTCGGACTATATCGTCGGTCTCAAAGGGGGAGAGGTCGTCTTCTGCGGTGAGACAGCGCATATGGTAAACGAAGAAATGCTCCGGAAGCTATATGGTATTGACTTCCGCATTATGCGGGATGACACGACAGTACTATGTAATTATTATAAGATATAACATGTATAATTTTCTAAATCATCGCATATGAATAAAAATCTTTTTAACATACTATTTGCGGCTAGTATACTGACTTTCACGGCCTGTGACAATCCAGGTCGGACAGCCGCGGGCGAGACTGTCTCCGTGCAGCACGAATTGGGTACGGCCCAAGTGCCTGTACAGCCCCGGAGAGTCGTGGTCTTTGATGTGGGCACATTGGAAACGCTGGATGAACTACACATCCCGGTGGTGGGTATTCCCAAAGATTACATGGCAAAGCATCTTGAAAAATATAGAAAAGATCCGAATGTACAGGATGCCGGCTCGATCATCCAGCCTAATCTGGAGCGGGTGAATCAGATAAAGCCCGATTTGGTGGTTATTTCGGCAGTAACGTCCAGAGAATATGAACAACTGTCAAAAATTGCTCCCACCATTTATCTTGGCGTCAAAAACGAAAATTACATGCAATCTGTTATCGATAATCTGAATACCATCGGTGACATCTTCGGCGTTCGGGATAAGACAGACCAGAAAGTAGCTGAAATAGAACGTAAAATCGAAACAGCAGTAAAAACCATAAGCGCCAGCCCGAAGAAAAGCATGGTATTGATGTACAATGCGGGCGCTTTCAGTACGTTTGGCAACAACTCCAGGTATGGGTTTCTGTATACCGACCTGAAAGCTGTACCGGCGGATGAAAATAAGCAGGCAGGGGTACACGGAACGGTGGTATCGAGTGAGTATATCAGCCGTGTCAATCCTGATATACTGTATATCATCGACAGGAATGAGATCATGCTGGGAGAGAAGACCGATAAAAAGGAAATAGAAAATGCATTGATTCAGAAAACCAATGCATTCAAGAACAACCGTATTATTCATGTGGACCCGAACGTCTGGTACCTGTCAGGTGGGGGAACATACTCCCTGAACCGGATGTTGGATGATGTATTAAAAGGATATGAGTGAATCAGATGAGGGCTATCCGTGGAAGAGATCTTTTTTTCTTCCTGCGACGCAGCAGCAATTTCCTTTGGGACGGGCACCCGATTTTAGGGATGAATGGTTTATTCCGGCACTGAATTTCTTTTTTTTATAAAAGAATGCTAATTTACGCGCTCTTACTGACAGAAAACCAAAGGTATTGCTTCCGGATCTTGTCTGTGTAAAATAATCAATGGAATTAACGGTAGCTTAATGCTGGGTTAATCTTGTATAGGTTAATTTTGACAGCGGAAAGTTTAGGGTATTGAATATGATGTAAGCCTACTTGTTTGCTAAATCGATATGAGCATCGTCGACGAATTAAAGAATGATAATCAGTATGCGCTGAAAGAGCTATTTGATTGCTATGGCCAAGATGTTTACCGTGTGGCCTTTCGTATCGTCAACGATCAGTTTGACGCCGAAGATATCGTCCAGGAAGTATTTTTGAAAATATGGAAGGTGAGGTCCACGCTTGATGCAGATGGACGTATCTGGTCATTGTTATATATCATGACCAAACGCCTGGCTCTGAATAGCCTCCGTGACAGGGCTATCCTGGCATCAATCGATACGGATTTAGCCGACAACGTCGTGATCGGTACATCGGCCGAGTCATCGATCCACGTACTGGAAATTAACAGTCTTGAAAAACGTATTGTGCGCATGCTGCCCAGACAACAGCAGCAGGTGTATCTGCTGAGCCGAGAGGAAGGCTTATCTTACAAAGAAATCGCCGAGCGGTTGAATATATCTCCCAATACTGTCCGCAACCATATTGTCCAATGCCTCAAATTCTTTAAAAAGACATTTCAAAAATATGGATATCACCTGATTTTGTTTTTTTCTTTTCTTCACTAGTCCTCCCTATTCCATTTCGTGTTCTTAAGAAAGGAATACAGCAACAATGGACATAAATAGATTCGAATATCTTTTAAGGAAACAGTTGGAAAGCGAACTTTCTGAACCGGAACAGGCCGAGTTCGATCAGCTGCTTCTGACTATCGATCCCGAGCTTCAGCAAGCAGTCATCGACCGCCTGGATGTCCAAGGTGATCCGCATATGGTCTGGGAAACAGGGCGTCGGACACGGATCTACGACAATATCCAACAGGCGATAGCAAATGAGAATGGTAGAAGAACCCGGTACACCGGCCTTGTCGCGGCTGTGGCGCTTTTCGTTGTTTTATCCGCCGCTGCGATCTGGTATTGGTCGGATCTGCGCTTGTCTACCCAGTATCAGACAGCTGAAAAACCGGTGCAGGATATCTATTTGCTGCAGGAGGAGCGGTCTACGCTGCGCTTGCCGGATGGGAAAACGATTGTATTGCAAGATAATGACCAAAAGGAGCTGACAATGGCTGGACTCAAGCGTATGATAGACCAACAGGGTGAAGAATATTATCAGGCAGTTGCGCCGGGCAAACCGGAACAGGCAGTGGGCTTTTTGACTTTTCGGAGTGCAAAGGGGCATACGAGCCGCATCGTCCTGGCAGATGGTAGTTCTGTCGTGTTGAACAGCGGGTCTTCGCTATATTATCCCAGGGCCTTTGATCCTTCTAAAAGAGAGGTCCGTTTGGAAGGAGAGGCTTTTTTCGACGTGGCGCATGATGCACGGCACCCTTTCTTTGTTCAGGTGAAGGGAGCGACTATAAAGGTGTTGGGAACATCTTTCAATTTGACAGCATATCCGGACGAGAAAGAAGTCACGGCAACATTGGTCGAAGGGTCCGTGTATTTCTCAAATCAGCACAGCAGCGTATATCTCAAGCCCGGCGAACAGGCTATTGCACAAAATAATCAAACGCATATCAGTAAGAAAATAGTTGATGCCAAAGCTATCTCACTCTGGAGGGAAGGATATTTTTATTTCGAGGATCAGTCAGTCGCCTCTATACTCAACGCGGTAAAACGCTGGTATGACATCGCGGAAATAAATGTTCAGGCCACTCCGGAAGAACGTTTTTCCGGGACTTTCAAACGAACGAAATCGCTGAACCAGCTACTGAGAAACCTTCAGAAATTAGGCAGCTTTAATTACCATATTAACGAAAGGAGGGTTACGATCATGGAATAATTTGACTATGCTAACCTTGGAGAAACTACGCAAAAAAAAACCAAGAACGCTGGAACCGTTCTTGGCCAAATGCTGTCGTTTCTCAAAATAAACCTTTTAAGCAATTATTAATAGAACAACATGTTATCAAATGTATAAAAATTTAAACATATTTTATCGTCGTCACCGGCGATATACAAATCAGTTATTGCTAACTATGAAACTGACGCTTTTTTTGACATTCCTGCTTTCGCTGCAATCCGTAGCTGCTGTACGCGCTCAGCGACTGTCGATTCACGTCAACAAGCAACCCGTAAAGGATGTTCTTTTTGATATCCAGAAGAAAACAGGCTACGATTTTCTATATGTAAAAACAGCACTGCTGGATACCAAGCCGGTTACGATCAACCTTGATAATGCATCTCTAAAAGAGGTGCTCGATTTATGTACTCAAGACCAGCCGATCAGCTATGAAATCAACGAGTCAACTGTTTTTATAAAAAGAAAGGTCTTACCGTCAAGCCAGCCAAGCAACAATCAGTCTCCCCTAGTGCAGGGGAGCGTGAGGGATGCTGCCGGCAAAGCCTTGGCAGGAGTTTCCATTGTTGATCCGCAAAACCAGAGGTATTCAGCAACGACAGATGCCAACGGTAAATTTGAGATCACTGTAGGTCCGCAAACCAAAACACTCCTATTTAGTTTTATCGGGTTTAAAACAAAACGGATAAATGTAAGCGAGGGGCCGGTAGTGGTGATTCTTGAACAAGAAGTGAGTGCTCTGGATGAAGTTGTTGTTGTCGGCTATGGTGAGCTGAAAAAGAAAGAAATCACCTCAGCAGTAACTTCAGTTAAGCAGAAAGACTTTAATCAGGGGAGTGCACGTTCGCCTTTAGAGCTGATACAGGGGAAGGTCGCTGGACTCAATATCACGAGAAACCAAGGCAACAACCCAAATTCAGGAGCATCGATACAATTGCGGGGGATCACGTCGTTAACGGGCACAACCTCCCCACTGATTGTCATCGACGGGATTCCCGGCGGAAATCTTGACCTCCTGCAACAGGATGATATCGAATCGTTTGATGTCCTCAAAGATGGTTCGGCAGCGGCAATCTATGGTACGCGGGGAAATGCAGGGGTGATCTTGATAACGACCAAAAAAGGAAAAGCTGGTGAACCAACATTCAATTATAATAGTTATGTGCAGCGTGACTTTGTGACCAAAAGGCCGGATGTGCTGTCTGCGGAAACCTTTCGCCAGAAAATTGCGGAAGGCATTATCGGGCAGTCCAATGATTATGGCGGGAATACGCATATGTATAATGAGCTCATCAACAAGCAGAATATAAGCCATTATCACAACCTGGCTGCTTCGGGTGGCTCGGAAAAAGCCAATTATAGAGGATCTTTATATTACAATAACTTTCAGGGAATAGCCAAAGAAAACGAAAGAGAGCAGATCGGCGGGAGATTAAACTTCAATCAAAAAGGAATGCAGGGAAAGCTGGACCTGCAGGTGAATCTGGTGACCAATTTCAACACGGCAAACCTTCTGGGCGGAAATGATTTTGAGCAGGCCGTCAAATGGAACCCAACAGCTCCTGTGATTAAGGAAGATGGCAAGTTTTTTGAAATGCAGGAAAACTATAACCCGATCGCCCGCTATGCAACGCGTGAAAGCGAACGGAATCAACAGACCTTCTCTGGGGATGCCCGCCTGACAGCGCATATTCTGGATAATTTAACAGCATCTTTTTTTGCCTCTTATCTCCGGGACAACTGGAACGACCGGAACTATAGATCCATGTTGGACTGGGACCAGCGTGTAGGTACAAGCTGGAACGGAATGGGCTATGCCAGCAAAAAGAATGAACTGAGCTATACCAAAACGTTCGAACCGACGGTCAACTACAACTTGACAATCCACGATGATCATACCTTGAATGCAGTAGCCGGCTATAGCTACCAGTATAGTACATATGAATCTTTCGATGCTTCCAATAACGGCTTTACAACAGATGGTTTCCTGGACTGGAATTTAGGTGCAGGCAGTGCGATTCAGAATACATTGTTGCCAAGACCCGGATTGGGAAGTTTTAAGGATGACAATACCTTGATTGCTTTCTTTGGGCGTGTAAATTATTCGTACGCAAATAAATATTATGCACAGTTTATCTTGCGGCATGAAGGTTCATCACGCTTTGGAGCCAATAATAAATGGGGGAATTTTCCAGCGGCATCTATTGGCTGGGCGATTAGTGAGGAATCTTTTATGAAAGATATTGCTTTGGTAAACAGTTTAAAACTTAGAGCAGGCTTTGGTGTTACAGGTAACCAGGGAATTCCGAATTATCAGTCCCTGACGACCCTGTCCACCGGTGGTCTGTACCCGCAGGATAACGTTTATTACCAGACGTACGGACCGGCAAGAAACCCGAATCCTGATTTGCGGTGGGAAAGAAAAGAAGAGTGGAATATAGGACTCGACTATGCATTGCTAAATCAACGGCTCTCTGGATCGATCGATGTCTATACAAGAAATACCAGGGATCTATTGTATAACTATACTGCACAGCAGCCTCCTTTTGTCAGAAGTTCGCTGTATACCAATGTCGGAACGATCAAAAATAATGGTGTGGAGATCGCAATCCAAGCTATACCTGTCAAGAAAGAGGATTTTCAATGGCAGGTGAATCTTACAGCAAACTCGCAGTTTAACAGGCTGACAAAGCTTTCAAGTGATGTGTTTAAAGCCAACTGGCTTAATTTTGCCGACATTCCGAATCCGGGAGCAATGGGACCGGCCATACGTGTGGAAGAAGGCGGGACCATCGGTAATTTTTACGGGAAACGTTTTGCAAAGTTTGACGAACAGGGAAAATGGATGTTTTACAAAGCCGATGGCAGCATTGTACCGTCTGCTCAGATCACCGAAGAGGACTGGACGGTAATCGGAAATGGGGTGCCCAAATATGTCGTTGGACTGGCTCAGACCTTCCGTTATAAAGGCTTTGACCTGAATCTCCTGCTAAGAGGTAAATTTGCATTTGATATCCTCAACTTGCCGGAAGTGTTCTATGGTAACCGTAGTTATCTTCCCAACAATATCTATAACAGCACGTTCAGCCGCCATAAGGAATTAAACGATGCCCCGCAGTACTCAAGTTATTACATTGAGCGCGGAGATTTTGTACGCCTGGATAACTTGACTCTTGGCTATAATTTTAAGACAAAAGGTACCTATATAAAAAATCTACGGCTTTATCTGAGCGGCCGCAACCTGATGACAATTACGGGCTATAAAGGACTGGATCCTGAAGTGAGAGACATTGGTTTTGAAGCCGGTGTGGATGCACGAGGATTCTATCCGCGGACGCAATCATGGACTTTTGGGCTGAATATGGGATTTTAATGTTAATACAAATGAAAAACAATATATGGAAAGCGGGGATCATGGCTTTAGCCCTTGGTGCCACCGCTTGTACAAAGCTGGATGAAAAAATTTATTCAGATCTTTATAAAGATAATTTTTACCAAAATAGACAAGAAGTGCTGCAGGGTGCGCTACGTCCAATGACACACTTGCAGTCCTGGATTGCTCCGATAAGGGGCGATGGCTACTACTACCACGCCGAGATGAGCGCGGATCAGGTCGCCTGGCCTCAAAAAGGACGCCACGCCTACGATAATGGCGATCATATGCGACAGCATTATCATACTTGGACAGATGCCGAAAGCAGGATGCGCAATGCCTGGTCTGGCATCTGGACCGGCGTGGGCTATTGTAATGCCGCCATCGAGGATATTGAAAAACTGCAGGCTGCACAGGTGGGGATGTCGGATGAAGAACTTAAGGCAGTGCTTGCAGAATTGCACACCTTAAGAGCGTTCCACTATATTAAACTGATGGATTTATGGGGTAATATACCCATTGTGACGCAAGTGGGTATTCCGACCAATCCCCCGACAAGACCGAGAGCCGAAGTATTTGAATTTATTAGACAGGAGCTCGAAACTTACGTACCCCAGCTGTTGAAATATGATGAAAAGCTGATCGGTAGAATAGGCAAAACGGGTGGCTATGCTATGTTGGCGGAATTGTATCTGAATGCAGAAAAATGGACGGGAAAAGCCATGTGGGATGAATGTATCGCTGCCTGCGATAAGATTATGAACGGCGAGGCCGGTGGTATAGGCGGGACTCCACGGTTAGCAGAGGATCTGCTGGCGACTTTCGCCAATACCAATAGACTGGCTTCTGAGGCGCTTTTCCAGTACGCATATAGCCTGAAAGGTGGCTTTGTATGGGACTGGATTCCATTAATGGGATTTAGCAATATGAGTGCCGCACTGGATGTAAATTATGCAGGTAACAATGGTTATGTGGTCATTCCGACGATGTTCGATACGTATGCGGATAACGATCTGCGTAAAAGTACATGGTTTCTTTTTGGTCCACAGTATAAATATGGTACGAAAGAGCCGATTCTGGGAACAGAAGAATACAACGGCAAGCCGCTGATCTATGTGAATAGCATCAGAAAAGAAAGCCAGGGTGATTTGACAAGCGATGGGGGAATGGCCGAAGGAGAGGAAAATAGCGGAGCCCGATTTCATAAATATAAAACTGGAAGGACTTCGGATCCAAACTATAGGGAAAACCATTTTATGATCTATCGTCTGACGGAAATCTATTTTTTTAAAGCAGAAGCCCTTATGCGGAAAAATGGAGGGCGGGCGACTGAAGAAGCTGTCGCACTCATCAATGCTTCAAGAAGAAGAGCGTTTAAAACGGCTGATTGGGAGCAAGCTAAGTATACAACGGCAAATCTGGACCTGGATGAGCTGCTCGCAGAGAAAGGACGTGAATTTATATTTGAAGGAAAAAGAAGGACAGATATCATCCGTTTTGGCCGTTTTACAAAGGGGACCTGGTGGGACCATAAGCCTACAAACGACGTGACGAAAGAAATTTATCCTATTCCATACACACAGATTGCGAACAATCCGAACCTGATTCAAAATCCGGGTTATTAATCGATCTTTAGGGCTGTCGGTGGGTACGGACAGCCCTAAGTTTGGGACCTTTCTGTGAGCCTGCTGTTATAGGGGTCACTTGTTGCCTGCTGACATATATACGATATAAATAATAGTCTAAAATGAAAATAATACTGCTTTTACTGCTGCTGCTGTATGCCGGGGTAGCCGACGCACAGGTCGACCGTGTCAATGTCTTTTTGGGATCTTCTGGAGACCATGGTCAGCTTTCGCCTGCGGCATGTTCTCCTTTTCATCAATTGAGTATTGTCCCCTATACCAGCCCTACGACACACACGGGCTATGAATATCTGGCCAAAGAGATAAAAGGGTTTACACACAATCGCCTGGAAGGAGTGGGGTGCATGGGAAGTGGTGGACTGATCTTGATTAAACCCTTTGTAGGCAAGGAGGTGGATAAGCCGCTGACCAAGGTCGCAGAGCACGCTATTCCGGGATATTATGCGTTGAGCACTGCAGAGGGCATCGAGGTGGAAGTTGCTGTAGACGCCGATTTCGGACAAGAAAAGTATACTTTCCCAACAGGCAGAAAAGGCTTTTTTATCGATTTAGGGCATGCCTTTAATGGTGCCTTTGTCGACAACGAGTTTGTGCTGGAAGGTAACCGTCTCTGTGGCAAAGTACGTGCAAAGACTACCTGCCATGTCGGAACATACACTGTTTACTATGCCCTGGAAATTCCTCATGCCAGCACTTGGCGGACAGATGGAAATAAAGTGTGGGTCGACCTGAACGATGCGGCCCAGACTGCAGTTATTCATATCGCTTTCTCTGCGGTGAGCCAGGGTGATGCAAAAAAGATGCTGTCAGACAATGGAAAGCTCGATTTTGCAACACTTAAAAAAAGAGGGGCTGAGCGGTGGCAGCGCTCTTTATCGGTATTGAAAGTAAAAGGTGATCCAGATAAAGTAGATCTGTTCTATTCATTGCTTTACCGTAGTCTTCAGTCCCCTTATGTGATCAGTAATGCCTCCGGGGATTTCAGAGGTACAGACGGAAATATCCACCATGCTACCGAAACACGTTATCACGGATGGGCAATTTGGGACAATTATAAAACGCAGTTGCCTTTACTGGAGCTCATGCATCCGGGGATGTACCAAGGGATAGTCTCTTCCATCGCAGATTTATACCGTTATGGGAAATATGACTTTGCGGGACCTTTTGAGCCTGCTAATTCGGTGCGGACAGAACATGCTGTAGTCGTACTTTTGGATGCTCTTAAAAAAGGATACGAAGTAGATGTCAACGGGATTAAGGACTCCTTGGTAAAGGATACAGCCCGCTTTGATTTCAAAAAGCCCGATAAGTATCTCGAAGCTTGTTATGATATGTGGGCCATGGCAAAGCTCTTTCCTGAAGATAGCAATGTGTATCGGCGGCGGGCATACGCGTATAAAACGATCTGGAATAAGGAGTTCAAGGATCTGACAAAACCGGATGTGGACCGTATGTCGGCACGTGGTATGTATCAGGGCACGATCAGGCAATATCGCTGGAACGTACCTTTTGATGTGATCGGTTTGAAGGATCTTATCGGCGGAGAACAGGCCCTGACCGATCAGCTGGACGAGTTTTACGATGGTTATTATTTCAATAGGGCAAATGAACCGGATATGCAGTCATTGACGTTGTATAATGTGAGTAATACGCCCTGGCGTTATCAGGAATGGATACATCGGATCGCGCTCGACACAACTATTCAATATTATTTTAACGACAACAGCCGAGGCATAGGCGCGCATATTGACCGGATTTATAAAAATGAACCCGAAGCATTTGTGCGGACGATGGATGATGATGCTGGCGCCATGTCAAGCTGGTGGGTACTGTCGGCGATTGGATTGCAGCAACCTCTACTGGGCGAACCTGTTTTTTACCTCAGTGTACCGTTTTTTGATCAGGTTATTCTGGAAAACAATGGGCGCCCGCTGACGATTGAAGTACCGGATGCGGACCCTTTAAAACGTTATATTAAATCGGTCCGGTGGAATGGAAAGGATCTTGGACGAGTGTGGATTCGCCATGATGAGCTCCGGAAGGGCGGCGTTCTACAGATCGAAGCTTCGGAAAAACCTACAGACTATGGGATAGATCGTTGAGGCAATACGTCCAATCTCAGGGATGAACGTCCTGCTTGAGAATCGAATAAATAGGGCTTTCCGTCGTTTTGGAAAGCCCCATTTTATTCGTGTTTACCTGCCGGTTGTCCTCTCATTTTTTGTCCCACCACACTTTCGACAGGAATGAGTCACCATTGCTCATCCTGGACACGGCTTCTTTTAGGTTGGCCTCGTTTAGTTGCGCTTCTTCGCTGGAATAGATCGCGCGTCTGGGAATCTGGCCATTGGTCGAACCGGTATTAGGTCCGGGTGTCAGCCTCGGGTAGCCTGTGCGCCGCCACTCGGCGAAGGCCTCCATATCCCTGCCAAAAAGATGGATCCATTTCTGGGTCGCTATACGCTCCATTTTCTGATCATCGGTCAGCCCATTCAGATTAAGCACAGTCTGCGCATAGGCTGTTGGTACTGACGCCAGGTTATATGGGGGCAGAGCCAAAGCAGCCTTTACACCTTCGGTAAAGTAGGTCTGCGCGTCAGCGCTCGTCGCCCCCCATCCAAGCAGTGCAGCTTCAGCTTTGTAAAAGCAAACGTCCGAATAGGTAAACGAATAGCTCGGAATGGGACTGAAGGTCAGACTAAACCATGTCGATTTGTTGGCTGTGGAATAGTTGGCACGGATCAATTGGGATAGCTGGTCGTCAGTAAGGGCGACTCCAATACCTTGATAGGTTATGGTTCCACCGATATTGACCGGCTCGGCGAGCAGGCTCAGCCTCGGATCATTGTATTCTTTTAGTTTGTCCACCAGCGTATTGGCCAGATAACGCAGGTCGGCACTGCCGGTCGTCATCTGTCGTAGAATTGGGTTTTGATTTTCGGCCTGAGCATCGTTGAATGTGGCCACAGCTGCGTTGTCGCTGTTGCTCGAAAGTAGCCCCATGGGCGAGGTCATGGCCTCAGTGACCGTCTTTTGCGCCAGACTGGAGTTTGCATACCGCATGCGCATGCCCAGCCTCAGCTTGAGCGAATTGCCGAATTTTTTCCATTTTGCAATATTGCCTTTGTAGAAAAAATCAGAAGACCCGTAGGTCTGATCGCCATCGTTGAGCTTCGCCAGCGCAGCATCTACCCGCTGGATCAATGCAGGGTAAATAGCCTCCTGTTTATCGAATTTCGGAGTGCGATTGATCTCTTTATTACTTGTGGTCACCTCAGTGTAGGGAATGTCGCCGAAGAGATCGGTCAGCCGCTGGTAGAGGTAGGCTTCGTAGAGCTCGGCAATGGCCAGCTTGCTACGTCCTTCGGGACTATTTTCTTTGCCGCCCAGCTCTTGCTTGATCTGTACAATATTGCGGAGCAAGGTATAGTGCTGCGACCAGATCAGGTTTTCAGGACCCTCGAAATATCGGGATACCGGTACAACAGGGCCTCCTGCCCAATGTTGTATCCAGGATCCAAATTTATTGTTCGGGAGTTCGCCCGATTCCTGGAAAGTACCGTCCCGCAGGATGCGGGCAAGCAATAACGCAGGGTCTACGGCCGTGACCGAGGTGGGTGGCGTGTTGATCCGCTCGAAATCTTTGGTGCAGGAGCTCAGTCCTGTCAACAGCATCAACACGGCCGCAAATGTATTTTTCAATAATATCGTTTTCATCCGTTTGTCTTCTTTAAATTATACAATAATTGTTTCATGGGCTCGCTTTACGACTGCCGACCGGTGCGGCTTGATGAGCGCACTGTCCGGTTGCGCAATGAACGATTTACAAGCCGACGGTAAGGTTAATACCAAATGTGCGCATCATCGGCAACGACGTAGACTCAATACCTATAGAACTGTTGTTCACGTTGAAGGCGGAAGCTTCAGGGGAAAACCCGTCCGTCTTTCGCTGGAAGTAAAAGAGGTTGCGGCCATAAACGCCCAGTTTGAGCGAGTTGATCACTCGGTGGGGTATTAGCTTTTTGGGAAAAGTGTAGGATAGGCTGATTTCGCGCATGGCAATGTAACTCATATCATTGACCATCTCCTCAGACACCATGACTTCCTTGTCGCTGGCAACCATGTTCCAGTAATCTTGTGCGTTGATCTGCTTCGTGTTTTTGGTACCGGTACTTGTCCAGTTTCCGGAACCGTCCTGCTGCGCCACCATGCCTTCGGCAACGTAGGTGCCGTCACGTCCTGCTACTGTTTTCTGCGTGGTTCCATAAATGATCTGTTCGCGATTGGACTGCGAAAACACGACTCCGCCCTGCCGGATATCGACCAAAGCATACAGGTTGAAGCCTTTGTACTTAAGGGTGTTGGCAAATCCTCCAAGCCAGTCGGGCTGCGCGTTTCCAAGGTCGGTCTGCACGCGACCCGCAGTACGCAGGGGCAGCCCTGTGGCCGGATCGATCAGCCTATTTCCCTGTGCATCTTTGATCCAGGCGAATTGCGTGCCGATCAGCTGGCCAAATGGTTTGCCAACTTCGGCTACAACATTGATCCCGCGATCCGTGGCCAATAGGAAGCTTTCTACGCCGGGGTAGAGCGACTCGACTTTATTGCGGTTGCGGTTGTAGTTGAAGGTGGTATTCCATTCGAAGCCCGATTCGGTCCGCAGGGGCGTCGCTCCCAGCACAAACTCAATACCTCTGTTGCTGATCTCGCCGGCGTTGATTCTGTTTTTCACATACAGGCTCGAAGGGGCAATGGGCACATCAAGAATCTGATTTTTGGTCTTTGCCTGATAGTAGGTGAAAGAGAAGGATAACCTGCTCTTCAGGAATCTCAGGTCGGCCCCGGCTTCAACGGAGGTGGTCAGCTCGTTTTTTAGGTTGGGGTCGGGAATGATTTCGGTATAGGACGCCATGGGCACTCCACCATGGGTATACTGGTTGAGACTATAGGTGCCCGTCAGCTGGTAAGGATTGCCCGAACTGCCGGCCTGAGCCCAGGAAGCCCGGATCTTTGCAAAGGATAGCGCCTCGGACTGCCATTTGAAGGCATCTGACAGGACGAGACTCGAACTGATGGAAGGATAAAAGAAGGAGCTGTTTTCTTTGGACAATGTGGAAGACCAGTCGTTGCGGGCAGAGAAATCGACAAACCAGTAGTCCTTGTAACTGAACTGTCCCGAAAGATAGGCCGAATTGATCTTGGACTCAATCAGGTCGAAAATATAGGTATTGGTAGTTGTATTGTTGATCACAAAGAGATCGGGTACTATAAACTGGTTGCCCGAATTGCCAGTCATACGCAGATATCTGTTTTGATGGCTGGCACCGAGATTGACACTTAACTTTAGATCTTCCGCGAGCTTAAAGTTGGAGCTGGCGAGAATATCGTAGTTGTCCTCGCGGGCGCGGATCACTTCTTCGCGGATATCTCCTTTTCGGTTTAAGCTCTGGTAGGTGTTGATCGGACGATAGCGGAAACGCTGGTCCGTGTAGTAGTCTGTTCCCCCGGTGGCTGTCACTTTGAGCCATGGCGCAACATCATAGCTGAGCCGGAGCAAACCGATGAGGCGGTCGCGTCGGTCTTCGTTGTGGTTTTCGTGGATCGTCCAGAAGGGGTTGGCCGTGGAACTGTTGGTCGCATAGGTCTTTTCCAGCCCTTCTGTCAGCCCTGAAAAGCCAAGCTGCCGGCTGATCTCCTCCGCAGTCCATTTGTACTGGGAGAGGATATCGTTGCCCAAGCTGCGCGGCTGACTGATAAACAGGTAGGCGGGATTGTCCGCCGCATCGGCCATGGTCGGCCGGTTTTGTCCCTTCTGAGCGATATAGTTGGCCTTAATGTCGATATGAAAACGGTCGGTTATCTTGGCCTGCGTTCGCAGCCCGAAGTTGTTTCTTTTGAGTGTATTGGTCGGGATATAGCCCTTCACATCGGTATTGGCAAAAGAAAAGCGATAGTTAACTTTGTCGGTTCCCCCGTCAATACTTAGGTTGTTGACAAATTGTTTTTCCGTCTGAAAGAATGACCCGTAGGTATCGGCCTGGGGAGTCAGCTGCAGAACATGACCATAGGCATCTTCGTAGGTTTGTCCTTCCATTTTGGCACCCCAGCTACCCCGGGTGGTACGGTCGCGCCCAGCGCTCATTTTGGGTAGGCCGCTGTAACCAAACTTGAGGGCATCACTCATCGAAACAATCGTACCATCGTCTTTTCGGAAGTGGGTAAAGGTACCGTTCAGCCCCTGGCCATAGACATTCTGAAAATCGGGCAGCACGAGGGCATTGCCCAAAGAGAAGTCTGTCCCATAGTTAAACCGCGTTTTTCCGGCTTTCCCTGATTTTGTCGTAATCAGGATAACCCCATTGCTGCCTCTCTGCCCATACAATGCCGCGGCATTGGGGCCCTTCAGCACCGACATGGTTTCAATATCTTCGGGATTGATGTTGCCGATGCCGTCACCATAATCTGTGCCGCCCGACTGGTTGGGGGAGGAGATATTCTGATTGTCTATAGGCACGCCGTCAACGACATACAGAGGCTGACTGTTGCCGATCAGGGAATTGTTGCCGCGGATGACGACCTTCGAGGATCCTCCGGCGCCCGAGGCCGCACGGCTCACTTGCACGCCGGCCACCTTGCCCGATAGCGCATTGGCCACATTGGTCTCCTTGCCCTGTGTCAGTTCATCGCCTTTGAGTTCGGCGACGGTATAACCGAGAGCTTTTTTCTCCCGTTTGATCCCAAGTGCCGTGACTACGACTTCCTGCAGGTTTTCGGCTACAGACTCCAGGCTGATCGTGATCGCAAGTTTATCCCTTTCGGTAATGGTATAATCCGTAAGTTCCTTGCTCTGATACCCGATCGACGATACACTGATTTTGTAACCCTGACCGGGAGGGATCTGATCCAGTGCAAAGGTTCCATCGGGTCTGCTGGTGGTGCTTTTTTTCAGCCCGCTTGCCGCATTGTGGACCGTGACGGTGGCCGAGGGTATCGGCCTGCCGGCCTCATCTTTGATGATTCCGGTAATTGATGCTTGCTCTTGTGCTTGAGCGACGAGACAGCTCGACGATAGCAGGCCCATGAGACCAAGACGGAGTGCCCAGTTGACATCGGCACGAATGCTGGATCTTAACAGCAGCATAGTGAGAACACGATGCCTGAAAGGTAAATAATTGTGCATAATTTATGGGTTAAATAGTGAATTTATTCGTTCTGTATCGTTATGCTGATCCGGTGAAGCTGCTGGATATCCGCGAGTATACGCCGGTAAACCTCTGCCGTGTCGGTGTAGGTGCCGCTGTAGTATTTGTCCTGAATATCTTGTGCATCGTAATTTAGCTTGACGGGGTAGTTGTGACTGATGATACGGAGCACATCCTCCAGCGGCAGGTTCTTGAAAAATAGCTGTCCGGCGGTGTTGCGGTACGACCCTCTTTGGCTGCTCCGTGTGGCAGTGATGCGTGTCTCGGCAACAATCTGCTGGTCGCGGCTGATGCTGATCTCCTCCTCGGGCATAAACTGTAGCTTCAGCGCATTGCCGTCCGGATGTTGACGGGTGCCCTGCACTTCAATGCGCCCTTCGTGCAACTTTATTTTCGTGATGGACGTACCGAGCGCATCTACAGTAAAAATAGTGCCTAGTGCAGTCGTGGTTAGTCCAGTCGTATGCACCCGGAAGGGCTTACTCTTATCTTTGGCTACAGTAAATCTGGCTTTCCCTTTTAACTGGATGTCACGCGATTGCGTGGTACTGAAATCAGCGCTGAATTTGACTTCGGAATTGGGATAGAGCTCAATTCCGGAGCCGTCGGGCGCCGTCAACGAAAGCACCGTGTTGCCCGAATTGATGTAATACAGGTTGCCCGTCTGTACAGGAGACGGAACACTCGGTGGTGAGGCAGCCCGCTGGGCAGTGATGGGCTCTGGTGACGGTAGCTGGGTATACGCCAGCCACAGGCCAATGCCGGCCGTCAATATAGCCGCTGCATAGCGCAACCATTTAGCGGTATGGTGACTGCCGCCACCGAGGCCCAATTGTTTAAACAGACTGACTTTTAGAGTGGACTTGTTGTCAAAGTCCGGCGGCCTGTCCTGCTGTTGCCACTCTGACTCCGGCATGTAGTCGGCCAGGTCAAGTTCCTGATTAGCCAGTGCATTTTCTATAGCAGTGACTTCTTCTGCGCTTGCTCCGCCGCTCAGATACTTGTCAATCAGTGTTTTTGTAATCTTCATATAGAAAGATTACGATTGAAAAACGCGTATCCCCCAAAAAAAAATTACAAATTTGTCAGCATCAAGATGCCGATAAACAGCGCCTTTCGGATGGTTTTTAAAGCGAGCGCCAGTTGGTTTTCTACTGTTTTGGTGGAAATGGACAATTTTTGTGCAATCTCTTTGTGCGATAGCTGGGAAAATCGGCTCAGCATAAAGATCTGCCGGCGCCTGTAGGGCAATGTCTCGACAATCTGCTGCAGCCCACTGGCAAGCTGTTTGGCCTGATAGTCCTCCTGGGGACTATATTGTAGGATCGGAGCGGGCTGGCACTGCAGGAGTTTGTTTCTATGGTATTCGGCTTTGACCAAGTCGATGACGGTGGTCCGCGTGATACAGAAAAGCTGGGATTCTATGCTGGCCTCAATATTTTTGTGGCACATGTTGTGCCAGAGCTTGATGAAAACGCGCTGCACCGTTTCTTCGGCCAGGTAGGACGATCTGGTTTTATGGAGCGCATACCGATATACTTTGGGGCTCCATCGGTCGAAGTATTCCTCGAATTTTCGGGCATTGAGCGAAAGGTCAGTTTCCATAGTATAGGCTTGGAATACCTGAATATAGGGATAATGTTTGTCTGCTCAAAGTCTTTCAGGCATTTATTTTACCAGCATTAAAAAATAAATCCTTAACTTAAAGGATCAAAACCATAAATTATGAAGGGCCAGATCATTATCTTTTTTATTTTCCTGGGTTTTTCTTTTGCTTCGGCACAGACCGCTTCTCAGCAGACATCTACATCCAATCCCAACCTCTGGATACAGCAGCAGCTCCAAAAAGCGAAAACAGGGACCGTGCTAAAGAATTACGAAGGAAGTTTTTTCAGAAGGGATTCTGTCCGTATTGTTGGCTATATAGACGGCTATAAAACGACGATGGGGTTTAGTAGCGGCATCATTTACAGCGACAATTTACTGACCAGGGAGGAATATCCATCCACGATCCAGATCTATCCCGACGGTCGTTTTGAGGTCAGCTATCCGGTCGTGTTTCCCCAGATGTCTTATCTGATGCTCAACGATAATGTATATAACTATTACATCGAACCTGGCCATACGCTGGTCATGCTGTTCAGGGTGGCTCCGGACAATAAACTTCAACTGTTGCAGTATAAGGGCCCCCTGGCTGCGGAAAACCAGCAGCTGCTTGATTTTAAATGGCAAGACAATCGGAGGGCATTTTATGACAACATCGAAAAAATGTTGAAGGAAAGACCGCTGCAGCAGACCAAGGAGCTGCTGCTCGCCAAATGGGATAGCGTGCAGGGGGAGGTAAGTGATCGTCTGGCACAGTCCAGCTACACGGCCAAAGTAAAGCAGCTGATTCGCGCGGACGTGGCCATAAATTATGCGGTGCAGCTCATGGACGCCGAAATGTACCGTGCCAATTTTTCAAGACAGGATACGTTAAATCCTTACCTTAGGCAAGCTCCGGCCGATTATTTTGATTTTATCAAGCGGCTAGATCTTAATGACCGCACACTGTTGGTCACACCTCAATTTTCTTCTTTTATCAACCGGTTTGAGTATTCTCCCTTATTTCAGCCTGAAGGATATTATCAACTACTGAATGCAGGGCGAGGTGCTGATCAGTATGCGATCCTGGATTCAGTTAATCAAGTGGCCAATCCGGCCTTGGCGGGTACTCTGCTGACCGAGGTGGCCAAGCTCAGAACATTGAAGGCTAATATCTCTGCTGTTAAGGACACGGCCCTGATCAATGTCATTTCAGCGAGGCTGTTGAAGCGATTGACCAATAAGGACCTGAAGGATGAGGCTCTGGCATTGACGGCACGGATAAAGAGATCGGCGGATGGATATGTCCTGCCTCAGACGGCTGCCGCTGCCGTATTCAAAAAGCTGACGGACAAATATCGCGGCAAAGTGGTCATCGTGGACTTTTGGGCGCAGTGGTGCGGCCCCTGCCGTGCAGGAATTGAATCCATGCGCGAAAAGCGGATAAAACTCAAGGACAATCCCAATCTTGTATTTGTGTTTGTAACCGACAGCAGCGGCACGCCGGATATGAACTTCTACAACGACTATGTGGTCAAAAATCTGATGCACGAAAGTTATATTGTCTCGGCAGATGAATATTTGGGCCTCCGTGAGCTATTTAAATTTAATGGGATACCGCGGTACATTCTGATGGACCCGGATGGTAGAATCAGAAATGATCATTTCTCGCTCCACAACTGGCGCTACGAGCTGCCGAGAAATTATCCGAAGTTATTTACCCACCAGATGATGCAGGGGATTTAACTCCCGAAGGCTGCTTTATATATGCCGGATGGGAGCCGTTGGGCGGAGGCTTGATAATTATGCGCAAAATTGTTATACTTGCTACCAAGCACTGGATGAAATACCGCCTATCCTTTAGGGACGGGCCGAATCCTAAATTATAAGATAACCATTATTTCATCTTGAATTAATATAAAAAGCAAGAACTTAGCGCAAAATCTACCAACTTCTATGTCCTGGATCGGATTTATACAAGGTAACCAAAGTTCGTTTAAGGAGATCTACGATACACATATCGATGACCTGTATGCGTATGGACGCCAATACCATTATGATAAAGATACTGTATTGGACTGCATTCACGATCTTTTTGTACACCTGTTCAATAATTCCAGGATTGCAAGAGAAGTAAATGTCAGGTATTATCTATTCTCGGCCCTGCGCCGCAAACTGCTCAAAATAAAAGTGCAGACGGTCGATATAGACGAAATCACTGACGACATCATGTGGACCAACAGCCACGAACTGGATCTGATTAATGATGAGGTGGAGGCCAAGGTGGTCAAAGTCATCAAGGAGAAAGTGGATGCATTGCCCAAACGGCAACGGGAGGTGCTGTTTTTGAGATATTATCTTAATTTTTCCTATGACGAAATCGCGTCTATGATGGGTGTCAATGTAGAAACCTGCAGAACTCTGAGCTTCCGTGCCATCAAACAGCTGAAAGTAGAACTGAAGCCGCTCGAGTTATTTACCGTATTTTATATCTTTTTTAATAAATTTTAGTCTATGTTTTTGCAAAATATGCTCTATAGTATTAAAAGCATAGTGTGTGAAGACAAAAAACGATAAACTCCGGCATATTTTTAATGTTTCTTCGAAAGATAGACTGTCGGAAGAAGACAAGACAATGCTATTTGATCGCATCGTCCGTACTGCCCGCCATAGGCGCTGGCAAAAGTCACTGATGTACATCGGGGTCGCCACTGCGGCCTGTCTTGTCTTATTGTTCAGATTATTTTTTGATGCAAACCCTGTTGGCCAGGATAGCCTCAATATCGGGGAAGTAGCCGCCATGAGTCAGTCTCTTACCAAAAATCGCGATAGGCTGCAGATTATCACAGTAAATCCTGCTGCTGACCGTCATTCGGTCGAATTTGTAAGTACTTTCGGCAGCACAGTGGCTTTTGTGCTACCTGAAACGGACAGCAGCCAAGAAAATCAAAATTATAAGACTGTCTTTGTCCCCTACGGCAAAAGACAGGAGTTTACCCTGCCCGACCGGTCCCGTGTCTGGCTTAATGCAGGTTCGTATCTCACTTACCATGTGGATATGCAAGGCCGTCCAAGGGAAGTTTATCTCAATGGTGAAGGCTATTTTGATGTGGCCCATAATGGTACAAGCTTCCTCGTCAGGACCAAGCATAGTACCGTCAGGGTCCTCGGCACAACGTTCAATGTGTCGTCCTACGAAGAGGATAAAAAGATGTCAGTCGAACTGATCACAGGAAAGGTAGAACTCAGTAGTCCCAATTTCAAAAGTATTATTATGCTCCCTGGCCAGTTCGTCTCCTATGACCAGCAGTTAAACCGGCTTTCCATTGACAAAAATGCCAACGGGAACGAAATCTTATGGACAAAAAAACAGCTGGTACTCGACCGGCTATCGACCGGAGAATTAATCCGAAAACTGGAACGTATTTATAATGTCAGCATACACGCTGATGAAGCCCTGCAGGGTAGTAACACGATCTATTCCGGAAGGGTCAATCTCGATGTCAGCGTATTGGTATCATTAAAGAGTATCTATGAATTACAGGACTATTCAATCACACAAATAGAAAAGGAGGTTTGGATCAAAAAGAAATAATTACCTGACAAATAGAGATAAAGAGGAGTTGCAGCTCCCCTTTATCCATTAAAAATTAAGCGTTTTACAATTTAATTTCAATCAAAATTATGAAAAAAAAACAGGTGGGACAAAATCTCTCCTCCAGACTACTATTGTCACCTAAAATTAGGTATAATATGAAGATAGGATCCCTCGCGCTTACCGGTGTTTTGCTTTCTGTAAGTGCTCTTGCATTTCCGCAACGAATTACGCTAAAAATGAAAAATGTGCCTTTAAAACATTTTTTGCAATCTGTACAGAAGCAGACGGATATTGCGTTGCTTTATCCAGAGAATCTGTTGATAGGCAAACGCGTCAATGTGGATATCAAAGGCGAGCAGCTCATATCCGCGCTACAGCAGGTACTCAGACCGTTCCACTTAAATGTCAGCCAGGGTGTCGGCCAAATCACCATAATCCCTGACAGAACCTCTGGCGCTGTGTCTGCTGAGCGCTCAGCTGCCCAAGAAAAAGTATCGGTCAAAGGACGAATCTTTGATACACAGGAACCGCCTAACCCCCTGGCAGGGGTAACCATAGCTGAAAAGGGGGGCACAGCCACTGTTGTATCAGACAACGAAGGGTATTACAGCCTGGAAGTGGCAAAAGGCAGCCGCTTGGTATTTTCTGCTGTGGGTTACCTGTCAAAGGAGGTTCTGGTCAATAAAACTGAGGCTAATCTGACGGTATCTCTCAAAGAGAATGTGTCAGATCTGGATGAGGTAGTGGTCGTGGGGATGACCGAAATGCAGAAGAAGCATATCGCCAGTTCGGTCGCCTCACTGGATGTGCAGTCGAATATTGAAGGAAAACCCATTACCAACCTTTCGCAGTCGCTGCAGGGTGGCGTCACCGGTCTTACGGTACAGCAGGGATCAGGCCTGCCGGGCGGAGATGCTGCGAGTATCAAGATCCGGGGAATCTCAACCCTCAACAATTCGGATCCGCTAGTTCTGGTGGACGGTGTGCCAATGGATATGAACCATATCGATCCTGTCACGGTGGAGAGTGTAACCATACTGAAGGACGCCGCCGCCGCTGCCATCTATGGAGCGAGGGCAGCTAATGGTGTTATCCTCGTCACCACCAAACGCGGTAAAGCTGGACAGATCAATGTGCTCTACGATGGTTACTACGGGGTACAGTCGCCGACTATTCTGCCCGAATTTGTGGATGCGCCCACGTACATGCGCATGTATAACTATGCGCAGGTGGCCTCGGGCGGCCAGATATTTTACACGGATGAACAGATCAGCAAAACCGAATCTGGTGAAGATCCGATTAATTACCCCAATACAAACTGGACGGACATTGTGATTGATGAGCATAGCCCGTTGACTTCCCATTCATTGGCGGTAAGCGGGGGTAATGATGTCGCTCGTTTTGCCGTTACGGGCAATTATATGTACCAGAAGGGGATGCTGCCACTCAACAAGATGGACCGTTTTAATATCCGCGCGAATACGTCTGTATCACTCTCCAAAAAGTTTCTGATCAATCTGGACGTGCTTGGCATTAGACGAAATACCTTATATCCTAATCGGACGATAGACAATGGCGGGAGCAGGATACTGGATGACCTATACCGGCTGCCACCTACTGTACTGCCCAAGTATCCGAAGGAGGACGGCTGGCCCACGATTTATGGACGCTATGCCGATATCGTCAATCCGCTGGCGTACGAAGAGGTCGGGGGAACCATTGGTTACCAGTATGACCAAGCGACAATCAACCTTCAGCCCAAATGGTCGATTACTGACAATCTAAACCTGCGCGGACAGTTTAGCTATCGTCTCAACAGCGATGTATACAAGCAGAACAGGGACAACTTCTATTTCTTTGATTACTATACCAAGCAGCTGGTGCAGACCTGGGCTGTGCAACGCAATGCTTATTCGGAAACCCGTAATACATATTTCTACCTCAGCGGCGCCCTTGACTACAACAAGTCTTTCAAAAAACACAATATTTTCGCTATGGGCGGCTTTTCGGTCGAAAAGTTCAACGAGGGATATTGGAAAGAGTCTTCCTTAGTATCCAGTTATGCCAAAGCCAACTATTCCTTTGATAATCGGTATCTTGCCGAGCTCTCGTTTCGCGCTGATGGCTCCTCGAAATTTGGACCGGGCAAAAAATATGGTTTTTTCCCTTCGGTCGCATTGGGATGGAACGTGCATAATGAGCGGTTCTTTCCTATTGGGACCATCAGCAATCTCAAGCTCAGGGCTTCCTATGGACAGCTGGGTAACGAAAATATAGGCCTGTACCTCTATCAGAACCTCATCAATGCCACCAATGGACTGGAGACGGTATGGGGCAATCCCAACATCACCTGGGAGAAAGTCAATATTCTGGATTTGGGACTTGACCTGTCCATCTTCCAGAACAAGCTTTCACTGACATTTGACTACTATGACAAGAAAACTAAAGACGTCCTGCTCAAACCTACTGTGGCTCCTTCAGGTGCTATTGGTGCAGCTCCACTAAACGCTGGCAAAGTCAGCAACAAAGGGATGGAACTGTCTTTAAATTATAATGATAAGATCGGAGATGACTTCAGTTTTTCCATTCGGCCCGGGATTTCGTACAATAAAAATAAGATTACCGAACTACTGGGCGGACCGTATTACTCGGGTATATCCACTAATGAAGTGGGGTATGCGATCAAAAGCCACTATGGATATGTGACAGACGGCATTCTGCAGTACAGCGATTTTGCTGCCGATAAAAAGACACCGCTGGTACCTTCACTCGCCGGCGAAGGCCCAGGAGATATTAAGTATGTGGATTTAAATGGTGACGGCATCATAGATGAAAGTGATCAGCAGGTTATCGGTGATCCCACCCCCAGAATCAACTACTTCAGTAACATCAGCTTCAGCTACAAAAATTTCGATCTGGAATTTTTATTACAGGGCGCCGGCAACCACGACTACTCCGCAAATCTCGGCGGCAAGTCCTCTGGATACCTATGGCACCCGCTCAACTTAAGTGCTTCGGGAGGCGTGCCCACCACATACCGTGCTGCCAACACCTGGCGCGAAAACAATCAGGACGCCATTTATCCACGACTTTTGGCAAATCCGGCTAACAATATCCTGCGTAGCGATTTCTGGCTGTTCAACGCCAGATACCTACGAATCAAATTTATTCAGGCGGGATACCGCTTCAACAGCAGCTATCTGAATAAATATGGGATCAAAAATGCACGACTTTACATTAACACGCAAAATCCATTCTTGTTTACCAATTTAAAAATGGCGGATCCGGAATCACAGGGCGGATCATGGACCTATGGCATGATGCGTGTCTTTTCGCTTGGATTAACAGCTAATTTTTAAGAAAATCATGAAAACGACGACAACTAAAATAATGCTTTTCGGCCTGCTGTTTATGGCCGTTTTAACTAGTTCATGTGAGAAGTTTCTGACCATAGACAGTCCCGACGGTGTATCGGACGAGCAGTGGTGGAACACCGAAACCGACGGCTATAATGCACTGGCTACAGTTTATGCAGGTATTCCAGGCGGAAGTTCCGGCCGCAACATCATGTACTATTCGGGCCTGACGGATGAAGCAGTGCACCGCGGCGACTTTAAAGGCGAATACGATGGGTTTACGCGCGGCTTAGCCTCCAGCCGCTGGGGAGTATCCAGCAGCCTTTGGACCGACGATTACACATGTATTAGGCGAGCCAACCGCTTTCTGGAGAATATCGATGGGGCCTATATTGACAGCCAGCTGAAAGAAAGGATGAAATTGGAGGCTAGGGCACTCCGTGCCTACTACCACATGGAGCTTATGCTGGTTTTTGGTGATATTCCCCTGCTGACCAAGTCGTTGACTCCAACGGAGAACCAGTCGTCCCGTACCCCGCAAAAGCAGGTTTACGATTTTGTGGTCAGTGAACTAAAAGATTGCGCAGCTAAGTTGCCGACAACTTATGTCAATGCGGACCGCTGGCGGATGACCAGTGGTGTATGCCTCTCGCTGCTATCCCGTCTGGGTCTATTTTACAAAGATTTTGAGCTCGCCAAGACGGCAGCAAAACAAGTGATAGACTCCAAAGTGTATAAATTATGGATCAGCCCGACAAGCAAAGGTGAAAGTTATTCGGAACTGTTTAGCTATGCAGGTGAACTGAATGACGAGCGTATCTTCTTTAAGGAGAATGGCTGCTCCAATGCCTGGACTTCCTTCGCACCCTTTGGCATTGGCGGAGAGACTTATCTTTCGCCGACGAATACCGTCGTCAACAATTATGAAACCCGGCAGGGCAAAACCATTCAGGAGCTGGGGCGGGACTCGATCTTGATCTACCAGAAAAATCCGAATTACAAAAACAATAGAGATCCCCGGTTGGCAGCGTCCCTATTTGTACCCAACGATAAATTTCAGAATCAGTACACACTGGATCCCTTCTACAATCCTGCAGACAAGATCGGAGAGACCAAATCTACAGCGACGGGTTACTGGATCAAAAAATATATCGATGCGCGGGACAGACAGGCGAAGAGCGGTAGCCTCGATTTCATGATTATTCGCTATGCGGAGATTCTGCTCAACTATGCCGAAGCCATGATTGAGACTGGTGAATGGGGCAACACTGATGCTATTGCGGCGATCAATGAGGTGCGTACCCGCGCATCTATGCCGGCGGTCAATACTGGCATATACAATTCACAGGCCAAGATGCGCGAACTTATCCGCAGGGAGCGTCAAGCCGAACTGGCATTTGAAGGTGTACGGTATTTCGACATCCGCCGCTGGGGCATCGATGAGGCGGTCATGAATGGTGAAGTCTATGGGGCTACCAATCCAAAGACGGGTGAGCTCGTCAGAGTGCAGACCCGTACCTACAAAAAGAACCGGGAGGGACTATGGCCTATTCCCGAAGTTGAGATGATAGCAAATCCAAATATGGTCCAGAACCCTAATTATTAAACAGTAAATCATAGATGAAAACGAAAATAAAAATGATCCTTTTCAGTCTGCTCCTTCTGCAGACTGCCATCGGCCTGCACAGTTGTCGCAAATCCTATGACCCCGGAGACTGGAACCTCCTGCCGGCGAAGGAGCCGGAAAAGCCGCAGGAACCGGATGATACACCCACCAAAACCCTGAAAGTGATGTCCATCAATATGAATGTAGGCAGCACAATTGCCAATTTTGATACTATGTTGGACCTGATTAAGGAGTATGATCCTGATCTCCTATTTTTAAGACAGGTGGATAGTGCCACCAACCGGTCGGGTAAAGTGGACCGCCCTGCAGCGATTGCTAAAGCACTGAAGATGGAATCCTATTTCAGAAAAAATATCGATTACCAGACTGGTGGTTTTGGAAATGCTATATTATCCAAATTTCCGGTCAAGGCGCGGTATAGCCAACTCCTGAGCCGCGAGGAGGGGAGCACTGCCGAGCTGCGCAGTATGGCAATGCTTCAGGTCGAAGTGGAAGCTGGGCATCAACTGTATTTTGCGGGTACGGAGCTCGATCCTTCTGTGGCTGGCAATAGGGCATTGCAGGTCGTGGACCTGCTCAATGCTACGGAAAGATTGACACAACCGGTGATCCTTGTTGGCAATTTCAATGAGCAAGAGTCCGCCAATGGTCCGGTGCTATCCTACCTTAAAGGCAGCTTCACTTTTGCCTGCCTCGGTACTGGGTGCCCCATGAACGCCCCCAAAGATAATCCAACGGGTGTGTTTGACTATGTCACCTTTAAGAATGTCGACGATAAGCTGCAGCTGAGCAAATATGGGACACTTACCAAATCGGCCAACAATTTCCTGCCTATGACTGCTGAATTTAAATTAAAACTTCCAAAATAACACACATATGAAAAAGATTATCCTTGGAGCGCTTGCGCTGTTAAACCTCATGAGTTGCAGTGGTGATGAGAAAGTTGTATTGGATCCGCCTGCCAAAAAGAAGCTGACCACCATGACCTACAATATCCATCATGGAGCGCCTGAAAATTCGAACGTTGTCAATCTGGCAAATATCGCTTCAGTCATCAAGAATAACGGCGCGGAGATTGTAGCCCTACAGGAGGTTGACGTCAATGTGCCACGGTCTGGCAAGGTCAATCAGGCTGCTGAACTGGCGAAACTACTGGGCATGGAGTATTATTTTTCCAAGTCCATAGACTACAATGGTGGCGAATACGGTGTGGCTATATTGAGCAAATATCCGATGTCCAACAAGCGGAAGGAGCTGTTACCGATGCCCACACCTGGCGAACAACGGAGTATCGCTGTGGCAACGATAACCCTGCCGGATGGCAGGATGATCGAATTTGGAGCTACTCATTTTGACCTCAACGTGCCTAATCGTACTGCGCAGGCCGAATTTTTGAATTCGCTTAGCAAATCGCTGGATAAGGAACTGTTTGTCGGAGGAGACTACAATGCTGAACCTTCCAGCACAGAAATGCTCAAGCTTAAGGAGGGATTCAACCTCTCCTGTATGAGCAGTTGCCCGCTTTCCTTTCCCGTACAGAAACCGTCTAAAGCCATCGATTTTGTGGCGTTCAACCCGAAAGCTGCGAGTAGTTTCACACTCGTGTCATCAGTGGCACTCACAGGACAATATGCATCGGATCACTTGCCCGTATCGGCGGTGTTTCAATATGAGTAGCTGCTGGTTAACAGCTATAATTGTTATCCTATAGGCCTTGTTAAGCGATTATGTATGCTTAACAAGGCATTTTAGTTCTATGCGATTGCGATAATAAACTTAGTATGTACTACTGCTCTCTTCCTTACTGCGTTTGGTTGAAACCGGCTCGGGACCCACGACCTGAAGCATTAGTGCCTGCCAAGGCATCCCTAATCTTTTGTTATTGTTAACGAAACAATTTCTTAATGGATATTTTCAATCTTTGGAAAGTTTTGATTTTTAGGTGTTTGTGATAGCGTTTCAGTCCGCTGTTTATGTTTTGATAACGGGTTGTTTATGCATGGTTCCTTTTTGTAACGCTCCGTTGGATCTTGCTGACCCGAATAATTTTCAACTTCGCAGCAGTCGACAATGAAAACCAAAATCAAATAATTAAGCAAAGATGAAAACACTTTTTACCTCATTACTGATCTTTTTAACGGTCATATGGTGCCATGCGCAGCAGGGTACGGGCGTTATTTCCGGTAAAGTGATCGAGAACATGACAAAGGCTTCTCTTCCGGGAGCTTCAGTGCGGCTCAATGTGGGCAACCGTTATACGGTCTCCGACCAGACAGGGGATTTTGAGTTTCTGAAAGTGCCTGAAGGTACCTATATCGTTGAAGTTGTATATATGGGCTATAAGCCGCAACGTAAAGAAGTGACTGTGACCAAGGGCGGCAATTCAACCGTCAACTTGGTCCTGGAAGATGCCGCTATACAGATGGACCAGGTAGAGGTGCTCAGTGACCGCGCACGGGGGCAGGCGCGGGCACTCAACCAACAGAAAAACAAATCCAATATCACCAATATCATCTCGTCCGATCAGGTAGGCCGTTTTCCCGATGCCAATATTGGTGAGGCACTGCGACGTGTCCCCGGCATCACGATGCAGAATGATCAGGGTGAAGCGCGCAACATCATCATCAGGGGACTGGCTCCCGAACTGAATTCAGTGACATTAAATGGTGACCGCATACCTTCTGCCGAAGGGGACAACAGGCGGGTACAGATGGACCTGATTCCGTCGGACATGATCTCGAGTATCGAAGTCAATAAAACGCTGACCTCGGATATGGATGCCGATGCCATAGGCGGCTCGGTCAACCTGATCACCCGTGCCTCACCCAATGGGGAGCGCATCTCGGCTACCTTGTCTTCTGGTTATAATCCGATCCGCGACAAAGCGCTGTACACCGGCGCATTTGTGTATGGCAACCGCTTTGCCAAAAAGGCCATTGGTATGGTGCTGAGCGGCTCCTACAATAATAACGTGTACGGATCGGACAATGTCGAAGCGGTATGGGCGAAGGATGATTTCGGCAATACATTTGTCGAGGAGATGGACATCCGGAAATACGATGTACAGCGTATCCGCCGCAGTGTGGCAGCTGCCTTTGATTTTAAATTGAGCCCAAACCACAGCCTCTATGCCAATGCCATGTACAACTGGCGGGACGACCGCGAGAACCGGTACCGCATGCGTATCGATGATATCGAGCCACAATATAATGGTGACAATGGGATCACAGGATATAAGGGCCGCATCGGTATCCAGACCAAAGGGGGAATAGACAACGATCGTAATAAAATGGCACGCCTCGAGGATCAGCGGGTACAGAACTACTCGTTGCGCGGTGAGCACTTGCTTTCGGCAGACCTGGATATGGACTGGACGCTGAGCTATTCCAAAGCAAGAGAATACCGCCCCAACGAACGTTACATCTTGTTCCGCCAGAAGAATAATACCCTTAACTTTACAGGGACAGATGAATTTCCGCTGTTTAACCCCGTAAATTTTGATGCCAACGGCGTTGGCCTGAACACGATATCGGAAAATACCGACCTCACTGAAGAGGATGAACTGGGCGCAAAAATAAACTTTAGACTGCCTCTTTCGTTAGTGAAGGGGCAGAAAGGCCGCTTACGCTTTGGCGGACGCCTGAGACTCAAAAATAAGGATAGAAACAATAATTTCATCGAGTATAGCCCAGTCAATGAGGATTTGATTCCGAACTTAGGATCTATCCCTCATGTTTTTTTTGATGGTAAGAATTTCCAGCCGGGCGAGCAATATGTACCGGGACTGTTTGCGAGCAGAGCTTATCTGGCAAGTCTGAATCTGACTGACCAGAATGTCTTTACAGGGGAAGAGAATCCGTCCGAGTTTTTGGCTCTCAATTACACTGCCAAGGAAAAGATCTATGCGGGGTATCTGCGCTGGGATCAGGATATTACAGCCAAATTATCGTTGATTGCGGGCTTACGTCTTGAACATACCAAAATTGACTACACGGGTAATATCATCGAAAACGAAGAAGATCTGGCCGGTACGCGTAGTTCAGAGAATAGCTACACTGACCTGTTGCCAAGCCTGGCCGTAAAATATCAGGCGAATGATGATCTGGTACTCCGGGGTGCTTTCACGACAGCGCTGGCGAGACCAAACTATTATGCACTGACGCCTTTTGTGGGTATCGTGGCCGGTGATGAGGCCATTGCTGCTGGCAATCCGGACCTGGATGCCACCAATGCCTACAATCTTGACCTAATGGCTGAGCAGTACTTCAAATCGGTGGGAATTCTTTCGGGCGGACTGTTCTATAAACATCTGAAAAACTTTATTTATACCTATGCGGACCGCGCGTATACACAGTCTAAGTTTGCCAGTGATTTTCCTGATCTGACCAATCCGATTCCGGATGGGGAGCAGTGGGCATTCACGCAAAACCGCAATGGCGAAAGTGTCAATGTATATGGTTTTGAGGTGGCGGTACAACGACAGCTGGACTTCTTGCCAGGCAAATTCCTGCGGGGCTTTGGTATCTATGCCAACTATACCTTCACGAAGTCCAGAGCCAGAGGCATTACCAACAGTGACGGTGAGCCTAGGCAGCATGTAAGCTTGCCGGGGACAGCTCCGCATATGCTGAATGCCTCACTCTCTTGGGAAAATAAACGCTTTGCAGCACGTCTGTCGGCGAATTATACGGCCGCTTACATCGACGAACTGGGTGGTGATGCTTTTGGGGACGTCTTTTATGACAAGCAGTTCTTCTTGGACGCCAATGCTTCTTATAAAGTTTCTAAAGTCGCCCGTTTCTTTGCCGAAGCAACCAATCTGACGAACCAGCCGCTGCGGTACTATCAGGGGGTGGCAGCCCAGAGCAGACAGATGGAGTATTACCGTCCACGGTACAACTTCGGGGTGAAGTTTGACTTTTAAAATTCGTATACTAGCAGCATGATAAAAAAGTGTATCGGAACCTTGATTATTATATTTTGTGTGCTGGGCGCAGTCCGGCCACAAAATACTGCTGCTACTGCATCGCAAACGCATCCTTCAGATGCGGCTTTTGTTGCACAGAATGAAATCCTACAGCAGGCCCGGACCGATGGTGACTTGCTCAAGGAGGCACGAGCGCTACAGCGTATGGGCCAGATCTGTTATCAGATGGGGCTGTTCACGCAGTCCCTCGATTATCATATGAAAGCGGATGAGATCTTCCGTTCGGACAGAAATGAACAGCAGATGGCAGACAACCTCAATGATCTGGCTCTACTTTTTCTGATTACCAAACAGCAAAATGACGCCCGCACGGCTTATTTCAAAGCGCTGTACACTTTTCAGCGGCTCGGCGATCAAAAGGCTATAGCGCGTACCTATGCCAATATCGGGCATCTTTACGAGAAAATGGCAAACTATGACAGCGCTTTTTTTTATCAGGAAAAAGCCATGTCCCTCTTTGAACGCATCGGCGATAGCGAAGGGATAGCGCTGGTCCACGACAACCTGGGCAGCATCTATGAAGATAAGCTGCAGTTTGACCAGGCTCACTTCCATTTTTCGAGGGCGCTGGACTGGTTTGAACAGGGTAGCAATACCGAAATACGTATTGATGTCTATAACAACATGGGGGATGTATACCGCAAAAAAGGCGATTATACACAGGCGCTGCATTATACGCGGAAAGCCGAGGCACTGGCCAGAAGCACCAATGCGTACAGCAGGCTGAGCAGCGCATATAGAGACCTGGGTAAGACGTATTACTTTCTAAAAAAAAGCGACAGTACCTTCTATTACCTCGAGCTAAGCCGGGAATATTTCTTAAAGTCTTATTCCGAGGAAAGCAAAAAACAGGAAGCCTTATTGAAAGTGATCTATGGCCTCGACCGAAAAGAAATGCAGCTTGCCGAAATGGAGCAACAGAAAAAGATCTCCAGGGCGATCTATATTGTCTCGGGTATTGTGGTCGTGTTTTTTATCCTGGTGGCTGCTATTGTCATCCGTAACCAACGGTACCGGATGCGGCGCGAAATTGAGATCAGCCGTCGGGAGGAGGCGCTGCTGAAGACACAGCAGGAGCTGCTGGAAATCGACCTGAACAATAAGAAGATGCAGGAAGAGCAGCTGAAGGAAAGTCTGCACAATAAAGCGCGTGAAATCACGGTACATACTCTGCAGTCCATCCAAAAAAATCAATTACTGGAAGACATTAGTGCCACATTGAAAGAGATGATCAAAAGCGATGGCCGCAGCTACAAGAAGGAGCTGCGTGCCCTGCTGAATAAAATCAATCTGAACTTTCATCAGGATAACTATTGGGAAGACTTCAGACGGATTTTCGAAGAAATCAACCAGGATTTTTTTGACAAACTGCAGGAGATCAATCCGGGGCTATCGGCTACGGAGATCAAATTCATCTCACTGATCAAACTCAATATGAACAGCAAAGACATTGCTGCGCTGCTGGGCGTATCAAGCGATAGCCTCCGTGTAGCACGATACCGCCTCCGAAAAAAACTGAAATTAGAACAAGGGAGTAGTCTAACTGCCTTTATACAATCTATTTAAGAGGGCATGTTGCTTTTTTGTTGCGCTCAAATAAGGCGCTGTACACTATTTGTAACGCTAGATTTGGGGTGTAATCCGACAGAAAATCACAATTTGGCCCTTACTAAAGCAAAAGATATGAATAAGTTAAAAACATTATTTTTGGCATCGTGTGCGATAGGCCTTTGTGCGACTAGCCCAGATGCATATGCGGATCCGAACGTAGCCCGCACAGACACTCTACAGGCTACAGTGATTACGGAGCACGTCAAGCACGATTCTGATGATCCGGCGATATGGATCAATCCAGCTGATGCGGGCAAGAGCCTGATCATCGGCACCGATAAAGATAAGGATGGGGCCCTGTATGCCTTCGACTTAACTGGCAAGATCGTGAAGCGTGTTGGTGGCATCCAGCGCCCCAACAATGTGGACATTGCCTACGGCTTTGAGCTGAACGGCAAAAAGGTTGATATCGCCGTCACAACAGAGCGAAATGCGAATAAGATCCGTATTTTCTCGCTGCCCGACCTGCAGCCGATTGATAATGGCGGAATAGAGGTGTTTGTGGGTGAACAGGACAGAGACCCCATGGGTATCGCATTGTATACGCGCCCTTCAGATCAGCGTATTTTTGCAATTGTAGGACGTAAAACGGGACCACAGGATAATTATTTATGGCAATACGAGCTGAAACCCAGCAATGGAGCGGTCACAGGAACCGTGGTACGCAAATTTGGCCGGTATAGCGGCAAAAAAGAAATTGAAGCTATTGCAGTGGACAATGAGCTGGGATATGTATACTACTCGGATGAGCAGACTGGTGTGCGCAAATATCTGGCAGATCCGGATGCGAAAGATAACAGCGAACTGGCGCTGTTTGCCCAGACAGGCTTCTCGGTAGATCACGAAGGGATTGCGATCTATAAGACTGGCGACAAAACTGGCTACATACTGGTTTCCAATCAAGGATCACAGCGTTTTATGGTGTACCCACGTGAAGGAAGCGCAGGTAATCCGCACCGTTACGGGCTGCTTGCGGAGATTCCGGTGAGCGCGATGGAAACAGACGGCGCGGATGCGACACAGGTGAGCTTAGGCCCTCAATTCCCGAAAGGTATCTTTGTGGCGATGAGCACAGACCGTACATTCCACATTTACGACTGGCGGTCGGTGGAGGAAAAAATAATGATGGGCAGTAAGAAGTAGTCGGCCGCAGGAAAAAACGATAGCAGATCGTATTTATACCCGTTCTCAAAAGTTTGATACGGATCATCCGATGCGACGGAAGGGATGGCACAAACTTTGAATTTTCACTCATAAATAAGTAAATATTCACATTAACACATCGACTTATGAGAAAATGGATTCAGTTTTTGGGCTTAAGTACCCTAATCTTAACCGTAGTGATCGGATTTGCCTCTTGTAGCAAAGATGACGACCCTTCGGACAATGATCTCTTTATTGGAAAATATGAAGGTACGATCGGATTTGATGACCTGGATAACAATGACAATGACGTGGCTTCTGCGCAAGGCTCGGTGACCGTCACAAAGCTGGGCGATACGTATAATTTTGCCTTCAGCAATGGAATTCCCAATCTAAATGGGGTTGATTTTGAACGGAAAGGCAATGTCCTGGTCAATATTGGTACTGCGGGTACTGGAGTGATCCGTATCGATGCGGGAAAATTGACCATCGCCTATACAAAGGACGGCAAAGCGTGGACTGCCGACTGTGAACGCTAATCGGAAAATATATCCACGAGGTTAGAGCCATCCGCTGTCGGATGGCTCTTTCTTTTGGCACTGCCTGCTAAATTCAGGGCCACGCTATTATTTGTAGCCGGGATTTTGTTTCAGAGGATCTCCATCTTTATTGTTGAGCTGGATTTCCGTTAATGGAATAGGCAGCAAGGCATTGTAATCCTGGAAACCGGTAATAATCTTATTGGGTGGAGCTTGGTCGCCATTGCGGGAGATGCGCTCTTTTAGCTTGTTCATACGCACCAATGTCATGCGCCGGTTTTCTTCGGCAATGAGTTCGCGGGCGCGCTCATCCAGAATAAAGTCGATGGAGAGGTCGCCTGTCGCAACACGGCCCAGACTGGCATTGCCGGATGCGGCCCGTACAGATTTGAAGGAGCGGTCGCGCAGTTTGTTGATATCTTCTGCTGCTCCGGCGGTATTCCCTCTGCGTAATCGTGCTTCGGCGCGTAGCAGATAGGTTTCGCCAAAGCGCATCACAGGCCAGTCTTTGACGAGTGCATAGCCAAAGTCATCGATCGGATCGTATCCGCCCCATTTCGTCGGAAATGGATACCAGACCTCAAGGCTGTCGGTACGGAAGGGGATTACCTGGTCTCCAGTTTTGATCGTGATGTTTTTGACGCCCGCACCTTCGGCCACACGATAGCCTTCGGCATCAATACCGATTATCCTGCTAAAGTCCGGTCTGTTGTAATTTGTGGTGCGCCGTATATTGTAATTGCTGTTCCGAATGTCCCCACCCAGGTCTTTCCATACGGTATACTTCATGAAATTGCTCAGCCGCAGCCGGCCGTTGCCTCGTCCGCCAAGCGAATCGGCGTTTACCATGCCATCCCATTTGTGATAGGCCGGCTGCCACACGCGGCGGTGCTGCGGGTTGTCTATCGTGCCGCCATTGATCGACCGGTTGTATTCGACTTCAAACGTCCAGATGGCTTCGGTATTGCCCTGGCTGCGCCGCATATTGCCCTGGCGGAACATGTCGCGGTAATAGTCGCCGTCTTCGGCAAGATATTTGCCGTAGCGGGCCTCTACCAGTTTATAATTGCCGCCGTCAATGATGGCTGTCGCCATAGTCTCCGCCTGGGCAAAATAAGCCGCATCCCGCATGCCCATGCGCAAATAAGCTTCTGCCGCCAGCTGCCGGGCCATATCTTTATTGATGCGGCTCGGAGCGGCAGCTTTGCCCAAGTCGGGAAGTTCCTTAATGGCGTAGCTGAGGTCCGCTTCAATCAATTTATCAACCTCCGCTACAGGCGTACGGGTATAGTTAAAAGTGGGTACTTTGATCGAACTGGTCAGTAGCGGCACGTCGCCCCAGAGGGTCACCAGCATATTGTACGCGTAGGCCCTGAAAAAGCGTGCTTCGGCACTGGCCTGTGGATTGTTGTCGCCGACGCCGTCAATGATCAGGTTGGCATTGTTGATAAATACATAGCAGCGCTCCCATAGGTAATTCACGCCACCGTTCTCCGAATTTAAATCCGCATATTGGTAAAAGGGATTCTCTACCCCTTCGGTAGAGCCGGCGCTGGCGATGTCCGTGCCGATCTGCCAGCAGGAAAGAAATCCTTGTCTGCTGCTCATGCCCCACAGCTGTCCAAAGTTATAATGTAAACCCAGCAGCCTATTTTCTACTGTCGTCGGGTCCACCACGTTGGCGTCATAGTTGGAATAGGGTTTTTCGGTCAGGTAGTCCTTGCCGCAGGAGCTGGCACCCAGCATAGCCATCGCCAGCAGCGAATAGATTACGGTATAATTTTTCATCGTCTTTTTCTTTAATCGTTAAAAATTGAGGTTAACGCCCAGGACATACGTCCGCACCATAGGGTAGTTGAGATTGTCATCGGCAGAGCCGCGCGTGATATCTCGTGCTTCAGGATCCCAGCCCAGCCAATTGGTCCAGGTGTAGAGGTTGCGGCCGCTGGCATATACGGTCAGTCCACCCACGCCCAGCTTACTGGCCACTTGCTGCGGCATGGTATAGCTTAGCGTCACATCCTTCAGACGGGTAAAGCTCGCACTGGAAGGAAAACCATAGCCGTGGACGTTGGAGTGGTTGCCCAATGAGCGCCATTCGTTGCTTTTGTTCTCGGGCGTCCAGTAGCCCAGCGCTGCCGGTGTGCTCCGGCGGCCCATCTCGTCCGAGGCTCCGCCGATCTGCGGATTGTTGCGCAGTGCGCCCTGAACGGTATTAATGAAAATGTTGAGCGTAAAATCTTTGTACGTGAAGGTATTGGTCAGACCTGCAGTCCATTTGGGTGCGGTTTGTCCCAGTACCGAGCGGTCGGCATCGCTGATCTTTCCATCTCCGTTCAGGTCGGCCAGTTTGAGGTCCCCGGCCTGGGCGGCATCATCCCAACCCTTATTGGCACCCGAAGCAATCTCGTCTTCCTGCCAGATACCGACTTTGCTGTAGTCATAGATGACCCCTACAGGCTGGCCAATAAACCAGCGATTGCCTAGATCTTCCTTGCCATCGCCGTACACTTCTTTGATCTTATTTTTATTGCGCGAGAAAACCAGCGTCGAGGACCAATTGAAGTTGTTTTTTACGATATTTTTGGTGTTCAGTGTCAGGTCGATGCCGGTGTTTCCGAGCTTGCCCATATTGGAGAATACATCCACGAATCCGGTCAGTTTGGGCAGAAGCTGTCGGAGCAACATGTCGTAAGTGCTCGATTTATACACATCCACACTGCCTGAAATACGATTGTTAAACAGCCCAAAGTCGATACCCGTATTTAGGCCCTTCGTTTTTTCCCATTGCAGGTTGTCATTGCCCATCTGCGTGCGGATTTGGAGTGCGGTATTGGACAGGCCATTCATGGCCATGGGGTAGGAGTTCATCAAAAACTGGGTCTGGTAGATGCTAATGGCTTCATTGCCGGAAAGACCATAGGAAATACGCCATTTCAGATTGCTAACCACGTCCTTGCTGTTCTGCATAAACGATTCGTTGTGGATATTCCAGGCGACCGCTGCGGAGGGAAAAACCCCATATTTGTTGTTGCGCCCGAATACGGAAGAACCGTCTCTACGCACCGTGAAGGTCAGCATATAACGGCTGTCGTAGCCATAATTTAACCGGCCCATCTGAGAGATCGTCCGATAGAGGTCGGCCCGGGAGCTCACCTTCTGCGTGTTGGCCGCGCCCAGGTTGCCCCATCCCAGGGCATCATTCGGAAAGACCTCTCCGGTAGCAATGGCTTCCTGCCAGTACTTGCTTTTTGCAGCATAGAGCCCCGTAAAATCAAAGTGGTGCTTGTCAATGTCTTTGCTGTAGGTCAGGATATTCTCCACTGTATAAGACTGTGTCTCCCGATTGGTAATGCGGCCCAGTCCGGCAAAGTTATAGACCGATTCGCCTTCATATTCATTATTACGGACGGGGATGTAGGAATAGCCTGCATTCAGCTTATATTTTAGTCCCGCCAACGGCTTAAAGAGTTCGCCAAAATTGAGTTCCGCATAACCATTCAATGAAATATTGAATTGCCTACGCTGCGGATCCAGCGTGGTGGGCAAGAGGGGGTTGGCCCAGAGCTGTTCGGAATACATGGGGTACTGGGTTAATGTACCATCCGCATTGTACATCCGGGCATAGGGACTCATCGCTGCGGCCTGGAGTAGGTTTGCGCGTCCACCGTCTTTATTGTGCGCCACCACAAAGGAGGAGGTCCCCACCGACAGGTACTTTGTGGCTTTAAAGTCGGTATTTGTGCGGAAGGAGTATCTCTTATAGTTATAACCCAGTACCACGCCTTTCTGATCGAGGTAATCTCCGGATACGAAATATTTGGCGTTTTCACTCCCTCCGGATAGGCTGATGTTGTGATTGTGCACCACTCCGGTCTGCATCACGGCGTCCAGCCAGTCTGTGGTCACTCCGTTTTTATAGTTGTCGTATTCATACTCATTGCGCACGGGACCGCCATTGAACAAACTGGTGTTGGTGATACGGGCATACTCGGCATAACGCTTGAGTAACTCCTCTGCTGACACCGGTTCGGGAATATGAGTGGCGTTCTCCACGCCGGCATAACCGCTGTAGCGGATGGAGGGCTTACCGGTGGTGCCGCGCTTGGTCGTAATCAGGATGACGCCATTGGAACCGTTGACACCATAGATGGCCACAGCAGAAGGGTCTTTCAACACCTCGACGGACTCGATATCATTGGGGTTGATATCGTTGATGGAGCCATCGGTTCGGGATAGGGGAATACCGTCGACCACGATGTAAGGCTCGGAGTTGGCATTGATCGAATTGCGACCGCGTACCTGGGCTGTAGGGGCATCGCCAGGGATGGAAGAAGCCTGTGAAACCGTCACATTCGACACCGCCCCCTGGATGGCCTGCATGACATTGTTGACTGGAATCTTGGATAGTCTGTCTTTGGGGACCGAGGCTACCGACCCGGTGATGTCGGACCGTTTTTGACTACCGTAACCGACCACCACCAGTTCATCGAGGACATTCTCTGCCGGCAGAAGGACAATGTCTACGGTCTTTTGCTGTGCCACAGGTACCTGTTTTTCCTGATAGCCCACAGAGGTGACGATCAGCGTGCTCCCCGCGGGTGCCTGGATCGAAAAGTTTCCCTGTGCATTGGATTGCACGGTTTCGGAACCGCCTTTCACCCGGACAGTGACGCCGGCAATCGCTTTGCCTGCGCTGTCCCGGACCGTACCTCTCAAGCTGGATTCCTGTCCATAGCTGGACAGGGCAATCAAAAAAAGGCTATTCAACAGAAGGCCCTTTCTGGCATACTTGCTGTAGTAATGATGTGCCATAATAGATTTTTATAATTGATTGGAAAAATATACTCTACAGGCTATACGGTGTGTATAGCCTGTTACAAAGGTCGTCCGGAAAGAGGAATGGAGTGTTTAATTAGGGTTCAATTCAGTTGAAATTGGTGTCAAATAGCGCGTTATCCTTGCCTTTCCACCGTACTTCTACACGGCCGCCTGCCCGCCGGACTGTAGGGAACAGTTCGTCGTCGCTCCAGGCTTCGCCGGATTTTTTCCATAGCTGCAGGATGACAAGCCTTTGATCGGCTGCCGGACCCACTGACACATGGCTGCTGAGCAGCTTGCTTTTGGCCGCAACAGGATGAAGTCCCGCACAGCTCACCGCCTGCACTCCCTGCCAGCCCAGCAGGGGCACCATGGCCAGCTGGTATTCGCCATTATCTATGATCACGGCTGTCAGGTTCTTACGCTTCCGTTCGGAGATCTGGACCGGCTGATTGTGCCGCTGAGGGAGGGCATAATGCCCCAGCCGAAGCGAGAGAGCAGGTTTGGAGGAGATCCGGTCACAGCGTAGAATGCCATTCGGCAACGGCTTTTCATGGAGTTCTATCCGTACTGTAGAGTCCCCGGCCAGCGATCCCACACGGCTGTAGATCTGTCCATCATATCCGCTAAACTGGTATAGACGCAGCGATTCCCATGCTCCGCCTTCAACAGAAAAGGCATAGTTCATCGATACCTGACCCTCTTTGCCATCTGCCTGCCAGGGGAAGGCACTGTTATAGGCTAGCTTATTGTAATTCTCCGTACCTTGATAGTAACCTACTGTCCGGCTCGAATTGCAGGCCCGAATTTCGGATGCGCCGATCGCAGCATAGTCGGTGATCAGCAGTCCGGCGTCTTTGACATAGGTATTCCATACCTTGTTGCGGGCAATTTCCTGCTCCCAAGGACCCAGGTTCTCCTGGGCTGTCCAAAAGCTGCTGTCGTCCGGGATAAGTAAGCCCAAGAAGAACTTGCCCAGCCAATAGGCACTTCCTCTGCAGCTGTACTCTTGTACGGCGGGATCAAAAGGACCGTAGAAACCTAATGTGGGTACGCCGTCCTTCAGAAAATCGGGATGCTGCAGAAATTGGAGCAGGCTGCCCGAGGCAATCCTGCGCATCCAGCCGTAATTGATGGTTGGATCTTCCAGTTCGCCCAGTAGCGGAAAGGGCACCGCGGCGCCCATACGGTAGGATATGCTGCGTCCCCACATGATCATTTCACCGTTTCGGCTGAACAGGTAAGGATAGCTGTTGGCCACGTCGCGCAAGTTGGATCGAAATCGGTCAGCCAGTTCAGGATACATGGTGGGCCCGTAATATTTGGCCCACAGCGATCCGTAGAGCTGAAAGGCCCACATGCTGTAGTAGTCGTAATAGGGACTGTCGTTGTACCATCCATCGCCTTTGTAGTCGGCAAGGCATTTTTCCAGCAAGTTTTTCAGGTACGTTTCGGGTACCGTATAGCCGCGACTCTTGAAAAAGCTCAGGATCATGATGTTGAAAAAACGCCAGTTCATCTCAATGGTAGGCCCTTTGCCGTAGCTCAGCATGGTATGGGCCAGCCTGTCTTTTGCTACCTGGGGCAGTGGATCCCATAACACTTCGGGCGCGGCCATAAGGGATACCGCCAGACCTCCAAATTCGACAAGTTTTTGGCTTGGCCCGCCTTTTTCCGGAAGCGGCGCGATGTAAGTGTCAGAGCTCGAATCGATAAGCTGCTGCAGCTGATGCCGGTAGTAATCAGCTACCCGTATATCCCGGATGGAATAATCGGGATCTTCCTTTAGCAGGGGCAGGGCGACAAAGAGTGTCCGACATAGGCCTTCGAGTTTCTCGGTTTCTGTGTGGACACCATCTCTGGGGTAACTCCGTCCGGGCTGTTTGGCAAATTGCATGGGACTGTCGAGGTTGTGGATCACCGAAAAAGCACCTTCCAACAAGTAGGAGGCCGCATCCAGCCAGTGCTGCCGCGTCATTCCCGTGTACGGACTTCGCTCAAAATCGGGGCGCACTAGTTCAAAAGATAATCCATTAGAATGGCATGTAAAATCACGGCTATCAGGATTCCATTGGATCACTTTGATGGTTGTAGGGGCAGCGCTGGATAAGCCTTCACCGTCTTTTTGTACCGTAGATTGCACAAAAAGCGCGATTCTGCGTTCCCGCCGCCATAATTCGGTGTCCAGGCTAGGCTCCCAAGAGCCCAGCGACTCCTGACTAAGGTCATAAAGCTGTGGGACACCGTCTCTCAGGCCTTTGACATGCAGCACACTGGGACGTGAGCGACGCTCGGCATCCCGTAGGATCATGGTCACGGCGGCCTCCTCGTCTTTTCCGCTGACCAGTAGCTGTGGCCGTGCAATGGGAATTTCTTTTGTTCCCTGACCGCTTAGGCTAAAAGGCGTTTTTCTGAAGTCAAACGAACGCACATGCCATTCACCCTGCTGTAGATAGATAATCCTATACTGTGGAATAAGGCTATGTTGGTCGCGCCAGTAGGTGGCTATATAGGGATTGCCTGCCTCGTCCGAAGCCATGGAGGTCTGGTTGATGAGTTCATGTCCTTGTGGAATGCGGGCGGCATACTCAGCGGTGGCAGCATTTATCGGTAGGCTGTAGACTGTTCCCCTGCTGTTCTGCCAGGTTAGCCCTCCATCTTTGGAGCAGGCATACGCCATATCGTGATTGCTGGCCACATCGGGACTCTCCCGCCAGACCCAAGACAGGTGTATCGTGCCGTTGTCGTCCACACAGCTTTGCCAGTAGGCATTGCGCTTCCCCTCACCGTCGATCAGGTTGCTATGCACGCGTGTCCACCTGTCTTGCTTGTCATCATACCTATTGATGACAAGGTTGCCATTGCCGGATCCACCATCACGGTATAAGAAGAGCAACTGCCCATTGGGAAGCTTTAAGAATTCGGGATAAGTCACCGATGTCTCTTTGTCACCGGTCATTGCGCGTTCGGGCCCCAGGAGCAGGCTATTCGGTTTCACTGTGCGTGCATAACGTAACTTGCTGTTGTGCTGATCCCAGCAGACGTGCAGGTATCCGGCTCCGTCGACTATGATGCTGATGATATTATGGGCATCTTGCGCATGCCCCTTGTAGGGCGTCCGACGGATTTCCCAGTCTACTGCGGACAACAGGCGTCTGCCGAGAACGACATAGCTATCATCGTCATAATAGGCGATGTACTGGTACTTATCATTGCTGACCAGGGAATTTTTGCGGAATACTGCGGTATTCACGGTATTTTTTGCCCAGCCTTTTCCCACGGGTATGGTATTGATGGAGGGATGCTGGGCCATGATGTGCTGTCCACTGAGCAGGAGAACTGTCCAGCACAATGCGATGTTGAAAATCTCTTTTATGTTCATCGGTCACTCTTTTTTTCGCTCCATGCCTGATGCATGGAGCTGGTTTTTTCTTTTTATGGAATCGCCTGGCTATGGTCTTTCGTCCAGTCTCGGCCTGACCAGATACGCTTGGCGCTCCAGTCCTGTGCCTCGGTCGCCCAAAAAGGCGCATCGGAAGGGAGTCCTAGCGGCAAAAATATCATGGTACATAAATAAGGGCTGCCCTGGTTGTTGTAAAAATCGGTCAGCCCCGGCTGATCACCGTATAGCCCGAGTGTCAGCCAACCCTTACGGTAAGTGTCGGGGCTTTCTGTTGTCTTTTTCAATACGGCTGATAAGGCCGCACGTACTTGTCCTGGTGCCAGTTCCTGGGGAAGCCGTTGCTTGAGGGCCATATCGGCCAGGTGATGGAAGGCTCCGGCGCGATAGATCAGCGATCGGCCAGAAGGCGGAAAACTGCCATCTGCATTGATCAGCCGCTCTTGAATGATCGCGTAGCGCGCATTACGCTGCCTGATTTTGGCAAACATGGAATCATAGCTCTTGGTCTTGCCCTGAATGACATCCATGATACCGGCCAGGAAAGGATGAATAACATAGCTATTGTAATAGTCAAAGGCGTAATGTGGGCCGTCTTTATACATGCCATCGCCCACGTACCAAAGTTCGAGCTGCTGTAGGGCGTAGTCCACGCGCATCACATCCCATTCTGTGCTGTATCGGGCCAGGAAAGCTTCGTTCATGGCCGAAAAGAGCAACCAGTTGGAGTATACGGGCCGGAATTGACGAGTGCTGCGTATGGAGGCGACGAGGCGATGTCTCGAAACCTCATCGAGCTGCTGCCAGAGCCAGGGGCTGCGCACAAAGGCCAGCGATAGGAAAGCGGCATCGACCAGCTGCTGTCCGCCGACGTCAAAACGCATAAAATCACGGGCATTGCTGTCCAAGGCGTTTTTCAGTCCGGCCAATGTCCACTTGCGGTACTGCCTGCGCAGTGCGATCTCTGCGTCAGATCCACCTTCCAGCGCCAGCCAGGGGCTAATACCAGCGAGCACGCGGCCCAATACTTCGACGTATTGTACCTTGATGCGGTGCTCCCTGTTGTCTACCTGTGCTGCCGTGATCTGCGGCATCCGGATGCGCAGGCTATCCTGCGCCAGGCTATGGAGTACAGGTCGCACCATGCGGTCCATCTGCTGCAGCCAAAACTCCCGGGCTGTTTGCTCAGGATCGATTGTTTGTTTTTTCTTTCCCTGCGCATAACCTGTGCTGCTCAGCAACAGGATAGATGCGATAAATAGCAACTGCTTGATCATCGTCTAAAGGTTTATTGTCGGTCCAGATAACGGTACATTTGCGTGCCGGCCAGCAGAAAGGCCCCCACTCCAAAAGGAGCGGTGGAACGAGCGTCGACGACCTGCCCTGGGATGGCCTTCTCGCCAATCGGCTGTATATAGCCGACACGTCCATCGGGCTGCACCGCGGTTTGGCTAAGGTAGCGCCAGCCCAACAGTGCCGCATCCCGATATTGCGGTGCTGCCAGCAGTCCGTGATTGATCCCCCACAGCAGGCCATAGGTAAAAAACGCGGTCCCACTGGTTTCCCTGCCGGGCGCATGCTGCGGATCCAGCATGCTGCGTGTCCAAAAGCCCTCGGGCTGCTGACAGGCAACAATAGCGGCAGCCATGGCCTCGAACCGGGTTTTATAGTGGCTATAATGGGGTGAGTCTGGAGCAAGGTCCTCCATGACCCTGGCTAGCGCAGCAAATACCCAGCCGTCGCCACGTGCCCAGAAATCTTTTTTTCCTTGCGTGGTTTTGTGTTTGGGATATACATATTTAGCATCGCGATAATAGAGTTTCTCCTGCTCGTCATACATGATGCTGTCAGCATACTGCATATAGGTAAACAGTTTGTCCAGATACAGTGGGTCATGTGTCAGTTTGTACATCCTGGTCATCACGGGCATGACCATATACAGGCCGTCTGCCCACCACCAGTAATCGTTGTTGGCCGTGTGAATCTGATAATTCATAACCTCCTTTGCGCGGGCAATCTTATGTGGCTGGGGTGCAAGCTGGTAAAGGTCGATATAGACCTGGAAACAGATCTGCCAGTCCCCGAAAAGGACATGGTCGTCTGTCTCGCCATAGCTATACTTCCAGTTTGACTTATTGTCAGATTTTGCTCCCTTCCAGCCATTGTGTTCGGCCCAGTCTTCGGAATACCGTAAATAGCTTTTTAGAGGCTGGATTTTGTACAGCTCCATGTTGCCGGTATGATAAGCAGCCTGGTCCCAAAATGCCCAAACTTGTGGCTTACGATGGGATTGCCAGTAGCTGTTGACCCGGTTGAGCTGGTCGAGAACAGCCTGCTTCTGGGATTGTTGCCCGAAAGACAGCTGTGTGAAAAGTAATAAACATAGAGTAAAATAGCTACGCATAATCTCAGATTTAAATTGTTAGTCATCTCTTTTTGAGTAGGACAAAGCTACTTTAAACAGGTGCAACCGATGTTTAAAATGGGGTTAATCATCACCTAAAATAAGATCATTTCCCCACGCAATGAGTTAAAAACCGGTTTATGTTCTTTGAGAAACATAAATGTAAAATAAACATTTATACTTTTCAAAACATTCTCTAACTTTAGCATGAGTGATAACCAATTGATTCAGCCAGCACATTAAGCCTCGGGATTATGGTACGTTTTATGCAAATGATCATTTCGCTCTGCCTGTATATTTGGGCAGCAGGGCCTCTTTACGGGCAGCATATCGCGCTCGATCCAATGGCCAAAAATTACGAACTCCCTTCCTTGACTATCAATCAGACCATCCAAGATGATGAGGGGTATATCTGGTTTGCTTCCACGCAGGGGCTCAGCCGTTTTGACGCCTACAACATCCTAAACTTTAAACTGCGAAACGCCAATGGCAAGGTGGCAACCGACCAGAATATCCAGGCACTGGCAGCCTATGGGCACTACCTGGTGCTGGGGAGCGAAAAGGGCGTTTATCTGCTTGACAAGCGGAAGTATACGCTGGCGCCGCTTCAAGATAAAAGGTTGGAAAATGTGCGCATCAATACCTTGTTGGTCGATCGGCTACAGCGGTTATGGGTTGGTACTGATGACGGGCTATTCATCTACGATAAGCACTTAAATCCCTTGACAGAACGGCAATTGGCCAATATCCTGAACCGGAATATGCGGGCGCATACCGTCAATGCCCTGTTTGAGGATAAACAGCAAAATATCTGGATCGGTGTATGGGGGCTGGGACTTTTTCAGCTGGCTCCGGGTAGCAAACAGCTCATATCTTATCCGAAGCTCGGCCAACGGAATGCGCCCTATAAGCTTATGCAGGACAACAGGGGACAGCTTTGGATCTGCACCTGGGGGGACGGCCTGTACCTCTTTGATCCGCACAGGGCTGAAAACCCGTACCGCGAAATCGTAATAAAAAACAGACGACGGCATGTGGATAAGGAAGATTTGTTTTACAATATCATCCAGGATCCGCATCGGCATTACATATGGGTCCTGTCGTTCTCGGGGATTACTACATTGCGTTATCAGGGGACGCAATTGCAGGAAGTCGATCTTTCTGCCTATTTTGATCAGACGACCAATATCTTTAATGATATTTATGCGGACCGAAATGGGACGTTGTGGTTGGCAATAGGCGGCAAGGGCATGTCCATGCTGAGTTTTAACAAGCCGGTTTTCCGGAATTATGCCTTCCGTCAGATCAAAGAGCAGTATAGTATTGCTCCCAATATCAATATGCTGTACCGTGATCCAAAGGGGGTACTGTGGTTCAATCTGGAGCGGCTGGGATTCGGCAGCCTCCAGTCCGATGGCAGAGAGCTCAGTACCTATAGCAATTCGGACTTTAGGGACCTCATCTCGATACGGGCGGTGACCTCCGCCATTGATGTTGATGACCAGCTGTGGGTAGGTTCGGCTTATGAAGCTTCGATCAATGTTTTTAAACGCGCGCATCCTGGCCTCAAATTGTCCCATAAGATCGATCTGCAACAGTTTTCTCACGAAGGTATTCCTTCTTTTTTCTATAAAGACAGCGACCAGCAGGTCTGGATTGCAACCAACAGGGGACTCCTGCTCAGAAAATCCCAGTCCACCACTCTGGAGCGGGTAAGCAGTATCGTGGATCAGCCTGTCAGTATAGCGGAAGACCACAAAAATGGTCTGTGGGTCGCTACCAAAAGCAGTGGCTTATATTACCTGCAGCGGCATCAGCCTCAGTCTGTGCTCCTGCACATCGGGAAGGAAACTCCGGTACTGAAGACTGACCAGATCGAAACAATGGATATCGACCGGTTCGGTAATCTCTGGATCGGCACCAAAAGCAATAGACTGCTACGCTACCAGCCTGCATCCGGTAAGGCGGAAGAAGTCGCCAATACGGCTTTGTTTGGCAAAAATCAGCTGCTCGATATTGTCTGCTTACCGCATCATACTTGGCTGTCCACGACCCGTAATCTGTACAAGATCGACCCACTGAACAAACAGATCAACGAATTTGCAGCGTCGGATAGCCTACAGGTGAGCATGTTTTCAAAACGCGCATTTGCCGTGGACAAGCAGCAGCATGCTGTCTTCTTTGGAGGATACAATGGTGTGGTGCGGCTCGATGATAATAGCGTAATCAGCAATTTTAAGGAAAAAGTACGCATTACCGACGTCAAGGTCAACAATAAATCTATCATTCTGGCAGGCAAAACTGGAAAATTCAGCGCCGGTTTGGAGCAGCTGACCCTGAGTCCTGATGACCAGAACATTGAAATCGCATTTTCCACATTGCCCTTCACTCAGCATGATAAGATCCGTTACGCCTACAAGCTAGAGGGGGTTGATGATGACTGGATCCTGGCCCCCAGAGACCGTCTCTTTGCTACCTACAATAATCTAAGCAAAGGCAATTATCGCTTTCTGGTCAAAGCTACGGATCTGAATAATCAGTGGAACGAGGCTATTACTGAGATCGACATCAACAAAAGCCCTGCATTTTATGAAAGCAACCTGGCTTATGCCTGCTATGTCCTGCTGCTAGGGGGGCTGTTATTTGTATTTATCAGTTATTCTTTCAACCGGATCAAGTTGCGCAGCGATCTTAAGGTAGCCCAGATCGAGAAGGAAAAAGCGAATGAACTGGCGCAGTCCAAGCTCAGCTACTTTACCAGTGTGTCCCATGATCTGCTGACCCCATTGACCATCATCTCCTGCCTGGTGGACGATGTGCAGATGACGACCAAAAACAACCTTGAACAATTTGACAGCATGCGCCTCAATTTGAGCCGCCTCAAACGCCTGCTCCAGCAGATCCTCGATTTTCGGAAAATCGAGCATAATACGATCAAACTACAGGTCAGTCATGCACATTTCCCATCCTTTATAGACCGGCTTGCAAAATCGCACTTTGCGCCGCTGGCCAAGAAAAAGAATATTCAGTTTGAAATATTGCATGGTGAGTGCCCGGAGATAGTCTTCTATGATGAGGATAAAATTGACAAGGTGCTGTTTAACCTACTTTCCAATGCATTTAAGTATACCATGGCTGGAGGCAAAGTCACGTTGTCTTACTATGTAGTGTCCAGAGTGGACGGTGAATTTCTACATATCTATGTCCGCGACAGCGGTGAAGGCATACATCCTGCCGAGCTGACGAAGATATTTACACCATTTTACGCCAACAGTTCGGCGGCCCATCCCGAAAGCAACGGTATTGGACTGTCGGTCAGCAAGCAGCTCATTGATATGCATGGTGGCCGTATCGAAGTGGAGAGTGCACCACAGCAGGGCAGCATCTTTCAGGTTGTCATCCCGGTAAACAGAAGTTACTATGTGGAACGGGATATTCATATTATTGACGAATCGTTTTCCAATACTTTGCAGGAGCATCCTGTTGAAACAGCAGAGGCAGTTCAGTCCGCATCAGCAGGCTGTTTGGGCGAAAACCGGCTACAGCTGCTTTTGGTAGAAGATAATGAAGAACTGAGAAATACGATGTGCAATATCCTTTCGAGAACGTATCAGGTCCACCTTGCCGCGCATGGTAAGGAGGGGCTTGAAAAAATTGAGCAGCACGAGATAGACATTGTGGTAAGCGATATTATGATGCCCGAAATGGATGGACTGAGTTTTTGCAGGGCGATTAAGTCGAATACCGAATATAATCATATTCCGGTGTTGCTGCTTACGGCCAAAAGCAGTCCGGAGGACCGGATTGAGTGTTATCAGGCCGGAGCAGATGGCTACATCAGCAAGCCGTTTGATGTCAAGGTACTGGAAGCGAAGATGCAGAGTTTTATTATCAACAAGCGGTGTAAACAATTGAATTTCCATAGCAACACACAGATCAATATTGCAGCGCTGGATTACACACCGACGGACGAACGCTTTATACAAAAAATGGTCGCAGCCATCGAAGAGCATCTGGCGGATGATCAATTTGATGTGCTGAGGCTAGGCGATATCCTGGGGTTATCAAAATCCACATTGTATCGCAAAACAAAAGTATTGCTGGATATATCCCCCAGTGAATTTATTAAAAATATACGCTTAAAACATGCTTGCCAGCTGATGGAAAAAGACCGATCGATCTCTGTAAGTGAGGTTGCCTATGAAACTGGCTTTACTGACCCGCGCTACTTTGCCACCTGCTTCAAAACGGCCTTTGGACTGACACCGAGTGAGTTTCAGAAAAATGCGCATGGGATAGCACCTTAGCAGCTTGGGCGGGCGTCTCCTTGAACTTTGGATATCATACTGCCGTGGGATTTAATTCCCGTGATTTGCTCCTTAAGCTATAATGCTCTTACGAAACCAGTTGTAGCCTTGCAATCGCTCCGGATCAGCTAAAAGAGCGGTTTCGTCCTGGAAATAGACCCAGGTCCGTTTTGGTCTGCCTACACCGACGCCATAGTCCCAAGGCGTCTGGTGTTTCTTGATGATTCCATCTCCTACATAGCGTTGCAGCACCATCTGGATTCGCTCCGGTGTGACATCAATACCATAGTCGCGGGCAAAATCCACGGCCATCTGAAATAAGGTGCGCGGGCGTTGAAAGTAATCCGTGCTGCTTACAATGAGACTAATTTGGTCACGGTGTTTTTTTGCTTTTTCGAATTTCTCCTGTGATGCCAGACTACTTTCTTTCTTCGCGATGGTTGCTGCCTGTTTGCGCTTTTCTCGCTCTGCAGCCTGACCTATGGCAGACAGTTTTACTTGTCCGCTTAACTTCCTGTTAAAGTCACAGAATGTGGTCAGATCGATTGCCAGGAATGCACAGATTCTTAAGATCGCCTCTAAGGTAATCGGAGTGGTTCCTTTGGCGTAGCCCTCAAGGGACCGGATATTGATCCCAGCTATCGCCGCAAACTCCTGAAGAGAAAGTTTTGTTAACTGTAAAATCTCGTGGATACGGCGGGACACCGCTTTAGAAAGCTCGTTTTTTTTTGTAAATCTCTTAATGTAATCCTTTACCATCAATGTCATTATTCATGATTTGGTTTATAATAAAGCGAAATAGGTGGCTGCTAAGTAAAGATAATATTTTTTCTCCAATTTACCTATTTCTGCTCTTTTGGCCATGCTTACCGTTGAGGCGCTGTTAACGCTGCCGGATATATTTAGGTTTTTTCAGTATTTCGCGAAGTTGTTCTTCCGTATATTGTTTGCTGCCGAGCTGGTTTAATTTAAATCCACATACCACGCGAAGGCCATTCATGGAGAAAAAACGTTTCTCATAGACCTCTCTGCTGTATCCCGTCAGTTCGAGCAGTCTGCTGCGGGGCATACCATTTTCATATCCATGTGCTATACTCTGTGTCCTATACAGCTCGGCCAGTTGTTTTTTGCTGAGTTTGCAGCGCTCTGGCGTTTTATGGATAGGTTGTTGTCCGATCGATTGCAGGAATTTGTTCAGGGGCAGTCCTGTTTTCCACTTCATGCCGCCGCTGCTGATCTTCATCTTAGCCTCCAGCTCCTTGGTGGTCGGCGCCCTGCCAAGCGACTTAGCCAGACTGAGATAATGGTCTTGAATGCTAAATTTGGTCACTGGGATTTTGGTCCCTGCCAGATAACACAGATTATTCCAGCCAAATTTTTTTTTGAGATACCAGACTGAGGGATAGTTATCGGGTTTGAGGCGTACGTAATCTTTGTAATGTTTGATGCGATGTTTTTTGATCAGTTTGACTACCTTCTCTCTGGCTTCGGATTCTGTCATCGTCGTTATCCGAAAGTACGAGGACAGACCGGCATATTCCAGCACATCGGCCCAGGTGCTGACCTCAAAATGGGCAAAGTAAGACCGAAAATTATAGAGCCCATTACTTTTAACGCAATCGGCGATACTAGGAGAACGCCGGTGCTTGAGGTAAAACTTGACCAGCGAATTTTTCAGCCTCCCTTTGGAAGGGATTCTCCGGTCATTGGGATCAAATCCAGCGGCAGCAATGAACTTGTTCCAAGTACCAAAATAGCTTACAATAGTCCCTATTCGGGGGGTAAACTCGCGGCGCATGGGGATGCGTCCATTGGCGTCATAAAAATCTTTTACCATGCCAATTAACTCTGCCGAAATTTCCGCTTTGGTTCTGCTGTTGGGTGTTAATCCAGCCGCCGTGATAAACTGGTTCCATGTGCCAAAATAACGGCGGGCAATCGTATTGACATCTTCCATCTCCCGGCGCACGGGCGTCCGATTATGTTTTTTATAAAATTCGTTGACTTTGGAAAAAGCATGCTTAATGATCTCTTCCTGCATTTCTTAAATTGTATAAATTAATGGTTTATCTAGGTTATGATAGACACTTATTAAAGATAATAATTTTCTTTATAGCGTCAAAAAAATGCGACCTTGTTATTTGACAATTTTATGTGATAGAAATTTCCTGCCCGCCAGCTTGAATACCGTAACTTTAAATAACATATGATATATGACAGTGTGAGTATTTAAAACCAAGTTTATTTAAATGAAAAAGCAACAGATAAAACACACAGACCTGCAGGTTGCGCCGATCAATTTCGGCGGCAATGTTTTTGGATGGACATTGGATGAAAAACAATCTTTCGATATTCTGGATAAGTTTGTCGGAGCCGGATTTAATTTTATCGATACAGCAGATACGTATTCGTGGTGGGTGAACGGACGTGGAGGGCAGTCTGAAGAGATTATCGGAAAATGGCTCAAGAGTCGTGGACGCCGACAGGACCTGGTGATTGCCACCAAGGTTGGCTCAGAAACCAAGGAACATGGTTTTGATATTTCCAGGAAGCATATCCTCCAGTCCGCCGACGAGTCTCTGCACCGGCTGGGGGTAGACCATATCGATTTGTATTATACGCATTTTGATGATAAAGTTACCCCTGTTGAGGAAACGCTGTCTGCTTATGACGAGCTGATCAGGGCGGGTAAGGTGCGCTATATCGCAGCCTCAAACGTCTCTCCTCAGCGCCTTATCGAAAGCTTCTCGCTCGCGGAGGAACATGGGCTGCCGAGATATGTGGCCCTGCAGCCACATTATAACCTGGTCGAACGCTCAGGCTTTGAAAATGACTACGCCCCGCTGGTTGAAAAATATGACCTGAGTGTCTTCCCCTACTGGTCGCTGGCGGCAGGTTTTCTGACCGGTAAATACCGGTCAGTAGATGATTTCGAGAAAACCACTAGAGGAGCCGGCATTAAAAAATACTTTGACGAAAAAGGAAAAGCCGTACTAAAGGCTCTGGATACTGTGGCCGAAAAATACGACGCTAAACAGGCAACCGTGGCATTGGCCTGGCTATTGGCCAACCCCTTGGTCACGGCTCCAATTGTCAGTGCAACCAGTGAAAGCCAGCTACAGACCTTAATAGCAGCACCGGATCTCCAATTGGATGAGGAAGATATTGGGCTGCTGGATCAGGCTAGTCAAGAGTAAACGACATGGCCATAAACTGCCATACCAGGAGTGATAAAAAAATGAAAGGGGTACCGACAGCGCTGCGGTACCCCTGATTATTGAGGGAAAAAGGGATCTTGTTTAATTTTGCCTTTTGATACTGAGATTGAGATAGCGGTTGTTGTCAAAACCGCTTAGTGCATTGACAATCACAGCACCATATTTGTCGTCTGCAGTTTTGAAATAAAATAGGCTGCCCACTTTGAGATCCTCCAGTTTGAGATTACCGGTCTTACGTGATACTGCATTGCTCTGAATGACTGCTCCCGAGGTCAATGTATTTAGGAATGCGCTAGCCTGATTGTTTTGAAGACTTGAAAAGTAGGTCGTTCGGCCCTTGCCTGCAAGTTCTGTAAAGTCAAATGCACCGAACGGAATCGGACTGGCCTGTAATGAATAGATGTTATATTTGTAGGTAACATTTCCATTGGCTTCAACGGTATATGTCCGGTACATTCCCAAATCTATTTTTTCCGGATGGCGTTTGGCCTCGGCATAGGTATAGGTTTTGCCTTCCATCAAGTCTATAAAACAGGCGCTGCTCCGGTCTACACTATCCGGCATATAAAGATTGCGGTTGATGAGGTGCACATAATCAGATCGTACATTATAGGTAACGGAAGTATAACCATCGCCCATAAAGACGCCCTCCCTGTCCACGGCCATGATCCGAAAGGTGGCTTCACCTACTTTATCGGCGCGGAGTTTATATACATACCGGAGGCTTCGTTTTTCGGATTCTCCCAACGGGATCTTTAGGGCCGCCGCCCCGGCACCATTGTAGAAGATCCAAACCTGATGCATGTCTTTGGATTTGGAATTGATGGTAAAGTCGACATAGATGGAATCACCGACGGCAACATCCTTATATGTGCCGATATTGAAATCGTTTTCTACATGAAGGGTCACCGATACATCTTCAAATAGGTTGAAAATATTGTCCCCTTCGCGTTTACAGGAAAATAAAATGCCGAGCATCAGGAGCAGAAATACCCCATTGGCTTTCATCTGTAAATAATTTGAGATCCTATAGTTTAAATCAGAACGCTTCATAATTAGTTATTTAATGGGTCAAATGTACCGCCTTCATAACCGATGGTCTGCTCCAGCAAAGGCGATGAGTTCATAAAAGTGTTGGGAAGGGGGTAGAAATAATAATACTCACGGAAGGCAAAAGCGCCGTTGGAGCTTTCTGTGCGCAGGTTGTAAGGATATTTAAAATAGGCGAGCACCGTGTCCCGATTATTCATATCCAGCATTTCCCGATGGAGTACGCCAGCTTCGTTTGCTGTTTCCAACTTTGTTTTTTCGGTATTTGATTTCGTTTCGAACAGGTAGGTCTGTATCGTTCCTTCCAGCCTATGCATGCGTCGTGTACGGCGCAGATCATGGTAGCGCTTACCTTCAAAGGCAAATTCGATCTGCCGCTCGTTCATCAGCAGATCACGCATCTGCTCTTTGTTGGTCGCCAAGGCGAGCCCATAATCATAGCTGCCCTGTTCGATGCCTGCCCGCTGGCGGATGCTGCGCACAAGCTCTTTGGCCAGTGACAGGTTGCCGGTTTCGTTAGCTGATTCGGCATAATCCATGATCACCTCGGCAAAACGGATTTCAATCCAATCCATGCCATTGCCGCCCATATCATTGGCGATGCCAACGGCAGCGGCTGAAAGCGCTGGATTCACAAACTTTTTGCAATAAAACGACTTGATCGATGTTTCATTAGCGGCATTGCTGTAATTCCATTGGCGGCGTCCGTTTTTACCGCTCAACGGCCATTCGGATCCATTGTACACAATCGTGTTTTTGAAGCGGGGGTCCCGGTTTTTCCAGAACAGCGCGTCGTCATATAGGGGATTGCTGCTATTGGCGGGAGTACCGTCTTTCATACGATAGGCGTTGAGCAGAAGGGTGGTGGGCACATAGTAATCTGCCGGCGACCCGCCCTCTGACGCTGGGCGCGAAGCACGCTCCACAATGGTATACCGCTTAGGTGAGGTTGCCGAATAGGAGCGCACCACCACCGCCTCGGTGTTGGCAATTCCTTCTTTCAGGAAAATTTCGGCGTAATTCGGCATCAGGGCATGGCCTGCCGCAATACAGAGGTCATATGCTTCTTTGCTCGCTTGCAGTGCGGTCTCCCAACGTTTGGCTTCATAGGGATGCGCAGCATTGTCCGTTGGGTTAAACTGCGGACTAGCCCAATAAAGCAGCGCTTTGGCTTTGAGTGCTGCCGCCGCGGCTTTGGTGATTTTACCGCGCCCAGTGGCATCGTCCCAAGTAACGCCTTCCAAGTTGGTCATGGCCGAATCCAGATCTTTCACGATCTGTCCAAAACAGGCGCGGGCTGATGCCCGACCCTCCAATTTTAAATTGTCCGGATTTTGGGGCTCGGTCACAAGCGGAACGCCACCGTAGAGCCGCGTCAGTTCAAAATAAACCATTGCCCGCAAGGTATAAAACTGGCCCAGGAACTTCTTCTTCACGTCGCTTGGCAAATTGCCTCCTGGAATGTAGGCAATAGCGTTGTTGCAGCGGGCGATATCAAAATAACGGTTGTCGCCCACATTCGTGCCCTGGTATTTGGTTGCGATATATTTGACGTCATTGAGCGTAATTTCACCGCTCAATCCCAGTACTTTTTTGCTGGGTCCATTAGTGCCTGAAAAATAGTTTTCATCACTGGCATAATGCATTTGCATGTCATTGGTAGTGACCTCATGTGGATGGGTAGGCATAATCATCGAATAAGTTCCGGCGAGATAGTATTCTATCGCCCCTTCATTATCCCAAATGCGTGCGTCGAGCCCCCCGTGATCGACCAGTTCAAAAAAATCATCCTTACAGCTTTGGGTCAGGAAGGTTGTACTGGAGGCCAATAGTAAGGCTAGGATATACTTAAAATGTTTTTTCATGTCGTTAGGAGTTAAATGCCAAAGTTCAAACCAAAGGAGAGTGTCCGGATCGTCGGATAATTATACAAGGACGATGAGTAAGGGTCGCGATGTTTAAATGGTGCGACGATCGTCCATAGGTTGTTGCCCGAAAGCATGAGCTTGAGCGAACGTACATTGATCCTCTCCGTAAAGCTCTTGGGGACAGACCAGTTAAATACCATATTATTGATACGGATGGTTGTGCCGTCTTCTGCCCAGAATGTCGAGTTCCACTTTTTCATCATGGCAGCATCATCATACCGGGGAAAACGGCCATTGGGATTGTCCAGTGACCAGTGATCTTCCCAAAAGCTCGGCACATTAATCTTATCGGTAGGGGCCGTCATCGCTTGCGACTCATAGAACGCCTTGCCGCCAAATACCGCACGCAAGTTGGTATTCAGTGAAAAGGACTTATAGGCTAGGCCGATGGTAATACCGGTAGAGAAGATAGGATCGGTATTTTCAAACATGGTAGTCAGGTCTTTTTCTGTAATTTTTCCATCACCATTGGTATCTTCATATACTGTCCAGCCGACTTGGGGTACCTTGCCATCGATGGTGTAGTTGGGGTGTTGGGCCAAGAAGTTGTCCACGTCCTGCTGCGTGCGTAACATATCCACATAGATCAACCCGTAGTTGCCCGTGTTGTATTTGCGGGAATCTGTACCCATTTCGACTTTCCAGTCCGGATAGGAGAAATCCCAAAGCTGGAATTTATTGAAGTACATTTGCGTCGTATAGCTACCTGAGTAGCCAAAGTTCATATTGGTGGATAGGCGGAGTCCATTGGAAAATGTATTTTGGTAACCCAGCGAGAACTCGGTTCCCCAGCCTTTGCGTTTCTGGTAATTGACCACAGGGGCTTTAAATCCAGCATACATGGGAAAATTTTCATCATTTCCTTTGTCGAACACATCGTACGAATCGCGGAAATAATACTCAAATCCGAAGCTCAGCTTGTTGTCAAACCAGCGCGATTCAAGACCGAAGTTAAAGGTACGATGCTTTTCCCAGGAGATATCGGGATTGGCGATGATGGTTGGATTGAGCGACGCTACAGGAGTTTCTCCATAGAGATAGCCGGTGTTAACCAAGTCTACGCTAAAGCGGTCCTGCCATAGACGTGCTGTCACGCGATCCTCGCCAACCAGGCCATAGTTGGCCCGCAGCTTCAAATAGCTGATGTAGTTGAGGTCCTTGAAGAAGTTTTCTTCGCTCACTACCCATCCTGTAGCGACCGTTGGGAATAACCCCCAGATATTGCCCTTGGCAAAGCGGGATGAGGCATCCAGCCGGGTGACTACCTCCAAGAGGTATTTTTTCTTATAATCGTAATTGAACCGACCAAAAAACGAACGTTTTACAGCTTCTTCGATCGTACGCCCGTTGTTGGTGAAGGTCGATTGATCAAATGCCCAGTACTCATCCAGGTCGAGCAGCTGCTGGTTGGTCCAATACGCTGACAGGCCCTCGGCGTTGGAAGCGGATTGCTCTGCCCCAAGCATCACGTTCATGTTATGCTCGCCAAAGCTATTGCCATATTGCAATACGATATTGCCTTGGTAACTGCTGCCTTTGCCCAGGGAGGGCGCAATTTTCGTCTTATTGCCATCCATGCGGAATGTGGTATTGACCGTATTGGTATAGAGTAGGTTGTTGTTGCCGGTCCGTACAAAATCATATACCGTATAGGCCGGTAGGTACTCCTGACCACTGGATGATGTACCCGAATGGGAAACCTGAATGCGTGCATTAAAGCCTTTTAACGCCTTAGGTGCATAATTCAGCGAAGCATTGATGCTATAGTTGGAATTATTGCGTTTTTGGTAATAGCCCGAATTGATGATGGCCAGGGGATTGGTATTGCTGTTGGCATTGATATTCGAAAAGTTGACCGGAAGGCCATCGATCTGAATGGGTACCCATTGTGGTGTGGTAATCAGGGTCTGGTAAAAATTCTGATCCCTGTCGTCGGATAGGCTATTTTGGCTGTTGGTCTTGGTATTGTTGACATTAAAGGCGACATCAGCTTTTAGCCCATCGATAATTTCGGCATTGAACCCTGACCGGAAGGAGTATTTCTGCTGACTCATTCCCGCATAGTTGCCGTCTTCTTTTTGGTAGCTGCCGCCGGCAAAAAAGGTAACTTTTTCGCTGCCACCAGAAATAGATAGGTTGTGCCGTTCCATCTTTGAGGATTTCCAAAGCTCATCGTACCAACTCTTGTATGGGCTAGTTTGGAGGTAAGCGAGGTCCTCGTCAGAAAAGAAGAGGTTGGGCTGTGCGTTGTTTAAGGCATAAGCTTCATTCAATAGCTTGGCATGCTGATAAGCGGATAGCATTTTGGGCTTAACCGTGGCATCTGAAATACCGATATAGCCATTGTAACTGAGTTGTGTCTTGCCGGCCTGCCCTCTTTTGGTCGTCACAAGGATAACCCCTTTGGCGCCCGAAGCGCCATAGATCGCCGCGGAAGCGTCTTTTAGAATGGATATATTTTCAACCATCGACGCATCCAGGTTTTCAAAGACATCCGAAGTCGAAATGATGCCGTCGATAACATATAGCGGTTCGTTTGTCACACCCTGCAATTTGGCCTGGTCAGAGGCGAATGCATTCCTGACGTTAAGAGTAACGGCAGCTCCCGGCCGGCCAGAGGACTCGCTCACGCCCAATCCGGCCACCCGGTCGCGTAAGGCTGCTGCAATATTGGCCGCAGGGATATCCTGGATTTCCTTGGGATCGACTGACGCTACCGCGCCTAGTACTTCTCCTCTCTTTTTGCTGCCGTAACCGACCACAACGACCTCATCAATACTGGCATTAGGCTCCAGCCGGATCGTGATACTCGTCTTTCCTCTCATATCGATTTCCTGAACTTTATAGCCAATGTAGCTGACGATAATGACCTGGTTATCGGTCGGCAGGTTGATATGAAATACCCCGTCTTCATCGGTTTTGACGCCCGCTTTACTGCCTTTGACCAAGATAGTGGCGCCGTGGACAGGCTTTCCTTCCGGATCAAGCACACGGCCCGTGATACCGGCAAACCTCGTACTCAGCAACAGCGGATTCTCGGGCAGACTGCTGGCGTAACTCAGGTTAGAAGACAGTACCAGCAAGGGACAAAGCAATTGCATACTGCTTTTCAGAAGTGCTCTGGTTAATAATCGATTATTCATGCGTATATAGTTATGTTTACAATAGGTTCTGCGAAAATTGGTGTTACGGCTTCAAACTAATTGGTTATCGTGCCACCTTTTAAGTCCGTAGTACAGCGATACCTCAGATGATGGGATTGTACTGTATGAGATTACGTTTATAAAAGGCTCACCTTGCAATAATGGAAATTAATTTTTGCACAACTGTCCTGAACTGTTGGGTTCTATATGCAGGATATGTGTATGTGTATAATAGGGAAGGATAGGTCTGGCATGCTAATATGCTGCTTTGCCGGTAGGATAGTGAGTTACCAAAAAAAATACCTGCCCGCGTCGACGCGGGCAGGTATTTTTTCTAGCAGATGACGTGATTAATTGGCAGTCAGCGCAACTGCATTGAGCTGTCTGGGGCTTCCATCGGGCCCTACAGCCACGATGTTATCAAAAATGACACGGGTACCCGGTACGATGTTGTTCAGTGCCGAAGACATGCTTGAGCTGAGCTGTCCGCCCGAGGTGGAGAGGACGATGGCATCGGCACGTGGCTTGGCGATGATCATCGTAAATTTGGTCACTTTAAATGACGCGTCAAAGTCGAAGTTGTCGAGTTTGGCAAAAAGGGCATTTTGTGCCTTGAGGGCTACAGTAGCCATTGATCCACCCGTTTTACCGGCAAACTTAGCTATTGGATCAGGGATCCGTTTGACACGGAACTCCGTCGAGCTCAGCGTTTGTGTTTTGCCCGGAGCGACTTCGGCAGATACCGTGATGCGGGCTGTGCCCGGAGAACTTACCCTAACATTGTATTTACCGCCACCGGCACTGGAAATGCTGCCGCCGCTCATGCTGACGCGGATTTTGTCCGTCGGTGTACCCGGTGCAGATACCGAAATGGGATTATTCACACCGATATACAGGACATTCATCTTGTCTGGAGAGACCACAGCTGAAGGACGGGCCACCTGATAGGTCTGCTGCGGTGTGCGGTATTCCTTAAATGTGCCATCTGTCTGCTTTACGCGGATCACGCCGGTCCAGGTGAAGATCCCTTCCCTGTTGGTCGCAACACTGTATACTCCTTTGCCATCGACAACCTGTAGGGCCGAACCGTTTACCGAGATCGCAGGTTCAGATTTTGAATCGGACGCTGTCAGGAATACTTCCGCTTTATAGGGCTGTCCCTGGATCAGGTAAGAGCTGGGTGCTACCGCTACCGCCGCAAACTTGTCTAGATTCACCACGGCCTGATCCATCTTGCCGAGAATGATTTTGACAATATCAGACTCTGCATTTTGTGCATCGGTCTGAATTTTGGTCAGGATGGTCATGGCGGCCGTCAATGGTGTACCGCTGCCAAAATTGATCTCCTCCCAAGATTTTTTACCATTGACGGATTTCTCTGGATCTTTGGCTTCCAATGAGAAGGATACCGTTTTTTGTTCTTCAGGTGTCAGTAGGGCCAATAGTTTGGCTCGGGTCTGATTGATCTTGTCTTTCAGTACAGTTGCCTTCTTTTCATTGATCATCAGATTGGGGGCGATGTCTTCGTTTTCACGTTTGACCAGGTCGCCTCGCTCTTCATCATAGCCGCCGCCCTGCTTCACAAACTCCTCCTTGAGGGAGGCGATGTATTGATTGAGCTCGCCGATGATGGCCTGTGCCTTTTTGGCTTTTTCATAGATGGGCTTTGCCCGGGCTGGTTCCTCCTTTAATTTGCTATTTTCAAATGCGGTAAACAGCTGCTGTACCGCCGTGTTGACATTTGATTTGGATGTCTCCAGACTGTTGTTGATATTTTTGAATGCGTCCAAGATCGAATCCGGTACATTGAGTGCCAGTAAGGCAAGCAAGACCAGATAGAGGATGCCGATCATCCGCTGCCTTGGCGTTTCTCTTCCTAATGCCATTGTTGTTGAATTAAGTTATACAAGAATAAATTAGATGCGTGGCTGGTTCATGGCACTGAGCATATTGCCATAGATGGCGTTGAGTGCGTTGAGGTTTTTGGCCAGCTTGCCAACTTCTTCTTTGAATGCTTTGGAGTCGTCCAGCGATTCGTTGAAGTTCTGCATGGTATAACTGAGGTTCTCGTAAAACTTGTTCATGGACTGTAGGTGGGATGCCGAGTCGCGCAGCTCGCGCTCGTACATGGCATTGAGCTGACTCAGGTTGGTCGTGAGGCTCCTGACCTGATCATGGTAGCTAGCGGTATCCCCCGAAGTGTTGGACATCGCCACCAGGTTTTCAGAAGCTTTTTCGAAGGCCGTGCTCAGGTGGTCAAACTTAGAGGTTGCTGTCCGCAATTTCTGGGTAAACTCTTCCGTGGCTAAGGAGACATCGGAGAGCCTGTTGATGGCAGATACTTTTTCGCTAAAATCACGTAATCCGCGGCCCAGATTTTCGATACTGGCAGGCTCGATGTTAGCATCGGCAAACATTTTGTCCAAAGCAGCAGTAGCGGAGGGACCTGCAGGCTGTGCAACGACAGCTTTGCCCCGGGCAGGGAGTTCGCCGTTAAAGTTATCGTCCAGTTCAGGATAGACGCGTGACCAGTCAGGCTCAGGCGGCGGAGGATTGAATCCCATCAGAAAGAATAGAAAAGCTTCTACGCCAAGTCCGATTCCAATCATATAGTTGGCCGTACTGCCGCCGATATGCAGGATCTTGAAGAGTACGCCGATAATGACGATACTCGCACCCCAGGATATGGCTACGTTCAGCCATCTTGAATTGTCTTTTTTCTTGCTCATAGTTTTGTATGTGTGTGTTGGTTTAATTTTCTTGGAAAGCTCTGATTATGTTAACGTCTTTTACCCCTGTATAACGCCAGTTGTATATTTTCTATTATATCAAACGTGTTGAAAAAGCATGATTATTTAGTGTTGATTTTAATCGGCACTAAATAATCAAAAAACATACCAAACCAATTCTTTACACAGGCTTTTCGATATGCGGATGTTGTTTTGGAAAGTTTTGATCCATCCATTTTCTCAAAATAAAACAAACGTTCCCGCGGTTGAGCAGTTATTTTATAAGAACTAAGATGTATAATTAACAGAAAACATACTCTTATGGCTGATATATTCATTCGACTTTCACAGACCTGGCCGGCATGGCTCTGGAATATTGCGTTAATCTTATTTTCATTTCTGGTCGGCATCTTGATTAAAATGATTTTTATTCCCCTGCTGCGCCGGCAGGCCATCGAGCAGTCTTCCTATTCGCTGTTCCGCTCCTTTATCAGGCGCTTCAACCGTGTGTTAAGCATTTTTATTCCGCTGGTTATTTTCAATAGCCTGCTTCCCTTTTCCCATTTCAATACAACAACCCTACGTGCGGTTTCCAGACTGAACGAGATTCTGCTGGTTGCATTTTTTGCGGTCGCCTTGATCCAGGCCATTAAAGTTTTTGAAGACTATCTCTACCATCGTTTCGATGTCAACAAGGAGAATAATCTGCGTGAACGTAAAGTCAGAACCCAGATCGTCTTTATCCGCAAGGTAGTGGTCACCATTATCATCCTGGTATCTTTGGCGATCATCTTACTGAGTTTTGAAAGTATGCAGAAAATAGGAGCAGGGTTGCTCACGGGGGTAGGGGTAGGCGGAATTATCATCGGTTTTGCCGCCCAGAAGTCACTTGGCAACTTGCTGGCGGGTTTTCAGATTGCTTTTACGCAGCCGATACGTATGGATGACGTACTGGTAGTAGAGGGCGAATGGGGACGTGTTGAAGAGATCAACCTCACCTATGTGGTGGTGAATATCTGGGACAAACGGCGGCTGGTATTGCCGATTACCTATTTTATTGAGAAACCCTTCCAGAACTGGACCCGTACAACTGCTGAAATCCTGGGGACGGTATTCATCTATACTGACTTTACAATACCTGTACAGCAGCTGCGCGAGAAGCTGACGGCCCTGCTGACTGGCCATCCTCTCTGGGATGGCCAGGTCAATGTGCTCCAGGTCACTGATTTCAAGGAGCAAACTATGGAGATCCGTTGTCTGATGAGCTGCCGCAATTCGGGGCAGGCTTTTGATCTCCGCTGTTACATACGGGAAAAGATGATCGAATATATCCGGACCAACTTTCCCGACGCACTGTCCAAGACACGGATTGAACACCTTCCCGCGGCTGAAAAAACGTGATAGCTTTAATGGTTTATTCATAACCGGATTTTTTCAGAAGGCATATACGCGTCAAATTATATATTTGTAATGATTTTATGAGATTGCTATGCTTATACTCTTTGCCATTATCTCGGGGCTCCTGATTGTGCTGAGCTTGATGCCTTTCATTCAGAGCCAGCACTGGGTCTTTCGGGTGGCCGAATTTATCAAACTGCAGCTCTTGGTCTTCCAGGTGCCCGCTCTAGCTTGGGGGCTTTATCTGCTTGACGAAGCCCCCTGGGTCTGGGGATTAGAGGTCATGCAGGCAGCATTGATACTCTATCATGTTTACATCTTGGTGCGTTATACGAAGTTTTGGCGCCGCGAGAAATATGAAAAAGGTAAGGATGCATCGGATAGCATTAAGATTATTTCCTGTAATGTACTGCAATTTAATAAAGAACACGAACGGTTTGTTGCGCTGGTCAAAAAAGAGCAACCGCAGATCTTTCTGACGATGGAAAGCGATGCGGTGTGGGAAAAGGCGCTCCGTGTACTCGAAGTAGATTATCCAAATACTGTGAAGGTGACTCTCGACAATACCTACGGTATGCACTTTTACACAAACCTGAAAATTAATAAAAGTCAGGTGCATTACTTTGTCGCCGACGATATTCCCAGTATTGAAGCCGAACTCGAAACAGCCGATGGTCACCGCTTTATCTTTTTTGCGGTACATCCGCCACCACCTAGTCCGACGGAGGAGGAAAATTCCAAAGAGCGGGATGGCGACCTGCTCAGTGTGGCCAAACGGGTACGGGACTATAAAATGCCTGTGGTAGTCACCGGGGACTTTAATAATGTGGCCTGGGCAAAATCCTCTGTATTGTTCAAAAAAACAAGTAAGCTGATCGATGCACGCATTGGAAGGGGGATCCTATCCACATTCCATGCCAATTATTGGTTTTTCCGGGTGCCGCTCGATCTGCTGTTTCATAGCCCTAATGTGTTTATTGATAAGCTATTTATCTACCCTTCTGTGGGGTCCGATCATTTTCCGATGGGGTGTACCTTTTTTATTGATCGCTATTCGGACGAGCAGGCAGAAGATATAGAACATCTGGAGCCCGGAGACATGGCCGAAGTCAATGAAATGATCGCGGAGGGCCGTGAAGAAGAAAGCGATAACCGTGATTAGCATTCTTTTATCTGATTTTCAGTGTATATTCCCGCATAGGAGCAACTGAGAAATAACCCAAAGCATTATTGCTGATATTGGACTGCGGATTTCCGGGGGCAGCGTTGCTCAGGTTGTTCCGCTGGTATTCATTCCAGTACCGGTAGGTATTTTCATCTACACAATAGCGGCGTACAACGACATCATCACCGGGGGAGAGGTCGGTTTCTAGATCCGAGATGTAATGGGTGACTTTCAGCCCATCGTTAAACTGATCATCTTGTACACTGGCAAAACGGAACGGCTTCCCGTTGATGGAGAGGGTATACATATAATAGTTCGGGACTTTGCCAGGCTCCTTGAATGTCATGGTGACAAAGAAGTAACTCTCGCCGGCGAGTTTTCTCTCAAAGATTCCGGTGGAATCCACGTTAACATAGCTGGACATTTTGCTGTTTGACATATAGATCTGTTGCTGTAGAGAGACTTTTAGCCTATATTGGCGCCCATTGACAGGCATAAAGTTGCGATGAACGTAGTTGCCGTCTTTTTCGTATTGGAATGTATAGCTGTGGTTCTGATCGTCGGTGACAACCACGGTGGCACCTTTTATTCCTGAACTGTTGACTGGCTGATCAAATCCGACTGAGCGTGATATGCGGATGCGCTGTATAGCACTCGCATCGGTAATTTGGGCGTCTATCACCAGGCGTGCGCTTGCTGTATTCAGGTCGATGTCTATTTTCTCTTCACATGCAGTAAACAACAGCAGAAGACAGGGGAAAATTAAGTGTTTTTTCATGGTCATGCGGTCTAAAATTTAAAGTTCCAGGTCAAAGAAGGGACGATGCCGAAAAGCACAATTTTGTAGGCTTCTGTCAGGTTTGGATTTGCCTTATTTTCCCGGAAGTCGATCGTATAGGCGTTCTTGCGGTTGTAGAGATTATATATGCCGAGCGTCCAGCTGGAGCGGAATCCCTTGTTTGTTTTCCCGTGGCTATATGTTGCTCCTAAGTCCAGACGGTGGTAGTCTGGCATACGATAGCCATTTCGTTCGGTATAATAGAACATGGAACGTCCATTGACCAGGTATTTGCCGCTTGGAAAGGTTACTGCATTCCCCGTATTAAACACGAAGGTGGCGCCGATGGTCCAGCTTGGTGTGAGAGCATAGTTGGCGACGACGGCGAGATCATGGCTGCGGTCCTGCCGTGCATTAAACCATCTACCCTGGTTGATAGCAGCAAACTTCCGCTGGCTTTTAGACAAGGTATAGCTGAGCCAGCCGGTGAGCCGGCCGCTATGTTTACGGAAATAGCCTTCCAGGCCATACGCGCGGCCAATTCCAAAAAGCAATTCACCTTCGAAATGGCTGTTGGCCTGTAGCGTGGCACCGTTGCGCACATCGATCTGGTTAAGCAGGCGTTTATAGTAGGTCTCGATAGACAGATCATATTGGCTATTCAAAAATTTTTGAAAATAGCCAAAGCTCGCCTGATCGACCATCTGAGGCTTTATCCTTAGGCTACTTAGCACATACTGGTCCGTGGGCAGGCTCGAGCTTGTGTTGGACAGCTGATGTAAGTTCTGCACCAGACGGTTGTAAGATAATTTGAGACTACGCCGCTCATCAAGCAATAAGCTGGCGGCCAATCGGGGCTCTAGATTGATATAATGTTTGGCAATACGGCTTTCGTCACGCTTTTCAGCAATAGGTTTGCCTGCTTGGTCAAATTGATAAAAGGTGCGGGGCCCCAGTACCATAAAGTCATGCATATGGATGCCATAATTGAGAGAGATTCTGTCTGTCGGCTTCCATTCATGCAGCAGATAGCCTCCCAGATCAAGCCCGCGCTGATTCTCCATGGCAGTGGGATTGACCGACTGATTGATGTCGGAGGATAAGTTGGCCGGCCGGATCCGTTGTAATAATAGGCTAGCCCCTGCACGGACGATGTGCTGTTCATTTACATAATAGGAGATATCCTGCTTGGCCTCTACATTCTCGATGGTGGAAGCAACTTGAAAGTCTGTCTGTTCGCTCGACACACCTGCATTGTAGTTGAATCGACTGTATATCAGTGAGCTGTTGCTGGTTATCTTGTCAGTAAATCGGTGACTTAAACGTGCAGTAGCCGTGCTGTTGCTCCAGCTAAGGCTAAACAGGTCACTGTATTTTAACTCGTCTCTTCCGTGGTAGCCCGATAGGTAAAGCGACGTTTTCTTGCCTAAATGAAAGCTGAGCTTGCTATTCAGGTCATAGAAATAGAGCTTGTTGTCTGCCATGGCTTTATCCTTTACCAATTTTAGAAAGGAGTCAGCATACGAGCGGCGGGCACTGAAAAGGAATGAGCTCTTATCCTGTGCGATCGGGCCCTCGACCTTGAGTCTGGAGGCAATAACACCAAGCCCACCCTCTCCTGTAAAATGCTTTTTATTACCTTCCAGCATTGAAATATCCAGCACTGAGGCAATACGGCCGCCAAATTGGGCAGGAATACCACCTTTGTAAAGCTGTATGTCTTGAATGGCGTCTGCGTTGAACGACGAGAAGAAACCTAGCAGATGGGACGGGTTATAGATGGTCGCTTGGTCCAGCAGAACCAAATTCTGACCTACGTCACCGCCACGAACGGTAAAATGCGCTGATCCCTCACCGCCGCTTTGTACCCCCGGCAAGAGCTGTATAGTCTTCAATACGTCTTGTTCGCCAAGAAGGGCCGGTACATCCCTAATTTCTTTGATGCTAAGATGAACTGTGCCTGACTGCGGATCGTCTAGCGCCTGACCTTGCCGCGGGCGCGACACCAAGACCTCCTCAAGGATCTGGGGTAACGGTTGCAGCGCATAATCCCGTAAAAGCGGTTGATTTACGCTGATGCTATGCTGTTGCCGCTGATACTGGGGATGGCTAACCGATAGTCGATACGTTCCGGCAGGGAACATCAAATGGTAAAAGCCTTGGGCATTGGTAGATGTTACTGTGCTATCGGACTCCATACGGATTGTGGCCCCAGATAGTGGCTTACCTGTGGCCGCATCGCGAACTGTACCACTTATCGTAAACTGCTGCGCAAAAGTGGCACAAGGAAATAGCACACAGGTGATCGGAATCATGTACTGAATGAACGGAATCATTAAGAATTTGGTCTAGATTGATTTGTAATCATACAGCCAATTTGCTGTTAATCTTTTATTAATATTTATTTCTATAGTTTAAACACATGTGTGCTTGCAATCGTTTCATTTTTTTCATCCGGACTAGCTATTATGTAACGCTTTTGGTACATAAATATTGTTCTTATATGGTCGTACATAGGGTAAACATCTTCTCCTGCAGCAAAAAAAGGCCCCGACAAAACGACATAATTTGCTGAGTAATTGACTGAAAATTGCTAATTTAACGATGACTAAGCAGTGGACTAAATTCTAACTAATGGGTAAAGATTATCATGGTAGCCTGAGGGCAGAATTACAATCGAAAACAATTGACGTCTTACGCTTTCCGCTGATTGTCGGGGTGGTGTTTATTCATACCGACTTTTCTGACATTATTTTAGGCGGACAAAAGCAGATCGATTTTGGGAATTTTCCCGTTTTTTCTTCCATTTTTTTCCTATTTTCCAAGCTAATTTTCGAGGTCTGTGTGCCGTTGTTCTTTTTAATTTCTGGCTTTCTGTTTTTTTATAAGACGGAGGGATTTTCCAGGGAGACCTATGTGCAAAAATTGAAAAATCGCGTACGTTCGTTGTTGGTCCCCTATATTTTCTGGAATTTTGTTGTGATATTGTTCTTTTTCCTCGCCCAGACTTTTCTGCCGGAGGGTATGCTGTCGGGCAGGAACAAACTAATTATCGATTATAGCCTCTCCGATTGGCTGTGGTCATTTTGGGATACTTCCCATATCAATCCGCATCTGGAGAAGACCCTGCCGATCAATTCTCCATTCTGGTTTATCCGGGACCTGATCGTGGTTGTGCTGTGTACTCCACTATTGTACTGGCTACTCAAAAAATGGGGGCTGTATGTGGTCTTGGCATTTGGGCTGCTTTGGGTTTTGTATCCTTATTTCTACAGGCCCGGACTGAGCACCGCCTCGTTCTTCTTCTTTACTGCGGGAGCTTATTTTAGTATACACAAGATAAACTTTGTAGAAATAATGAAGCCTTTGTTTTTTAGTTTGTTACCTGTTTACCTGCTGTTGGCCGTTGCGGCATTTTACCTGTTGGGCAGCATATGGTGGAGCTACCTGTATTGCGCCGAAGTGCTGCTCGGTCTTGTGCTCGCAGTTGCTTTAACCGCAGGTGGGATTGAAAAAGGAAAGTGGCAGCCCAATAGCTTCTTGACCAGCGGGGCCTTTTTTATTTTTGCTTATCACCGCTTACCGCTGGTATTTGTGATTAAATTTTTGTTTAAATTGGTTCGTCCTCAGTCGGATATTTTACTGTTGGTTTTATACTTGGCCGCTCCCGGGCTGATTATTGTTCTGGGCTTGGTGGGTTATAGCTTTTTAAAGCAATGGATGCCCCGCTTTATGGCTGCTGTCGGTGGTGGCCGCTAGTGGTATATGTAATTATGAAGAGATATAAATGGTTTAGTATAGGCTTGTTCGCAGTGATCGCCGGAATCCTGCTTATAAAATATGTGTCGGGGATCGTCGATAGAAATAGGTACAAGCGGCTCAAGACGGAGTTTGTATTTGCAGATATTATCAATCTTGGCTGTACGTCGCCCAAAAATCAGGGTGCTTCCAATACTTGTTGGTCCTACACAGGTAACTCATTTTTGGAGTCGGAGATGATTCGGATGGGAAAGGATCCTGTGGAAATTTCACAGATTTATACAGCGAGACAGGCCTATCTGGATAAAGCGCGTAATTTTGTTCGTCTTCATGGTGGCATGTCTATGGGCGAAGGCGGGCAGCTACTGGACGTATTGCACGTATTTCGCAAATATGGGGCAATGCCAAGATCAGCCTATTCCGGCTTGTACGGCGCCCAGACGTACAACGACTTTAGGAAGATGACACCCATGCTACGTGCAATGCTCAAGGTGCTGGTCAAAAGCAAACCGTTGGCACGCCATTGGGAAGAGGCGTATCAGGCGGCGCTCGATAAGCATTTGGGGGAAGTGCCGGCTAACTTCGAGTACAAAGGTAAGACCTATACTGCGCGCAGCTTTGCCGACCAGGTCATCGGGATCAATCCGGATGATTATATCGGTCTGGCTTCGGTGACTGATCAGCCTTATTTTAAACCTTTTGTGCTGCTGGTGCCGGACAACTGGTCTTTTCACAATTTTTACAATGTGCCCATGCAGGACCTGACCCAGATTATTGATGGCGCCCTGCGCAAGGGCTATACGGTGGCCTGGACCACTGATGTATCAGAAAAAGGGTTCTCCTGGCCGTACGGTATAGCTTATGTCCCAGAAAAAGACTTTGAAAATCTCCCGGACGAGGACAAGGAAGCCATGTTTGTAAAACCACAGCCCGAACGGAAGGTCACTGCCGAGGAGCGCCAGAGGGCTTTTGATGACTGGAGTACCACTGACGATCATGCGATGCATATTGTGGGGCTTGCCAAAGACCAATATGATAAAGAATATTATATGGTCAAAAATTCATGGGGCAAAACGAATAATTTCAAAGGCTATATGTATGTGACCAAGGAATTTGTAAGGTACAAAACCATTACGCTGATGTTGCATAGGGATGCGCTGGAGACAGCGATCAAAACTAAAATTAAGCCCAATTCCTAAATGTTTCCATAATCTGATGGAATTTTTGCTGTATGAAAGACATCAAACATACAGCAAAGCTGGTGGCGACGCTGATTTCAATTGGCCTGCTGAGCGCTTCAGATCCTGTCTATGCACAGCAAAGTCCTGCTAAACCCGATAAGGTACATCACGCCGAACCGTTATACAATGATCTGGTGCGCGATTTGGGCGCCCGAAAAGGAGAAAAGGAAATTAATGTAGGGGCAGATATCAAAAAGATGAAAGACGCCGATGAATATGGCTATTTGATGGAATATGAATTTGCGCCGGTCAACCGTCTTGGCCTTGAAGTAGAGACGGATTTTGCCTATTCAAAAAGTAAGGTGGCAGGCTCCGGTTCGAGCAATGCGCTCGAACGGTTGCGTTTATCTTCTCAATACTCTTTTTATGTTTCTAAGCCACATGCCACGACTCTGGCGGTTGGATACACGCAGATTTTTAACTTCGTGGAAGGCGGAACAGCCTTTAATCCGTTTTTTATTGCAGCCAAAAGCTGGCACAGCAATTGGCATACCTTGATTTATACAGGGCCGGAGCTGGCATACCGGTATAAAACGCGGAAGGCGGAACTGAACTGGCAGATCAATACTTCTTTTCATTATACACTGCCTCAGTCGGATCACTTTATTGGTTTGGAAATCAATCAGGTGGTTGCTAATGGTAGGTTGGAAACCACACTGCATCCTCAGGTTAAGCTGGGGCTGAATGATAAGCTGGCTATTGGTATGGCGGTAGGTCTTCCGGTTGGGGACAGGGAGGATAGTGTCAGTTCTTTTTTCCGGCTGATCTACCAATTGTGATGAATACTGGCCAAAAGAACTCGGCAAAAGCCCAAAGACTTGCCGAGTATAGGTATTTCAAGTGTAAGGAATAGGATGGACTATACTGAAGATCAAAATTTTTGATTGGTCCAATACCTTTTTGACCACCCCGTCGTTAAGAAATATAGTGTGTTGATTGTCAGCTTTTTTTGTTGATGTGATATGGATGTGAAAGGTTATTTTTATGATATTGTTTATCGAAATGCTAATCTTTGTCTGGAGCAAATCAAAAATGGCAAAGAATAAATCAGAGCTCAAGATGGTCATTCCTGCAGATTTAAGTAAGAGGCTTAGCGGCTTCGGATTATACAAGTTGGCAAAGTACGTTCAGGTAATAGACGGTGACGGCGGTTCGGACCGTTTTTATATTATCAAAACATTCGGTCCAACTGTCATTCAGGTGGGAGCCGAATATATGGATCTTCAGACTGGACAGCTGCTCTTCATTTCGCCCGGAAAAACAATACATCTACCCAAGGATACCCAGACCCGAGGTTACCTTATCTCGTTTACTCAGAAATTTTATGAGCGCTCTAGCTCGGATACGAGAATGCTCAACTCGGCTTTATTCTTTGCAGACGAACCGGCGGTTAAGGTCAATGATGAACTTCGCAACGAGGAGCTATTTAATGTGCATATTGTGGATCGTATATATGCTGCCATGGAACAGGGTACCGAGATATTGGACCTAGTGGTACATCACTGTATTGAGTCCCTCTTATTGGAAGGCTATTATAAGCTTTCGCTTAATGGTATCACTGAAAAGCTCAGCAAGTCTGCCAACCAATCACTTGTCAATACCTTCAGCGTACTGGTCCATAAATACTATCGGAAACACACTAACGTACAGTTTTATGCGGATAAATTGCATGTTACACCGCGCAGACTGAGTGATTTGTGTACGGCGTATACAGGAAAATCTGCAAAAACCATCATATCGGACATTGTGGGTAAAGAGGCTGTACGTCTGATCCGACATAGTAATCTGTCCATTGCACAGATTGCTTATGAAATGGGGTTTAAGGACGAGTCGAATTTCAGAAACTTTGTCAAAAAGAAAACCGGGCATATTCCCCGTATGCATCGGCAATCTGAGGAGCATTAAATTGACTCTCAAGAGTATATAATGGAGTATCTCTTGGACAGCTTTCCAGCGAGATGCAATTAACAATGTCGCACATTTTCTGAGGTTATCCCAATACGTGATATCAGTGTTCAGGGGTTGACAAAGTGTGGCCAGATGCTCTAGTATAACTGTCTGGGCGTAGAAAAACGAAAAATAGGCTATGCAAAAAATTGGATATGGTCGCCGACGAGGACTATAACAATTGGGTGCGGGGGGAAGCGATGGGAAGCCAAAAAGTGTGATACGGATGTGAAAGCCATTTTTTTTTTTGGTTTTTGAAGCGATTGAATGGGCAGACCGAGAAAAAGGTCATCTGAACCGTATTCCAGTGTTTACTGATCTGTCTGATGTAGCTATTAAGAAAGGTGAGCTTGATAAAGCGCAGCACTGTTTGGATCAAGCTATGGATCTGATTCGAAAATATAAGATTCCGGCTTTCTTTCATACCTTAGTTAATTATGCAAAGCTGTAGAAAAAGCGGGGAACTTTATCAAAGCTGTCCGATATTACAATCAGACACTTGTCAATACAGCGGAAGCAGTGATAAAGAGGCGCATTTATTTTATCTGGAATGCGAATCGCAACATCGGCTCTTGGGAAAAATAAAAAACGCGGCCATCTCCGCATTAATACGGCTGCGTTTTGTTAATACCCGGGTTTGCGCCAAGACGTTACCGGTATTATTCATTTGGAAAACGCAGTCTGACCGTAGTACCTTTTCCAAGTTTGCTTTCGAGGCGCAGATCTCCGCCGAGCATCTGCATTAGCCGGCTGGCCAACGTCAGACCGATGCCAGATCCGCTAGTGGTAGGCGGCGTATTTTGTGCTCTGTAGAAAGCTGATTTAACTTTGAATAGTTCCTCTTCAGGGATACCAATACCATTATCACTAATGGTATAGACAATTCCCTGTGCATTTGCTATGCTGTTAATTATTATTTCAGGATCCTGAGAATGAGCTGAGTATTGTACGGCATTCCCGATAATGGCGGAAAAAATCTGGGTTAACGTGCCCTTCTCTCCGTAGACAGGACGCAAATCCGCGGTTGAAAGTAGACATGTAGGATTGTCGTATTTTATTTTGCACTCTTCAAAAATCGGCTGGATAAGAAGGTGTATAGCAATTTGCTCTTTAACAAAGGAAAAACTTTTGGAGCGCATAAATTCCACCGTTTTGTTGATGATTTCCTCCATATTATTTACACTCTCCTCTAGATTTGATAACCATCGTTGATGCATGGTGGATAATTCGGCTTGGCGCTGAAAAAAAGCAACGCTCAATTTCGCTGATGAAAGCGGATTTTTTAAATCGTGGGATAGTGTATGCGTAATCATTTGGAGCTCGTTGTTGGCGCTGATAAGAATTTCACGGTTCTTTGCTTCTTCTTTTGTTCTTAAAAATACCGCTTTGCCGATCATTCTATCCAAACTTTTCATGAATGAGATGTCCTCATCGTTCCAAAAGATCGCGGTATCCATTATTTCGGTTTCGGTGAGAACAAATTCCTGTTCACTTTTATTCGCCTCTTTTATCGCTTTGGAATCTTCGAGTTCCAAAATCGTAAATTTACTTTCGTTTCTAAACCATATAATCCAATGGTCTCTTTCATCCGCTACACGCAATGCGGCTACTCCGGCAATACGTAGGGGTTCGTCAAATAACTGCTTGCGTTTAAGCCTAAAGTTATTGTCTTTGAACAGACTTTTACCAGTCTGTCTGATGATATCGACTATTTTGCTGATTTGTTTATTGGAAGGTACACTACCCTGTTTGGTAATCACGCCATGATGATAAATGGCTACTCCGTCGGCGTGTGCTAAGCTTGCAATACTGTCTAAATGTTGTAATAAACAATAATTTAGTGAACGGCCAGAGGTAAGCTGTTCATCCAGCTGGTTTTTTGTCTCTTTTATAATTGCATAAAAGCTCTCTCCTTTTTGGTTTAGCAGTTGTTTTTGACGTATGGCGGCATTTTGGACCAGCAATTGGCATAGTACACGTTTCTGATAGTCAATTTTTTTTGGTTGTCGGTTTATGCCGATCACGATTCCCCATAAGGTATTGTTGATGACAATCGGTATTGCTAGTGTCGAACTGGCGCCAATCAGTTTGCTAAACTTGGGTTTTTGTGGTAAGGGAGAATACTCTATGGGAATATGTGATAGCGATAGCCGTGTGCACAATTTTTGCTCACGATCTTCCATGTCTGGGATATATACGGACTCATTCCCAGAAAAGAAAGTATAAAGGGTATCGGATATAAAGTTTTTTGAGAATAGTTTTCCGGCAAAAGATGATTCAGTGCTGGTCGAATATAATATTTTGCTGGTACGGTCTTCAAAAATCTGAGCGAGCGTAACCACATCGAATGCTGAGATATGCTGTACTGCATTTATTAATGTGTGCCACATAGCTCCCGCATTATCATAGGCAGAAAAATGGAACGCATTTATTTGTTTGGAGAATATGACTTCTTCTATTTTTTCTTCTATACGGATAAAAAAATGCCCTTTGTGTGCACAGAGGTGCAAGTAGTAAGAGGAGTCATTGTCTTTAACAACAAATGTTGTTCCAGTGGTTGGTATTTGGGAGATATCATTCAGGATGGTCGATAGCTCCGATGGTAAATCGAAGAGACTTTCTAAAAAAGTAGGTAAGTGAATCCCCAGCAAGCTCTGGATATCTGAGCCTGAAGTCAGCATGTTTTCACTTAGGCCAACGATCGTTTTATCAGGTGCCATGATGAGGAACCTTCCGCTGGTCTGTATGGGCAAATAATTGACTGAATTCATCTTTTCGACTCGAGCCATAATGAAAATAAATACATAGTAAGTTAATGCTTTTCTTTCGGATTAGCAAGCCCGAGTCTTGATACCCTGCTGACTGATAGGGATTAATTAATTTGTGAGCGTGTCGGTTGCTGTATCGGTGCTAGCACTATGTTGATCCACAAATTTGTTTCTATACATTTATCAGCATCCCACTTGGCTGGACTAATTTTTAAAGCGCTTTTTACAACAAATTCGTTTTGTTGATTGTCAATAAATTATAATGCAATTAGGTATTGTGCAGTATTGCCCTGGTTGAGCCTTGCCCTATTTTGTAGGCTTGAAGTACATAAACGGTCTTCGGCTGGTAGGGCGATCACATTTGGTACGGGGAAGGGGCTTGCGTTGAAGGATTTCGCGACCTACATATTTTCGAAGCAAACTGTATAGCCTTTCGGTCGTAAAATGTGCTTTGTATTGTTTCTGAAAGTCGATGACCATTTGTTCCAATGTCTTGGGATCGGAGAAATAATCGGAGGTGCAGACTATATGGTCGACAAACTCGCGTTGCTGTTTCAGGTTGCTTAGGACAGTTTCATCGACAGGTTTTACATTATTTTTCAGTAATAAGTTTTGTTGTTCTAGCAGCAATTCGTTTTTAAAACGTGCAAGATCGGGGGCTTTAGCGATCTCTAGTGTCAGTACGTATTCTGGATTAAAAAAATCTGAAAGTGAAATGGAAAAAGGCTGACATATTTTTGCGACATGTTCAACAGAGATCGTTAATGTTTTGTTGTAATGGCTACGTAACGGCCCTGCGGTCAGACCAACGAATTTGGCGATCCCTTCCAGTGAGAGTCCCGTAAGATTCATGATTGTAGTTAGCCTGGATGATATCAGTGTTGCTAATTCATTGTTTGTAACTTTTTCCATTTTTTTTGTAATAATATGTTGTCTGTCAGCTGATTGGGGTGTGTTTGCTGATCGCGACAAAAAGGAATGGGACAAACGCCTTCGTCCCATCCTATCCATTAATATTATCAAGCCAAACGCAAAAAAAATGACTTGATGGTCCAAAAGTAAAAAATCTAAATGGAAATGACCGTGTGGAAATTAACGAAAATCGTGTTAAAAAATGTGAAATGTCGTTGGAAGTCTACAGAAATAGGTTGCTGTAAGAGGAAGGAAATAGAGATTGTCCTGAGATGGATTAATAAAAACAGAAGAGAATATGATGGTATAAAAAAAGGGCTGTCTAGAATGATAGACAGCCCTTTTTAGGTCTAACTATTTTTAGTTGGCACGTACGCAACGTACGTTTTTCATTGTTGTACTTAAGACATCTACACCCAATGCGCTTACACCGTTCAATAGTTCACCGGTATTGTTAGCCATGTGGAATCTGTTGCCTAAGCCAAACAAGGAAAATTGTCTACCGGCATTACCGTAATAACCCCAAGTACCGGCTGTAGCTAAGCCAAGGACTTCAGCTCCTCTTTCGTGTGTCCATAGTGCAGTTGATCGTCCGTAGCTATCGAGAAGAGGAATATTTGTATTGATCAGATTGACACCTACCAAGTCGGCAGAGATATTGTTAAGTCCAACATTCAGTAGCCCTTTGCCGTCGACCAAAGCCGAAAGCACATTGATGTTCGAAACTTGGCCATTATAGTAAAAGCGCAAATTATTTGAAGAGCTATTGTAGTCACCAAACGCATTAGAAGCGCCTGCAGCAGGGCGTCCTCCTGTTCCAGGATTAATAGTATATTGTCCATAATTAAAGGGGCTGGAAGGAGCGAGTGAGGAATTCGGAGCTGGTGTATTAACTAAAACCGATATAGTGTTGCCTAACAGGTTAGTGATGATGTTTACCAGACCAGTTAAACCCGTAGCGTCTACTACCTCACCTAAACCGCCTAAAGCACCTGTCAAGTCATTGGCTTTAATGTCTCCACGTACCATACCTTCAAAATCTGCTTTGGCTGGTTGTTTCCAAAGACCAGCTGGGTAAACGAGTGCACAAGGATCACCTTCGGTAGCTGTTGTTGCAAATTGGCCAGGGATTGTGCTTCCAAATGCAAAGAAGCCGTTGGCTTTACTTGTTTGCGTATTGTTTGCATAGAAAGCATAATTGCGCCCACCGCCATTATTTCCTCTATAATATAGATTAGAACGGCCCCATTTTACCTGACGTCCATTATAGTTTGTTACTAATGGTGACTCAACAACATTTAACAACAAGCGGTGACTTTTACCCAATTCTGGAGTAATTTGGAAGTTAAAATCAGTTGCAGTACTAAAATATGTACGAGACACATTTCCATCTACGTGATTAATCTCCAGATTTTGTAACCTCACTTTTACAGCGCTTTGAGCTGTGCTTGAAGCTGTATATAGGTAAGCAATTTTAGCGTCGTCATGAGCTGGATCAATGTTTTCGAAGTCAGTGTAGCTTAGGCTTGGAGTGAACGTTTGATTTGCTGTAATTGCTCCGCTGATCAAGTCAATTGTTCCTGTAGCTAGCTCTAATCCAGATAAAGAAACTGTTGGCGTGCCAGTGATATTTCCGAAGACACCAATTGTGTTCAACTCAATACCAATGCGGGAGAACGCATGGTTAAAAAGAATATCAATATTTGGATTTTCGGAAAGATTTAATGTCCCATTAGCATATAGAACGTCTTTATTTTCAGGTAGGGTAATGGAGGTTCCTGAAGGTGTTTCTGAAGGCTGGTCTGCGTCTGAATTATACGATAGGGCTACCCATGTATAGGTCGTTGCAGGATCAAGCCCCTCTATAGTGCCAGATGAACCTGCCTGCAGGGTTTTAGATGCTACAAGTGTACTGCCAGAATAAATATATACTACATATTTTACATCTTGTGCCATTGACTCTGTTGCTCCAGGGGCAACATCAGCCGCCGTTCCATTGGCACGGTTGGTCTGTAAGCTGTTACTAGTCGTTACCGGAAGACTATTATCTACAGATACTGCCATGTCAACGTCAGAGAATGAGTATATTTTGTTTGTTCCTGAGTGTTTGTTTGCGGATGACAGTCCTGCTTTTTTTATGCCTCCATCTGTATTGTCAACTTTAATACCTTTCACTGAAAATACTAGTTTACCGTCCTGAGGCTGTACTATTTCAGCTTGGTTGTCTTTGGAGCAGCTTGTTATAAACGTTGCAGGGAGTGCTAATATTGCCATAGCAACAACCCAATTCGCTCCTTTAGTAGGAATAAATTTCATGTTAAGTGCGTTTTTGTTAGTTGTTAATTTAGGTAATACTATGATCCTTCTCCATTATTGGTGTCATCACCGCCGGCTCCCCAGCCTCCAGTTTGTGGATTGGATACTCCTCCTTGAGAGCCTGCCGCAATCCCTTGCTCAAGCTCAATTACATGCTCCTTAATGGACGGAGCCACGTACATTTTTTTTGCGTTTGTATTCATGATAATATTATTTGGATAATGGCACGTTATAACTGACGTGCGGTTTAAAAATTAGTGAACAAATTAATACTTCATTGTTAAATATTGTAAAAATTACCGCCTTGATTAACTTTCGCCTTGCGTATAGGTGAACTTATTTGTCGTTTCTAACGTTAATTTTAGTCTATATTCTTGTTATCTAATAAATTATATATGTCTAAATCTCTCCACTCTTGGTTAACTACTTAGTTTCTTTTTTCAATTGTAATATTACGACTAAATATCAACTTGTGCAAAAAAAAATTGTAAAAAATTTTCTAATACAATATTTGTATGTCAGTTAAATTATTTATTGAACGTCGATTTGTTCATTGTTATACATCTATAATGTGCTCAAATTAAATATATATCGGCCTCCAATTTCATCGCGGAACGTAACGATTACGTACCTTAAACAAATTTGTTGTTCTTATGTTTTGGCATGCCTAAAATATTTTTAATTATTCTTTTGTTTTGTAATTAAGATGTTTAAACAGATATTTCACAGCAAGAGCGGCTCTCCCCGGCTTTAATCCCCTTATTAAGTTCTAATCAATAACTCACGATATTGTGATGGTAGTGCTATCCCTGACTTATTTAATAGTAATTAAGTGTTAATACAATTATTCTATTTTTTTTTGATTACTCTTTAGCTGTTCTCATGCGAACCTTGTCATTAATTATAATAAGAAAATCATACGCTCTTATTTGAACAATGAATTTCATGAAAATGTCGTGTAATTCAAGTGTTTGTAGTGTTTTTACTACAAGAAAATAAACATCTGGCTAATTGCTTTTTGAGATTTCAAATTATATCTACCTTCGTGCAACTTTAGAATAAAAAGTGTCATATTATTTTTTTAATAGTCTGTTTATTAGTGTGTTGTTGGTTTTTTTGCTGTTGTATTTAAATTGCTAAATAATCTGGCTTATCAACATTTTAAAATATAAATAATGAAAATCGAAAAACAAATCTCAGTCCATGAAAGAGGGGGGCTGCCCTATGAAGCACCATCTATGAAAGTACAAAATGTAGAACTTGAATACTCTGTCGCTGCAGGATCCGTACAAGGGTCAATGACGGAATCTTGGCAGACAGAAACCCAAAGTCAAGATGTGGAGTGGTAATGGAACTGGCGTTATTTAATTAGTAGTATAGACAATCATTTTATGAAAAACATCACAATGAAATTAGGATTTGCCTCTTTTTTGTCCCTTGCCCTATTGATTTCTTCTTGTAGCAAGGATAATAACCAGCCAATCGTTGATGCTGGTACTACCGTGCGGTTGAATATTGGACAAAGTTATGCGAAAGCTGAGCCTGCTAAGGTAGGGGCAACGGCACGCAGCTTTGTAGCTAAGGCACAAACGGTTGAAATCCCTTTTGATAATCAATATACCTTGGTGGCGACATTAACCGAAGAAAATGCTGCTCCAGCTTCTGGACTTAGAGCTGCAAACCGGGCTGCTACCGTTTCTTCTGCTAATGAACAAGTAGCATTAAAGGAAGGTACAACTTATTACGTAGCTATTTTTGATGCTGCCGGTTTTTATAAGGAAACAAAATCTTTTACTCAAGGTAGCGGTGCGCAGGACTTTGCGATTGAGAAAGGGAAATACACGTTTGTTATTTATGCTTCGGGAACTAACAAGGCATTGCCTGGAATCCAAGATGGAGCAACTTTGGCTTCTGTAAATTTTGCCGACTTGGTGGCTGACCAGGATTTCATGTTGGATCAGGTCGAATATGAAGTGAAAGAAGGTCAAAATGTGCTGAATGCTGATTTAGAACACTTGTTTACTCAAGTCTCACTGAAATTTGATGCTTCGGCAATAGGGACCGTCAGCAGCATAGCTGGTGCAAGTATTGAGCCTTCAAGCGCGGCTGTAGATGTCGCTCTTGCCAATAGTACACTTTCGTTTAAAGGTGGCGTAAATCCAGTAGCTTTTAATCTAAAAAATACCTCTGGTCTGGTTATTAATTCGGATTCTACCTTTATTACAACTGCAGCGACCGCGGATGGTATCGTTAAATTGAAAGGGGTGTCAATTGGCGGTAGTGCTGCGAAAGATGTAAGCAAAGGGGGGTGGAATCTAAAGCCCGGCGTGAAATACATTCTCGAATTTACATTGAAAGGGTCCCTTGGTGGAATAAATTCAGGAGGTCATATTTGGGCGCCCGGAAACTTGCTGTATGACAATGGGAAATATAGCTTTGCTGCACCAAATCAACTGGCTACTGAATGGTATTTTAATTGGCTGACACCTGTAGGTGTGGGAACCGCTCCAACTTATAAACAAATGTTGGCCTATAGCGTGGATAGAGACCCCTGTAAAATGGTGAATCCGGCTTGGCGTACTCCATCTAAAGCTGACTTTGAAGCCTTGTTTGCTGAGGCTGGTGCTGCAACGGACTGGCAATATAAATATTACGGGGCTGAGGGCGTGTACTATGGTTCTACGGATTTACCTGCAATGTCTGCAAAACCAGAGTCGTATCTGTTTTTTCCTGGCTTAAATAGCGGAACATCGTTTTATTGGAGCTCTCATGATATCGCTGGTTCTGATGAGTCGACTGCAAATAGTGTAAAATTCGGTGGCTATAATAAACCTAGCGGTTTCGGTAACGATAATAAAGAGAAAGGATTCCAGATTCGCTGCGTAAGGGACTAAAATGGACGATTATTATTGAGTTAATACATTTAATGAATGCGCATTCCTTGATAAGAGGAATGCGTTTTTTTATTCGGTATCGCCTAAACGGACAGGCGCTAACCGGCTGCACCCTGCGAGTTGCGATTGTTGAAATAATCAAGTAAGCTCTCGTTTAAAATAGGGCAGGTCTTTAACATATCGCGGACAGGGTATTTTTCTGCAATATTTTTTAAAGCTTCTAAGTGTCGCTCATGATGAAGATCGGTGCCCGCAAAATCATACATTCCTGATTTGAGTAAGGTCATTGCAATGGCCTTACAGTCAACCCCGTAGTATCGGCTAAGCGATAAGAGGTTCAACTGCAACAGACATCCTGCATCTTTAATCTGCTTATAGATATTAAAATTGCTATGATAATAATTATAGCGTTCGGGGTGTGCGAGAACGGGTTTGTAACCGAGTTTCTGAATGGCCAAAATGGTGTGAAAAAGCGCTTTTGATTCCGATAGATAAGACATCTCAATCAGCACATATCCTCCCGGCATGACACATAGTTCATCTTGTTGCAATAACGTAGGCAATCCGTCATCAATCATATGCTCGGCTGCAGCGAAAATGTCCGCGTCACGTCCTTTATCCCTCAGGCCGTTCGTCAGATTTGCCTGGGCCGCATCAATACTCATTTTATCATTGGGATGTACTCCAGCCATAATGTGTGGCGTACAGATAAACTTTTTTAATCCCAAGCGCTGAAGTTCCTGAATGTATACAATCGAGTCTTTTACAGACTGGCTTCCATCATCTATCCCCGGCAGCAGATGGTTGTGCATATCAACACCTAGAAATTCCAGCTGGGCTAAGGGCCTCACAGACGATGACCTTGTAGTTTTGAACAGTTTGCTGAAGAAACTCATAATATATAATTCAAGTTTATGGTATTCCTTGTCTTTCAATATGTTTGCAAACAATATGCCAAATGTAGTGTTTTTAAGAAGGGCAGTTTAGAGTAAGGTATGTTTTTATTGATTCGGAATAAATTTAAAGATGAATTTAGCTGTGTTTTTTAATTTTACCTCCGTTTGTAACAGTTTCGGTATAATACTTGCTTATTCCCCAATTAATATGTAGATGCTGTATTCAGGTAGTTGCGTTGTTAGTTTTTTAATGATTTTAAAGATTGTTTGTTAAAATTTGACTATCTTGGCGTTCTTATTCTGAAATTGGAAAGAGCCATATGCGCTGTGCGGAATATTTAATTCGCTGCAGTATCTACTGTTGATAAGAACATAAACTAAAAGGAAGAAAAAGCTATGATGGGATCTCTATGGGATTTGAGAAAACGTTTGCGCAAGGATAATCCGCGGTGGGTCATTTTGTTGATCGATATGTGGTTCGTCTTTGTCAGTTATGTGTTTTCAAATTACGTTGTTAATAATTTCAAGGGTGTATTTGACGCTGAGCTTATGCTTAAAAAGCTGGTGCTCGTATTACCGGTATATTTTGTGCTATTTTTGTGCCATAATACCTTCAGAGGAATTGTACGCCAAACGGGCATTCGGGATACGATCAAGATATTCAAGACAATAGCAGCTGCTTATCTGGTTTTGATGTTGCTTACTTTTGGCATTAAAGCCGTATTTCATAGAGGGACGCTGGCTGGAGACTATTTACGTCTTTCTTACGGTGTTTTGACAATGCAGGCCTGTATTCTACTCGTCATGATGGTGGGAGCGCGTGTAGTATACCGAACGATTTATGAATATTTATTCCTACCTGCCAGAAAAGCGGAGAATGTCCTCATCTTTGGGGCCTCGCGGCCGGGACTGGTCTCTTTCTCTTTATTAAAAGAGGATCCTCGGATAAAATATCAGGTCGTAGCCTTTGTCGAGGACAAAATTTCGCGCATTGGCAAAAGGCTGGCTGGCCTGAAAATCAAAGATATTACTGAAATCACCAAAGAATATACTGACAAACATCATATCACGCAGGTGATTATTGCCGTTGAGAATAATGATCCTGAGCGTTTAGAATATGTATCGGACTGGTTTCAGAACCTTGGGCTCGAACTCAAGATTATGCCGCCGGCACGTATATTGCTCAACTCAGGCGCCAAGCGCGAAATCCGGCCACTGAAAATTGAAGACTTACTTGGCCGCAAACCTATTAAACTGGACCATCCTGAGATTGAGCAAGAAATGCAAGGCAAGGTAATCTTAGTGACTGGAGCAGCAGGTTCTATCGGTTCGGAACTGGCCCGGCAGATTGCAAGGCGGCACTATAAAAAACTGATCCTCCTGGATCAGGCTGAATCCGCCTTATATGATATACAGCAATCCATCAAAGCGACACAGCCAGAGCACCTGCATTGCATCGTCGCGGATGTGCGTAATTATGCGTTTATGCAGAATATCTTTGCACAATATAAACCGGATCTGGTGTTTCATGCGGCGGCGTACAAACACGTACCACTGATGGAGGCAAATCCGTATGAATCTATTCAGACCAATGTGCTAGGTAGCAAAATTGTCGCCGATCTCTGTATGAAATACGGTGCCAAGAAGATGGTGATGGTCTCTACAGATAAGGCTGTCAATCCGACCAATGTTATGGGGGCCACTAAGCGTATGGCCGAAATCTATGTCAGCAGCTGCACTGGCAAGTCCAGCACCAGCTTTATCATTACCCGTTTTGGAAACGTATTGGGATCAAATGGTTCGGTCATCCCGCTCTTTGAAAAACAAATGGAAAACGGCGGCCCGCTAACTTTGACGCATCCCGAGATCACACGTTTCTTCATGACGATACCCGAAGCCTGCCAGCTGGTACAGGAAGCGGGTGTCATGGGCAAAGGTGGAGAAATTTTTGTCTTTGATATGGGCAAGTCCGTCAAAATCATAGATTTGGCCAAGCGAATGATCAAGCTCAAAGGCTACCGTTATCCCGAAGATATCGATATTAAGATCGTTGGTCTGCGGCCCGGAGAGAAAATATATGAGGAGCTATTGGCCAACAATGAGAACACGGTCAAAACGCATCACCCTAAAATTATGATTGCCAAGGTAAATCATGATGAATTGCCGTTGAAAGCCGAACGCATCAACGCACTCTGCCAGCAGATTGTTGACGCTGATCAGCAGTTGCCGGATTTTATGAAGCTAGTGGCCGGCATGAAGCAGATTGTCCCAGAATTTAAATCCCAGAACTCCGAATACGAGGTGCTGGATGGTTTAGCTGAACAGGAGCTGCTCGAAGAGGTGCCTGTCTATACGTTGTCCAAAAAAGCATAAAAGCATCCATGACAAGGAGACAGGGCAGAAAATAGATTCCTGTATAAATAACAAAGTCCTAATCCTAGGACTTTTTGCGTTTGTAGGGTGACTGTGGCGGATAAAACTTGTCAATTAATAAAAATCAAGCTAATTTTAACGTGGAATTTAATTTTACAGTAACTTCCGGAGACCAGTTCAGGATAGAACTGGCCGATAACCGAATCATATGAGTAAAAAAATATTAATTACAGGTGGAGCAGGATTTATTGGTTCGCACGTCGTGCGCGAATTTGTCCTTAAATACCCCCATTATCAGATTATCAACCTGGACGCCCTGACTTATGCGGGCAATCTGGAAAATCTGAAAGACATCGAAGGATATGCTAACTATATTTTTGTGAAAGCTGATATTACCGATCAGCCGGCTGTTCGAGCTGTTTTTGATCAATATAAGCCGGATGGCGTAATCCACCTGGCTGCTGAGTCGCACGTAGACCGCTCAATAACTGACCCGAATGCTTTTGTGATGACCAATGTTATCGGTACTGTAAATTTGTTGAACGCCGCACGGGAGCTGTGGAAAGATAATTTTGAAGGGAAGCGTTTTCACCATGTCTCCACGGATGAGGTTTTCGGAGCGCTGGGCGACACAGGCTTTTTTACGGAGGATACCAAATATGATCCGCATTCACCTTATTCTGCTTCCAAAGCAAGTTCGGACCATTTTGTGCGCGCATACCACGACACGTATGGATTACCAATTGTCCTGACCAATTGCTCAAACAATTACGGGCCGAATCATTTTCCGGAAAAGCTAATCCCACTCTGTATCCATAATATATTAAATAATAAACCTCTACCCGTCTACGGTGATGGTAAATATACGCGCGACTGGCTTTTTGTGATTGACCATGCCAAAGCAATAGATCTGGTGTTTCATGACGGAAAAAATGGAGATTCGTACAATATCGGCGGGTTTAACGAATGGCAAAATATTGATCTGATCAAGGAGTTGTGCCGACAGATGGACGTCAAACTTGGTCATGCGGAAGGTACCTCGGCCGCACTGATTACCTTTGTGAAAGATCGTCCCGGACATGATCTGCGTTATGCGATAGACGCCACCAAAATTAATCAGGAATTGGGCTGGAAACCCTCGGTGACATTTGAAGAAGGACTGTCTCTGACCATCGACTGGTTTTTATCCAATCAGGAATGGTTGGACCATGTGACATCGGGAGATTATCAGAACTATTATAACAGGCAGTACAACGGCGCATAGCTATGAAGTATACAGAAACTAAACTCATGGGCTGCTTTATCCTGGAGCCGACGGTATTTGAGGATGAGAGAGGCTATTTTTTTGAATCCTACAATGAAAATAAACTGACACCCATTTTGGGATATACACCGCGATTTGTGCAGGATAATCAGTCTAAATCGCAATATGGTGTCGTTCGCGGATTACATATGCAGACCGGTGAGCATGCACAGGCTAAACTGGTGCGCGTATTAGAAGGGCGAGTGCTGGATGTGGTGGTAGACGTCCGCCCGGGGTCAGCAACTTTCGGAGCGCATGTCGCAGTAGAGCTCTCTGCCGAAAATAGAAAACAGCTTTTCGTTCCACGTGGATTCTTACATGGTTTTTCGGTCCTCTCCGAGCAAGCTGTATTTTTCTATAAATGTGACAACGCTTACAATAAGGAGTCGGAAGACGGTATAGATCCCTTGGACCCGCAATTGGCCATTGACTGGCAGCTGATGCCCGAAGAGATGATCCTTTCGCAAAAGGACAGAGAAGCACAGCGCTTTGCTGAACTATGTGATAAATTGCAGGCTTAATGTCTTTAACGCTTTTGTCACCTTCGTGCCATGCTATATGACGGGTATAACTTATATCATTTGCGGCATGTCGTTTGTGCAAAAACAGCTTTGTATACTGAGAGAACAAAAATATATAGATAGATGAAGATCGTCATTACAGGGGCCTCCGGACAGTTGGGGTCTGAATTGCGGGAGCTGTTGCTAGGCAGCGAAAAAGAGTGCTATTTTTTGGACCGTAAACAGTTGCCGCTGGATCAGACCGAATTGATTCAGGATATTTTAGGCATGTATCAGCCAGATCTCATTATTCATGCCGGCGCTTACACAGCGGTCGATCAGGCTGAGGACGAGCCCGGTCTGGCCAATCTGGTCAATCATCTCGCCTGTGAAGAAATTGCCCAGTATTGCCGGCTCCATGGGGCTAAACTGATCGCGGTCTCTACAGATTATGTTTTTGATGGCAACTCTGCGGTGCCTTTGAAGGAGGATGCGCCGACTGGTCCTGTAAATGTCTATGGGCAGACTAAGCTGGCGGGTGAAAAGGCCATCCAAAAGTGGTGTGCGGAGGCAATTATTATCCGCACTTCATGGGTCTATTCATCCTTTGGTAAAAACTTCGTCAAGACTATGTGCCGGCTGATGGCAGAACGGGATGAGGTGCGGGTGATCAATGACCAGATCGGAAGCCCTACGTATGCTGCTGATCTGGCAAAGGCAATTTTGAAAATTGCGGATTCGCTAAACTGGCAGGCTGGGATATACCATTACAGCAACGAAGGTGAAATTTCCTGGTATGACTTCGCTGTAGCTATAAGGGATATCCGTTCGTTTGACTGTAAGGTCACACCCATTCCGACCACCACTTATCCGACTCCGGCAAAACGTCCACAGTATTCTCTTTTGGACAAAGCCAAGATAAAGGCAGCCTATGCTGTGGAGGTGCCGGATTGGAAGTCGAGCTTGATGCGTATGCTGGACGAATGAAGCTATATCAAGAAGTGTTAGGAACTCTCTAAATCCCATCATAAAAATGAAAGGAATTATATTAGCGGGCGGGTCAGGAACCCGCTTACATCCCTTAACATTGGCTGTGAGCAAGCAGCTGATGCCGGTCTATGATAAACCGATGATCTATTATCCATTATCTACCTTGATGCTTGCGGGTATCCGTGAGATTTTGATCATCTCCACACCGCAGGATTTGCCCAATTTTCAAAAACTGCTCGGGGACGGGTCTCAGCTGGGTTGCCGTTTTGAATATAAAGAACAGCCTAGTCCAGATGGACTGGCACAGGCCTTTATTTTGGGAGCAGACTTCATCGGCAACGATAAGGTGGCGCTGATCCTTGGGGACAACATCTTTTACGGATCAGGGCTGTCAAAGCTCCTGCAGTCGAGCGCAGATCCGGATGGTGGTATTGTGTTTGCGTATCCAGTACATGATCCCGAACGCTATGGGGTGGTCGAATTTGATTCCAGCAAAAAAGTGATTTCCATCGAAGAAAAACCGGCTCAGCCTAAATCAAACTATGCCGTTCCGGGAATCTATTTTTATGATAATGAAGTGGTATCCATTGCTAGAAACATCCGACCGTCGGCGCGCGGGGAGCTGGAGATCACTGACGTCAATAGCGAGTATCTGCGTCGGGGAAAACTACAAGTAGGTATATTCGATCGGGGTACAGCCTGGCTGGATACCGGAACAATACAGTCGTTGATGCAGGCCGGCCAGTTTGTGCAGGTCATTGAAGAACGGCAGGGGATGAAGATCGGTGCTATCGAAGAAGTAGCGTACCGCATGGGATATATTGACCGGCCCCAATTATTGAAAATCGCTGAGCCTTTGTGCAAATCAGGCTATGGCGAATACTTAAAACGGATTACTTTATAATCGTTTCAGCCAGTATCATCTTACAAGTAGAATTTTGTTTTATCGTATAGAAATACCATTGTAAGCCTTCTATGTACAATTGCTGCAAGACAGTCCCAATCCGCTATCTTTGCGCCCAATACTCTATATGACAGCATCGAAAAGAATCTATCAAATTGACCTGTTTCGCTTTATAGCGGCATCCGCTGTGCTGCTCTATCATTATCTTTATCGGGGCTATAAAGCCGGCAACATGTCTTTACTGCGCTTTGATGGGGTCGGCGAGTATTTTAAGTATGGTTACCTGGGGGTGGATCTGTTTTTTATGATCAGCGGTTTTGTGATTGCCTTTTCGATCAAACATCTTTCCCTATCCAAATTTTGCTATTCACGCTTCAGGCGCCTTTACCCCATGTATTGGCTCTGCCTGTTGCTGACATGTGGGGTGACTTACTTTTGGGGAGCTCCGCGATATCAGGTTACCTTCTCGCAATTGCTGACCAATTTGACAATGGCACAGAAGTTATTTGGCGTAGGGGATATTGATGGTGCCTATTGGTCACTCTATGTTGAGCTGAAATTTTACCTGATTATTGCCATATTATTGATTATTAACCGGTTCAAGAAAATCAGCCTGGATTATCTGGTCTGCGGCTGGCTGCTGCTGTCAAGCCTGCATCTGTTTGTCGGTCCTTCGCTAGTTTATGATGCGCTACATGAATTTTTTATCCTAGACTGGAGCGCGTATTTTATAGCAGGGATCATCTTTTGCCAGATCCGATTGCAGGGTCTGAAGCTGAAACATGTATTCCTGCTGCTCTATTGCCTTTACCTTTCCATTGACGGTGCGGTAGGCCGGATCCACTGGCTGGAACGAACCTTCCACAGCGACTTTTCGCCCTATATCATTGGCAGTACCCTGGTGCTCTTTTATGCGTTGATGCTGCTCGTTTCCTGTAATCGGCTAGAGGGACTCAATTCAGCCAAATGGGTCAAAGTTGGTATGCTGACCTATCCTTTATATTTGATTCACCAGCATATCGGCTTTATACTGTTTAATCACCTACATCCATACCTGAATAAATATATGCTTGTTACATCGGTGACCTTGCTGATGCTGGCTGTGGCATATCTACTGTCCGAATGCATTGAACCTCGATTGCTGAAACTTTTTAAGCCCCCTAATCGCGGGTCCTAGCTAACTTTTTGTAGCTCTACGCCAGAATTTGCCACTGCAACAGCCGTATTCACAGCGAAGCTCCCGCCGATCCTGATGTACACGTTGCAACGACGCTGTGATCTCCAAATGACGTGCTGCGGTTTGTGCTGGCAGCACTTAAAAGACTATATTGCCTTGATGGATAAGCGATTTGACGGGTGAAATGCGGGAGACCGCCTCGGCTGAACAGCTCGCGTCGATCAGCACCACGTTGGCCTCGTCACCGGCCTTTGGCCATTGTTGTCTGCCCTTATCATCCAGTGGGATGGGGCCGGCGGTAGCTAGTTTGAGCATGCGCGAAAGGCCATACTCAGTGACCTGTCCATATACCTGGGCCGCCAAATTAGCTTTTTGCAGCACGCTGCCGGTACCGAAGGTGTTCCAATGGTCGACAATGCTGTCGTTGCCGGTCATCACGGTAACTTTGTTTTCCAGCAAGGTCGGAATAGGCATGATCAGGCCGGCAAATGGAATGGTGGAAACAATGCCGATCTGTGCCGCACCCAGCTTTTCGGCGATTTCCTGCTGCCTGGCCTTGTCGAGCTTAGCGAGGACAAAACAATGGCTCAAAAAGGTCTTGCCCTTGAGTGCTGGATTTTCATCCACTTTCTGGATCAGATATTCCACGGTCTTTAATCCAGACTCGCCCGATTCGTGCAGATGAATATCAATCCCTTTATCGTGATCAAGCGCCAGCTGCACCGTGAAATCCACGGTCTTCTCGATAGCGCCGTCAATGGTGAAGGGATCTACACCGCCGATATAATCGATATTGGTCTTTGCGGCTTCTTTAAGATAGGGCACCGTATCGGTATAATAAACACCATGCTGCGGAAAGGCGACAAGTTCGGCTCCGAAACTATCTTTCTTGTGGTCCAGTGCAAGCTGCAGGTGATGCAGGGAGTCCAGTTTGGAGGTCGGCTCAATATTGACATGGCTGCGCGCAAAGCCGGTGCCATTGGACTGCAGCAGCTCAATGAGTTTTTCGGCTTTAAAGGTTGAGTTTTTCAAGAGTTCGGGCAGCAACTGCTGTTCGAGAGCAATCATGCCCTTGACACCGCCGGCCCCGCGCCGTACCGCCTGCCACTTGTCACCATAAAATGTTTTATCCAAATGGATGTGCATATCCCTAAACGAGGGCAGCATCAGCATGCCCCTGGCGTCAACGGCATTCGGATCGTTGCTGTTGGGACCGATGCTTTTGATTTTACCGGATTCGATGCGTACGGAGAAGAGTGCGGTCTTGGTAGCAAGGACATGGCCTCCTGCATCATAATCGAAGCCCGTTTCCAGCAGCACGTTTTTAAGGGTGTAAGCGGTCGTGCTTAATTGTCCGGTCTGATTCGATGAAAGGGAAGATTCTTGCTGTTCATCTGCGAATAACGTACTTGATATAAACGTGCTGCCCGCCAATGTCAAGGCAGTATTGCGTATAAATTCTTTGCGTGTCAAGGCTATTGGTTTCATCTGATTTCTGTTTGTGTCATCACCTGCTGCAGCTGATTCATCATGTGTGCCAGCTCAATACAAAGATAGATAACCGAATGCCGCTATTTGCTGGGCAATTTCTGCCATTTCTTGTGTGATTTATCTCTTCTCTCTAAAATCGCTGGGACTCATACCTGTCTGCTGCTTAAAAAAATTGGAGAAGTAGGCCTGATCTGCAAAACCCAGCGCATAGGTAATTTCCTTGATGGAGGACTCTGTGCTTTGCAGAAGGCGTTTGGCTTCCACACAGATACGCTGATGAATCAGCTGTGTGGCTGATATCCTGAGGTGTTTTTTGCAGAGGATATTCAGGTAGTTGGGCGAGATATGCAGTTTTTCGGCATAAAAGGCGACCATCTTCTGTTCCCTAAAGAATTCATCAATCAGCATATTAAACCGGGCCAGCCGTGGCACGTTCTGATACACTTTGAATTCGGTAAAAACATGTTCGGCCTCCCGGCTGACGATGGCGGCGATCACTCCGGCGCGCGCCGTGATTAGCGGAATAAGTGAATGTTCGCGTTCCAGCTCTTTTTTTACGGACTCAAATTCGTAATGCAGCTGTTCGAAAGCTTCGGTCGTCAAGTCAATTACCGGATGATTTTGGTAGTTGGTAAAGGAAAAACGGAAAAAGGGCGCAAAGTGCTCGAAGAATGCCCGGTCAATCATCAGCTGATAGCCAATGGTGCCATCGTAAATATGCCATTTGTGCATCTGACCGGGGAACAGCACATGCACCTGATGGTTTTTGATCGGGTAGTCTATGGAGTCAATCGTATGTGTGCCAGAGGCTCTGTCGAATAAATTGAGGATAAAAAAATCATGTTTATGTGGCTTATCGATCACCCTTTCCCCATGTAGCTCATTGAAAAGAAGTTCCTCGCGGCCAGCCGTTTGTCCTTTACGGAAACCGTCCAGCCCAATGACTGGCGCCCAGATGTTAGTATTGCGTTTATCCATGATCATGATCTCTGACCTAAAATACAAAACTGGTCCGAGCTTTTGAGGCTCCGGCGTCAAAAATTAACCCTGGTCCTTTTCCCAATTGTTTCCTAAATTCAGTATACATTTGCATCTGACAGTTGTGCAATGCGCAGTCCTGAATCGTGCCGGCTTGAAGTTTCGCTGTCATACAGTATAATAAAGGTTGACTCAATGAAAATACTTGTAATTGAAGACGAAGTGGAGTTGAGGGAAACGCTGAAAGCTTCCCTGACCAAAGAAGATTATGTGGTGGAGACTGCAAGTGATTTCTATACCGCGCTTGATAAGGTGCTGGTCTATGATTACGATTGTATTCTGCTGGATGTCATGCTTCCGGGCGGCAGTGGCCTTCAGGTGCTGGAGCAGCTAAAAAAAGAGGGCAAGTCGGACAATGTGATCATTATATCTGCGAAGGACTCCTTGGACGATAAATTGAACGGACTGGAGCTTGGGGCAGATGATTATCTGACCAAACCTTTTCATATTGCTGAGCTAAATGCACGTATTAAAGCTGTCCTGCGCCGCAAGCAGCGGGACGGCAAAGAAACGCTTGAAATGGGCAACATCGTGTTGGATCTGCATGAGCGCAACCTGTTGATTGCAGGTGAGGCCGTCCCACTCAACAGGAAGGAGTTTGATATCCTTCATTATTTCTTGTTGAACAAAAATCGTCTCGTGAGCAAAAGTGCCCTGGCGGAGCATGTATGGGGCGACAATACGGACCAGGCCGATAATCTAGATTTTATCTATTCGCAGATAAAAAATCTGCGTAAAAAATTTTTGGCGAAGCAGGCAGATGTGGACTTTGAGGCCGTCTACGGGGTAGGTTATAAACTGGTGAAAAAATGAAGTTAGCGAATCAGACCCTTAAATATTTCTCCGTTTCGGTGCTTGTCGTCATCGCACTGTGGTCAACAGTGTTTTACTTATTTATGCTGGAAGCCATCCGTGACAATATTGATGAAGAACTGGAAAACCAGAAGCGCCTGATTATTCAGGAGCTGACGGCGGATGAAACGGTATCTCCGGATCTGGAATTCGGGATAAACAACTATAAGGTACGTGAAATTACCGAGCAACAAGCGCTCAACATGAAAAATGTCTATAAGGACACCATGCTGTATATGCAGGATGACGATGATCCCGAACCGGAGCTCGAACCTGTACGCATGCTTACCACCGCCTTTGTACACAAAGGACATTATTATGAGCTGTCCATTATCAACTCGATGATTGAAGAGAGTGACTTGATCAAAAACCTGTTTTATTCTGTCCTGATCCTGTTTGTGCTGCTGGTGATCAGCATCGTCTCGATCAATAGGGTGGTCATTCAACGGCTATGGAGCCCATTATATCGCTTTCTGGAACAGTTGGCCAGGTTTAGGCTGGGTAAAACTGCAGATAAGCCTGCGATGGATACCAAGATACAGGAGTTTAAGGATCTGCAGCTGGCTGTGGCCACATTGATTCACCATAATGAAGAGATTTATGAACAGCAGAAGCAGTTTATTGGCAATGCTTCCCATGAGCTGCAGACCCCACTGGCGATCATGATCAACAAACTGGAAATGCTGGCGGAGACGCAGGGTCTGCAACCCGAGCAGTCGGAAATCCTTGCGGATCTGCTGCATACGGCTGAGCGCCTGGTGCGCTTAAACAAATCATTGCTACTGCTCACCAAAATTGAAAATAAGCAGTTCTTCGATAATGAGGAGATTTCCATCAACGGGCTGGTCGGGCATGTGGTGGAAGAGCTGGAGGATATGGCTGCATTTAAACGTGTAGAGATCCGGGTGGAGCAGCAAAGCCAGCTAAGCGCACGGCTTGATGCCGCTCTGGCCAATATCATTGTGGCCAATTTACTGCGAAACGCGCTATTTCATAATATCGAGGGGGGTTATGTGCATATTACCTTGACGGATAAACTGCTGCAGGTAGCCAACACGGGCGGTCAGCCTCCTTTGGATGCCGACAAGGTGTTCTCCCGGTTTTACAAATCTGATGCCGCAGCCCGCGGCACTGGGCTAGGTCTGGCGATCGTACAGGCGATATGCAACCTGTATGGTTTTGGACTTTCATATCGACATGAACAGCAGCTACATATCTTTACAGTAGTTTTTTATCCGGCCTAAGGTATATTCCCAAATGTTTACAGAATCAGGGCTTTCCTTTGTTGTACATTGAAGGTTGTACATTAAAATAATAAAGTCATGAAACATAGAACGATATGGGGTGCAATGCTGCTGACATTATCAGCGATGGGAGCTGTAGCACAGGATATTCCCCAGAGTCAGGTGCCTGCACTTGTGGTCAACAGTCTGCAGCAGCAATTCCCAAAAGCTAAAAATATAGACTGGGAGCTAAAGAACGGTTTGTATGAAGCGGAATTTGAAACGGGATTGTTTGGCAGCGATCACGAGCTGTGGATCCAGCATAATGGAAAAATTGTCCGTCACAAGGAAGATCTGTCTAAAAATGACCTGCCAAAAGCAGTTTTGGCAAAAGTCAGAAAAGACTTCAGGGGCTATCGTCTGGAAGATGTCAAAAGGATTACAGAAGGGCGGAAAGTGTGCTATGCTTTTGAGGTAAAAAGCAGCCGTGATGAATGGAAACTGATGATGGACCCTAATGGCAATGTTCTGGAAAAGCGGAGGGACTAAGCCCTGCAGCTGCCGGATTAAAAACACCTTGCCAGCATTCTTAACTGCTGGCAAGGTGTTTTTAATGAAGTTTAATGTCCCCCTTCTTCGGCATGCAGTTCAAAAGTCAGGCGGACGATATCCTGCCCGGCGAATTTGCTTGCATAGTCGCTTAGGTTCCAGTCAACACGGGTCACACTTGCTTTGGTTGTCGCATCGTCAAACTTTCTAAGGACATACGTTACCTCTTTTTCACCGGCATTGTCCTTTCCGGCTGTAAAATAGCTGATGATGCCTGTTGTTTCAACGGCTCCGCTGACAGCAGTGCCATCGCCGTAGGTGGCTTCCTTGGGTTGGAATACAGCTCCGGTAGACGTGCTGCTATTGGGGTTCAGAACAAAACCACCGCCTGTCAGGAAGGCCTTATAGAATGATGCCGTTGCTTTGTCCTTGATGTACTGGCCTTGGATTTCCTTGCCTGATGCATCAAACTGCTTGAACTCGATCTTATAAACAGCTTCAGGGCTGATATCAGCGTGTGCACCCGATAGTGCTTTGCCGTCGTTGCCAAAGCTGACGGTAAGTGGCTCTACACCTGTTTTTTCAGCGATATCATGGAAATGGTCTCCGTGGGCATGCGCATCTACTTCGGTAAAGATCAGCTTAAATGCTACCTTCGCCTCAGCTGCCTCAATGGTCAGTGGTGACTCTACCGTTGTCGACGCTCCAGCTTTATCAGTTACTGTCAGGTGAAAGTGATAGGTGCCTGCCGGAGCTTCAGATGGAATATCGACATGCTCGTGGAAGTTCGCATTTTTCACACCTATATACTTTCCTTCGGTATACGTTTTGCTGAATTTGAAACTGCCGCCACCTTCCTGGTGGATCTCAATGTCAATCTTGTCGATCAGCGCTTCGGCTACAATTTCTGCCTCGAGATGCAGATCTGCCCCCGCCTTGGCCGTCTTGTTGTTGCCCGAACCGATTTCAAGTGCACTGATCTGTGGTTTTACCCCTGCCGGAATATCGTCGTCATCTTTTTTACAGGAAGATAAAAAGCCAATTAGTAGTGCAGTAAATAGCATCAGTAAGTTAATGTTTCTGGTTTTCATGTGCATTGGATTTAAAAGTTTAGTCATTCGTTTTGTTATTTCATCTGAACTGTTCGCTTATTCTACGATGCGTATGCTGATTCCCTTTTGGAGGCTCCAGCCGGACTGATCGGTTACCTGGATCATAAAATGATAATTGCCAGGATCTACAGTTGCCGGAACTTCAATGTCAAGCTGTGCATCATACTGCCGGGGTTGGCCGGAGATATTGACGGCCTTGACATAGACAAAAGGAGCTACCGGTGTTTTGACAGGATCTAAGGGGCACTCTTCCACCTCCGTGCTATGTGAATGATGGTCAAAATTGTGATGCACATTCAGGCTATAGCTGCCCAGCGCTACATTGTCGGACAATCGGGCGCGAAAGGTAAAGGAAGTACCACGCTTTACCTCACTGCATTGTTTTGGAAAAGCGCTGCCCCAACTGATATCGATCTGGGGTTTTTCCGTGTCAATGTTTTCCTTGTCTTTCTTACAGCCTGTGACTGTGCTTAACATCAGGGCTGCGATTGCATATTTTGTTAATGTTCTCATGAGTGGGTATGTATTTTTCTGTATCTCACATCCTGCCTAAGGGAATGCCCATCGAAAGGATCACATTGCGTCCTTGTTCGGGTAATGCGATAAGCCGATAAAAGCTCGTATGTTCCATATATTTACGGTCGAAAATATTCAGTACCTGCAGTCGCAGCTGAATGTTGGAGCGGCAGATCTGAAGCTGTGTGCCAGCCCGAAAGTTAACTAACTGATAACCTTGAGTCTGCTCTTCCGGAGGTACAACGCTGGATTGGCGGGCGGTCCATTTGCAGTCCAGTGAAAAGTAGGACTCTTTAAAATAAAGACTATTTTTGGGCATCCAGCTTAGGTCTAGAAGAGCCGAAGGCGCCGGCGAAAAGGGTAAGGTATACCCTTTTTTCGCTCCTGATAGCTGCTCAGAACGGATATAATCGGCCAGCAGTTCGATCTTCCAGCGGGCAAGTGGCCGGTACTCCAGCCTGAGCTCGGCCCCATATCGGCGTACTTTACTCTCGGCGTATTCGAATATTTGGTTGCCGGCTCCGTAGTACTGGTCGTAACCCGCAGTCGGATTGAGATAGATATAGTTGGAGAAGTAATTGAAAAATGGCGTGAACGCAATCGACAGCCGCTCAGGTCGCCAGGCAAGGGAGAAGTCCACTTGGTAAGACTGTTCGGGTGATAGGGATGCATTACCTTTCTCATAGCTGAAATAATGATAATTGACACCGTTGGCAGCGAGCTCCTGTGCGGAAGGCAAGCGGAAGCTTTTGCCCACCGTTAACTTCGTCTCCCAGGATCCGGCTTGTGTCGCCATACCCAGTGACCATACGAGGCTATTAAAGTTGCGTTTGAGCTGTTGTGCGCGAACCAAATATTGGTCGGGCTGATTTTCCAGCTGGGATGCAAACCAGTCTCTGTACAAGTCACTGTTGATCTGGCTGAAATCATAGCGCAATGCGCCATACAATGTCGTATGTGCGTTTATGGGATAACGATCGTAAATAAACAGGCCCAGCGCCTTTTGGCGAAAAGCAGGAATGAGAAAGCTCCAGCCGCTGATCGTATTGTGCTGATATTCACTGTTGATTCCGATGGTAAGACGGTGAGAGCCCAGACCAAACTGGTCTCTGGCGGCAAGGGTATAGATATGCTTATCATACAGCCGCTCGAGCTGGATGGGAATGCGCATCGTGTCGGGGTACACGGGCGGCATATATCCATGCGCAGTATAATGGTTGTACTCCCGTCGATAATTGCGCTGATAGCCCAGATCTATATCTACCTGATGTGAACCCAAGGTAAACGTATTGCGGTTTAGCAGCTTAAAATGGTCAATCCGTTGGCTTGGGAAAAGAATATCCCGGTGCGATCTGTCGTACAATGCTGTATCTACACCCCGGGGTTCCAGCCCGTGTGCATTGGCGAAAAAGCCGGCATGGGTATGGTAGTTGCTCAGGTAGAGCATGGAGGAAAATCGATCTCCCAGATATCCGCCGCGCAGCTGGAAATGTCGTTCCCGCCCTGCGGTATTGCGTACATATCCATTCTTAAGCCTCACGGGATAGTTATATACATGCACCGTATCGGTGGGAACACGGTAGTCACCATAATCCAGGTAAGTGAAGCCGCCTCCAAACACCCAGTTTTTGCGGCGTCCTTGCAGCTGCAGCGAACCGCCTAGTGTCGCATTATTCGATTTTGCCAGTAAATTCAGCGTGCCCTTGAAGCCGTCGTGCGGCAATTCGGCTGGCGGTGATAAGCGGATAACACCGCCAATCGCATCAGATCCATACATAAATGAGGCTGCGCCCTTGATGATTTCGGCTGTTCCGACGCTGAACTGATCAATTTCGAGACCATGGTCTAGACCCCATTGCTGTCCTTCGTGTTTAATACCGTTTTCTACGGTGGCAACACGGTTGAAACCGAGACCGCGCACCTGGGGTTTGGACTGGTTGGCTCCGATGCCGATTGCATGCACACCCGGAAGGCGGCTCAAGGTTTGCATCAGACTGCCAGCCTGATATTTTTGTATAGAATCCGCTGTGAGTTTGTCAACAGTCATCGCTCCAACTTCTGTCTGCTTATACAAACTTCCATCTACGCGTACTTCCTGCAATCCGATACCCTTAGTTGGTTGTTCCTGCGCGGTTGCCTGCCGCAGGATAAAAGTTGCCATGAGGAGAATAAGAATGCTACGCCTGTTCATCAAGTTCTATATGCTTGTAAAATTATATTTGCAATTAAGTTGCAACAAAGATAGGTAAAAAGAATTTAAAAGCAACACTGTTGCGTGTTTAAATGCGAATACTTGTTGGAATATGGTCTGTAATGGCAAAGTTTTTGTTTATTTTGGCTTCTTCAGTGAGAGAAGTATATTTTATACGTAACAAAGCTTTAATATGCAATTAAGACAAGAATATCAGCGAAAAATCGCTCAGGTGCAATCAGGGGAACTATCTTTTGCTGCTGATTTGCCCAAAACGATACCTCCGGTATTATGGTTTGACAGCCTGGCTTATTTTGAAGTCCATATGGATGAGCCGGAATCTGACCGGTTGTATGATGCTTTATTTGAAAAGGGAGCCGATTTTCCGGCAAACTTATATTTGGATAATGAAGATTACCTGTTCTTCAGCGAGCGGGTGCGGTACCTGCTTGAGCGCTATGCGCAGCAGCATCCGCAGGCTTGGGTCGAGTTGGGCATGCAGTATGTTTTATGCCGGCGGCATGTGGTCGATAAACAGAAGGCTTCATTGTACTTAAGGAAGGCTATCGAGGCACAGGTGCCCGTGGCGCAGGCCTTATATTTGTATTATAATCAACTGGGCGTACTCTCCGATCTGGAACGTGATGAGGCCAAGATACAGCTGAATGCTCTCGCCACATCAGGCAACGTGTGGGGGATTGCCTATGCCGCGCATCTAAATGTCTGGACTGACCGATTTGAAGAAGTGCCTGAACAGATTGCCGTACTGCGTGACTCAGATGACGAAAAACTGTTGCGCCATTATTACGAAGCATTGCAGTTCTACTTCTCGCGTAAGGAAGACCGGAGCAGACAGCTGGAAGTACTCGAAGAAGGCATTGCCAAAGCGGATTCGCGCTACTGCCGATTTGTGGCTACCGAGCTCAAACGTGCAGCGGCCACTACAACAAACGAACTGCAATCACTGATTCCAGACTATCAGGAAGTGTTCGAATATGGGATAACGGATGCCGCAGTACAGATTGCATTGATCAAATTGCAGATGCTGGGTGCTGAAGCAAACAATAAGCAGCAGGATGAACAAGATATCGTTTTCTATCTGCAAAAGGCTTACGACTACAACAACAATTATGCGGGTTACAGACTTGCCTGTCTGTACCTTTATAATGACAGCATGCTGGATCCGGAAAAGGGCTTAGCCTTACTTACTCAGCTTGATGAAGAGTATGATTATGCCGAAGCACAAATAGAGCTTGCTGAGATTTATCTGGAAGGCCGCTTGCTGCCGGCCGATGAACAGCAGGCTTGGGAGCGTTATGAGAAATTGGCGGTTAAGGACATCCCTTATGCCAAGCTGAGGCTGGGAAATATGCTGGAATATGGCTACAATGGAACGGAACCGGCCTATCAGGCCGCTTTTGCATATTATAGAGATGCGGCACAGGCGAAGCTGCCACAGGCTTTGTACCAGGTGGGCCGATATATCAAATACGGTATCCATGGGACGGCGCCCGACGCTATAGCTGCACTACCTTATTTTGAAGAGGCCGCTGGCTATAACAATGCCGCCGCAGTCGTCGAACTCGGATTGGCCAGTGAGCTACAGAGTGAACCGGACTATAAGCAGGCTTTTGACTATTTTGCCCGGGCAGCGGAACTGGGTTATCCTTATGCCTATTATCTCAAAGGACTTTATCTGGAACAGGATTACCACGGTGCCGGTGCGCCGCAGCCGGCTGAAGCGTTTGCTGCTTTTGAGGCTGGGGCAGGCATGCACGACCTCAATTGCCTGTATGAGCTAGGACGTTGTTACCGCGGGGGAATCGGCACTGAGGTCAATCTGGACAAAATGATCGACCTCTACCAGCAGGCGGCCGAGCGTAATCACGTCCGGGCAATGACCGACCTAGCGCTGTGTTATGAGTATGGGTTTGCTGTTGCGCAAGACCCTTATAAAGCGTCTGAATACATCACGAAGGCAGCTGATCTGGGTTTCCCTTATGCACAATACGTGCTTGGCCGGTACTACCTGAATGGCTTAGTACAACAGGATACGGCCAAGGCTCTGCAATTGCTGGAGCAGGCTGCAAACCAGCAGGTCGGAGAAGCACTGTTGCTGCTTGGTGATTATTACTTCTTTGACTATGAGCAGCTGGAAGAGTATGATAAAGGTTTTGCCTACTATGAGCGTGCGCAGCAGCTTGGCTATCTCAGTGATGGACTGGGCATGTGCTATGAGTTTGGAGTCGGCGTGGAAGCGCATCCGCCGACAGCTTTTTCTTACTATAAGCAGGCCGCCGAGCGTGGTAACCAGGAGGCTATATATCGCCTGGGGAGATGTTATTATTTTGGGATCGGTACTGAAGAAGACAAAAAAGAAGCTTTCCGGAACTTTTTGGAAGTTGCCCATCAGGGGAATACTTACGCCAGGTATTTCGCCGGTGTGCAGTTGCTCGAAGGTGAAGGGGTCGAAGCCGATCTCAATGAAGGGGTGGAATGGATCAGGAAAGCTGCCGAGGCAGAGTATGCGGAAGCGCAATTTAAACTTGCCAATTGTTATCTGATGGGAGATGGTGTGGAGGAAGATGAGGATATGGCGCTGGAATGGTTCGAAAGGGCCGCCGCAAACGGACACGAAGAAGCTATCCGGCTGACAAAAAAATCGAGAAGGTAACTCACTATGACAGCAAAAAAATCATATCAGTTTCAAGTAAATTTAAAAGGCATGATCGCATTGCTCTCCGAGCATCTCTATAGCGATCCCAATACGTTCATCCGTGAGCTACTGCAAAATGCAGTGGATGCCATCACGGCGCTCAAACACTTGGACCAGGACCATAAAGGAAAAGTCACCATTGTCTTACCGGACCTGGACCGGCCTAAATTCATATTCGAGGACAATGGCATAGGTCTTAAGGAGGTTGACATCCATCAGTTTTTGTCGGTTATCGGCGAGAGTTCCAAAAGCAAAGATATCCAGGATGCCAAAGATTTTATCGGTAAGTTTGGTATTGGGCTACTGTCCTGCTTTGTCGTGAGCGACGAAATTGTTGTGGAGACCAAGTCAGCCCGTGAGCAGATCCCGCTTCGCTGGACGGCGCATGCCACAGGTGACTATAAAATCGAACGCATGCAAGAGGATATGCCGATCGGTACCCGCGTTATTTTGACACCCAAAAAGCAATATAAGTACATCTTCGATCCCGATTATTTTGAGAAGAAAATCCGGTATTATGGTGACGCTCTGCGCGAGCGTATCGCACTACAAATAGGAAATACAGAAAAAGTTATCCATCACAACGAGCCCAAATGGCTATCGTCTTTCGTGGACAAAGGGGAACTTCTGGCAATAGGTAAGGATATTTTTCATGTGAACTTTCTAGACGCCATTCCTTTCGAAACGACGGCAGGAAAGGCAAGGGGTGTGCTGTATATTCTACCCTTCCGCACGCAGTTTAGCAGCAAGCAGCGTCACCGCGTCTATCTGAGACGTATGTTTCTGTCGGAGGAAGATCAATCTATGTTACCCAATTGGGCCTTTTTTGTGCGGATGCTGGTCAATACCGAGGAGCTCAGTGCGACGGCTTCGCGGGAGTCGCTGATGAAGAATGATCTCCTGCGCCAAGCCCGCAAAGAGATTGCCGTACTATTGAAGACCTATTTGCAGCAGGTAAAGAAGATCGATTTTGAGGTATATCAACGTATTATCCAGACACATTACCTGCATCTGAAAGCTTTTGCACTGGAGGATACTGATTTTCTGGACATCTTTCTGGCAGATATCCCGTTTGAGACCAATCGCGGACAACGAAGCTTTCAGAATATCATCGATCAGCAGCAACAGGTACATTATTGCGCCGACTTTGAAGACTTTAAGCAAATTGACCGTATGGCGGATACCCAGGGCATGCTACTTGTCAATGCTTCCTATACGTTTGATACAGAGTTGTTGCGCAAAATAAAGCAGCGTTATCCCCAGTACAGGATCACGGAGATGTCGCCGGGACAGTTGTTGGGGACTTTTCAAGCTCTTGAGGAGGAGGAAGCGGGTCAGTACGAAGCTTTCACTGCCCGCGTGCAGAAAATACTCGACGATTATACCTGTACCTTGGAAATCCGAAGATTTAAGCCGGTGGATACTCCGGCAATATTCACCAAGATGGATCAGAACAATGTACAGCAGACGATCAGCCAGTTGAAAGATAATGCCAATCCCTTCGCACGTGTGCTGCAGTCGGCCCCAAAAAACAAAATCAAGAACACACTGTGTCTCAATGTGGACAATGGGCTGATCAACAGTATTCTGGAAATCAAAGATCCTTATCTGTTGCGCTCAGTAATAGAGGTCCTTTATGTACAGGCACTGATCTTAGGAAAATATCCTGTTCAGGAAAGGGAGATGAAAGTCATGAACGATGCGCTGAAAAATTTGATCGTCATGGGGTTGGATAATTTTGTGAATCTTTAAGAAGGAACGAAACGATATGTATACACTTAAAATACAAAAATTACGGAATCAGATAGAGCGTATTGATAATACGCTGGAGAAAGTTAATTTATTAACGCAGGCAATCCGTATTGCTGATGAAAACGAGGATATTGAATGGGGTTATGAACTGCGGCTCGAGCTGATCAATCAGGAAATCGACTTGGCATTTTCGACCGAGTCCTTACCTGCTTTTGCTTGGATATTGCAGGCCTACGATGAAAATCCGGATCTCTTTAGCGAGGAAGATTTTTTATGGCAGTATAAGTGGATGATGTCTGAGTTATACGATAATCCGGAAGTTAGCCGTGAGCAGATTGATGCTGCATTATCGGATTTTGAGATGCGGCTGCTCCGCAATGGTTATGGCAGACGGGCTATACACAATGAGGAACTGAGCGATGCGCTGGCACAGCGTGATCTTGATGCTGTGGAGCTGGCCCTGCAAAAAGTAAAAGCGTCGGAGCGTGACGATATGAGCGACTGTGAAGCCTGTGAGATGGATGCTGAGGTCTCCGCAGCCTTATTGAAAAGCGGTTATGCGGCGGCAACCGAAAAGGCGCTGCCTTTAGTGGAAAAGCAATTTACCTGTGCACATGTACCGCTACGCACAACTGTCAACCTAGCTTATGAAGGGCGTAGAAACGGTGACATGGAAAAAGCCCTACAAATGGCCCAGCAGGCTGAACAGGAAATTTATAAGAAGGAAAAAGATTCTTCGATATTGCTCTCGGCGATCAAACTGGCGACTTATTTTTCCTATACTGATCTGCCGAAGGCCAAAGAGTGGATCGAAAGGTATCTGCCCTGGGCCGATGGCCCCGATAACCGGCAGATGTTCCAGCTTGCCTGCTATATGGAGGAAGCCTTGGGTCAATTTGATCCAGAAGAGTTGTTTAATCTCGAACTAAGTGAATCACACAATCTTTTTCAGGGGAGACAGCAGTACCAAGCAAAGGAAATCGCTGCACATTACCGCAGGCTGGCCGAAGAGCTGGCCCAGCGTTTCGATCAGCGAAATGGAAATAATAACTTCCGGAAACAGTTGAACATGGCCTGACCGACCTGTAATTAAATCCCTGATTTCAGCGATAGGGAGGTGATTATTAGGGAAGTATCTTTGCATAGGGAGCTGGGGGAAAAAGTGGTAAAATTGAACTTGCGAAGAATAATACTTATTAAATTAAACAATATCAACGATGATCAAAAAAGTTATTACAGGCATCATGACCGCAGCGGTGCTGTCGATGTCAAGTTGTGGCGGAACAAAGGACCCGGCGGCGTACAACAATTCAATTATTACCGTCATTAATGGAAGTGAAAAACATATTACGGATATGAACGCAGCCATGAATGCTTCGGATTATGCAAAAGCAGAAGAGGTACGTACAACATGGGAAAAAGCGCTGAACGAGGATATCAGGAAAGTAGAAGACCTAGGCGATTTTAAAGGGGATGCAACTTTCCAGAAAGCGGTGCTTGATGGGTTGAATGGTTATAAAAAAATCGTCACGGAAGACTATCCGAAATTGATCGAATTGCGCAAGAAAAATACAGCAGATCCGGCAGCGGAATCGGCATTGCTCGACAATATCAACAAAGCGTTTGAAAACATGAGTAATGGGGTAAATAAAGCGTCAACTGAATTTGAAAGTAAATATAAAGGATAGATGACTCTTTCATCCGTTGTAAAGAAGCCGTGTCAGCAGATACGGCTTCTTTTTTTGTGTTTATTGACCGAATGAAATTTTACTGGATGATGATAGAGATGTAAACGAAATGTTAAAGCGGCGCTTCTTGTCCTGCATTCTTATATTTTTATGTAGCTTTATATGCATAAAGCCGGCAAGAACCTGTAATCGAAGGACTAAATAGCTTAGTGATATGGGTTTATCGTTGTTTAATATAGTTATCCGAATGAAAGTTTTATCCGTTTTATCTACAATTGTCATCCTGTTTTTCCTCTTGTCCGCGATGACGCTTTTCGCTCAGAAAGATCAAAAGAAATTAGACTATTTGGTACTGATGAGTGGGGATACCCTTTATGGGAAGATTTCCTCCGTAAAAGATCGTAAACTCAAATTTGAAAGTGAGCAAAAGGAGAAGGTGACCTTTGCTCCCGACCAAGTCTTTCGTGCATATTGGGAAGCGAAACAGAAAGTATATGCGCCATCGTACGTGGAAAATGGGCTGGAACCCGTGCCGGGCACCTCACCACAGATGTACCAGCTGAGCCGTGCTGCTGACCTCGAACCTACTTTTGCTGAGGTATTGGTCGATGGCGAAATTATGGCATATTATGTCTCAGAACTTCATTTCGGCGGGGGCGGGGGCATCATGTTTGGAAGCGGGGGTTCAGGTACCGTGATGGGCGTAGGGTTCAGTAAAACCAAGTATGCCTATGCCTTAAAAAAAGCAACCGGAGAGGTCATTGAAATTAACAGTAATACCAACGGTCTGTTTAGCAATAGTAAAAAGAAACGTACCGTCACATTGGGACGGTTGATCAATGACGAACCGGAATTGTTTGCTGAGTTCGAAAAAGAGAAAAAGTACAATTATGACCTGTTTATAAAATATATCATGCGGTACAATGAGCTGCAGCGCGCCAAGCAATCGGCGCAAGAAGCCGACAAACGCTTTATCTACTAACAGGCCCTAGGGCTTTGCAATTAAATCAACATCACATGCTTATTATTTCTACTGTTCTAATCATGCTATCGGCCTATGGGCTTTGGCTTCTGTTTGAAAAAGCTGGCCGTCGCGGCTGGGAGGCTATTGTGCCGGTCTATAGCCAATGGGTTCAGGCGCAGATCACGGGCCGGCCGGTTTGGTATGTCGCCCTGCTGTTAATTCCTATAGTAAATGTGTTTGTCTTCTACAACCTTTACCTGGATTTTATCCATTGCTTCGGCAAGCGAAGATTTTGGGAAAACTGTGCTGCGGTGTTGCTGCCCTTTATTGTACTGCCGCTATGGGGAAGGGACAAAAATGTCCGTTTTCTGAACGGATTATATGCTAAAAATCTCGAAGTGGCACGTTCGGAAGGAAAAGTGTTGTCACAAAAAGAGCAGCTCGTCCTACTCCAGCAATCGTATCAGGAGTTTAAGATGAAGTATCCTTATAAGAAATCCATGGTACGTGAGTGGGCGGACGCCATTGTGTTTGCGACGGTGGCAGCAACCCTGATTCGTGGATTTTTGCTGGAAGCATTTATGATCCCTTCGGGCTCCATGCAGCAGACCCTGCTGATCGGAGATTATCTGTTTGTCAGCAAGCTGAATTATGGGCCCCGCATCCCCAATACACCCATTGCTTTCCCTTTTGCACACCACACCATGCCGCTCATAGGGGGGAAGGCTTTTTCGGAACTCATCAAAATTCCCTATAAACGTCTTCCGGGCTTTCAGCAGATCAAACGCAATGATGTGATTGTATTTAATGCGCCGGCAGGAGATACCGTGGCGGTGGAAAATCCAGATGAGACCTACTACGATCTGGTCCGTCGGATGGGCGTCGATGCCGTGCATCGGCAATATACGATCCAGACACGGCCTGTGGATAAACGCGAACATTTGATCAAGCGCTGCGTGGGAATGCCCGGTGACAAAATAAGCATGAAAAATGCGGTTCTCTATGTCAACGACCAGCCCGGTTTTGTTGCTCCCGAAAGCCAGATGGATTATACTGTTGTAACGGACGGTACAGGTCTGGACGAACAGCGTCTCAGAGATATGGGAATAGAGACTCATCAGATCCAGCCCGGTGTATATATTATTTTTCTGACAGCTGAACAGGCGCAGATGGTTAAATCCTGGTCTAATGTCAAATCGATGCAGGTGAACCTGCGTGCACCGGGAGAGACTGAAATCAATACCTTTCCCAACGATCCACAACATAAATGGAACTACGATAACTTTGGCCCCTTTGTCATTCCGCGTAAAGGTATGAAAGTACCGCTTAATGCCCAGACATTGCCTCTTTATGAACGCGCTATACGTGTGTACGAACACAACGTTTTGGAAAACCGAACGGATGGCCTATACCTCAACGGAAAAAAAGCAGACTCCTATACGTTTAAGATGGACTATTATTGGATGATGGGGGATAATAGACACAATTCGCTGGATGCAAGAGACTGGGGATTTGTACCTGAAGACCATATCGTCGGCAAGGCCCTGTTTACCTGGATGAGCTGGAATGCGGATGGAAGAGGACTTTCTAAAATACGCTGGAACCGGATTTTTAAAGGGATCAATTAAGGACCGATTTCTGCTCATAAGAAAAAAAGGCTGTTTATGGAAATAAATAGCCTTTTTGTTTACGTTAGGCTCCCATATGGAACACATTGACTCCCGTTTTTTGAAGAATTGGTCCGGTCAACGAAAAAAAAGTATTTGTTCATATACCGTATTATTTTTTCCATGCGGTCGGATTTATAGCGCTTATAATTCAGCCAGTTATCGCGATGCACACTTGGTATTTAGGTGTATTATGCTTTGTGTTAACTATCTGTATTACAGATTTTTATGAATATATTTTTGTTGTTTTTCTGAGTTAACCTCGTTAATTTAGCCTCCATAAATAAACCAATTAACAAATCTCAACGCTAAATTTCCAGAAATTATGGCCAAAAAATTAACTCTCTTGATTTCAAGTGTACTTGCATGTACCTATATGGCAAGCGCGCAGAATCGGACGGTCAGCGGTACAGTGGTGGATGGGGAGGGAAAACCAATTCCTCATGTCTCCATTAAATTGAAGAATCGTTCAGGCGGGACCACAACAGACGATCAGGGCAGGTTCTCTATCGCTGTCCATCCCAAGTCAACAATCGTTTTATCCAGTGTAGGCTTCTTGAACAAAGAGCTGGAAGTCGACGGACAGACAACCTTACATATTGCAATGGATGCGGGCAATACCGAACTGACGGAGGTCGTCGTTATCGGTTATGGGACCGCCTCCCGTAAGGATGTTACCGGATCTATTGCAAGTGTGAAAGCCGAGCAGCTGGAAAATGAAAATCCACAGAGTGTGGCTGATCTACTGAAAGGTAATATAGCCGGTTTAAGTGTTTCACAGAACACCTCGGCGAAGGGTGGAGGAGACCTATTGGTACGGGGGAAAACAACGCTAAGTGCTTCGACATCACCGCTGATTGTGTTGGATGGTATTATATATAACGGTCAGCTTTCCGATATCAACCCCAATGATATACAGACCATCGACGTGTTAAAAGATGCCAGCTCATTGGCTGTCTATGGAGCGAAAGCTGCAACGGGGGTGGTAGCCATTACGACCAAGAAAGGGACTAGCGATAAACCGGTGTTAACCGCCAATACCAATTGGGGGCTAGCTACTCTGGCACGTAACCAGCGTGCCTACAGTGGCACAGACTTTTTAAGATGGCGGGCAGATGTGGGGCGTGCCGGAGGTACCAGACCTTCCTTTTTTTACGATGACCCACGCAACCTTCCCGCAGATGTAACCTTAGAACAATGGCTCTCCGGTGCCAATAAAGATCTGGATCCTGTGGACATCTGGCTGGACAGACTTGGCCTTGTGGCCAATGAAAAAGCCAATTATATGGCTGGGAAAACTGTCGATTGGTATGACGACATCTTCCGTACCGGAATAAGGCAGGATCATACGATTAGCATGAGCGGACGGAAGGAAGACGTCAATTATTATATGTCGGTGGGATACAATAAAAATCAAAATTTGATCGAGGGCGGTGAATTCAGTACTTTCCGGGCACGTTTAAATCTGGAGGGTAAAGTAACTAATTTTTTGCGCATGGGCGCCAATATCCAATATGCCGATCGTGATGAAGGTGCTATTGAAGCCGATTGGGGGCAGTTGACAAATCTTTCCCCCTATGGGGACAAATACAATGCAGACGGTACATTGAGGAGAATTCCAACCGACGATAGTGGATTAAATGCCCGGAACCCTTTCCTAAATATGACCTACAATGACCGGATGAATAAACAGAACACGCTATTCGCAAGTCTCTTTACAAAAGTCAATTTACCTTTAGGTATCACCTACCAATTTAATTTTAGTCCTGGGGTTGATATGTACCGTACCTTCAATCATAACTCGTCGGCCAATCCCAATGTCACTATTGTAGGCGGTTCGGCAAGCCGTGATCAGGAAACACGTTATAACTGGCAAATAGATAACCTTCTAAAGTGGAATCGAAAATTCGCTGAGATTCACCAGGTTGATGTGACCTTGCTGGCGAACGCCGAAAAATACCAGACTTGGTGGACGCAGGCCGCCAATCAGGGGTTCGTGCCTAACGATTATCTGGGGTATCATAATCTCGGCAGTGGTTCATTGCCCTCAGTAAACAGCGAAGACAAGGTATACACCGGCGACGCTTTAATGGCTCGTGTGAATTATAGCCTGCTGGATCGTTACAATTTGACATTTTCTGTCCGAAGGGATGGTTATTCCGTGTTTGGTGTGAATAGCAAGAGAGCGACTTTTCCCGCAGTAGCTGGCGCATGGACTTTTTCCGAAGAGTCTTTCCTGAAAAATCTTTCCTGGTTAAATTTTGGGAAACTAAGGCTTTCATACGGGATCAATGGAAATCGGGATCTCCGGAACCCCGATAATGGAACAGTGGATCCCTATGCCGCTTTATCTCAATTGACTATCAGTAAGTATCAGACTGTAGATGCCAATGGAGCCCCTGCAGAGGTCAATACCGTTGTGATCGGTTCGCGGATGGGGAATGAAAATCTCAAATGGGAACAAACAGCGTCACTGAATGCCGGATTGGACTTTTCGATCTTTAAGGACCGGATCAGCGGATCAGTGGATGTCTATAGTAAAAAGACCAACGATCTTTTGGTCAAACAATCTCTATCCAGTGTGTCTGGCTATCAGTTTGTTTACTCCAACCTGGCGGAAGTGAAGAATAAAGGACTCGAATTGAGTCTGACTAGCCGGAATATGGTGAATGGCAACGTCAAATGGAACTCAAATTTTATCCTTTCGTTAAACAGAAATAAGATCGTACGGTTGGCAACACCAAATGATGACCCTGGTAATGGCTGGTTTATCGGCCAGGATATCGATGTCATTTGGGACTACAAGGTGATGGGTGTATGGCAGGAAAATGAAATCGAGGAGGCCAAGAAGTTTACAAAGGCAAGCATTCGGCCCGGCGATTTCAAACTAGAGGATGTGAACGGCGACTTTGTGTACAATGACGAGGATAAACAATTTATTGGCCATCGTTCGCCACGATTTACCTGGTCACTCCGTAATGAATTCAACCTATTCAAAAATATAGATTTCTCTTTTCAACTGATTTCCAACTGGGGGCAGAAGAAACAGTTTAACCAAGCTAAGAACAATCCCGGAAGCGTTGGGTTCATGCGGTCTAATTCTTATATACAGCCGTATTGGACACCTGACAATCCGATAAACGACTACGCTCGTCTCGGAAGTGGCACTAATGGAACGAGTTTCAATGTCTATTGGAAAAATAGCTTTATCCGCCTAAATAATGTATCATTAGCTTATTCCCTTCCCACTCGAATTTCCGAACGCATGAAAGTAAGGAATCTCAAGGTATATATGAATGTCAACAACGCGGCGGTTTATGCTCCTGTGTGGAACTATTGGGACCCGCAGAATGATGGACCTACACCTCGCTATTATACACTGGGCTTGAATGTATCTCTATAATTAAATTAAACATGAAGAAAATGAATATAAGAATGACCGCCTTGATTGCTTCGGTAGCGTTGTTGGCGGTGGCCGGATGTAAAAAGACCTTTCTGGATTCTGACCAGCTGTCGCAATATTCACCGGACAACCTGAATAATGTGGATGCCCTCAAAGGCGTATTGAATGCACTGGGTAAAGCTGCCCGGGGTGAATTCTTTGGCGACTCCGCACCATTGTTGACGGAGTCGATATTTTCTGATGTTGCTGTAGAAGGCACGACCGACAAAGCAACACCGGCACAAAACTTAGTGTCTCTGATCACACCTGACGCGAATCTGAACAGTGATGATTTCAATAAAATTGGCTGGTACTGGACCAATTTTTTTGCTGCAGTGCGCTCGGCCAATACAGTCATCAGCAATATTGATCGTCCGACATATAGTTCAGAAGCCCAGAAAAATGAAATCCTGGGGGCGGCTTATTTCTTTCGTGCCTATTTTTATTATAGACTGGTTCATGAATTTGGTGATGTGCCGCTGCAGCTAAAAGATCTCACAGCACCCAAATACGATTTTTATTCAACCAAAAGGGAAGTTATCTTAAAAAAAATGAAAGAAGATCTGGAGTTTGCCCAGCAATGGGTGAAAGATGACGTCAATAAAGGTGAGGTAACCAATGGCGCCGTTAATCATCTCTTGGCAAAGATAGATCTTGCATTAGGTGATTTTGATGGGGCTATTGCGGCTGCAAGTAGAGTCATCGACGGAGGGAAGTATACATTGATGAAAAACCGCTTCGGCAGCACTGCCGCAGATGCATCTAAAAACGTGGTATGGGATCTTCACCGTATGGATAACAAAGCAATCCCAGCCAATAAAGAGGCTTTATTTTTAGTGATTGACCGTCAGACCCTGCAAGGGCGTACGGATCAGGGCTCCCAGCTCATGCGGAATACAGTTCCGGCCTGGCATTTTGCCAATCTAAAGATCCCACAGGGGGGGCTTCAGGCTATTGTCGATGCCGTGAACGCTGAGATCCCTTTAACCCGAATGTATGGACGAGGAATCGGCCGTTATAGGGGCACCTATTATAGTACGAAGGAGATATGGACTGACCAAACAGATTATCGCCATGCCAAAGGGATGTGGATGGATATGACTGATCTTGTTTATAATAACCCTGCCATTAAATCCTCAAATGACCCAGACGTGAAAAAGCTCTATGGGCAGCCAGTACAACAATTTACCGCCGACAACATCAACAAGGTGTTTACAAACGGTGCATTGGATACGATACGCCACTGGTTTGGATGGCCACATTATAAGGTGTTTATCAACTCCACGAATCAGTATGCGGAAGATCCAAATTGGAACCCGCCTCGAGGTACCAATACAGATTGGTATGTATTCCGCCTGGCTGAAACGTACTTACTGCGGGCCGAAGCCTATGTATGGAAAGGGTTGCAGGCACAGGCCATGGCGGACATTAATGCCGTCAGGGGGCGTGCAAATGCGCAATTGTTGCAGCAGGCGGCAAGCGTTCATATTGGTACCGTATTAGATGAAAGGGCCCGGGAGCTTTTCTGGGAGGAACCTCGTAAAACAGAACTGACCAGGATAGCTTATATCTTTGCACAGACAGGTATCCCCGCATATAATGGAAAAACATATAGTATGGCTAACTTCTCGCAAAGCAATTTCTTCTATGACCGCATTATGGAAAAAAATGCATTTTACCGCAATAAAGTCCCAACTGTTCAGGGCGTACATTATGAGATTGCTCCGTACCATGTGCTCTGGCCTGTGCCGGCATCTGCGCAGCGTTTTAACACAAATGGGATGATCAATCAAAATCAGGGCTACGCCGGAGCGGAGAATAATGTACCACCGCTGGACAAGATCACGGACTAAAATTGAAGCGTAGGGGCACTCTGCTAGTGAAGCATGCTGATAATTTGTTATTTTGATCTTCGAAAATGATACCGGATAGGATGAGCGGATTCCGTAATACCTATCCGGTCATAATAACCAATGAACAAAAACATACGACCAGCTATGTGGATTGAAAAAAGGGGAAAAATGAGACAGTTTTTAATCACATTATCACTATTACTCTCTCAAATAAACTTTCTGTTGGGACAGCAGGCAATTGCTATACATCCAAACACGGCCGAGCATATCTTCAAAACAGCTGAAATATACTATTTTGAAGATAGTAGTAATCGTATCTCATTTAACGAAATAAGATCGGCGAAATGGATGGCACAATTTAGGCCAAATGAGAGGTATTATCCCAAAAACTTTAATCGGTCTTCAACCTATTGGTTCAGGGTGAAGTTGCATTTTGGACAGCGGATGACCGGCGAACGGATTATTGAATTATTTGATCAGACAGCGGATTGGGTTGAAGCATTCATCCCTCTCGGCACTGGCGGCTATACGCATTATCATACCGGGGCATCTTTGGATTTTGAAAACAGGCTTTTCATGCATAAGAATTTTGAATTTGTGATTCCGGCATTGGATAAGGGAACCTATGAAGTGTATTTTAAGGTGCGTTCGAGGCAGATGGTCAACGTCATCCTCGTGTACCGCACCATCGAGCGATTCGTACAATATACGTTAACAGAGTATTTTACCTTTGGGTTGTTCTATGGCATGATTGTCCTGTTCAGTTTTAATAATCTGCTGATGTACTTCGCAGTGAGAGGACGGCAATACCTCTATTATGTGCTATATATATTGTGTGTTGGCCTATATGAGATGTCTTCAGATGGGGTAGCATTTCAGTACCTATGGCCCCAAGCGCCATGGTTCAATCAATATGCAACGGGCTTATTTGTTTGTTGCGTAAGCGTTTTTGCCCTGCTATTTACCAAATCCTTGCTCCACGTCAAGCAAAAAGAACCTAAGCTCAACAAGTTAATAGACATGGTGATCGCCTTGCGGATAGTATTTTTTGTGTATTGTCTCTGTTTTAACCAGAACTGGTTTATTTACAAGTTCGTGGAGATCGTCCCCTTGTCGGTAGCGTTTTTTTCCGGAATATGGCTCTGGAGGAAAAAGTACCGCCCAGCCCGTTATTTCGTGCTCGCTTATGCCTTTCTCTTCCTTGGATTTGTACTAAAGGTATTTTATGTGCTTGGATATGCACGTTTTATACCCAGTTCGATCGGTCATTACAGCATAACTTTTGGTTTTGTCATGGAAATGACATTCCTGTCTTTCGCTATACGCGATAAAGTACGGTTGTTAAAAAACAAAAAAGAGCGCGCACAAAAACGGGTTATTGAACAAATGCAAATCAATGAGAGAATGCAGGAAATGCACAACAGGGATCTGGAAAGAAAAGTGAAGGAACGGACTTTGGAAGTCATGCAAAAATCAGAAGAATTGCTCGAAAAATCCGAAATCATCGCCCATCAAAACGTGGAACTCAGGGAGATGAATAAACTTTTAATGGCTCAATCGGAAGAAATAAACCGTATGAACCAATTATTAACGAAGGATAATAAAAAATTACAGACTAATATCGAACGGATTACTGATGATCGGCTGTTGTCCAAAGAGATGGACTTTGAAGAATTTGGAGCAAAGTATCCCGACAAGGAAACCTGTTACAGAATATTGTCTGAATTAAAGTGGAAAAAGGACTACCGCTGTATAAAATGCGGCTATGATAAATACTGCACCGGCAAGATGCCTTATAGTCGACGATGCACCAAATGCACGTATGAAGAATCTGTGTTGAACAATACAATTTTTGAAAATGTACGGATCCCGATCAATAAGGCCTTTTATCTTGTGTATCTCGTTCATTTCCATCGAGGCGATATATCCTCGTATAAACTTTCTCAAAAATTGGGAATTAGACAGAGTACTTGCTGGAGTTATGCAAGTAAGGTAAAGAGTGTCCTGACAAACGATAGCAAGAAAAGTAAAAGGAACGAAAAGTCTGCCTGGACCAAATTGGTATTGAACAGGATAGATCAGTAATCGGGACCAAGGTAGGGGCTCCTGCGAGCCACGAATGAGTGCTGTTACTGGTAAGTACAAAAAACAATAAATATGAACATTTCGTATGTCCACCGTAAATCTGATTATTTACGAATGAATCTTATATATAAACAACTCTACAGCTTATTGTGTCTTGGTCTAGTGCTTTGCTCTTGGGTGGGACGTGCGCAAACCGTACAAGAGGGTCGAGTTCTGATCGATTTCTCCTCGGGCTGGCAATTTAGGAAGGATTTTACTTCCGGCAAGGACTCAAATGGCCGGGAACAAAAATGGGAAAAGGTCAATCTTCCACATTCATGGAATATAGCGGATGTGATGGACGATAAAAGCGGTTATTATCGCGGCGGGGCGCATTATCAAAACGACTTGGACTGGAAGGCCGAATGGCAAAATAAGAGGATCCTGCTACATGTCGGAGCGGCCAATCAGGAAGCAGCTATATTCGTTAATGGACAGAAAGTTGCTGATCATAAAGGTGGTTATACGGCTTTCCGAGTCGATATTACGGACAAGTTGTACCGAAAGGAAAACGCAAAGAACAAGATCGTTATTCGTGTTAACAATCGTTTCAATAAGGATATTGCCCCCTTAAGTGGAGATTTTACTTTTTTTGGTGGTATCTATAGACCAATCTCATTACTCTTGTTGGATCAAGTCCATTTTACGGATACACAATATGGGAGCAATGGGCTACGCGTGAATGCACAAATAGACTCCAAAAGAAATGCGGTTATTCATCTCCGCGGTGATATTCAGAATTGTTCAGCATATTCGCGTGAAGTATACATTGAATCCGAACTCCTTGATGCTACAGGGATATTGATAAAAAAGATGCGCCAAAAGGAGGTGCTGAAACCTGGCATAGCGCATAATTTCCATTCGGATCTGATTCCCTCGAGGTATCTGCGCTTTTGGTCGCCCGAATTTCCTTATCTCTATCGGTTGATCACGAGCATTTACGGTTCCGATGGACGTCTGCTTGACCGGGTCGAAAATACGGTCGGTCTTCGCTATTTTTCATTCGACTCCAAAAAAGGATTTTTTTTAAACGGACAGCCCCTGAAATTGATTGGCGCAAGCCGGCACCAGGATTTTGAAGGCATAGGGAACGCGGTACCTGACACCTTACAGATAAAAGACCTTGTTAAGCTAAAGGCGATGGGAGGCAACTTTTTGCGCGTAGCGCATTACCCCCAAGACCCGGCGATTTTGAGCGCCTGTGATAGTTTAGGCCTATTGGCATCGGTGGAAATTCCTCTAGTTAATGAAATCACCGAAAGTACTGCTTTCACTGAACATAGTTTCCAGATGCTAAAGGAGATGATTCGACAATATGGCAATCACCCCAGTGTTATTATTTGGGGATATATGAACGAGATTTTTCTTCGGCCGCATTATCAAAAAGACAAGCAACGTCAGGAAAAATACTTTACATCTGTCGTAGCCTTGGCTAAGGCTTTGGAAAGGCTCACACGAACCGAAGATTCTACCCGATACACGATGATTGCCAATCATGGCAATGTGGATCTCTATCATCGGACCGGCCTGACCAAAGTGCCGATGCTGGTCGGCTGGAACCTGTATCCCGGATGGTATGGTGGTACTATTGCAGATTTCGGTAAACAGTTAGCCTATATTCATCAGCAACTGCCCGATAAACCGTTATTGGTTACTGAATATGGCGCGGATGCCGATTATAGAATACAAGCAGATACGTCAGTCCGGTTTGATAAAAGTGTGAACTATGCTCTGATGTATCACCAAGGCTATCTAAATGATATACTTCTAAAAAACTATGTTGCTGGTGGTGTCGCCTGGAATTTATCCGATTTTAATTCGGAGACGCGGGAGGAAAGTATGCCGCATATCAATACGAAAGGCTTATTGACCTGGGGTCGAAAAGCGAAAGATACCTATTTTCTATATCAAGCTTACTTGAGGAAACAACCTTTTGTAAAGATCGGCACAACCTATGCAAACAAATGGGGCGCCAGGTCAAATTCGAACCCCGAAACCGTGGGTTCCGGATGGTTGAGGTTACCGATATTTACCAACTCGGATTCGGTGAAGTTACTCTTGGATGGCAGATCAATGGGGACGAAGATTCCGAAAGATAAGATGATTGTATGGGCTTTACCTGTAACCCGAGGTAGGCATCTCGTTCAAGCTCTGGCCTCGCATAGAGGAAAGTTGAGCTCTTTCGATAGTCTAACTTTGGATTGTGAGGTTATGCCTTATGACCTCAGGAAGGACGAAGGCTGGGAAGAGCTACATATCAATGTCGGTGACAACCGCCAATATACCGATTCTTTGGGAAACCAGTGGTTTCCGGACCAGCCATATACGTCTAACAGCTGGGGATATATCCGGGGAGAAAAATATCGCTTAAAAAATACAGGGCGGCAGAATCTAGGTAGTGATGTCAATATTCGCGGAACTTGGGACGACCCTCTTTTCCAGACACAGCTTCAAGGTCTGGAGGCATATCGATTTGATCTGTTGCCGGGCGATTATGAAATCGAACTGTTCTTCACTGAGCTCGAAGCACCTAATGCTAAGGAAAACTTGCTCTACGACCTTGAACAGCAGGGACAGCAGCGAGAACAACAGGCTACGCAACGGGTTTTCGATATTGAAATAGGCAGTCGTAACCTTGCGGCCGGGCTAAACGTATTGAGCGAAGTTGGGCCTTTCAGCGTTCTTCGCCGGCAATATCAGGTAAAGGTCAAAGATGAAAATCATCTGACGGTTTCCTTTAATCCCCGAAGAGGAAAAACCATGTTAAGTGCCATTAGCCTCAAAAAAATAAACATTATCAAACCCTAAAAAAAATCTGTTATGCGGATATTCGAGAATAATATAATCCCGATTCTTATTTTTTCGGTGGTACAGTGCGCTAGTGGAATGTCGGGATCCTCCGTGTACGCCGATACCGGTCGTCAGATAAAAGCTAGCATGATAGAACGGCAGAAAGAAAAAGAGCACAATCTCCCGAATTTGGGTGAACCTGAGCGGTGTTCCGCCCATGCTGAAGATCTCGAAGTCGTTGCTCATGCCGGTCACATTTACCTTAACTTTAGCAAGAAGGTACTGGATAAAAAGCTGAAAGGGCCATTTCTCATCCTCCGGTCCAAAGGTCGTTTGGGAGGCTATCAAACCATTGCAAAGGTCGACGAACCTGTTTATGTCGATAGCGCAGTAGTAGGTAATGTTTATGATTATTATTACGAAATACAGACCGTGAAACGCGAACCCGTCGCACGTATGGGGATGGAGCTTCAGCTCTTTGGAGAAAGTACTTTTATTTATGGCCCGATGGACAATAAGCGTCATGTCGGCAGAGAAGTCAACCAGCTCCATGAGCAGATGTTTGGAAAGGAATTTAGCCCCAACCGTTATGCATTGCTCTTTAAGCCCGGCGATTATCGGGAGGCAGGTTTGTTGAACATTCCTTTTTATGTGCAGGTAGCCGGTTTGGGAAAGGTTCCTTATGATGTCGCCGTCTCCAATATACACACACCGCCGCATTTACCGGAGGGTAACGGTACCTGTACCTTCTGGCGATCGGCAGAGAATCTGTCAGTCCTTGGGCCGGAGAGCTATGACGAACAAGAAACGTTCAAATGGGCGGTGTCGCAGGCGGCACCTCTGCGTCGGGTTTATTCTGCCCGAGTTGTGCGAAACCAATGGGCAAATGGTTGGGTTAGTGGTGGATATACGGCAGATTGTTATTTTGAAGCCGCTGTAGGCTCTAAAAATCAGCAACAGTGGTATACACGCAATTCCTTTTTGAATAAAGGCAGGGGCAGGTTTGAGGAAATTAAATACAATTATTGTTTTCAAGGAGTCGATTTTGGCCCTACTGTTGACAGAAGTACCTACCAAAACAACTGGGCGAAGGGTGGAAACGTGACTGTTATCCCAACAACGCCCCTTATTCGCGAAAAGCCTTTTCTATTTTTCGATGATGACGGACGATATAAGGTTTTCCGACCTGCATTGAAACATAATCGCATAGGTGTGTCTTTTACGCGGGATTACATGGGCGAGGGGGAGATTATTGACGTCGAGAAAGACTTTTATGTGGTCAAGCCAGGGACTTCGGCACCCGAGATGAACCGACAGCTAAAGACCGGAAAGCATCTGTTGATTACACCGGGGATGTATACGCTGTCCGAACCCCTGCACATTACGCAAGCAAATACAATTGTGCTCGGCCTTGGGCTAGCTACATTGATTCCGGGTGTCGAAAATTCAAATACGGCAATTCTGATAGAGGATGTGGACGGTGTTACTGTGGCTTCACTGATGTTTGATGCACATTATAGTTCGCATAGCCTGATTCAGGCTGGAAGGGAAAAAAGTACGAAGAGACATGATCGTAATCCGACTCTTTTGGCGGATCTTTTTTTGCGTATCGGAGGATTTAGAGCAGATAAAGTCCATGTAGATCAGTCGATTATTGTCAATAGTAATGATGTGATCGGTGATCATTTTTGGATATGGCGTGCTGATCATGGTGTAAAAGGCAGCGTAGGCTGGGCGGTTAATACAGCCCGTAATGGTCTAGTTGTCAATGGCGACTATATGACGATGTATGCCTTATTCAATGAGCATTTCCAGGATTATCAAACTTATTGGACAGGTAATTATGGACGAACCTACTTTTTTCAGTGCGAAAGTCCTTATGATGCACCTGATCAGGCAGCGTACCGGAGCGAAAATGGAAGGCGTGATGGATTTGCTGCATACAAGGTTGCTGATCAAGTTGAGCATCATGAGGCCTATGCTTTTGGGATATATGATGTTTTGGTGAATGCGATCAGGATCGAAAGTTCGGTGGAAGCGCCCGTGAAACCAGGAATAAAGCTCAAACATATATGCAATAATAGCCTTTCTAACGGACCCAACCGCGGCTATGGCTATGTGATTAACCAGATACAAAAGAGCACTTACAATACATGGCGGGACAATCGGGTGTATGTGGTGGACTATCCATGATTGAATGGGAAAAAGAAAACTGTGTTATAAAAAAATAGTCGTTTTCTGCTCGGTTTGGCTAGCTATTCATGAACAGTAGTTTGAAAGCCTGTGTATGGTATGACCAAGTTCCATATTTACTTAGATATTACATATTGCTTAGTTAGGTTTCGCTTAGGTTTAATTTAGCCTAAACCTAATGAAAACCTAAACTAGACCTAAACAAACCCTAAGTAAAACCTATATAAATATATATATTGGCCTCTTCCGAATTGCCCTTTGGACGTTGGACCGGATATCCGTAGCTGGTCGTGCGCTTCCGGCCTGTTCAGTCCCGGACAGTCAGCACATCGTGTGTCCGGAGTGCGTGTGTCCGTGCTGCCCCATGTTTTCTCCGGCTGCGGTGCACCGCGGATCCACTGCTGCTCTGCGCCTTATCCGCATCCGGGGCAGGATGACCGTGGAGTGAGAACAGGGCCCGGGGGCGCTGAGAGCGTGCAGGACACGGACTCAACACGGACTCAGCACGGAAACAGGGCGGAGCCACCGTGCTGATGGCATGCTGTTGTCCTGCAGTGAGAGTCAAGGATTGTCGGAGTATTGCGGGCTCTGGTAACCCGTCTTCAGGATCTGTTCCCCGGGCTCCGGGGGGAGGCGTCGCTGTTGGCCATGGTCCCGGGATTCCCGTCCGCCTGCCGGTCGGCCGAAGTCTTTCCGTTCAGATGGTTTGCCCCGGGGCCGGATTTTCCGGCCCCGGAGCAGACCCCGGCTCAAACGCCCGTCCATCTTTCCGGGGAGCTGGCTGCTCTGCCCTCTGCGGTCCGGTTCGGCAGAACTGCGTCCTGCTCCGGGCGGCTTCCCGCCCTTGCGGCCCCTGTTTGCGGTCCCGGAGCAGCAAGTTTGAAAAACAATCGT
>Ga0182748_1000052_pt1 | contig 162424 bp, 153 predicted proteins | sample eDN3rd37CKraftOP_FD_128877 | JGI IMG/M metagenome (GOLD analysis project Ga0182748, IMG submission 128877) | Enriched Organic Plus compost microbial communities from Emeryville, California, USA - eDNA 3rd pass 37_C Kraft OP (version 2) (version 2) ... | reverse complement strand
TCGACATGAACACCGACCACACCCTGGAGGAGGTCGGCAAGCAGTTCGACGTCACCCGCGAGCGCATCCGCCAGATCGAGGCCAAGGCGCTGCGCAAGCTGCGCCACCCGAGCCGCTCCGAGCAGCTGCGCTCGTTCCTCGACATCGACTGATCCCGCCGGCGCACCAGCGCCGGTCCGCCGCAGTCAAGGCCCCGCCCATGCGGGGCCTTGGCGTTTTCCTGGGCCTGGCTTGCGGCCAACCCATGCCGACGCGCCGCGCGCTGCCCCGGCCCTGCCCTGTGGCTTGGCCATCCGCTACACTGCCGCCCGCAGCGCGGGCCTATAGCTCAACGGTCAGAGCAGGGGACTCATAATCCCTTGGTTCCAGGTTCGAATCCTGGTGGGCCCACCATATCCCCCCTTCCCGAAGGTGCGTTGGCCGACAACCAGGCACCTGGGGCAATGCTTTCCCGTGCGGAATAGAAGCTATTGGCTTCAGCAGTACGTCATCAATCGCGGGCAACATCCACGAGCCATTGGTAGTCCCATGCCGAGGGTCGCGCCGACGCTCATGGGGGGCGATCCACTGCGGGCAACTGGCTGCTGATGCACGGAGCCGACAGGTCTTGGCCTATGGGGCCACTGGCGATAAATGTCGTGGAGAGCGTTTGGTCCGTGCGCTGCTGCCAGGTCCCGCCGGGTTCCATGGCGTCGAAGAGAGCATCATCAAAGGGGAAAGCAGGATGGCAAGACAAAACGCCACCAAAAAAAGCAATGGCGGCAACCTCGGCTTCGAGGCCGACCTCTTCAAGACCGCCGACAAGCTGCGCGGCAACATGGAGCCCTCCGACTACAAGCACGTTGCGCTGGGGCTCATCTTCCTCAAGTACATCTCCGACGCCTTCGAGGCCAGGCACCAGGCACTGCTCACCGAAGACCCGGCCGCCGCCGAGGACCGCGACGAATACCTGGCAGAAAACGTGTTCTGGGTGCCGAAGCAGGCGCGCTGGTCGCACCTGCAGGCCAACGCGAAGAAGCCCACCATCGGCACCCTGATCGATGACGCCATGCGCGCCATCGAGAAGGAGAACGAATCCCTCAAGGGCGTACTGCCCAAGGACTACGCCCGGCCCGCGCTCAACAAGGTGATGCTGGGCGAGCTCATCGACCTGATCTCCGGCATTGCGCTGAACGAGGATGGCGACAAATCGAAGGACATCCTCGGCCGCGTGTACGAATACTTCCTCGGCCAGTTTGCCGGCGCCGAAGGCAAGCGTGGCGGCGAGTTCTACACCCCGCGCTCGGTGGTGCGCGTCCTGGTGGAAATGCTGGAACCCTACACCGGCCGCGTCTATGACCCCTGCTGCGGCTCCGGCGGCATGTTCGTGCAGTCGGACAAGTTCGTGATGGAGCACGGCGGCCGCCTCGGCGACATCGCCATCTACGGGCAGGAGAGCAACTACACCACCTGGCGCCTGTGCAAGATGAACCTGGCGGTGCGCGGCATCGACGCCGACATCCGCTGGAACAACGAAGGCAGCTTCCACAAGGACGAGCTGCGCGACCTCAAGGCCGACTTCATCCTCGCCAACCCGCCGTTCAACATCTCCGACTGGGGCGGCGAGCGACTGCGCGAAGACGTGCGCTGGCAGTTCGGCGTGCCGCCCGTGGGCAACGCCAACTATGCGTGGCTGCAGCACATCTACCACCACCTCGCCCCCAACGGCACCGCGGGCGTGGTGCTGGCCAACGGCTCCATGAGTTCCAACCAGAGCGGCGAGGGCGAAATCCGCAAGGCCATGCTGGAAGCCGACGTGGTGGACTGCATGGTGGCCCTGCCGGGCCAGCTGTTCTACTCCACCCAGATCCCCGCCTGCCTCTGGATCCTGGCCAAGGGACGCAGCAACGGCCTGGTCAGGAAGACCAGGCTGCGCGACCGGCGCGGGCAGGTGCTGTTCATCGACGCCCGCAACATGGGTGTGATGGTGGACCGCACCCGGCGCGAACTCACCGACGAGGAAATCAGGAAGATCGCCGACACCTACCACGCCTGGCGCGGCGAGAAGGATGCCGGCGAATACGCCGACGTGCCCGGCTTCTGCAAGTCCGCCACGCTGGACGAGATCCGCAGCAAGCACGACTACGTGCTGACACCGGGGCGCTACGTGGGCGCCGCGGCGCAGGAAGACGACGGCGAACCATTCGAAGTAAAGATGGCGCGGCTGGCGGCGCAGTGGCGTGAGCAGCGGGCGGAAGCGGCCCGGCTGGATGCAGCGATCGAGGCCAATCTGGAGGCCCTGGGCTTTTCAACGCCGCGTTGAACTCGGCCCTGGAACCCACCCATACTAAACGATACGTTTAACAAGCGGCCCGTCACCGTTCATGATCAACGCACCCGATCCCATGCGCTTCCGGGCCGGTCGCTACCTGCAGCAGCCGCCCGGCTACCGGGCCTTCATCCCCGCGCCCCTGCCGCCGGATCCGCCCCTGGGCCTCTCCGGCCCGCTGCGCGAGCGCCTGTCGGAGGCTGACTACGCGCTGGGGCGGCTGGACGGCGCCGTGCTCACGCTGCCCAATCCCGACCTGTTCGTGTTCATGTATGTCCGCAAGGAGGCCGTGCTCTCCAGCCAGATCGAGGGCACGCAAAGCTCCCTCCAGAACCTGCTGGCCGCCGAGGCGCAACTGTTCGACCCGGATACCCCCAGGGACGTGAACGAGGTGGCCAACTACGTGCGCGCCATGAACCATGGCCTGGCCCGGCTGGCCGACCTGCCCGTCTCCGTGCGCCTGATCCGCGAGATCCACACCGAACTGATGCAGGGCGTACGCGGCGGGCGCCTCACGCCAGGCGATCTGCGCACCAGCCAGAACTGGATCGGCCCCGGCGGCTGCACCCTGGCCAACGCCACCTTCGTGCCGCCTCCGCCGCACGAGGTGCCCGGCGCCCTGTCCGACCTGGAAAGGTTCCTGCACGACGGCGCCGGCCTGCCGCCCCTGATCCAGGTGGGGTTGGCGCATGCCCAGTTCGAAACCATCCATCCCTTCCTCGACGGCAACGGCCGCATGGGGCGCCTGCTCATCACCTTCCTGCTCACGGAAAAGCGCCTGCTGGGCAAACCGGTGCTCTACCTCTCGCACTACATCAAGCAGCACCGCAGCGAGTACTACGAACGCCTGCAGGCCGTGCGTGACGCCGGGGACTGGGAAGGCTGGCTGGGCTTCTTCCTGGAAGGTGTGGTCAGCGTCAGCCGTGAAGCCGCCCGGACCGCCGCCGCCATCCTGCGCATGCGTGAGGAGTTCCGCGCCCGCATCACCGAAGGGCTGGGCCGCGCCGCGGCCAACGGCCAGCGCGTGATGGACCGCCTGTTCGACCACCCCATCGTCAACGTGGCCACCGTGCGCGATTGGCTGGACCTCACCCCCGCCGGCGCCAACCAGATCGTCAGCAGGCTGGAGCGCATCGGCCTGCTGCACGAGATCACCGGCTACGCGCGCAACCGGCGCTTCGTGTTCGAGCCGTATCTGAGGCTGTTTGATGAGCAGAGGGGAGACGGGAATGGCGAATAAGTGGCGGGCGCAGCGGGCCGAGGCGGCCAGACTGGATGCGGCGATCGAGGCCAACCTGAGGAAACTGGGGCATGGCTGGTGATTGGTCAAAAGTTCGAATCGAAGATATCGCGGAAAAGATTGCGATGGGCCCATTCGGTTCGAACATTAAAGTTGAAACCTTTGTGGACGACGGTATACCCGTCATCAGTGGTGCGCACCTGCATGGCTTTAGAGTTGAGGACGGCAACTTCAACTTTATTACCGAGGATCATGCCGAAAGATTGAAGAATTCGAATGTGTTCCGCGGCGACGTTATATTTACCCATGCGGGCAACATCGGGCAGGTTGCATATGTTCCGCAAGACTCTCAGTATGAGCGCTACGTGATTTCACAGCGCCAGTTCTATTTGCGCTGCAAGCCGGATATTGCTGATCCCGCCTTCATTACTTACTTTTTTCATAGCGCGGAAGGGCAGCACAAGTTGCTCGCGAACGCATCGCAAACCGGTGTTCCCTCAATTGCACAACCATCTTCATACCTGAAGACCATAGAGCTCTTGCTTCCACCGTTAGCTGAACAACGCGCCATCGCCCACATCCTCGGCACGCTGGACGACAAGATCGAACTCAACCGCAAGCAGAACGAAACGCTGGAAGCCATGGCCCGCGCCCTGTTCAAGGCGTGGTTCGTGGACTTCGAGCCCGTGCGCGCCAAGATGGAAGGCCGCTGGCAGCGCGGCCAATCCCTCCCCGGCCTGCCCGCCCACCTCTACGACCTCTTCCCCGACCGCCTCGTCGAATCGGAGCTGGGGGAGATTCCGGAGGGGTGGGAATGGGTACCTGCGAGCAGGCTTATCGAGTTCAATCCGCCAGAACCCTTGCGAAAAGGGACAGTAGCCCCGTACATCGAAATGTCCGCACTGCCAACTTCCGGAAGTTGGCCTGAACCGCCTGTATTACGGCCATTCGGCAGCGGCATGCGATTTCGAAACGGTGACACCCTGCTGGCTCGGATTACGCCTTGCCTGGAGAATGGCAAGACGGCATTTGTCCAATGCCTGCCGGACAACGCAGTGGGCTGGGGCTCAACCGAGTTCATCGTCATGCGCCCAAGGCATCCTGTGCCCAAGGAATTTGGATACCTGCTTGCACGCGACGACGCTTTCCGGGCACACGCTATCCGAAGTATGACCGGAACCTCCGGACGGCAGCGGGTGCAGGCGGACTCAGTCGCTGCTTTCCCGGTCGCTATGCCATCAAATGAAGACTTATGGCAGGAGTTCGCGCGCGTTGTCTCTCCTGCGTTCAAGAGCATCAAGGCCAACGCTGAAACAGTTGAAACCCTCGCCCAACTCCGCGACACCCTCCTCCCCAAGCTGATCTCCGGCGAGATGCGCGTTCCGGATGTCGATAGGTTCATGGAGGCCATGGCATGAAGCTGACACATATTTCGATCCACAATTTTCGTGGAATCTTGGACGCGTCCATGGCGTTTCATCCTTACTCGCTCATTGTTGGCGCGAACAACTCGGGTAAAAGCACGATCATTGACTGCATCCGTGCCTTTTACGAAAAGGACGGATTCAAGTTCAAGAAGGAGGCCGACTTTCCCCTCAAAGGCGCTACTGATCAAGAGTCTTGGGTTGAACTAACCTTTGCTCTGACAGATGAGGAGCATGAATCCCTGAAGGATGAATACAAGACAGACAGCAAATCTCTGAAGGTTAGGAAATATTTTCAGACGAATGAAAAGCTCGATGACGGGAAAAATGCTACCGGCTGGATATTGGGATACAAGTCCGATGGTGTCCTGTCAAACACACCATTCTACGGCGCAAAGAATGTTCAAAGCGGCAAATTCGGTGATCTGATCTACATTCCGGCAATCAGCAAGGTTGACGAACATACCAAGCTGAGTGGCCCATCGGCCCTACGCGACCTGATTGCCAACATCATGTCGGATGTTGTGGAGGGAAGTGATGCCTACGCGGCTCTGGCTAATAGTGTTAAGGCCTTTGCTGATAGTGTTCGGGCGATAGAGACCGAGGACAAGCGGTCTCTGTCGAGCTTCGAGAGCGACATTAATGAGATGCTTGCGTCATGGCAAGCAAGATTCGAGCTGGAGTTCACGCCTCCATCTACCGCAGAGATCATCAAGTCCATGCTTGGATGGAGTATCCGCGACAATCACCATGAAAAATCGCAAAGAGTTGAGTACTTTGGCTCCGGTTTTCAGCGCCACTTCATCTATTCGCTTATTCAGCTTGGGGCGAAGTACGTGCCCCAGAAAATGTCAAGGAAGGCGAAGGACTTCTCGCCTTCTCTGAACCTGGTGCTCTTTGAAGAGCCAGAAGCATTCCTGCATCCGCCCCAACAGGTCGATCTGGCGCGAAACCTTGTCAAAGTAAGCGATGCGGAGGATTGGCAAATTGTATGCACCACACATTCCGCGCATTTTCTGAGCAGAAATGCTGCGCGTATTCCTGCGATTATCCGAGCACAACGGATAGACGGGACCGTGTCCATCTACCAGATAGATGATGCACAATGGATAACCATCGTAGATGCCAATCAAAGCATTCAAGAGGTTGCCAAGAAGTATCCCAAATTAGCAAAAGATATGCAGGCCGATGATCGGCAGCCAGAGATGGAATCCGTAAAGTACTTCTTGTGGCTTAATCCAGATCGAGCGGGGATGCTTTTTGCTCAGCATGTCTTGTTGGTGGAAGGGCCAAGCGAAACAGCGCTGATCAACCGTCTGCTGGACGATGGAAAGCTATCCTTGCCGCAAGGGGTCTATGTGCTGGACTGTCTAGGAAAATATAACATCCACCGCTTCATGAATCTACTAAGCGGCCTTGGCGTCTCCCATGCTGTCCTGATTGATGACGACAACAACAGTGACAAGCACGAGGGACTCAATCAGCTCATTCTTGATTCGAGAAACGCACAATTTACACGCAAGGTTGTAACGATACCAAATAATCTTGAAAACCTATTAGGTGTCCCGCATCCCGGCCGTGTCGACAGAAAACCTCAGCATCTCCTGTATTGCTACTCTTCCAATAAGATTGATGCGGAAGCCATAAGGAGATTTTGCGAACTGGTTCAATCCTGCTTTGAAACTAAGATAGTAAGTCAAGCGTGAGTGCTGCTGCGACTCCCGCCAGAATCCCCGCCGAGAACAAGGAGAAGCGCACTGGCATTTTTGTCGGAGGCCGAAATCGAAAGCGCATTTCTGGACCATCTGCGCGTGCTCGGTTACAGCATTGAACGCGAGGACGACATCGCCCCGACGGCCACCGGCCGGAGCGCGAAAGCCACGACGAGGTCTTCTTAAAGGAGCGTGTGTTGTGAAACCCAGCAATCAAGTCGTCATTTACGAAGGCGGAGACGTTCGTGTCGAGGTGCGGCTGGATGGCGAGTCGGTGTGGCTCACGCAGGAGCAAATGGGACAGTTGTTTGGCCGCGAGCGCTCGGTCATCACCAAGCACATCCGCAACGTGTTTGCAGAAGGCGAGCTGGAAGAGGAAAGCAATGTGCAAAATTTGCACATTGCCGGCTCAGACAAGCCGGTGAGGTTCTACAACCTCGATGTCATCATCTCGGTTGGCTACCGGGTCAAGTCCCTTCAAGGTACCCGCTTCCGCCAGTGGGCCACCCGGGTGCTGCGCGAACATCTGACCAAGGGCTACAGCCTGGACCGCCAGCGCTTCGAGCACAACGCCGCCGAGCTGGAGGCCGCGCTGCAGCTGGTGAGAAAGGCGGCTGCGGGCGAGGCGCTGACCGCCGAACAGGGCCGCGGTCTGGTAGATGTGATCGCGCGCTACACCCAGACCTTCCTGTGGCTGCAACGCTATGACGAGGGGCTGCTGACCACACCGGCGGGCAGTCCGGGCGGCGTGCTGCCGACACTGGACGAGGCCCGTGCCGCCATTGCGCGGCTGAAGGCTGACCTGATGGCGCGCGGCGAGGCTTCCGAGCTCTTCGGGCGCGAGCGCGGCGATGCCTTCGCGGCCCTGCTGGGTAACCTTGACCAGACCGTGTTCGGCGAGCCGGCCTATCCCACGGTGGAGACCAAGGCCGCGCACCTGCTGTATTTCGTCATCAAGAACCATCCGTTCGCGGACGGCAACAAGCGCAGCGGGGCCTTCCTGTTCGTGGATTTCCTGGCACGCAACGGGCGCCTGCTGCGCAATGGCGAGCCGGTGATCAACGACGTGGGCCTGGCGGCGCTGGCGCTGCTGGTGGCGGAGTCCGACGCCAAGAACAAGGACGTGATGATCCGCCTGATCGAGAACATGCTCGCCCTGCCGGGCGGCAGGGACGAGGGATAGACGCATGGCATTTCTGTCCGAGGCCGAGATCGAAAGCGCGCTGCTGGACCAGCTGCGCGCGCTCGGTTACAGCATCGAACGCGAGGAAGACATCGGCCCCGACGGCCACCGGCCGGAGCGCGAGAGCCATGACGAGGTGGTGCTGCGCAGGCGGTTCGAGGACGCCGTCGAACGCCTGAACCCCGGCGTGCCGCCGGAGGCGCGGCAGGACGCGATCCGCAGGGTCACGCAGTCCGAACTGCCCGCCCTGCTCGAAGAGAACCGCCGCATCCACAGGCTGCTGTCGGAGGGCGTGGACGTCGAGTACTACGCGGAGGACGGCACGTTGACCGCCGGCAAGGTGGTGCTGGTCGACTTCGAACACCCGGAGAACAACGACTGGCTGGCGGTGCGCCAGTTCACGGTGATCAACGGCCGGAACACCCGCCGGCCCGATGTGGTGGTGTTTGTCAACGGCCTGCCGCTGGCGGTGATCGAGCTCAAGGCGCCGGGCAGCGGGAACGCCACGCTGGCCGGTGCCTTCAACCAGCTGCAGACCTACAAGCAGCAGATCCCCCAGCTGTTCCACACCAACGCGCTGCTGGTCACGTCGGATGGCATTTCCGCCCGGGTGGGGTCGCTGTCGGCCGACCTGGAGCGGTTCATGCCGTGGCGCACCACGGACGGCCGGGAGGTCGCGCCCAAGGGGGCCCCGGAACTGCCGGTCCTGGTCGAAGGCGTGTTCGAGCACCGCCGCCTGCTCGAACTGCTGCGGGATTTCACGGTCTTTGGCGAAACGGGTTCCGGACTGGTGAAGATCATTGCCGGCTACCACCAGTTCCACGCGGTGAAGAAGGCCGTGGAGTCCACGGTGCGCGCGGCCATGCAGGTCCAGGAAGTGGACGAAGATCCCGCGGAATACGGTCTGCCCAGCGTGAAGTCCCAGCGCCCGGGCGACCGGCGCGCGGGGGTGATCTGGCACACGCAGGGCTCCGGCAAGAGCCTGCTGATGGCCTTCTACGCGGGGCTGCTGGTCAAACACCCGGCGATGGAGAACCCGACCCTGGTGGTGCTGACCGACCGCAACGACCTGGACGACCAGCTCTTCGCCACTTTCTCCATGTGCCGCGACCTGATCCGGCAGACGCCGGTGCAGGCCGAGAGCCGCGAGCACCTGCAGGCGCTGCTGAACCGGGCATCGGGCGGCGTGATCTTCACGACCCTGCAGAAGTTCGGCGAGGTCAGCGAGCCGTTGACAACACGACGCAACGTGGTGGTCATCGCCGACGAGGCGCATCGCAGCCAGTACGGCTTCAGGGCCCGGGTGGACGTGAAGACCGGCGAAGTCTCCTACGGCTTCGCCAAGTACATGCGCGATGCCCTGCCGAACGCCTCTTTCATCGGCTTCACCGGTACGCCTATCGAGGCGGATGACGTCAACACCCCGGCGGTGTTCGGCCACTACATCGACATCTACGACATCAGCCGCGCGGTCGAGGACGGCGCCACGGTGCCGATCTACTACGAGTCCCGCCTGGCGCGCATCGAGCTGGACGAGGACGAGAAGCCCAGGATCGACGCCGAGGTGGAGGAGATCCTGGAGGGCGAGGAAGAGACCGCCCGCGAACGCGCCAAGCAGAAGTGGGCCACCATCGAGGCGCTGGTGGGCGCGGAAAAGCGCCGGCGGCAGGTGGCCGCCGACATCGTGCAGCACTTCGAAAGCCGCGTGGCCGCGCTGGACGGCAAGGCCATGGTGGTGTGCATGAGCCGCCGCATCTGCGTGGCCCTCTACGACGAGATCGTCAAACTGCGCCCGGACTGGCACAGCCCGGACGACAACGCCGGGGTGGTCAAGATCGTGATGACGGGGGCGGCCAGCGACCCGCCCGAGTGGCAGCCGCACATCGGCAACAAGGCCCGGCGCGACCTGCTGGCCAGGCGTGCCCGCGATCCGGACGATCCCCTGAAGCTGGTGATCGTGCGCGACATGTGGCTGACCGGCTTCGACGCGCCCTGCATGCACACCATGTACGTGGACAAGCCGATGCGCGGCCACGGCCTGATGCAGGCCATCGCGCGCGTCAACCGCGTGTTCCGCGACAAGCCCGCCGGCCTGGTGGTGGACTACATCGGCATCGCGCAGAACCTGAAGTCGGCGCTGGCGCAGTACTCGCCCAAGGACCGCGAGAACACCGGCATCGACGAGGCCGAGGCCATCGCGGTGATGCTGGAGAAGTACGAGGTCGTGCGCGGCATGTTCCATGGCTTCGACTACGCCGCGTTGAGTGGAACACCGCAGGAGCGGCTGGCAGTGATGGCGGGGGCCATCGAATGGGTGCTGGACATGCAGCAGCGGCTGGCGGCGCAGGAGACTACGGACGAGGGCAAGAAAAAAGCTCATCGCCGCTACCAGGACGCCGTGCTGGCCCTGTCCAGGGCCTATGCCCTGGCCGCCGCCTCGGACGAGGCACGCGCGATCCGCGAGGAGGTCGGCTTCTTCCAGGCCATCCGTGCCGCACTGGTCAAGAGCGGCACCGGCCCGGGCGTGACCCCGCAGGAACGCGGGCTGGCGATCCAGCAGATCGTCAGCCGCGCCGTGGTCTCCACCGAGATCGTGGACATCCTGAAGGCCGCCGGGCTCAGGAGCCCGGACATCTCCATCCTCTCGGACGAGTTCCTGGCCGAGGTGCAGCAGATGGAGAAGAAGAACCTGGCGCTGGAGGCCCTGCGCAAGCTCATCAACGACGGCATCCGCTCGCGCAGCAAGGCCAACGTGGTGCAGACGAAGGCGTTTTCGGAGCGACTGGAGGATGCGGTGGCCCGCTACCACGCCAACGCCATCAACACGGCCGAGGTACTGCAGGAACTCATCGAGCTGGCCAAGGACATCCGCGCGGCCCACCAGCGCGGTGAGGAGTCCGGCCTGTCGGACGAGGAATACGCCTTCTACATGGCGTTGGCCGAGAACAACAGTGCGGTTGAAGTAATGGGAAATGATCAGCTCATGGTGATCGCCCACGAGCTGCTGGTGAGCCTGCGCGAGAACGTGACGGTGGACTGGGCGCACCGGGAATCGGCCCGCGCCCGCATGCGGGTGCTGGTCAAGCGCATCCTGCGCAAGTACGGCTATCCGCCCGACCTCCAGGATGCTGCCGTGCAGACGGTGTTGCGGCAGGCCGAGGCATTGTCGTCGACCTGGTCATTGTCGCGTCACGGGGCAACAGCCTGAACGGCCGACAGGGGGTAGGGATGAGGTGCGCAAGCGGTCCAGCCCTCGCTCCTCTCTGCAGCGCCAAGTTACTGACGTAGCGTGCTTTTGTTGGCTCGCATGCGCTTGTAAGTGATTAATTTTCCTGGATATGAGGTGGTGGCGACGGACTCATAATCCCTTGTTCCCTGGTTCGAATCCTGTTGGGCCCACACCCGCCGCCGACGGCGGGCGGCAGCCACAATTCGCCACCGCGGTCGCGGTTTGGCGCATTGCGCAATGCCACGCCGCTGGCATCATCGGACCGACGACGCCCTGCGCGCCTGCGTGCCGCCGGAGCCGCGTAACGCCGCATGGAACACTGGATCCCGCGGCGCGTGTCGGGTTTTTCCTGACATTTTCAGGAGTTTCCTGACAGCGCCCGCCGGCGTTCTTTCACATAATTCCCGGTGCCAGCGTGCAGGCGCCCTGGACATTCCCCCCGGGCGCCAATCCCCTGCACACCGCCCAAATCCCCTTTCGGCGGCCAGCTGGTCTCGGTCCATGAAGGACCGAGGATGGAGATCCGCGCGGCCTCCCCAGCCGCGCACGCCGGATGCCGCCACCCGGGTGCCAAGCGCACCGATGACGGCATGGACGCCCGGAAGGCTCGTCGTGACCCGGCTTTATTCCCGCCAGCACCGCCTGCCGGCAACCTTCCCTACTTCTTCCCGCCGCTGCCCTGCGGCTTGTCCTTGCGTGGAGCGCCCTGGTCGTCCGCGCCGGGGTTGCCGTCGCGGTGGTGTTCGTAGGTACGCCAGGCTTCGCCGGTCGAGCCCTTGGGACCGGGGCCGTAGTCGTGCAGTTCCTGCGAGCGGTCCTCGTAGCCGCCGGGGCCTTGCTCCTTGCCGGCCGTGCGCTGGCGTCCGCCGTCGCCCGTCCCGTCCCAGTCCCGCGGAGGCCAGTCGCCGCGGTCGGCGTCCGGACCGGTACGGCGGGAATCCGCGCCGGTACCGTATTCCTCCGGACGGTCGTCGCTGGCGTTGAGCGAGGCGTCATCGCGGCCACCGGCACGGCCGGCGACCTGGCCGGGGTTGCCGCCCTCGCGCCGGGCCGGCGCGTCCGCATCCCGGCGGCCACGGTCGGAGGCCGCGGGCAGGCCGGAGGGCTTGCCGGAGGCGGCCGGCTTGCCGGAAGTGGCGGTATCGGCGGTGTCGGCAGGCTGCGGCCTGTCGTGCTTGGCGTGCTCGGCCATGGGGCTGGGTCCTTGTTCGGGCGCGGCGTGCGCGTCGCGGGGCGGACGTGCTCCCGGGTGCAGCAGGTCCAGGACCACGGCCTTCAGCTCGGCGACGCCGCTGCTGGGTTCGTCTGCCATGGATACGCCTCGGCGGATGTGCATGCCGTGTACGGCGGAACGGCCATGGTCGGCCGCGGCGCCTTCGCGGGGCGTGAACCCGCGCCTCAGGCGGCGCCGTGGCTCCCGCCGCACAGCGCGGCCAGCGCCCGCGCCAGGTCGTCGCGCCCGAACGGCTTGCTGAGCACCGGCAGCGTGGCAAAGCGCGGCGGCAGGCTGCCGCTGCCGTAGCCGGTGATGAACAGCGTCGGCACGCGCGCCTCCAGCAGGGCGTCCACCGCGTCGTAGGACTGCTCGCCGGCGAGGTTCACGTCCACCAGCGCGATGTCGAAATGCTCGGGCGTGCGTGCCGCGGCTACCGCGCCCTCGGCCGAGCGTGCGCGCGCGGTTACCTCCACGCCGAGGTCGGGCAGCAGTTCCTCCAGCAGCGCCAGCAACAGGAACTCGTCCTCGACCACCAGCGCGCGTACCGGTTGCGGGTTCCCGCTCATGCTGTGCTTGCCTCCACCAGCGGCACGTCGATGTGGCAGCTTACGCCAGATGCTTCGAACGCGAGCACGACCTCGCCGTCGAGGTCGTGGCGCAGGCCCTGTTCCACCAGGCGCGTGCCGAAGCCGCGCCGCTGCGGCTCGACGACCGCCGGGCCGCCGCTCTCGCGCCACTCCAGCCGCAGCCGGCGTGGGGGGCCGCCCTCCTCGTGCACCTCCCAGCGGATCGCCACCGTGCCGCCGGGCGCCGACAGCGCGCCGTACTTGACCGCGTTGGTGCACAGCTCGTGCAGCGCCATCGACAGCGCCAGCGAGGGCCGCGGCGCCAGCCACACCCGCGGGCCGTCGATCAGGAAGCGCTCCAGGCCGTGGCCCATGCCGGGGCCGATCGCGGTCTCGACCACGTCGCGCAGCCAGGTGCCGTTCCAGCGCGAGGCGGTCAGCAGCTCGTGGCCCTTGGCCAGCGCCAGCAGGCGGGCGTGGAAGCGTTCCACCGCCTGGCGGTCGGCGCCGGTGCGGGCGAAGGTCTGCACCGCGATCGACTGCACCACCGCCAGGGTGTTCTTGACCCGGTGGTTGAGTTCGTCCAGCAGCAGGCGCTGGTGCGTCTCCTGCCGGCGGCGGTCCTCCACGTCGGTGGTCGCACCCACCCATTCGTGCACCCTGCCGTCGTCGCCGCGCACCGGCACCACGCGCGAGGCCAGCCAGTGGTAACGGCCGTCGCCCCGCAGCCAGCGGTACTCGGCCTCGAATACCGTGGTTTCCTCGCGCGCGCGCGCCACCGCATGCGCCACCCGGGCGTGGTCGTCCGGATGCAGGTGCTCCGCCTGCAGTTCCAGCCGCGACAGCGGCGGCGGGTTCTCGACCCCGGGCCCGACCAGCACCTGCACCCGCGACCAGTCCGGGTCCAGGCGGTAGATGACGCTGGAACTGGCACTGGCGATCGCGCGCAGGCGCCGTTCGTTGCGGCGGGCCACGTCTTCGTGCGCGGTGCGCTCGGTGACGTCGCGGATGGTGGCCGCCACTGCCTGGACGCTGCCGTCGGCGGCCAGCACCGGCGCCAGGATGTAGTCGTGGATGCGTTCGCCGCGCGGGCCGTGGAAGCGGGCATCGCCGCGCAGGCGGCGCGCGGTGGCGAACACCTGGTCGATCTCCGAACCGTGCATGGCCGCATCCCTGGGCGCGTAGCCCAGTTCCAGCAGCGAGCGGCCGATCACTTCGGCGCGCGGGCGCCCCAGCGCCTCCAGCAGCGCGCGGTTGGCGTAGATGCAGCGGTGCTGGCGGTCGAACAGGCAGGCCAGGTCGGGAGTGGACTCCAGCAGGGCCTCGGCCGGCCCGCATCCGGCGGCCGGCGCGGGCGTGGTGTCCATGATCGAACTTTCCGTCGGCATCGTGCGCGGGCCCCCGGTGTGATCGATGCGTGAAGTCCCGCGCCCAAGATAACGGGCCCGGCGGTCATGAATGTGAAGGCTGCGCCGGGCCGGTACCGGCGTCCGGCGGTGCAAACCCTGCACGGACGTAACACGGGGCGTGCACCGGCACGGGCGCAGGGTGGGACGTCCGCGGCACGCCTGCCGCCACGATCACGGGAAAAGACACATGACGCGTTCGACCACCGAGCGGCTGCTGAAGTGGCTGCAGGATGCCTACACGATGGAACAGGAAGCCGAGACCATGCTCAAGGCCATGGCCGGCCGCCTGGAGCACTACCCCGAGCTGCGCGGCCGCATCGAGGCGCACGTCGCCGAGACCCGGCAGCAGTCCGAGCGCCTGGAGACCTGCATCCGTGGCCTGGACGGCAGCATCCCGGTGGCGCGCGGCATGCTCGCCGACGCCATGGCGGCGATGCACGCGGCGGGCAACTCGATGATGAGCGACGAGGTCGCCAAGGGTCTGGGCATCAGCTACGCGTTCGAGCACATGGAGATTGCGTCCTACCGCGCGCTGGTGGTCGCCGCGCGCGAGGCCGGCCGCGAGGACGTGGCCGCCGTGTGCGCGCAGATCCTGCAGGAAGAGGAAGCGATGGCCGACTGGCTGCTGCAGCACCAGGAGTCGGTGATCCTCGCCTTCCTCGCGCGCGAGACCACCGAAGGCGTCACCGCCAAGCGCTGACGCCGCCACCCAGCCCCCCCCGCCGGGTCCCACGGAGAGTTTCCCCCATGTTCATCCACAACAAGCGCCTGATGTACACCGTACGCGTCGCCCGTCCCGACCCGGACCTGGCCACGCTGATGCTCGAGCAGTTCGGCGGCCCGCAGGGCGAGCTGGCCGCGGCCATGCGCTACTTCACCCAGGCCCTGGGCGACAACGACCCCGGGCGCAAGGACATGCTCTACGACATCGCCACCGAGGAGCTGAGCCATCTGGAGATCATCGGCTCGATCGTCGCCATGCTCAACAGCGGTCCCAAGGCCGTGCTCTCCGAGGGCATGGAGGAGGCGATGGAGATGCGCAGCCTCACCCAGAACAGCGCCAGCCATACCCAGCAGATCCTGTACGGCGGCGGGCCGGCGCTGGTGAACTCCAGCGGCGTGCCGTGGACGGCGGCGTACGTGGACACGATCGGCGAGCCGATGGCCGACCTGCGCTCGAACATCGCCGCCGAGGCGCGCGCGAAGATCGTGTACGAGCGGCTGATCAACGTCACCGACGACCCCGGGATCAAGGACGCGCTGACTTTCCTGATGACCCGCGAGATCGCCCACCAGAAGTCGTTCGAGAAGGCGCTGTACGCGATCCAGGACAACTTCCCGGCCGGCAAGCTGCCCGGCGATCCGCGCTTCACCGACACCTACTTCGACATGTCGCAGGGGCCTGGCGATGCCCAGGGCCCGTGGAACAGCGGTCCGCAGTGGGAGGTGGTTTCCGGCCGCGGGCAGCAGGCCGCGGTCGACGGCGGCGACGGCGAGGCCACGGTCAAGCTGTCGGCCAGCCAGAAGGCCGCGATGAAGGCGCTGGTGGAGCGCACCGCGTCGCGGCCGGACGTGGATCCGGTCACCGGCGCCGACCTCGGTGCAGGCCCGGGCGCAGGCACCACCACGCCGGTGGAGAAGTAACCGGGAACGGGAAACGGCCGCGCGCGCGGCCGTTTCCTTAGCGGGTGGGTGCTATTGCGGGAACAGCCCGTGCACGCGGTTGCTGGCCACGGTGCGCGCGTTGAGCGAACGCGAAAGCAGCGACAGCGCCTCGCGCTTGCGCTGCGGCTGGCGCGAGGCCACGCAGTCGCTGGGCACCCAGGTCCCGTATTCGGCCATGTTCGCGTCCTGCGCGGTGGCCAGCACGCAGGAATCTGCGGCGATGCCGGTGATCACCAGGCGCCGCACGCCCAGCTTGGCCAGCAGCACCGGCAGCGCGCTGCTGGCGAAGGCCGAATGCTTGGGCTTGAGCACGTGGTAGTGCTGCGGTTGCGGCGCCAGGCGGGTGGCGATCTCCGCGGGGATGCCGCCGGCTTCCACGCATGACGCGACCAGGTCGCGGAACTCGCCACGCCACTGCGCGAAGTTGTCGTTGACGTGGATCACCGGCGCGCCGGCGCGGTCGAAGCGCGCGCGCAGGCGCACCAGCGCCGGGGTGATGCGGCGTGCGGCGGTGGCCATGGCTGCCCCGTCCGGGAAGTCGAACAGGTTGATCATGTCCACCAGCAGCAGGGCGGGGGTCCTGCGCCGCCTATCCTTGGCCACGTCCACGCGGCGGCTCCGGGTTCACGTGCGGCGGCTCCCCGCGGCCCTTGCGCGCGCCCGGTTGCACCTCCGGATCGTTGCGGTCGCGGCTGTCGTGCTTGCCGGTCTGTTCGCCGCGCCGGGCCGGTTGCCGCGACGGCGACGGCTGGTCCTGGTCGCGGTTCATCGGCGGCGATCCGGAGGCCGCGCCGGCGCGGGCATGCCGGCACCGGGACGCGCCGGTTGCGGCGAAGGGTCGGGAACGAACTGCTGCAGCAGTTCCGGAAGATGGCGGCGCAGCCGCGCCGGGTCGAGCGCGCTGCTGCGCGCGGGGGGGGGTCGGGGCATGGTCGGGACGCGATGTGGCAATGGATGCCGGGACGCGCACTGTCGGACCCGCGCCGTGCATGGCACGTAAAGCGGATTAAGGTTTGTGTTAAACGCGCTGCAGGGCCGCGGCGGGCGTGTTCACACCGGCCAAAGCCCGGGCGGGGTTTCATGCACTGGCCGCACGTGCGGCATCCGTGGAGGACTGCCATGCGAATCCCCCTGCTTTGCGCTGTACTGGTCCTGGCCTGTGCGGCCTGCGACCGCCGCGAGGAACAACCCGCCGTGGATCCGGCCAGCACCGGTACGGTGGCGCCCGCCGACACCACCGTCCCGGCCGACACCACCACGCCGGATCCGACCATGACCGATCCGTCGATGCCGCCGCCCGCCGATCCCAATGCGCCGGCGACGCCGTGCGCGGAGAACGATCCCAACTGCGTGCCGACGACCACCGATCCGGCGACCGACCCGGCGACCAATCCGCCGCCTCCCACCCAGCCGACCGAGTGACGGCCCCGCCCCCCGCCCGGCGCACGCCCGGCGGGGCAGGCAGGCGGGTTGCACGCGTCACGCTTTGACGCCGCCGTGCGATCGCGCCTACCCCCGCTTAACCGGGCGGGGTCGGCGCTGCACTCATTCCCCCGAGGCCGCACATGACCCCCACCGTCCTGATCGTCGACGACGACGCCGGCTTCGCGCGCGCCGCGGGCAGGCTGGCGGCCGACGAAGGCTGCGGCGTGCAGCTGGCCGGCACCCTGGCCGAAGCACGTGCCTTCGTGCGCGACCACGCCACCGACCTGATCCTGCTGGACCTGACCCTGCCGGATGGCAACGGCATGGACCTGCTCGATGGCCTGGACCTGGCGCGCCATGGCCAGATCGTGGTCGCCACCGGCCGTCCCAGCGTCGACACCGCGGTGCGCGCGATTGCCTCGCCGGTGGTGGAGTACCTGGTCAAACCATTCCGCCCGGAACAGCTGCAGGCGGTCCTGCGCCGCATCGCGCGGCGCAGCTGGCCGGGCCTGGGCGGGGCTGCCGACGCCATCGAGCTGGCTGGCGGCTCGCCCGCCATGCGCCGGCTTGCGGACCTGGTGCTGCGCGTTGCGGCAGGCGACGCGCCGCTGTTGCTGTGCGGCGAGCCGGGCAGCGGGCGTGCGGCCGTGGCCCGTGCCATCCATGCAGCCAGCGGCCGCGAAGGCGCCTTCGTGGCGGTGGACTGCGGTGCCTTGCCCGCCGCGCGCATGGAGGCGGCGCTGTTTGGCGAAACGGACACCGACTCCCATGCCTGCGCGTTCGCACGCGCCGCCGGTGGCAGCTTGCTGGTAAACGCCGCCGAGCGCCTGCCGCCGCATGTGCAGGCACGCCTGCTTGCGGTGGTCGAGGGGCGCCAGGCGGCCACCGTCGATGCCCCGGCCCCGCGCCTGCTGTTCTGCGTCGCCGGCGACCCCGCGCGCAGCGTGGCCGAGGGCCTGCTGCCGCGGGCGGAGACCACCAGGGTGGAGATGATGCTCGCCACCGCCCCGGACCCGAGCGCACGCAGCAGGACGGCACGCCATCCAGGCGCCTGCGGATCGTGGTGGCCGGGGGGCGCGGGATGATCGGCGGCGCGGTCGCGCGCAGGTTGCGGCAGGCGGGTCATGAGGTGGTCCTCGCGGGACGCGGGCAGGGGGTGGACCTGGCGCTGGACTTCAATGCATTGCCGCCGCAAGGGGAACTGGTGCGGCGCCTGCGCGGCCACGACGTACTGGTCAACGCGGTGGGCATCTTCCAGGCGCAAGCACAGCAGAGCTTCGATGCGGTGCACGTGAAGGCGGTGGCCGCGCTGTTCGGCGCCGCGGTCCAGGCCGGGATCGGGCGGCTGCTGCATGTGTCCGCGCTGGGCGCGGAGCTGGGCGGCAGCACCGCGTACTTCGACTCCAAGGGGCGCGCCGAGGTCCTGTTGCGGCAGCTGCCGGCGCCGGTGGTGATCGTGCGTCCCTCGCTGGTGTTCTCGCCGCAGGGCGCCAGCAGCCGCTTCTTCCTGGGGCTGGCGACCTGGCCGCTGCTGCTGCTGCCGGGCGGCGGACGCCAGCCGGTGCAGCCGCTGCACCTGGACGACCTGGCCGAGGCGCTGGCGCGGCTGGCGACCTGCGCGGAGCCGCCGGATACGCTGGAGGCGGTCGGCCCGCGTCCGCTGCCGCTGCGCGACTACCTGCGCGAGCTGGGCGCGGCACTGGGCCGCGCGCCCCGGGTGGCAAGCCTGCCGATGGCGCCGCTGCGGCCGCTGCTGCCGCTGGCTGCGCGCCTGAGTGGCGGCCTGGTCGGGGCCGATGCGCTGCGCATGCTGGAAGCCGGCAATACCGGCGACCCGGACGGCATCACCGCCGTGCTGGGCCGCCCGCCGCGCGATCCGTCGGTCTTCATCGCCGCCCCGGAGGCCGCGCGCCTGCGCGCCGGCCTGCGCCTCCGCCGCGCCGTGCTTGCCCTGCGCGTGTCGCTGGCGGCGATGTGGCTGGGCACGGCCTGGGTCTCGCTATGGGGCTACCCGCGCGAGGCCAGCCACGCGCTGCTGGCGCGGGTCGGGCTGCACGGCGGGGTGGCCGAAGCGGCCCTGTGGAGCGGTGCGCTGCTCGACGCGCTGCTGGGCATCGCCATGCTCCTGCTGCCGCGGCGGCGTCCGGTGTACTACGCCCAGCTGGCGCTGATGGCCGGATACACCGTGCTGATCAGCCTGTGGTTGCCGGAGTTCTGGCTGCATCCGTTCGGCCCGCTGCTGAAGAACGTCCCGATCGCCGGCGCGATCCTGGCCCTGATCCTGCTGGACCGAGCGCATGGACCTGGTGACCGTTAAGTACCTGCACGTGCTCTCCTCCACGTTCCTGTTCGGCACGGGCGTGGGCACGGCGTTCTACCTGCTGTTCATCAGCCGCACCCGCGATCCGGCGGTGATCGCGCCGGTGGCGCGGCTGGTGGTGGTGGCCGACTGGCTGTTCACCGCCACCACCATCGTGGTGCAGCCGCTCACCGGGCTGTACCTGGCCCGCGGACTGCACATCCCGCTGTCCACGCCGTGGCTGTACTGGTCGATCGTGCTGTACGTGGTTGCCGCGGCCTGCTGGCTGCCGGTGGTGTGGCTGCAGATGCGCCTGCGCGACATCGCCGTGGCCGCCGCCGCGCAGGGGCGCGAGCTGCCGCTGCAGTACGCCCGCGTGCTTGGCGCCTGGACCGCGCTCGGTTTCCCGGCGCTGGTCTCGTTCCTGGCGATCTTCTACATGATGGTGGCGCGGCGGGTGCCATTCGGCTGAACCGCAGCCGTGCAAGGTCTGCACGCTCAGGCGCCCCGCTTCACGCCGGCTGGCCGGCGCGCAGGGCCCAATGGCCGCCCCGCCGTTACCGGGAGTCTCCCATGGCCCAGCACAAGCCACTGGACCAGCAGGTCATCGTCGTCACCGGTGCCTCCAGCGGCATCGGCCTTTGCACCGCCCTGGCGGCGGCCGAACAGGGCGCGCGCGTGGTCCTGGCGGCGCGCAGCCTGGACGTGCTGGAGGAGGCCGTCGCCACCATCGTCGCCGCCGGCGGCCAGGCGCTGGCAGCGCAGTGCGACGTGTCCAGGCGCGCGGACGTGGACGCGGTGGCGCGGCTGGCGCACCAGCGCTTCGGCGGCATCGACACCTGGGTGAACAATGCCGGGGTCTCGATCTACGGGCGGCTGGAGGAAGTCGGCGAGGCCGACAGCCGCCGCCTGTTCGACGTGAACTTCTGGGGCGTGGTCAACGGCTCGCTGGCCGCGCTGCCGTTCCTGCGCGCCAGCGGCGGCGTGCTGGTGAACCTGGGCAGCGAGGTGTCGGACGCGGTGGTGGCGCTGCAGGGCATGTATTCGGCGTCCAAGCACGCGGTGAAGGGCTTTACCGATGCGCTGCGGGTGGAGGAGGAGCACGTGGGCGACAGCCCGGTCTCGATCGTGCTGGTGCAGCCGACCGCCACCGATACCCCGTTCCCCCAGCACGCGCGCAACTACATGGACCGCGAGCCCAAGCTGCCGACGCCGCTGATCGATCCGTCGCGGGTGGCCGCGGCCATCCTGCACGCGGCCAGCCATGGCGGCCGCGCGACCCAGGTCGGCGCGATGTCGAAGTTCAACTCGCTGGCCAGCCGCCTGGCACCGGCGCTGGCCGACCGCATGGCCGCGCGCCAGGCCGACCGCCAGCAGCTGGACGCGCCGCCGCGCGATCCGCGCGGTACCCTGGACCACCCCGGCCATGGCGGCCGCATCCACGGGGGCGCGGCATGAGCGCGCAAATGCCGCCCGGCCTCGCCGCGTCCGCCGGCGGCGACTGCCCTTGCTGCCGCAGCGTGGACGTGGTCCCGCCGCTGCGCGCGCCGCTGGCGATCCGCGCACGCGGCGAGGACGGTTACGCCCGCTGGTTTGCCGGCACCTTCGATGGCCGCTGCTGGTGGTCACCGGAACTGCCGGCCGGCGGAGGCCACTGGGCGGTGGTCGGCTGGCGCGCGCTGGAAGGGCTCGCGCCGGAACGCATGCCACCGTGCCAGCGCAGTTCGCGCCACGGGCCGCGCCTGTTCCGCGGCAGCGGCGGCGCGCTGCACGCACCACCACCTTCCGCCCGCGTCCCGCGGCCTGCCGCGCTGCGGGGGGCCTGGGGCGCCTACACCACCACCGCGCCGCCGGAGATGGTCAGCAACGCGCCGGAGGTGTAGCTGGCCTTGTCGCTGGCCAGCATCACGTAGGCCGAGGCCAGTTCCGCCGGCTGCCCCGGCCGCCCGAACGGCGTCTGGTCACCGAAGGTCTCGACCTCCTCCTCCGACATGCCGGCGGGGATGAAAGGCGTCCAGATCGGGCCAGGCAGCACCGCATTCACGCGCACGCCGCGGTCGGCCAGCAGGCCGGCCAGGCCGACGGTGAGGTTGGCCACCGCGCCCTTGGTGGCGGCGTAGGGCAGGATGTTGGGCTTGGGCTTCTTCGAGTTGACCGAGGCGGTGTTGATCACGCAGCCGCCGCCCTCCAGCATCGGCAGGCTCAGCCGCACCAGGTTGAACACCGCGTGCACGTTGGTTTCGAAGGTGCGGCGCCACTCGTCCAGGGTGATCTCGTCGAAGCTCTCGAAGTAGCGCTGGTAGGCGGCGTTGTTGACCAGTACGTCCAGGCCGCCGAATTCCTTGCGGACCCGTTCGATGAGGTGGGCCGCCTGGTGCGCGTCGCTGATGTCGCATTCCACCAGCAGGGCGCGGCGGCCCGCGGCCACGATCTGCTCCTGCACGTGCTGCGCATCGTCGCGCTCGCCGGGGAGGAAGGCGATGGCCACGTCCGCGCCCTCGCGCGCGTAGGCGATCGCCACCGCGGCGCCGATGCCGCTGTCGCCGCCGGTGACCAGGGCGCGCTTGCCTTCCAGCTGGCCGCTGCCGACGTAGCTGTCCTCGCCATGGTCCGGGCGCGGCTCCATGCGCGAGGTCTTGCCGGGGAAGGACTGCTGCTGGCGCTTGAACGGCGGCTTCGGGTAATCGGGCAGGGCCATGGCGGTGCTCCGTGGTCGGGGGGAACCGCCAGTGTGTGTGCAGGCCGGTAAAGGCCGTGCGCGCCCGCCGTTGTCGCGGCGTGATGCGTCAGTGGTATCCGGCGTCGGCGCCGACCTTGCCGCGGAACACGCGGTAGGACCAGGCGGTGTAGCCCAGCACCAGCGGCAGCAACACGACCAGCCCGACCAGGGCGAAGACCTGCGACGAGGGCGGCGCGGCCGCCTGCCACAGGGTGTAGGTCGGCGGAACGAGGTACGGCCACATGCCCAGCACCAGGCCGACGAAGGCCAGCGCGAACAGCAGCAGCGACAGCAGGAACGGCCGCGAATCGGGGCCGCCGCGTCCGGTCGTGCGCCACAGCAGCACCGACACGACCAGGGCGCACAGCGGCACCGGCGACAGCCACCAGAAGTTGCCGCTCTCGAACCAGCGCGCCATCACCCGCGAGCTGAGGAAGGGCAGCCAGGTGCTGACCAGGCCCAGCGCGGCGATCACCACGCCGGCCAGCATCCGGGTCAGCCCACAGGCCAGGGTGCGCACCGGGCCTTCGGTCTTGAGGATCAGCCAGCTGCCGCCCAGCAGTGCATAGCCGGCGGCCAGCGCCAGCCCGGTGAGCATGGTAAAGGGACTGAACCAGCCGAACGCGCCGCCCACGTAGCGACCGTCCTCCACCGCCAGGCCCTGGACGATGGCGCCGAGGATCACGCCCTGCGCCACCGCCGCCAGCAGCGATCCGGCGAAGAACGCACCGCCCCAGACCCAGCGCGAGCGCCGCGCCTTGAAGCGGAACTCGAAGGCCACGCCGCGGAACACCAGCGCCATCACCATCACCAGCACCGGCAGGTACAGCGAGGACAGCACCAGCGCGTACACCGCCGGGAACGCCGCGAGCAGGCCGACGCCGCCCAGCACCAGCCAGGTCTCGTTGCCGTCCCAGATGGGCGCGGCGGTGTTCATCATCAGGTCCAGTTCCTGCGGATTGCGCGCGAACGGGGCGAGGATGCCCAGGCCCAGGACGAAGCCGTCCAGCACCACGTACATCAGGATCCCGAAGCAGATCACCACGAACCAGGCGACCGGCAGCCATTGCTCCATGCTCATTGGTCTTCTCCGGGAATGCCGGCCGCGGAGATCGGCCGTGCCGGGGTGCGCTCGCCGCCTTCCAGGTCCGGGCCGTCGCGGTCGGGCACCGGGCCGCGGCGCACCAGCCGGGCGAGGTACCAGACCCCGAAGCCGAACACGAAGGCATAGCCGACGACGTAGGTGGCAAGCGAAGCCAGGACCATGCCGGCGCTCTGCTCGCCCACCGCATCGGCGGTGCGCATCAGCCCGTGTACCACCCAGGGCTGGCGCCCGATCTCGGTGACGAACCAGCCGGCGACCAGGGCGATGAAGCCCGCCGGCAGCATCAGGTTCCAGGCGCCCAGCAGCAGCCGGCTGCGCAGCAGCGTGCCGCGCCACCAGGCGAAGGCCGAGGCCCAGGCCAGCAGCAGCATCAGTACGCCGATGCCGACCATGATCCGGAAGGCATAGAACACCGGCGCCACCGGCGGCCGCTCCTCCGGCGGCACCGAGGTCAGCGGCGGGATGTCGCCGTCCCATTCATGGGTCAGGATCAGGCTGCCCAGGCGTGGGATGGCGATGGCGTGGCGGTTGGTCTCCGCCTCCTGGTCGGGCACGGCGAACACGGTCAGCGGTACCCCGGCGCCGGGTTCGGCCGGATGCCAGTGGCCCTCCATCGCCGCGACCTTGATCGGCTGGTGCTCCAGGGTGTTGAGGCCGTGCATGTCGCCGGCCAGGATCTGCAGCGGCACGGTGATCGCGGCGAAGGCCACCGCCGCGTGCAGCATGCGCCGCGCCTCGTCGGCCTGGATGCCGCGGCGCAGGAGCCAGGCCGACACGCCGCCGATCACGAAGCAGCTGGTGATGAACGCCGCCAGGGTCATGTGCACCAGGCGATAGGGGAAGGAGGGATTGAAGATGATCGCCAGCCAGTCCGCCGGCTCGACGATGCCGTCGGCCAGCGCGTAGCCGGCCGGCGTATGCATCCAGCTGTTGGCGCTGAGGATCCAGAACGCCGAGAACAGCGTGCCCACCGCGACCATGCAGGTGGCCAGGAAGTGCAGCTTCTCCGACACCCGCCCCCAGCCGAACAGCATCACGCCCAGGAAGCTGGCCTCCAGGAAGAAGGCGGTCATCACCTCGTAGCTCAGCAGCGGGCCCAGGATGCCACCGCCGACACGGCTCAGCTCCGGCCAGTTGGCGCCGAACTGGAAGGTCATGACGATGCCGCTGACCACGCCCATGCCGAAGGAGATGGCGAAGATCCGCATCCAGAAGAAGTAGATCCGCCGCCAGGCCGCATCGTGGGTACGCAGCCAGCGCCACTCCACGAAGGAAAGCCACCAGGCCAGGCCGATGGTGAAGGCCGGGAACAGCACGTGGAAGGAGATCACGAACGCGAACTGGATGCGCGAAAGCAGCAGGGCGTCCATGGTCAATCCGTCCTGCACGCGGCGGATCGCCGGCGGGGGATGCCCACGGCATTGGAGAGGCTCGCGGCGTTCATCGATGCTCCGGAAGGCGCATGCGCACGGCGGTGGACGCGAGTGTGGGCAGCGGGCCGTGGACGGCATGTCAGCGAGGCGTGGAGGCATGCAGGACGCCCTCGGGCGATTGGCGGGGCCATCACGGCGGCCGCCGCATCATCCCGGGGCCGGCCGCCGCCACGCCCGCGGGCTGTCGTCGGCCCACTACCGATCGAGGCGCAACCGCCATGAGCCAGCCCGAGGGAGATGAGCTGCTGCTGCATGAACTGCGCAACCGGCTCAACCTGCTGGGATTCGCGCTGCACGCATACCGCCGCGATGGCGACCGGACGCATTTGGAAGACATGGCACAGGCGTACGAGGCCGCAGTCGAACTGGTCGGGCGCCTCGACGCCTCGCGCCGCGCCGGCGTCGGCGAAGAACCCGGGCAGGGCCTCCCCTAGGGGGCCCTGCCCGGGTCTGCGTCGCTCAGAACCACCAGCGCAGGCCGGCGACCCAGTGGGTGTCGCGCGCCTGGCCATGTTCCGCGGCCCGGTAGCGGCGGGTATCGCCGAAGCTGCGCTCGTGGACCACGCCGAAGTAGGGCGCGAACCGCGGCGTGGCCGCCCAGCGCAGCCGCACCCCGGCCTCGGCGGTGGACAGGCCGGTACCGATGCCACGGCGCACATCGTCCCGGCCGTGCAGCTCAAGTTCCAGCTTGGGTTGCAGCAGCAGCCGGCGGGTCAGTGGCAGCTCGTATTCGACCTCGGCACGCAGCGCGGTGCGGCCCCCGCTGCCGAGGTAGGCAGTGGCCGCCACTTCGAACTTGTACGGGGCCATGCCCTGCACCCCCAGTGCAGCCCAGGTGCGGCTGTCGCCCGGGGCGAAGTCGTGGCGCACGCCGGCCAGCAGGTCCCACCAGGGACTGATGCCGCGGCCGTAGAACACCTCCAGGTCCGCGGCAAGGGTACGCCCGTCCTCGCGCTCGCCTTCGCTGCGCAGCCACAGGCGCTGCACGTCGCCGCCGACCCAGGCCCTGGCCTCCCAGGCCTGGCCGGTGCCCGGATCCGCATCCCAGCCCTCCAGCCTGTCGAAGCGGACCAGGCTGTTGATACCGCCGCCGTGGGCGTGGCCATGCCGCAACGGGGGAAAGGCCGCGGCGCGGTCGGCGTCGGTCGGGTGCGGGATCGGCTCGCGGGGGGCCGGCTGTGCCGGAGCTGCGCCATGTGCCTGAGGCATGGCATGCGCGGCGTGGTCATGCGGCGGGGTCGCGGCAGGGGCCAGGTCGTCATGGGTGACATGGGCATGGGACGCGCGCTGCGCATGCGTGCCATGCGGGGCCTGTGCAGGCGCAGGCGCAGGCGCGTGGTCGTGGGCTCCGTGCGACGTCGTCGCATGGTTGGCATGGCCGTCGTGCCCGTGCCCGTGCCCGTGCCCGTGTCCGGGGGCATCAGGCGCCGCGGACGTGGCCTCTGCGTGGCCGGCATCCGGGTCGTGCGCGGACGGGCGCGGCGCGGCCCCGGAATGCCCGGCGTGGTGGTCATGAACCGCGGACGCTGGCTGGGCGGACACAGGCCGGCGATGGTCGCCGTGGCCGCCCTCCCGGGCTGCCGCCGGAACAACACCCGGAGGCAGCACGAGCAGGATCGCGGGAAGGATGCGCATCGGGAGCAGGCGCTTCATGCGGCTTCCTCCACGCGCACCTCGCGCATCATCCCCGCTTCCATGTGGTAGAGCAGGTGGCAGTGGTAGGCCCAGCGGCCGAGCGCGTCGGCGCGCACGCGGTAGCTGCGGCGGGTGCCGGGCGGCATGTCCACGGTGTGCTTGCGCACCTGGAAGCGGCCCTGCGCGTCTTCCAGGTCGCTCCACATCCCGTGCAGGTGGATGGGGTGGTGCATCATCGTGTCGTTGACCAGCACGATGCGCACGCGCTCGCCGTAGTTCAGGCGCAGCGGTTCGGCCGAGGCGAAGGGCACGCCGTTGAACGACCAGGCGAACTTCTCCATGTGCCCGGTCAGGTGCAGCTCGACCTCGCGGCCCGGCTCGCGTCCATCCGGATCCTCGAACAGGCTGCGCAGGTCGGCATAGGCCAGCACCCGGCGGCCGTTGCCGCGCAGGCCGATGCCCGGATCGTCCAGGCGCGGGCCGGTGGGCGAGGCCTGCATGTCCACCAGCGGATTGCCGGCTTCAGTGGGCGGGTGGACGACGCCGCGTGGCGTGGCCGGAGCATGGCCGCCATGCCCGTCGTGGCCCGCGTGCGCCTGCGCCGCTTGGTGCCCGGCGTGCGCCTGGCCGGTGGTGTCGTGGTGCCCAGTCCGGTGCCTGCCCTGTCCGCCATGGCCCGCGTGTCCGCCATGGGCCATGTCGCCCATGGCCAGCAGCGGACGCGGATCCACCGCCGGCACCGGCGCCGCCAGGCCGTGGCGCACCGCCAGCGTGCCGCGGGCGAAGCCGGTGCGGCCCAGGTCCTGGGCGAAGATCGTGTACGCGTCCTGGCCAGTGGGCTCGACGATCACGTCGTAGGTTTCGGCCGCGGCAATGCGCAGTTCGTCCACGCTCACCGGGTGCACGTACTGGCCGTCGGCGGCGACCACGGTCATCTTCAGGCCCGGGATGCGCACGTCGAAGTGGGTCATCGCGCCGGCGTTGACCAGGCGCAGTAGCACCCTCTCGCCCGGGCGGAACAGCCCGGTCCAGTTGCCCGCCGGCGGTTGCCCGTTGAGCAGGTAGGTATAGGTGTTGCCGTTGACGTCGGACAGGTCGCTGGGCGTCATCCGCATGCGCCCCCACATGCCGCGCTCGGCGAGGGTGGCGCGCAGGCCGTCGCGGCGCACGTCGCGCAGGAAGTCGGTGGCGGTGCGCCGGTAGAGGTTGTCGTACCCGGGCGCCTTCTTCAGCCGGCGGAACAGCGCGTCCGGGGCCAGGTCGGTCCAGTCCGAGAACAGCAGCACGTGCTCGCGGTCGTAGCGGTACGGCGGCGGCTGCAGGGGATCGACGATGATCGGCCCGTACAGCCCGGCCTGCTCCTGGAACAGCGAATGGCTGTGGTACCAGTAGGTGCCGGACTGCTTCAGGGTGAAGCGGTACAGCCAGGTCTCGCCCGGCGCGATGCCGTCGAAGCTCATGCCCGGCACGCCGTCCATGTTGGCCGGCAGCAGGATGCCGTGCCAGTGGATCGAGCTGGGGACGTTGGGCAGGCGGTTGTGCACGCGCACGCTGACCGTGTCGCCCTCGCGCCAGCGCAGCAGCGGCGCCGGCACCTGGCCGTTGACCGCCACCGCCGGGCGCGGGCGGCCGGTGATGTCGAGCAGGGTCTGGCCGATGGCCAGGTCGAAGTCGTGGCCGCTGAGCACGGCCGGGGTCATGGCCAGCGCGTTGCCGCGCAGCAGGCCGCTGCCGGCCACGCCGGCCAGGGCCAGGCCCTGGACGAAGCGGCGGCGCGCCGGCGAAGCCGGCAGGAAGGAAGCATCCCGGGACGGGGACATGGCGAAGATCCGCTGGGGGCGCCGTGGGGCGCACGCGAAGGAAGCGCGACGCAGGGGCGTCGCACCGGTGGCTTGCGCGTGGCTTCAGGCGATGGGAGGTCGTCGCGGTGGCACGGGTACCCGACCGGGATCGCCGCATTCCGGAGCAGCCGGCGGCGCGGCGGCGGTGGATTTGCCGATGGCACAGGCCGGTGGCGCGGGGGCGGCGGCGGCCAGCGGGCAGGCACAGGCCAGGCCGCAACCGCCGGTGCCGCCGCAACCGCCGTCCTCGCAGCAGTCGCCGGCGGACGGGGCCGGCATGACAGGGTCGCCGTGGGCAGGCGCCGCGGTGGCGCCGGCGTCGTGGCAGCCGTGCATGGCGTCCGCGTGCGCCGCGCCCGCGGACGGCGCCGGGGCATGCATGGCCTGCGCAGGCAGTCCTCCCGCCAGCAGGCACAGGAGCAGCAGCAGCGCGGACAGGCGGGGCAGGAAACCGGTCATGGTCGGGTCGGTGCGGACGCGGCCACGGTAAGCCAGCACCGGGGCCACGGCAACCACGGCGCCGCCGGTCAGGCGCCGGCGCGCGCCGCGGCCGGCACCTGTGCCGCCAGCCAGGCGCGCAGCGAGGCCGGCTTCACCGGCTTGGTCAGCAGCCGGTAGCCGCGCAGCCGCGCCTGGCGCTTGAGCTCGTCGCGGCCGTCGGCGGTCAGCAGCGCGCCGGGGATGGCGCCGCCGGCCGCGCGCAGTGCGTCCAGCGCGTCCAGGCCGTCCATGCGGTCGTGCAGGTGGTAGTCCACCAGCATCGCCTGCGGCGCGCTGTCGGCCATCCGCTCCAGCGCCTCGTCCACCGTCGCCGCGGGGATGGCGACGGCCTGCCAGCGCGCCAGCAGGATGCGCATGCCGTCGAGGATCTCGCGGTCGTTGTCCACGCACAGCACGCGCAGGCCGGCCAGCGAGCCGTCGCCGGGCAATACCGCCATCGGCGCCGGCGCGGGCGCCGCCGCCGGTTGCGCGCTGCGCGGCACGGCGATGGAGAACATGCTGCCGCGGCCGACCTTGCTGCGCGCGTCCAGTTCGTGGTCGAGCAGGCGCGAGATGCGCTGGCAGATCGACAGGCCCAGGCCCAGGCCGCGCTCGCCCCAGTCGAACGGCTGCTGGTAACGCTGGAATTCCTCGTAGATCTGGCGCATGTGCTGCGGCGGGATGCCCGGGCCGGTGTCCCACACCTGCAGGCACACGGCCTCGCCGCGCACGCGCATGCCCAGCACGATCCGGCCCTGGCGGGTGTAGCGCAGGGCGTTGGCGATGAAGTTCTGCAGCACCCGGCGCAGCAGGCGGCGGTCGCTGCGCACCGCGCAGGCGCGCGCGTGCACGCGCAGGTCCAGGCTGCGCCCGGCGGCGATCGGCGCGTACTGCGCCGCCAGCTCGCGCAGCAGCTCGCCGGCGTCGAAGGTGGAGATCTCCGCCTGCAGTGCGCCGGTGTCCAGGCGCGAGACGTCCAGCAGGCCGTCCAGCAGCTCCTCGGCCGCGCGCAGCGAGGCATCCACGCGCTCGGCCAGGTGCCGCTGCTCGACGTCGGCCTGGGCGCTGTCGCGCAGCGCCGAGGCGAACAGGCGCGCGGCGTTGAGCGGCTGCAGCACGTCGTGGCTGATCGCCGCCAGGAAGCGGGTGCGCGACTGCTGCGCCTCCTCGGCCTCGCGGGTGCGTTCGGCCACGCGCTGCTCGAGGGTCTCGTTGGCCTCGCGCAGCGCCTGCTCGGCGTGCTTGTAGGCGGTGATGTCGTTGTAGCTGGTGACGTAGCCGCCGCCGGGCAGCGCCTGGCCGCGCATTTCGATCACGGTGCCGTCGGCGCGCACGCGCTCGAACACGTGCGGGGTGCCGGCGCGCATGTGCTCGATGCGCTTGCGGATGTGCTGCTCGATGTCGCCCTCGCCCAGCTCGCCGCGCTCGGCGTTGTAGCGGATCAGGTCGGCCACCGGGCGGCCGACGTAGAGCATGCCGGCCGGGTAGCCGAACATCTGCTGGTAGCGGCGGTTCCAGGCCACCAGGCGCATGTCCGGGTCGACCACGCTGACCCCGGCGCTGATGTTCTCCAGGGTGGTGGAGAGGATCTGGCGGTTGAAGCGCAGTTCCTGGCCGGCCTCGTCCAGCAGCGCCATCACCTCGTCCAGGTGCATGCCCGAGCCGCGCAGCACCGAGGTCAGTACCAGGCGCGCGGAGGCGGCGCCGATCGATGCCGCCAGCAGGCGCTCGGTGAACTGGATCCAGGCGCGGTCGGCGGCGCTGGCCGGCTGCAGCTCGCCGCCCAGCTCGGCCGCCTGCTCGACGAAGGCGCGGTGGGCGTGGCGCTCGCCGACGATGCGCTTGGCCAGGGCCAGCAGGTCGCCGACGCTGACGTTGCCCGACCACTCGCTGCGCGACAGCGTCTGCCGCTCGGCGTACGGGTCCAGGAACGGGGCGATGCGCAGGCGCTCGTCCACGCTGGGCCGCCAGCGCGCCGAGACCACCATCATCACCCCGGCGTTGAGCAGCAGCGACCAGAACGTGCCGTGGGTCAGCGGATCCCAGCCACTGAGCCCGAACAGCTGCTGCGGGCGCAGCCAGTACAGGCCGAACGGGCCGGTCTCCATCCACTGCCCGTCGAACAGCCCGGAGCGGCTGAGCGCCGGCAGCAGCAAGGTGTACACCCAGGTGGCGAAGCCGGCGAGCAGGCCGAACTCCACGCCGCGGCGGCTGGCGCCGCGCCAGTACAGGCCGCCGATCAGGCCCGGGGCGAACTGCGCCACCGCCGCGAACGCCATCACGCCGTAGGCGGCCAGCGCGGTGTCGCCGCCGATCCAGCGGTAGTAGGCGTACGCGCACAGCGACAGCAGCAGGATCGCAAGGCGGCGCACCCACAGCACCAGCGAGGCGACGTCGGCGGCGGCGTGGCGCTCGCCCCAGCCGCGGCGCAGCAGCACCGGCATCACCAGGTCGTTGGAGACCATCGTCGCCAGGGCGATGCTGGCCACGATCACCATGCCGGTGGCGGCGGAGAATCCGCCGACGTAGGCGGCCAGCGCCAGCGCGCTGCTGCCTTCGGCCAGCGGCAGCGCCAGCACGAAGGTGTCGCTGGCCACCCGCGGGTTGCCGCCGAACAGGGACACGCCGGCGGTGGCGATCGGCACCACCATCAGCGTCACCACCAGCAGGTAGCCGCCGAACATCCAGCGCGAGCGGCGGATGTCGGCCACGTCGCCGCATTCGACCACCGCCACCTGGAACTGGCGCGGCAGGCAGACGATGGCAAGGAAGCTCAGCAGGGTCTGGGCGACGAAGCCCATCGGCGGGGCCTGGCTGAACAGCTCGCGCGCGGCCTGGGTCACCCGCATCTCGTTGCCGCGCAGCCAGGCCCAGGCGAACACGCCCACCGCCACCAGCGCCACCAGCTTGACCAGCGACTCCAGCGAGATCGCCAGCATCATGCCGTGGTGGTGCTCGGTGGCGTCGACCTGGCGGGTGCCGAACAGGGCGGCGAACAGCGCCATCAGCAGGGCCACGTACAGCGCCGGGTCGGCGGCGACCGCGGCCTGTTCCACGTGCTGGCCCGACAGCACCGCCAGGCTCATGGCCACGGCTTTGTACTGCAGGGCGACGTAGGGAATGATGCCGACCAGGGCGATCACCGCCACCAGCGCCGCCAGCCGCCGCGAGCGGCCGTAGCGGGCGGACATGAAGTCGGCGATGGAGACCACGTTCTGGCTGCGCGCGATCAGCGCCAGGCGCTCGATGATGCGCCAGCCGAACAGCATCAGCAGGATCGGGCCGAGGTAGATCGGCAGGTAGCCGAGGCCGTTGCGCACCGCGCTGCCGACGGCGCCGTAGAAGGTCCACGAGGAGCAGTAGACCGCCAGCGCGAGGCTGTACACCGCCGGACGCAGCCACGGGCGGTCTGGGTACATCGGCCGGCGGTCGCCCCACCATGCCACCGTGAACAGCAGCGCGGCGTAGCCGACCGAGACCAGCAGCAGGATCCAGCTCGAGACCAACCCGATCGCCTCCCCTCACCCGGCCCGCGAGTGTACTGCGGCGCATGGTGCGGCGCTTGCCTCGGGCCCGGGTTGCGCGCAATCTGACAACGCTGTCACGTGCCCACGGCGCCCGGCCGGCGCCCTGCACCAGGGAGAGGGAATGCAGCACGACCAGAACCGGGCCGCGCCCGCGGCGGATCCATCCGCGCGCCTGTCCTTCCGCGAGAAGGCCGGCTACGGCCTCGGCGACTTCGGCTTCAACCTGTACTGGGCCAACGTCTCGGCCTTCCTGCTGATCTTCTACACCGACGTGATGGGCCTCGGCGCCGCGGCGATCGGCACCATGATGCTGGTCACCCGCCTGGTGGACGCGGTCACCGACCCGCTGATGGGCGCCGTCGCCGACCGCACCCGCACCCGCTGGGGACGGTTCCGCCCGTACATGCTGTGGGGCGCGCTGCCGCTGGCGGCCAGCGGCGTGCTGGTGTGGAGCGTGCCCGGCCTGGACGGGGACGGGCGCCTGGTGTGGGCGTACGCGACCTTCACCCTGATGATGTTGGCCTACACCGTGATGGCGATGCCGTACTCGGCGCTGTCCGGGGTGATGACCTCCGACAGCCAGCAGCGCACCACGCTGATCAGCTTCCGCTTCATCGCCGCCTTCGCCGGCACCACCGCGGTCAACGCGCTGACCCTGGACCTGGTGCGCTGGCTGGGGCGCGGCGACGAGCAGCTGGGCTGGCAGCTGACCATGGCGCTGTACGGCCTGGTCGCGGTGGCCTGCTTCGCCACGGTGTTCGCCAGCACCCGCGAGCGCATCCAGCCGCCGCCGCAGCAGCGCAGCGCGGTGCGCCAGGACGTCGTGGACCTGCTGCACAACCGCCCGTGGCTGGTGCTGTTCGTGCTGGCGCTGGTGATCATGATCACCATCGTGATGCGCACCGGCTCGCTGGTGTACTACCTCAAGTACCACGTCGAGCGGCCGGAGCTGACCGGGCTGTTCCTGGGCGCCTACTCGATCGCGCTGGCGGTGGGCGCGGCGGCCACGCCGCTGATGACCCGCTTCCTCGACAAGCGCACCCTGCTGATGCTGCTGATGGGCGGCGTGGGCGTGCTCAGCTGCGCGATGTACTTCGTGCCGCCGCAGCAGGTGTGGGTGATGCTGGGCCTCAACACCTTGGTCGGGCTGATGCTGGGGCCGAAGTCGCCGCTGGCGTTCTCCATGTACGCCGACTGCGCCGACTACACCGAATGGAAGACCGGCCGCCGCGCCACCGCGATGACCTTCGCCGCCGCCGCGTTCTCGCAGAAGATGGGCGGCGCCATGGCCTCGGCCGGCATCGCCTGGACCCTGGCGGCGCTGGGCTACGTGGCCAACGAGGCGCAGTCGGACGCCTCGCGCCTGGGCATCGTCCTGCTGCTGACGGTGATCCCCGGCGTGGTGGCGCTGCTGGCGGCGTGGCTGATGCGTTTCTATCCGCTGGATGCGGCCGCGCTGGAGCGCATCCAGGGCGAACTGGAGGCAAGGCGGGAAGCACAGGCATGAACGGCAAGCAGACCATCGACAGCGTGCCCGGCGTGGGCGGATTCTGCGAACAGGGGCGGCGCTTCGTGCTGGAGAGCCCCACGGCGATGCCGCAGGCGTCCACCTTCCTGTGGAACCGGCGCATGCTGCTGCAGCTCAACTGCCGCGGTTATGCCACCGCGCAGTTCATGCAACCGGAGCCGTCCAAGTACGCGCATGCGCCGGTGCTGGAGGCGAAAACCTTCATGCAGCCGGAGCAGCCGTACTACGCCCACCACCCGGGACGCTTCTGCTACGTCCGCGACGAGGACACCGGCAGCCTGTTCTCGGCGCCGCACGCGCCTGTCAACCGGCATCCGGACGCGTTCGCGTTCTCGGTGGGCGCCGGCGACGTGGCCTGGACGGTGCTGTGCTACGGCATCGAGGTGGCGATGGCGGTGCGCCTGGCCGCCGACGACGTGGCCGAGCTGTGGAGCATCCGCGTGCGCAACGTGTCCGGGCGCCGGCGCCGGATCAGCCTGTACCCGTACTTCCCGGTCGGCTACATGTCGTGGATGAACCAGGGCGGGCGCTACCGGCCGGACCTGGGCGGCATCGTCTGCAGCAGCGTCACCCCGTACCAGAAGGTCGCCGAGTGGTTCCGCCAGCGCGAGTTCAAGGACCTCACCGTGCTGCTGCACGAGCGCGCGCCGGACGCCTGGGAGGCCAACCAGGCCGCGTTCGAGGGCGAGGGCGGGCTGCACGCGCCGGACGCGGTGGCCCGGCACGAGGCCCTGGCCTGCGGCGACGCCCTGTACGAGACCCCGACCGCGGCGCTGCAGTACCGCCTGGTGCTGGAGCCGGAGCAGGAGGAGGAACTGCGCTTCCTGTTCGCCCCCGCGCACGATGACGAGGAGATCCGCGCGCTGCGCGGGCGCCACCTCTCGGCCGAGGGCTTCGCCGCCGCGGCCGCGGCGACCGAGCGCTACCTGGCCGAAGGCGCCGGCTGCGTGCGCATCGACTCGCCGGATCCGTGGCTGGACCACTTCGCCAACCACTGGCTGCCCCGCCAGGTCTACTACCACGGCGATTCCAACCGCCTGACCACCGACCCGCAGACCCGCAACTTCCTGCAGGACCACATGGGCATGGCCTACCTGCGCCCGGCCACCGCGCGCGCGGCGTTCGTGCACGCGCTGTCGCAGCAGCGCGCCGACGGCTCCATGCCCGACGGCATCCTGCTGGTGGAGGGTGCGGAGCTGAAGTACATCAACCAGGTGCCGCACACCGACCACTGCGTGTGGCTGCCGGTATGCCTGCAGGCCTACCTGGACGAGACCGGCGACGACGCGATCCTCGACGAGGTGGTCGCCGGCGGCGACGGCGCCAGCGCCAGCGTGGCCGAGCGCATCGACCGCGCCATGCACTGGCTCCTGGCCCAGCGCGACGAACGCGGCCTCAGCTACATCGCCCAGGGCGACTGGTGCGACCCGATGAACATGGTCGGCTGGAAGGGCCGCGGCGTGTCCGGCTGGCTGTCGCTGGCCAGCGCCCACGCCCTGCGCCTGTGGGCCGACATCAGCGCCCGCCACGGCCGTCCCGATGCCGTGTTCCGCGAGGGCGCCGATGCCTTCAACGCTGCGGTCAACGCGCACCTGTGGGATGGTGACTGGTACGGCCGCGGCATCACCGACGACGGCGTGGTGTTCGGCGTGCGCGCCGACAGCGAAGGCCGCATCTACCTCAACCCGCAGAGCTGGGCGATGCTCAGCGGCGCGGCCGACGAGGCGCGGCGTGCCAAGCTGCTGCGTGCGGTGGACGAGCACCTGCTCTCGCCGTACGGGGCGGCCATGCTCGACCCGCCGTACACCGGCATGCGCGAGGACGTGGGCCGCCTGACCCAGAAATTCCCCGGCTCGGCCGAGAACGGCGCGGTCTACAACCACGCCGCCGCGTTCTACCTGCACGCGCTGTTCCGCGCCGGCGAGGCCGACCGCGCCTGGCAGGTGCTGCGCGCCATGCTCCCGGGCCCGGACCCGGAGGACATGCTGCAGCGCGGCCAGCTGCCGGTGTTCGTGCCCAACTACTACCGCGGCGCCTGGCGCCTGCATCCGCGCACCGCCGGCCGCTCCAGCCAGCTGTTCAACACCGGCACCGCGGCCTGGCTGTACCGCTGCCTGGTCGAGGACCTGTTCGGCCTGCGCGGCGAGGGCAACGCCCTGCGCATCGCCCCGCAGCTGCCCTCGCACTGGAATTCGGCCAGGGCATCGCGGCGGTTCCGCGGCGCGCAGGTCGAGCTGGAGGTCGAGCGCGCGGCCGGCGTGCAGGCGATGCGCGTGCAGCTCGATGGCCAGCCGCTGGCCGATGGCCTGCTGCAGCCGGTCGAGGCCGGCCGCATCTACCGCGTGCGAGTCGAGCTGCCGCTTGCCGGAGGTGGTACGGCATGAGCGCGCCGGTACGGGTGGCGGTGGTGATGGGCGTGTCCGGCAGCGGCAAGACCACGCTGGCCCAGGCGCTGGCCCAGGCCTGGGATGCGACCTTCCTCGATGCCGACGACTTCCACAGCGAGGAGGCGCGGGCGCGCATGGCTTCCGGCCAGCCGCTGACCGACGAAATGCGGGTGCCGTGGGTGCAGCGCATCGCCGCCGAACTGCGGCACCGGGTCGCGGCCGGCGAGCGCGTCACCCTCGCGTTCTCGGGCCTGCGCCGGCGCCACCGCGACATGCTGCGCGCCACCGGGCTGCCGCTGCGCTTCCTGTTCCTGCATGGCGACGCTGGCCTGATCGCCGCGCGCATGCGCCAGCGTAGCGGGCACTACATGCCGGTGGCCCTGCTGGACAGCCAGTTCGCCACCCTGCAGCCGCCGCTCGGCGAGTCCGACGTGACGCCCATCGCCGCGGCGCTGGAGCCGCAGGCGCAACTGGACGCGGCGCTGCGCGCGATCGGCGCGGGCTAGGCCGGAAGATCCGCCCAGGCGCGGGCCACGTCCCGTGCCTGCACGCGCAGTTCCGGCACCGCCAGGCTTTCCCAGGCCTCGCCGATGCGCAGGCTGCCGATGACGCGCAGCTCCCCGCGCGCTTGGCCGGCGGCATCGAGCAGGCGGCCGTCGGCGTCGGTGGCCAGGCCGATCCCGTGCGCGCCCGGCATGGCCAGGCCTTCGCCCAGCAGCTGCTCCAGCAGCGGGTTGCGCATGGCCTGCACGCGCAGCTCCACGCCGGTGGCATTGACCACGTGGTCCACGTCCAGCACCAGTTCGCGGCCATGGCGGTCGCGCGCGCCCACCTGCACGCAGCGCGGCGCGGCGGCGACCCGGTCCAGGCGAGCGCGGTGCAGCTGCAGGCGGCCGCTGCCGGCCAGCTGCCGCAGCGCCGCGCCGGCCTCGGGGGCGATGCGGTGGCGGTGGATGTCCCAGTAGCGCACGACGTGGCGCAGGAAGCGGCGCTGGTCGGCCGCGTCCAGCGAGCGCCACAGCGCCTGTACCTGCGGGCGCAGGCGCTCCATGACCGCCTGCCAGGGCAGGCCCGCGGCGGCGGCCGCGGCCACCCGTTGGCGCAGGGCGCGCAGCCGCGCGCGCAGGCCCAGGGCCAGCAGCGCGTCCACGTCCAGGCCGGCGTCCACCGGGGAATCCGGCACGTGCGCCAGCGGCAGCAGGCCGTGGCGCGAGAGCAGGTGCACCGGGCCGCGATGGCCGCCGGCTTCCAGGGTCAGGACCACGTCGACCATGCTCAGCCCGGTGCCGACGATGCAGACCCGTGCCTGCGCCGCGATCGCCGCCAGTCCCTCGCTGTCCCAGGCCTGCAGCAGCTGCGGCGCGGCCAGGGCACCGGCGCCGCGCGCCGGCAGCGGACGCAGGGCGTTGCCGGTGGCCAGCAGCACCCGTGCCGCGCCGGCGCTGCCGCCGTCCCACTGCAGGCGCAGGCCGCCGTCGCGGCGCTGCAGGGCGGTGATGCGGTGCCGGTGCAGCTCCAGCGTGGCCGGGCTGCTGGCGCGCGCCTCCTCCAGGCGCTGGCCCAGGTAGGCGGCGTAGTCGCGGCGCGGCAGGTAGCGTCCGGACAGGTCGCCGGCGCCGGCGTATTCCGCGCGCCCGGCCAGCCAGTGCAGGAAATCGGCCGGCTCCTCCGGCAGCGCGCTCATCTTCCCGGCGGGGACGTTGAGCAGGTGCTCGGGGCGGCGGGTGGAGTAGGCCACGCCCTCGCCCGGGCGCGGTGCCGGTTCGTAGATCGCGATCCGCAGCCAGGGCCGCGCCTGGCGCAGCAGGTGGATGGCGGCCAGGGTGCCGGCGGCGCCGCCGCCGACGATGGCGATGTCGTGGTCGCGATGCATCGGGCGATTGTACCGGTTGAAACCGTCGCGGCCGGCGCAAAGAAAAAGCCCGCCGGGCGGCGGGCTTCTTCCGGGACGGGAGGCGACCAGTTACTTGATCTTGCCTTCCTTGTAGATCACGTGCTTGCGAACGACGGGATCGTACTTCTTGATCTCCATCTTGTTCGGCGTGTTCTTCTTGTTCTTGTCGGTGGTGTAGAAGTGGCCGGTGCCGGCCGAGGAGATCAGGCGGATCTTGTCGCGCTTGGAAGCCATGGTCGGTTACTCCTCAGATCTTCTCGCCGCGGGCACGCAGCTCGGCCAGGACGGCGTCGATGCCGTTCTTGTCGATGGTGCGCAGGGCAGCGGTGGAAACACGCAGCTTCACCCAACGGTTCTCCGAAGCCACCCAGAAGCGGCGCTCGTGCAGGTTGGGGAGGAAACGGCGGCGGGTCTTGTTGTTGGCGTGCGAGACGTTGTTGCCGGTCTGCACGCCCTTGCCGGTGACTTGGCAAACGCGGGACATACGCACCTCGGAAGGTCTGGTGTCGCCCATAGCCCGGGAGACGGCGGCCCCGCCGGCCATGCCCCGGTGGGCCTGGCCGAACGCGATGCGGGAAGGGGTTCGCCTGCAGGGGGGCCCGGATCGCGTTCCCGGGCCGATCCGGCAACGGCCGGACGCAGCGAGCCGTGCATTATGCGCGGCCAAGTGCCTGGTTGCAACCGGGTTCGCCCCCCCGGGCGGCCGGTGCCGGCCCTAGTGCGGGGCCTTGTCGCGCTTCCAGCCGCGGTGGCGGATGTCCAGGTACAGGCTGTAGATCGCGGTGAAGGCGGGGAACAGGTTCTGCAGCACCCCCACCGAGTCCTGCTTGGCCGAGAACAGGAAGTAGCTGAGCGTCATCAGGCTGCCGAGCACGCTCATGTACCAGAACAGGCGCGGGATCACCGGCTTGCCGGCCTTGCGCGAGGCCAGGAACTGGACCAGCCAGCGGCCGCCGAACATCAGCGCGCCGGTGTAGCCGATCAGCTTCCAGCCAGTGATGTGCAGGCCGGTCCAGTAGAGCCATTCCAGCGGCTGGTCCAGCAGCGACATCAGAGTTCCTCCACCCGGGTGCGGTGGCTGCGCGCGATCAGCCAGGCCACCCCGCGCAGGTCGCGGATGCCCACCAGGGCCCGGCCCAGGTTGTTGTACTTGGACACCCCGGCGGTGCGCGCGCGGTGGCTGACCGGCACGCTGACCGTCTTCCAGCCGGCGCGCTGCACCAGCGCCGGCAGGTAGCGGTGCATGTGGTCGAAGTAGGGCAGGTCGAGGAACACCTCGCGCTCGAACAGCTTGATGCCGCAGCCGGTGTCCGGGGTGTCGTCGCGCAGCAGGCGGCAGCGGATGCGGTTGGCCCAGCGGCTGGCCCAGCGCTTGGAGCCGGAGTCCTGGCGGTCCACCCGCCAGCCGGCGAACAGCTTGACCTCCGGCGCGGCCGCGTCGCGCGCGGCCAGCAGCCTGGGGATGTCGGCTGGGTCGTTCTGGCCGTCGCCGTCGAGGGTGGCGATCCAGGCCCCGCGCGCGGCCTTGACCCCGTTGCGCACCGCCGCGCTCTGCCCGCTCTGCGCCGCGTGGTGCAGCACCCGCAGCTCGGGCACCTGCGCCTTGAGCGAGCGCAGCACCGCCAGTGAGTCGTCGGCCGAGTGGTCGTCCACGTACACGATCTCGAACGCCAGCCGCCCGCGCAGGGCGGCCACGATCTCGGCCACCAGCGGGGCGATGTTGTCGCGCTCGTTGTGGACCGGCACGACCACCGAGAGCCCGGGTGCCGGGGGGTGGGGCTGGGAAGCGGTCATCAGGCGTCCTTTCCGAAGTAGTCGCGGCACCACTGCACCACCGGCGGCAGGCCCTGCTCGATCGGGGTGCGCGGCTCGAAGCCGAACGCCTCGCGCGCGCGGCGGGTGTCGGCCATGGTGCGGACCATGTCGCCCGGCTGCATCGGCCGGTAATGGCGCACGGCCTCGCGGCCGGCAGCCGCGGCGATCACGTCGATGAAGCGCTCCAGCTCCACCGGGGTGTGGTTGCCCAGGTTGAACACCTCGTGGCGCTCGCCGCCGTCGGCGCGGTCCAGCGCGCCCAGTACCCCGGCGACGATGTCGTCGACGTGGGTGAAGTCGCGCTGCATGCGGCCGTGGTTGAACACCTCGATCGGGCGCCCGGCCAGGACCGCGCGCGAGAACAGCAGCGGCGCCATGTCCGGGCGGCCCCAGGGGCCGTACACGGTGAAGAAGCGCAGGCCGGTGGCGCGCAGCCCGTACAGCTGGGCGTAGGTGTAGGCCATCAGCTCGTTGGCGGCCTTGGTCGCCGCGTACAGCGAGCGCGGCCGGTCCACGCGCTGGTCCTCGGAGAACGGCGGGGTCGCCGAGTCGCCGTAGACCGAGCTGCTGGAGGCGTAGACCAGGTGTTCGACATCGCCATGCCGGCACTGCTCCAGCACGTTGACGAAGCCTTCCAGGTTGGAGGCCACGTAGGCGTGCGGGTTCTGCAGCGAGTAGCGCACCCCGGCCTGGGCGGCCAGGTGCACGACCCGGCGTGGGCGGACCTCGGCGAACAGCGCGGCCAGGCCCTGGCGGTCGGCCAGGTCCAGGCGCCGGATGTCCACCTGCGGACACAGTGCGGCGACCCGGTCGCGCTTGAGCGCCGGGTCGTAGTAGTCGTTGTAGTTGTCCAGGCCGACGACCTGGTCGCCGCGTGCGGCGAGGGCCCGGCAGGTATAGGCGCCAATGAAGCCGGCGGCGCCCGTGACGAGGACGGTCATGGGGTGGGGGTGCCCGTGTCAGTTGGCGACATTGTCGCGCTTGCGCCCACGGGGCGGAACCTCCGCCGCGCGCCTCAGCCGCGCGGCCCGCGCAGGCGTTCGAGGATGCCGTCCAGGGTGTCCAGGTCGGTGTAGTGGATCACCAGCTTGCCCTTGCCGCCGCGGCCGTGGGCGATGGCGACCTTGGCGCCGAGGGTCTCCGACAGTTCGGTCTCCAGCGAGGCGATGTCCGGCTGCTGCACCTTCGCGGCCCTGGCCTTGCGCGCGGCGCTGCCGGTTACCGGGACCTTGCCGGCGGCGAACTGCTGGGCGCGGTGCTCGACCTCGCGCACCGACCAGCCGTTCTCGGCGGCCTCGTGGGCCAGCTTGCTGGCCAGCTCCGGCGACAGGGTCAGCAGGGCGCGGGCATGGCCCATCTCCAGGCGGCGGGCCTCGACCAGGGCGCGGATCGCCGGCGGCAGGTCGAGCAGGCGCAGCAGGTTGGACACCGCCGCGCGCGAGCGGCCGACCGCGGCGGCGGCCTCGGCGTGGGTCAGGGAGAACTCGTCGATCAGCCGCTGCAGGGCCTGCGCCTCTTCCAGCGGGTTGAGGTCCTCGCGCTGGATGTTCTCGATCAGCGCCATGGCGATGACCGTGCGGTCGTCCAGCTCGCGCAGGACCACCGGCACCTCGGCCAGGCCGGCCAGCTGCGAGGCGCGCCAGCGGCGCTCGCCGGCCACGATCTCGTAGCGGTCCGGGGCGATCTCGCGCACGACGATCGGCTGGATCACCCCCTGGGCCTGGATCGAGGCCGACAGCTCCTCCAGCTTGGCCGGGTCCATGTCGCGGCGAGGCTGGTACTTGCCCGGCTGCAGCTGGCCCACCGGCAGGGTGCGCAGCACGTCGCCCGGCTGCGGCGCCTCCGGCTCCAGCACCACCGGCGCGGCCGCGCCGGCGGCGCCCTTGGGGCCGAGCAGGGCTTCCAGGCCGCGGCCGAGGCCGCGTTTCTTGGCGGTGGCCATCAGACTGCCTCCACGTAGTTCTGCGGGGCGGCCTGGGTCCGCGCCGCCTGGCGGCGGATCACCTCGCCGGCCAGGCCCAGGTAGGCCACGCCGCCGCGCGAGGCGCTGTCGTAGCCGACGATGCTCTGGCCGTGGCTGGGCGCCTCGGCCAGGCGCACGTTGCGCGGCACGATGGTGCGGAACACGCGGTCGCCGAAGTGTTCGATCAGTTCGGCCGAGACCGCGTTGGCCAGGTTGTTGCGCACGTCGAACATGGTCCGCAGCACCCCCTCGATCTCCAGCCCCGGGTTGAGCCGCTGGCGCAGCGCCTCGATGGTCTCCATCAGCGCGCTCAGGCCCTCCAGGGCGTAGTACTCGCACTGCATCGGCACGATCACCGAGTCGGCCGCGGTCAGCGCGTTCAGGGTGAGCAGGGACAGCGCCGGCGGGCAGTCGATGATGATGAAGTCGTAGTCGCCGCGCAGCGGCTCCAGCGCGGCCTTCAGCCGCTGCTCGCGGCCCTCGACCTCCATCAGCTGGATCTCGGCCGCGGTCAGGTCGATGTTGCCCGGCAGCAGGTCGAAGTCCTCGGCGGTGCGGACCACGGTGGAGCGGGCGTCGCGCTCGCCCAGCAGGACGTCGCAGCTGGAGGCCTCGACCTCGCGCTTGTCCACCCCGCTGCCCATGGTGGCGTTGCCCTGCGCGTCCAGGTCGACCAGCAGCACCCGGCGGGGCGCGCGCGCCAGCGCTGCGGCCAGGTTGACGGCCGTCGTGGTCTTGCCGACGCCACCTTTCTGGTTGGCGATGGCGATGATGCGGGCCATGGGCGGCTGCCTCGGGACGGGGACGCGGGTGGTCCGGAACGGGCCATTATGCGGATTTCACGCCGCCCGGCCCACCTCCACCAGGTGCCGCTCGGCCCCCAGCCCCGGTACGTCCAGCGGATGGACCGCCAGCGTGGCCCAGCCGGCGGGCAGGGCGGCGATCTCCTCGGCCGGGGCCACGCCCTTCATCGCCAGCAGGCGGCCGTCGGCGGCCAGCAGGTGGCCGCCGACCTCCAGGATCCCGGCCAGGGTGTCCAGGGCGCGGGCGGTGATCTGGGCGTAGGCGCCCGGCTCGGCCACCGCCTCGGCCCGCGATTCCAGCACCCGGGCGTTGCCCAGCTTGAGCTGGCGCACCGCCTCGCGCAGGAACCGGGCCTTCTTGCCATTGCTCTCCACCAGGGTCACCTGCACGTCCGGGCGGGCGATGGCCAGCGGGATGCCGGGCAGCCCGGGGCCGGTGCCCAGGTCGGCCAGCGCCCCGGGGCGCACGTAGGGGTGCATGGCCAGGGAATCGAGCAGGTGGCGGGTGACCATCTCCTCCGGGTCGCGGATGGCGGTCAGGTTGTAGGTGCGGTTCCAGCGCAGCAGCAGCGCCAGGTAGTCCAGCAGCGGGGGGGCCAGGGCCGGGTCCAGGCCCAGCGCGGCCAGGCCGTCGGCCAGCCGCCGGCGCAGCGGTTCGGGGAGAGGGGTATCCATGGGCGCGATTATCGCCCGCCGCGGCTAGTCCCGTGGGCGCCAGGCCAGGGCGGCGTGGTAGCCGTCCTGCGGGATCCACTCGTGCAGCTGCCAGTCGCCGGCCGCACCCAGGCCCGGGTCGCAGGCATGCAGGCGCAGCGGCGCGCCGGGGTCCCCGGCGCGGAATTCCAGCCGGTGCAGGCCGAAGGCCAGGCCGCGGCCGTGTGCCTTCAGCACCGCCTCCTTGGCGCACCACAGGCGCACGAACTCCGGCCCGCGCAGTTCCGCCGGCAGCGCCTGCAGCCACTCCGCCTCGGCAGGGGCGAAGAAGCGCCGCGCCAGTTCCAGCGCGCGCGGACGCGGCCGGAAGCGTTCCAGGTCCACGCCCAGTACCACCTCACGCCCGAACGCAAGCAGCAGGCGCTCGCCGCTGTGGCTCCAGCCGGCATCGAAGTCGTCGTACGGCGCGAGCAGGCGCGGCCGCCCATGCGCGTCGCGTTGCAGCGGCAGCGGCTCCTCCGGCGCGCGCTGCAGCCAGCGCGCCAGGGTGGCGTGCACCTGCGGCTCGCCGCGCTGCCCGGGTGCGTAGGGCAGCGCGTGCACCTGCACCGGGCCGAAGCGCCAGGCCTCAGCCATGGCGGCATCCCGCGCGATGCGCGCGTGCATGCGGCGGATGCATCCCTTGCACGGTCGCTTCACGGCAGCGGGGGTCTGATTGACCCGCACCCCCGCAGCCGCGGGGTGACCTACGCGGACTCGAGGAGAGGGACGTCATGGGCATCATCATCTGGTTGATCGTGGGCGGTATCGTCGGCTGGCTTGCGAGCCTGATCATGCGGCGCGACGCGCAGCAGGGCATCCTGCTGAACATCATCGTCGGCATCGTCGGCGCGGTGCTGGCCGGATGGATCTTCGGCGGCGGCATCAACGAAGCCATCACCATCCGCACCTTCCTGTTCTCGCTGATCGGCGCGGTGATCCTGCTGGCGATCGTCAACCTGTTCACGCGCGGACGCGTGCGCTGAGCCGGCAAAACGGAACGACGAGGAGGCGTGGGCCCGGGATTTCCCGGGCCTTCGCCTTCCCGGGCCCCGCTCAGGCGGCCAGTTCGATCCATGCCGGGGCGTGGTCGCTGGGCCGCTCCCAGGTGCGCGGCTCGCGGTCGATGCCGGCGGCGGCGACCTGTCCCCGCAGCGCTTCGGACACCAGGGTCAGGTCGATGCGCAGGCCGAGGTTGCGGCGGAACGCGGCCATCCGGTAGTCCCACCAGCTGAACACCCCGCCCTCCTGGTGCAGCAGGCGGTAGCCGTCGTGCAGGCCCACGTCCAGCAGTCCGCGCAGCGCGGCGCGCTCGGCGGCGGAGGTGAGGATGTGGTTCTCGTTCCACACCGCCGGATCGTGCACGTCGCGCTCGTCCGGGGCGATGTTGAAGTCGCCCAGCACCACCAGCTTCGGGTGCTGCCGCGCTTCCTGCTCCAGCCAGTTCCGCACCGCGGCCAGCCACGCCAGCTTCAGTTCGTACTTCTCGGTACCCACGTCCTGGCCGTTGACCACGTACAGGTTGACCACGCGCAGGTCGCCGATGGTCGCGCTGATGGCGCGCTTGTGCTCGTGCTCGAACCCGGGGACGCCGACCAGCACGTCGCGCGGCGCCTCGCGCGAGAGGATGGCCACGCCGTTGTAGGTCTTCTGCCCGGAGAACACGCTGCGGTAGCCCAGCGCGGCCAGGGTCGCGTCCGGGAACTTGTGGTCCTCCAGCTTGGTTTCCTGCAGCCCGACGATGTCCGGCGCGAAGGCGCGCAGCCACTGTTCCAGGTGCGGCATGCGCACGTTGAGCGAGTTGACGTTCCAGGAGGCGATCTTCATGGCGACGCAGGCATGGGGCGTGCGCGCATTATCCGGGTTTTGCGCCGCGGCGCTGGACTTCGCCGCCGATCCGCGCACCATCTGCGGCAGGCCCCCGACACCTTTCCCCTCCCGAGCATGCGCACCTGCACCGACCTGGCCGCCGCGATCGGCCACACCCCGCTGATCCGCCTGCGCCGCGCCTCGGAGCTGACCGGCTGCGAGATCCTCGGCAAGGCCGAGTTCCTCAACCCTGGCGGCTCGGTCAAGGACCGCACCGCGCTGGGCCTGCTGCTGGATGCCGAGCGCAGCGGTGCGCTGCGCCCGGGCGCGACCATCGTCGAGGGCACCGCCGGCAATACCGGCATCGGCCTGGCGCTGCTGGGCGCCAGCCGCGGCTACCGCACCATCATCACCATGCCCGCCACCCAGAGCCGGGAGAAGATCGAGGCCCTGCGCGTGACCGGGGCCGAGGTGCGGCTGGTGCCGGCGGTGCCCTACGCCAACCCGGAGCACTACGCGCACCAGGCGCGGCGCCTGGTCGAGCGGATGAACGCCGGGGCGCCGGGCAGCGCCTGGTTCGCCAACCAGTTCGACAACACCGCCAACCGCGACTTCCACCAAGCCACCACCGGGGTGGAGATCTGGGAGCAGACCGGCGGCCGCATCGACGGCTTCGTCTGCGCCACCGGCACCGGCGGCACCCTCGCCGGCGTGGGCCGCGCGCTGAAGGCGCGCAAGCCCGGGGTGGCCATCGCCCTGGCCGATCCGGCCGGCTCGGCGCTGGCCAGCTACGTCAACACCGGGGAACTGACGTCCGAAGGTGGTTCGATCACCGAGGGCATCGGCTCCAGCCGGATCACCGCCAACTTCCGGGACGCGCCTGTGGATTACGCCTGGTCGATCCCGGACAGCGAATCGCTGCCCTGGGTACACGAGCTGATGGCCCACGAAGGCCTGGGCGTGGGCGGCTCCAGCGGGGTGAACATCGCCGGCGCGGTGCGCCTGGCGCGGGAACTGGGCCCCGGGCACACGATCGTCACCGTGCTGGCCGACGGCGCCACCCGCTACCAGGGCAAGCTGTTCAACCCGGCCTTCCTGCGCGGCAAGGGCCTGCCGGTGCCGGAGTGGCTGGAGCGCGCGTTCCCGGAACCGGCCTGAGGCTCAGGCGCCGGGGGCCTGGTCCAGCGCCGGCACTGGCGCACCCTCGCCTTCGCCGTCGCGCATCAGGCGCGCGGCCATCCAGGCCGCGGCCAGCATCATCGCCGCGCCGAACACGGCCACCGCGCGCATGGCATCGGTGAACGCGGTGCGCGCGGCCTCGGCGAACGCGCCGCCGTCGGCCAGGCCGCCGGCCACCGACATCGCCCCGCCCAGGGTGGCCAGGGCGCGTGCGCCCTCGGCCGGTTCCAGGCCCGCCGGCAGCGCCGGGCCCAGCCACAGCCGGAACAGCAGCATGCCGGCGCTGCCGAGCACGGCGATGCCCAGCGCACCGCTCAGTTCGGCGCTGGTCTCCGACAGCGCCGAGGCCGCCCCGGCGCGCTCCGGCGGCGCAGTGGTGATGATCAGCTCGTTGCCCACCGTCATCACCGGCGCCAGGCCGATGCTCATCGCGATCATCCCGGCGACCAGGAACCACAGCGCGTGCGGCGGCGTCACCAGCGCGGTGACGACGAACCCGGCGGCGGCCAGCACCAGCCCGCGCACCATCACCCGGCGCGCGCCCCAGTGCCGCGCCAGCCGCGGCGCCAGCAGCGAGCCGGCGGTGAAGCACACCGACCACGGGATGGTGGCCAGGCCCGCCTGCAGCGGGGTCAGTCCCAGCACCAGCTGCAGGTACTGGGTCATGAAGATGTAGACGCCCATCATTGCCAGGCCGGTGAGGGCGTAGGCCATGATCGCGGCGGAAAACGCCGGGCGCCGGAACAGGGTCACGTCCAGGAACGGATACGGCAGGTGCCGCTGCCGGCGCACGAACATCGCGCCCAGGGCGATGCCGGCCAGAAGCACGGCGATGCCGCGTGGATCCACGCCATGTTCGGCGATGCGCTTGAGCCCGTAGACCACGGCCAGCACCGCGCCCAGCGACTGCAGCATGCTGGCCAGATCCAGCCTGCCGGCGTCGGGGTCGCGGTACTCCGGCAGCAGCTTCGGCCCCAGCACCAGCAGCAGCACCATCACCGGCACCGCGGCCAGGAACACCGCGCCCCACCAGAACCATTGCAGCAGCAGGCCGCCGACCAGCGGGCCGATCGCGCCGCCGACCGAGAACGCGGCGATCCACACGCCGATCGCGAACTGGCGCTCGTGCTCGTCATGGAACATGTTGCGGATCAGCGACAGGGTCGAGGGCGCCAGGGTCGCGCCGGCCACGCCCAGCAGGGCGCGCATCGCCACCAGGGTTTCCGCGCTGCGCGAGAACGCGGCCATGACCGAGGCCACGGCAAACGCGGCCGCGCCGGCCAGCAGCAGCTTGCGCCGGCCGATGCGGTCGCCCAGCGTGCCCATGGTGATCAGGAAACCGGCCACCAGGAAGCCGTAGATGTCCACGATCCACAGCAGCTGGCTGGCGCTGGGATCCAGCTGCGCGCTGATCGCCGGCAGTGCCAGGTTCAGCACGGTCAGGTCCATCGCGTAGACCAGGCAGGGAAGGGCGATGATGGCCAGGCCGATCCATTCGCGGCGGGTGGCCTTGGGGGCGGAAAGCGGCTGGGGCATTGTCTCGGGGAAAGCTGGGGGCCTGCCACTGCGACGAGCGGCATGCGGGGTTTTCGACGGACGGCGCCCAGGCCTCCGGTGCCGGGACTACCGCAGCAGGAATCCGATGAGGCGCGCCAGCCTTGCGTAGGGCGGCCGCAACAGGTCACTGGCGCTGCGCCGAGGTTGCCACAGCACCGGCAACTGCTTGCTGAAGGCATCGAAGCCGGCGCGGCCGTGGTAGGCGCCCATGCCGCTGGGGCCGACGCCGCCAAACGGCAGGTGCTCGGCGGCGAAGTGCAGCAGGGTGTCGTTGACGGTGACGCCGCCGGCCAGCACCGAGCCGAGCACCCGCTCGATCTCGCCGCGCTCGGCGGAGAACGGGTACAGCGCCAGCGGCCGCGGGCGCGCGTTGACGAAGCCGATAGCCGCCTCCAGCGAGTCCACCGCCAGCACCGGCAGGACCGGGCCGAAGATTTCCTCGCGCATCAGCGCGATGTCCTCCGGCGGGTCCAGCACCAGGGTCGGCGCGAACAGGCGCCGCGCCGGGTCGTGGCCATCCACCAGCGGCAGCACCTCGCAACCGCGCGCGCGGGCCTCGTCCAGCCAGGCCTGCAGGCGCGCGAACTGGGCCTGGTCGATGATCCGGGTGTAGTCGCCGGCCTGCCCGGACAGGTCCCCGTAGCGGGCCAGGGCTTCGGCGCGCAGTGCTGCGACCAGGGCATCGCGGCGTTCGCGGCCGCCGACCACCAGCGCGTAGTCCGGGGCGATGCAGGTCTGGCCGCCGTTGAACCACTTGCCCGTGGCCAGGCGCGCGGCGGCCCGTTCCGGCGGATACGAGGGACAGACGATGGCCGGCGACTTGCCTCCCAGCTCCAGGGTCAGCGGGGTGAGGTTGGCCGCCGCGGCGGCCATGACCTTGCGCCCGACCGCGGTCGAACCGGTGAACACCAGGTGGTCCAGCGGCAGCGCGGCGAACGCCGCGCCGACGTCGGCGCCGCCCTGGGCCACGGCCACGCGGTCGGCGGGGAACACCTCCTGGAGCAACTCGCGCAGGAAACGCGAGGTGGCGGGCGTGGCCTCGGAGGGCTTGAGGTAGACGTGGTTGCCGGCGGCGATCGCGGTGGCCAGCGGCACCAGCGCCAGGTTCACCGGGTAGTTCCACGGCGAGATCACCCCGACCACGCCCAGCGGCTCGCTGCGCAGCTGCGCGCGCGCCGGCCACAGCCGCCAGCCGGCCGAAACCCGGCGCGGCCGCATCCAGCCGCGCAGGTTGCGCAGCAGCAGGTCGATGGTGGACAGCACCGGCATGGCCTCGGCCAGCAGGCTTTCCTCGCGCGGGCGGTGGCCGAAGTCGGCGGCGATCGCTTCCACCATCCGCGGCAGGCCCGCCTTCAGCGCCGCGCGCAGGGCGCGCAGGTCGTCGCGCCGCTGCGCATAGCCGGGGCGCTGCCCTTGCCAGGCCGCGCGCAGGCGCTGCAGGGTGGGCGCGAGTTCGGCCACCGCGGTGGGCGGGTCGACGGGCAGGGACTTGGCGGGGGCGGCAGGGGCATCCATGCGCGCAGTGTAGGGCCGCGCGCCGCCGCGCCTACAATGCGCCCATGCAAACGCCCAACCTGCGCCCCTACCTCGAACGCTCGCCCGTGCTCGGCCAGCGCGTGTACCTGGACCCGGCCGCCGTCGTGATCGGCGACGTGGAGCTGGGCGACGACGTCTCGGTGTGGCCGGGCTGCGTGCTGCGCGGCGACGTCAACCACATCCGCATCGGCGCGCGCAGCAACATCCAGGACGGCACCATCATCCACACCAGCCACCACAGCCCGTACAACAAGGGCGGCTACCCGACCCTGGTCGGCGAGGACGTGACCGTCGGCCACGGTGCGATCCTGCACGCCTGCACCATCGCCGACCTGTGCTTGGTCGGCATGGGCGCCCGCGTGCTCGACGGTGCCCGGGTGGAGAAGTACGGCTTCGTCGGCGCGGGCGCGGTGGTCGGTCCGGGCAAGGTGGTGGGCGAGGCCGAGCTGTGGCTGGGCAATCCGGCGCGCTTCGTGCGCAAGCTGGGCGAGCGCGAGATCGAGAGCCTGCACTACTCGGCCGCGCACTACGTGCGCCTGAAGGACGCCTACCTGGGGATGGCGCCGGCCGGCTGATCCGGCGTGGTGGCCGCCTCCAGCGCGGCCAGGATCGCCAGCGCCTCGGCGCGGCTGGCGCCGCACATCTCCGGGCCCGGGCGCAGCGAGGCGCACACGGCCGGCCGTTCCGGACGGCCGAACAGGCGGCAGCGCAGGGCCGCGTCCAGTTGCGGGCAGGGCATGCCCGCCGGCTTGCCGTGCGGCAGGCCGGGGATCGCCGAGGAGATCGACGGGGCGGTGCAGCAGGCGGCGCAACCGCTGCGGCACGCGAAGGCGGGGGCTGCCGGCGGATGCATGCGCCCAGTGTAGGCCCTGGCTGGGCAGGGCGCGCGGCGGCCGGTTAAAGTCGGCGGCGGGCAAGGAGCGGGGAACCCATGCCGCCACGGGCAGGCAAGCCGGCAGGAGCGCCGGCCAGCGAAGGCAGCAGCGCGACCGGCGCGCACGCGACCGGCGAACCCGCGCGCCTGCTCGACACCTACCGCGAGGTGGTCACCCCCGAGGGCGTGCCGCTGCACCTGCCGGCCGCCGGCCCGGTGCCGCGCGCGCTGGCCTGGCTGATCGACCTGGGCGTGCGGATGGCGATCATGCTCGTGCTCGGCACCGTGCTGGCCCTGATGGGCGCGCTCGGCCAGGGCCTGCGCCTGGTCCTGCTGTTCGCCGTGACCTGGGCCTACCCGATCGTGTGCGAGGTGGCCTGGGACGGGCAGACCCCGGGCAAGCGCGCCATGGGCCTGCGCGTGGTCGGCGGCGACGGCGCGCCGGTGGGCTGGCTGCAGGCGATCGTGCGCAACCTGCTACGCACGGTGGACGCGCTGCCGTTCGGCTACGCCACCGGCCTGGTCGCCAGCCTGTGCGACCGCCACGGACGCCGCGTCGGCGACCTGGTCGCCGACACCCTGGTGGTGCACGTGCCGCCGCCGGCCGCCGCGCCGCAGGTGCCGGCGGTGCCGGCGCGCGCGCCCGGGCAGCCGCTGCGCGCGGACGAACAGGCGGCGATCGTCGCCTTCGGCGAGCGCGCCCCGCAGCTGCCGCCGGCGCGCCGCGCGGAACTGGCCGGGCTGTTGCAGCCGCTGACCGGCGCCACCGGCGCCGCGGGCGTGGAGCGCCTGTACGGCATCGCCAACGGATTGCTGGGGCGGCGATGAGGCAGGAGCAGTTCGTCGCCCGCCACCAGGCCGAATGGCAGGCGCTGGAGTACTGGCTGCGCCACCGCGGCAATGCCCGTGGCGCGCCCGCCCCCGGCGCCGCGGCGGCCATGCCCGATGCCGAATTCCCGGCGCGCTACCGGCGCCTGTGCCAGCAGCTGGCGCTGGCCCGCAGCCGCGGCTACAGCGCGCCGCTGCTGGCGCGCCTGCAGCAGCTGATGCAGGACGGCCACGCCGTGCTGTACCGCGCCCCGCCGCCGCGCTGGCGGACCGCGCTGGAATTCGTCGCCGCCGGCTTCCCGCGCCTGGTGCGTGCCCAGGCGCCGGTGATGTGGGCCTCGCTGGCGCTGTTCGCGCTGCCGCTGCTGGCCACCGGCCTGCTGGCGCTGTGGCGCCCGGACCTGGCCCAGCACCTGCTCGGCCAGGAGCAGCTGGCGCAGCTGGAACGCATGTACGACAGCGCCGACCCGGCGCGCGCGCTGGGCCGCGAAAGCGGCGACGACTGGCGCATGTTCGGCCACTACGTGATGAACAACATCAGCATCGGACTGCGCACCTTCGCCGGCGGCCTGCTGGCCGGGGTGGGCACGGTGGTGGTGCTGCTGTTCAACGGCGTGGTCATCGGCACCGCCGCCGGCTACCTGCAGGCGGTAGGCCACGGCGGGCCGTTCTGGCGCTTCGTCTGCACCCATGGCGCACTGGAGCTGACCGCGATCGTGATTGCCGGCGGCGCCGGCCTGCGCCTGGGCCTGGCCCTGGTGGCGCCGGGCAACCGCAGGCGCCGCGACGCGCTGGTGCATGCCGGGCGCATCGGCGCGCGCCTGTGCCTGGGCGTGGCCCTGATGCTGCTGGGCGCGGCCTTCGTCGAGGCGTTCTGGTCCTCGACCCGCTGGCTGCCGGACTGGCTGCGCTTCGGCGTGGCCGCGCTGCTGTGGAGCGGGGTGCTGGCCTGGCTGTGGCGCGGCGGCCGCGGCGCGGAGGATGCCGATGCGGCCTGAGGACCTGCAGGTCAACCTGCGCCCGCGCTCGCCCTGGGAGGCGATGGAGCTGGGCAGCGCGTTGTTGCGCCGGCACGCGGCGGCGGTGTGGCGGCCGTGGTTGCTGGCGACCCTGGCGGTGGCGCTGGCGGCCAACGCCGTGGCCTGGTGGCTGGGCGTGCCATGGCTGGGCATCGTCCTGGCCGCCTGGCTGAAACCGGCGCTGGAGCGGATCCCGCTGTACGTGCTCTCGCGCGCGGTGTTCGGCCAGGTGCCGGGGGCACTGGCCACGCTGCGCGCGCAACCGCGCTTCGCCCCGGCGACGTTGCCGGCCCACCTGCTGTGGCGCCGTTTCGGGCCGGCGCGATCGCTGCTGCTGCCGGTGGACCTGCTGGAGGGGAACAGCGGCAACCTGCGCACGGCGCGGCGGCACGCCGTGGGCACGAATGCGTACGCCCAGGCCTGCGTGCTGACCACGGTGTGCCTGGCGTTCGAGCTGGTGCTGGCGCTTGGCGGGATCGGCCTGGTGCTGCTGTTCGTGCCGCAGGACCTGCTGCAGGCGTGGTGGCGGTCCCTGGGCTGGCCGCCGCCGCAATGGCTGTGGCTGGTGGCGGCCGCGCTGCTGTGGATCGCGGCGGCGGTGGTCGGGCCGTTCCATGTCGCCGCCGGCTTCGGCATGTACCTCAACCGCCGCAGCGAGAGCGAGGCCTGGGACCTGGAGCTGGCTTTCCGCCGCATGCGCCGGCGCCTGCTGGCACAGGGTGCGCCGCTGCTGCTGGCGCTGCTGGCGGCGTTGCCGCTGGCCGCGCACGCCGCCGACGCGCCGGAGCCGGAGGACGCCGCTGCGCGCAGCAGCATCCGGGCCGGCGAGGACGGGCCGACCCTGCCGCGGGTGTTCGGCGAGCAGCTGCAGGACGATGCCGGGTTCCGCCGCGCCGCCGCACGCGCCTACCGCGACCCGCAGCTCGGCCGCGAGCGGGTGGTCATGGAATGGAAGCGTCGCGCCCCGCGGGCGCAGGCGCCATTGCCAACGCTGCCGTCCTGGCTGCGGGAGCTCTCCGGCGTGGTGGCCTGGCTGGCCGAGTCCGGCCTGTGGCTGCTGCTGGGCGCGCTGCTCCTGCTGCTGGTGTTGACCGCGCGGCGCTGGCTGCCCTGGTTGCGTGGCGGCGCGGGCCGCCTGCGCCGGCTGCCGGCAGCCGCCATGGTCGAAGTGGATGCGGATGCGCCCCCGGAAGCCCTGCCCGAGGACATTCCCGCCGCGGTCCGCCGGTTGTGGAGCGGCGGCAGCCCGCGCGCGGCGCTGGCCCTGCTGTATCGCGCCAGCGTCGTGGCGATGGCCGCGCGCACGCGGGTCGAACTCCCGCCGGGCGCCACCGAGGCGCAATGCCTGCGTGCCGCCGCGGCGCTGGCGCCCGATGCCGGGCGCACGGTGTTCGCCCGTACCGTGCGCACCTGGCAGTACGCCGCCTATGCCGGCAGCCTGCCGGATGCGGCCGCGTTCGAGGCCCTGGTCGAGGACGCCGGCCGCTGCTGGGGGTGGCGCGCATGAACGCACGCGAGCGCGGGATCCTTGCCGGCGGCATCGCGCTGGGCCTGCCCCTGGTGCTGGCGGTGGCCACCGCCTGGGTCCTGCACAACTTCGAGCGGGTCGAACGGCGCATCCCGCTGCCGCCGGGGGGCGAGGCCGCGGCCGACCCGCTGTATGCCCTGCGCCGCACCCTGGAAGCCGACCGCCGCCCGGTGGCGGTGCACGACGGCCTGCAGCCGGCCGCGCTGGTCGGCAATCCGCGCGACACCGTGCTGCTGCTCGGCGACCCGGCGCGGGTCGATGCCGCCGCCGCCGGGCAGCTGCTGGCCTGGGTGTCGCGCGGCGGCCACCTGGTGCTGCGCACGCCGCCGCGCGGCGGCGACCCGGGCGCGGTGCCGCTGCTGGCGGCGCTGGGCCTGCGCCAGGGGTTGCGCGCGCCGCGCTGCGAGCCCCTGCGCGTGCCGCGGCAACCGGACCATGTCGAGTTCTGCCGCGGCCGCCGCTTCGTCGCCGACCCGGCCCGCCCCCCCGCGCTGGACTGGGGCGACGACGAGCACGGCCTGGCGTGGGCACGCTGGCGCCACGGCCGCGGCCACGTGGACCTGCTGGCGGACATGGATTTCCTCGGCAACGGCCCGCTGCGCGAGGTGCCGCACCAGGCCCTGGCGCGGCAGGTGCTGGCGCCCAATTACGGCCGCGGCACCGTGCACCTGGTGCGCATGCCCGAGCGCCTGCCGCCGTGGCTGGAGCTGCTGCGGCGCGGCTGGATGGTGTGGCTGCCGCTGTTGCTGCTGCTGGGCGCCGGGCTGTGGCGGCACGGCCAGCGCTTCGGCCCGTGGCTGCCGGCGCCGGTGGCAGCGCGGCGCTCGCTGCTGGAGCACGTGCAGGCCAGCGGCGAACTGCTGTACCGGCGCGGGCACCACGAACTGCTGCACGCGGCCTTGCGCGAGGCCTTCCTGGCGAGGCTGCGGCGGCGCGAACCGGCGCTCCACGCGCTTGCCGGCGCCGAGCGCGCCGCGGCCCTGGCGGCGCGCCTGCAGCTGCCGCCGCAGCTGGTGCGCGAAGCGCTGCAGCGCCCGGGCGACCGCCAAGAATTCCACGCGCGCATGCGCACCCTGGTCCAGATGAGGAACCGGCTATGAGCGACACGTCCACCCCGCAACCCATCACCGGAGAAGCCCTCGCCAGCCGGGTGGCCGCGATCCGCGCCGAGGTCGCGCGCGCGTTCATCGGCCAGGAGGAGGTGCTGGACCAGGTGCTGGTGGCGTTGCTGGCCGGCGGCCACGTGCTGATCGAGGGCGTGCCCGGGCTGGGCAAGACCCTGCTGGTGCGCGCGCTGGCCCGCGCCCTGGCGCTGGAGCACGCGCGGGTGCAGTTCACCCCCGACCTGATGCCCAGCGACATCAGCGGCCACGCGGTGTACGACCCGGACAGCGCCAGCTTCCGCATCCGCCGCGGCCCGGTGTTCACCAACCTGCTGCTGGCCGACGAGATCAACCGCGCCCCGGCCAAGACCCAGTCGGCGTTGCTGGAGGCGATGCAGGAAGGGCAGGTGACCATCGAGGGCGAGTCATTCCCGCTGCAGCCGCCGTTCATGGCCCTGGCCACCCAGAATCCGGTGGAGCAGGAGGGCACCTATCCGTTGCCGGAGGCGCAGCTGGACCGCTTCCTGTTCAAGCTGCTGATCGGCTACCCGCGCCACCAGGACGAGGTGCGCATGGTGGCCGAAGTCACCGGCGGGCGCAGCGGCGGCGGCTTCGAGCTGGACGAGGTGGTGCCGGTGGTCGGCGCCGCCGAGCTGGTGGCGATGCAGCAGGGCGTGGCCCGGGTCGCGATGGATCCGGCGGTGATCGACTACGCGGTGCGGATCGTCGCCGCCACCCGCAAGTGGCCGGGCATCGCCCTGGGCGCGGGCCCGCGCGGCAGCATCGCCCTGGTGCGCGCGGCGCGCGCGCAGGCGGTGCTGGAGGGCCGCGACTTCGCCACCCCGGATGACGTGCGCGCGGTGGCCCTGCCGGCGCTGCGCCACCGCATCGCGCTGGCGGCGGAACTGCAGATCGACGGGCAGTCGCCGGACGAGGTGTTGCGCGCGCTGCTGGCCCGGGTGGAGGCGCCGCGCAAGTGAGCGCTCGCCGCAGTGCCCGGTCGCCGGAGGCGCGATGAGGCCCGGCATGCCGCTGCTGGCCCTGCTGGCGCTATGCGCGCTGGCCGGCGTGCTGCCGGCGCTGGGCCTGGCCCCGGCGTGGGCATGGTGGCTGCTGGTGGCGCTGCTGGCGCTGCTTGCGGCGGTGGATGCCTGGCGCCTGCGCGCCATTCCCACGCCGCAGGTGGAGCGCCGCCTGGCCGACGTGCTGCCGGTGGGCGTGCCGCGCGAGGTGCAGCTGGAGCTGCGCTCGGTGCCGGCACTGCGGCTGGAACTGGCCGACCTGCATCCGCCGGGCTGGCGCGCCGAGGGCCTGCCGCTGCGGCTGTCGCTGCCGGCGCACGGCGTGGCCCGGGTCCGCTACCGGCTGGTCCCGGCCGCGCGCGGCAGCTTCGTGTTCGAGGGCACCCACCTGCGCCTGCCGTCGCCGTGGCGGCTGTGGCGCGCGCTGCGCACCGCGGGCCAGCCGCAGCAGGTGCGGGTCTACCCCGACTTCGCGCCGCTGACGAAGCTGGCGCTGTTCAGCGCCGAACAGGCCTCGTTGCTGGTGGGCGCGCACGTGCGCCGCCGCCGCGGCGAGGGCACCGATTTCCGCCAGCTGCGCGAGTACCGCGTCGGCGACAGCCTGCGCCAGGTCGACTGGAAGGCCACCGCCCGCGCGCGCAAGCTGGTCTCGCGCGAATACCAGGAGGAGCGCAACCAGCAGCTGATGCTGGTGGTCGATACCGGGCGGCGCATGCTCGCCAGCGAGGGCGGGCTGTCGCACTTCGACCACGCGCTCAATGCCGCCCTGGTGGTGGCCTGGCTGGCGCTGCGCCAGGGCGATGCGGTGGGCTTGCTCGCCAGCGGCGCCGGCCACCGCTGGATCCCGCCGCGGCGCGGGCCGGGCGCGCTGCAGGGCCTGCTGCGCGCCAGCTACGACCTGCAACCGCAGGCGGTGGCCACCGACTACCTGGCCCTGGCCGACGCCCTGGCCCTGCGCCAGCGCCGGCGCGCGCTGGTGATGCTGTGCACCAACGTGCGCGACGAGGACGCCGACGACCTGCTGGCGGCGGTGTGCCTGCTGCAGCGCCGGCACCTGGTGTGCGTGGCCAGCCTGCGCGAGCAGGAGCTGGACCAGGCCCTGGCCACGGAAGTGGACGACGTGCGCGGCGCGATCCGCGCCGGCGCCACCGCCGCCTACCTGGCCCAGCGTGCCCAGGCGCACGAAGCGCTGCGCCGGCACCGGGTGATGACCCTGGACGTGACCGCGGCCGAGCTGCCCGGCGCGCTGGTGGAGCGCTACCTGGCGGTCAAGCGCGACGGGCTGCTGTGAGGCCGGGATTTTCGGATTGGGTCGCGTGACCTCCTTCACTGGCCGGCCAGCATCGGTCGGCGAGGATGGAGCCATCCACTCAAAGGAGTTGCGCAATGAGCAACGGACCCGGCTCCGCGGGCAACGTGATTGCCGCCATCTGCAGCCTCGTCGTGCCCGGCCTGGGCCAGCTGGTGCAGGGGCGGGTGCTTTCGGCCGTGCTGTGGTTCCTGGCCGCCTGCATCGCCGGCGCCCTGACCTGGCTGCTGACCCTGTCGCTGTTCCCGTTCGGCTGGTTCGTGGTCAGCGTGCTGTCGTGCATCAGCGCTGCGGTGTACCGTCGGCCGCTGGCCTGAGCCGGGCTTTGCGCGGCCCGCTCAGGCCGCACGCACCAGCATCGCGGCGAGCCGCCGCACCACCGGCAGCACCAGCAGCAGCACCGGGAAGGCGATCAGCCAGGACAGGCCCCAGGCCCGATCCAGCGCGGCAGCAGGTCCGGCGCCAGTCCCGCGGCCTTGAGCGTGGAAACCAGCGAGACGATCGCGCTCATCAGCACCGACAGCAGCAGCGGCATGACGATCGCCGCGCAACGTGCGGGCAGCTTGGGAATGCCGGGGAGGATGTGGGAGTCCTGGCGATGGTTGCTACTCATGGTTCTCCAGCAGTGCAGTGGGGGCGGATGCGAAAGCTTCGCCCTGCCGCCGCGGGAGCCGGGCAGCGGCTACATCGCCTCGCATTGAGCGGCCGGGGCTGTCCTCCCGCGCAGGCGCGGCCCGGCGTCCGTGGCCGCCGAACGGGCGCTGCCGGCCTTCAGGCGGCGCGGGCGCCGGCCGCGCTGATCGCGCGCAGCGCGCCCCAGCCCAGCAGGGCCAGGCCCACCGCGGACGCCAGCGCAAACAGCATCACCGCCGCGCTGTACAGCGCCAGCCAGGTGCCCAGGGATTCGCCGCCGCCGGCCATGCCGCGGGCCAGCACCCAGCCCTGGCCGAGGCTGGCCAGCAGGCGCAGCAGGGACGCGAGCAGGACCACCAGGGCGCCGGCCACGGCCAGCCTGCGGCCGGGGGCGCCGGTGCGGGTACGGATGCGCAGAAGGGCCAGCACCAGGCTGGCGGCCAGCAGTTCCGGCAGCTGGTAGGCCAGCATGGTCAGCAACTGGGTCGGCATCTGCTGGCCTCAGTCCGCGGTGACCAGGCGCGCGTGTTGCGCGCGCAGTTCCTCGTACACCGGCTGGGTGTCCGGGCGCACGCCGTGCCAGGCCTCGAAGGCCTCGGCCGCCTGTTCGACCAGCATGCCCAGGCCGTCGACCACGCGCAGGCAGCCGGCGGCGCGCGCCCAGGCCAGGAACGGGATCGCCGCCTCGCCGTAGTTGATGTCCACCGCCACGGTGCGGCTGTTGACCAGGGTGATCGGGGCGTTGAACGCGCCGGCGCCGGTGCCGCGCGCGGCCGAGGTGGCGTTGACGATCAGCTCGAAGTCGCCCTGGTTGGCAAGGTCGTCCCAGTAGCGCGAATAGGCGCGGCCGGGCTGGCCCAGCGCGTCGACCAGGGCGTCGGCGCGCGCGGCGGTGCGGTTGACCACCGCCAGTTCCAGCACGCCGGCCTCCAGCAGCGCGCCGGCCACGCCGCGCGCGGCGCCGCCGGCGCCCAGCAGCAGGGTGCGGCGGCCGCGCAGGTCCAGGCCGTGGCGGCCGGTGAGGTCGCGCACCAGGCCGGCGCCGTCGGTGTTGTCGCCATGCCACTGGCCGTCGCGCCAGGTCAGGGTGTTGACCGCCTGCGCGGCGCGCGCGCGCGGGGTGAGGCTGGCGCACAGCGCGTGCGCCTGTTCCTTCAGCGGCATGGTGACGTTGCCGCCGCGGCCACCGCCGGCGGCGAACGCCGCGAGGATGTCGGCGAACGCTTCCGGCGGGGCATCGATGGCCGTGTACTGCAGGGCGATGCCGGTCTGCCGGGCGAAGGCTGCATGGATCCGCGGCGACAGCGAATGGGCGATGGGGTGGCCAAACACGGCATAGCGGACTTCGGGCATGGCGTCCTCGACGTTGCGGTGGTGGGGCCAATGGCGGCTAGACTGCCCGGCCCGGGACTACGGACCGAGCCATGCGAAGCCACCTGCGGACGGCCCTTTGCCTGAGTCTACTCCTGCCGGCCAGTGCGTCCGGCCTGGCCGAGTTTGGCATCGAGGGCCTGTGGACCGTGTCCACGCGCGACGATGAGCTGCGCGGCAGCGTTTCCCCGGACGGGCAGTGGCTGGCCTGGGCCAGCGACCGTGCCGGTGGCGCCGGCGGCATGGACCTGTGGATCGCCCGCCGCGACGGCATCCGCTGGGTCGATCCGCAGCCGCTGTCGTTCAACACCCCCGGCACCGAGACCGAGCCGGCGTTCTCGCCGGACGGACGCTGGCTGTACTTCGCCTCCGAACGCGAGGATGGCCGCGGCGGCCTGGACCTGTACCGGGTGGCATTCGACGGCCAGCGCTGGGGCACGCCGGAGCCGCTGGTCGCGCTCAACACGCCGGGCAACGAGCATTCGCCCACGCCCTCCGCGGACCGCCTGCTGTTCGCCAGCGATGGCCACCCCGGTGCCGGAGGGCTGGACCTGTACGCCGCGCGGATCCTTCCCGATGGCAGTTTCGTCCTGGCCGGCGCCCTGCCGGGCGTCAACACCCGGATCGACGAACTGGACGTGCTGGAGCTGGACGGCGGCCGCGCGCTGCTGTTCGCGCGGCGCGATCCGGCCAGTGGCCGCTCGCGCCTCCACCTGGCGGCCTGCCAGGGCGTGGCTTATGCCGCGCAGGGTCCATGGGGGCTGTCCTTCAACACCGAGGACCGCGACACGCGGGCGCCGGTGGTCGATCTTTCGCGCCCGGCCGACCTGCTGGTCACCGGCTCGGCGCCGGCGCCGAAGGCCGGCAAGGGTGATCTGTACCGGGTCGCCGTGCCGACCCTGCGCGGGGCCGACGGCTGCATGCCCGGCGCCTGAGCGCCGGGCCGCCCGCAGGCCGGCGTGGCTCAGTCCTCGCGCAGCCAGCGCGCCACGTCCAGCGCGTAGTAGGTCAGTACGCCGTCGGCGCCGGCGCGCTTGAACGCCAGCATCGCCTCCATCGCGCAGGCCTTCTCGTCCAGCCAGCCGTTGGCCGCGGCCGCCTTGAGCATCGCGTACTCGCCGCTGACCTGGTAGGCGAAGGTCGGCACGCCGAAGGCGTCCTTCACCCGGCGGATCACGTCCAGGTAGGGCAGGCCAGGCTTGACCATGACCATGTCCGCGCCCTCGGCGATGTCCAGCTCCACCTCGCGCAGGGCCTCGTCCGAATTGGCCGGGTCCATCTGGTAGGTGAACTTGTTGCCCTTGCCGAGGTTGCCGGCGCTGCCGACCGCGCTGCGGAACGGGCCGTAGAACGCGCTGGCGTACTTGGCCGCGTAGGACATGATCCGGGTGTTGATGAAACCGGCGTTCTCCAGCGCCTCGCGGATGGCGCCGATGCGGCCGTCCATCATGTCCGAGGGCGAGAGGATGTCGACGCCGGCCTCGGCGTGCACCAGCGACTGCCTGACCAGCGCTTCGATGGTCTCGTCGTTGAGGATGTAGCCGGACTCGTCGATCAGCCCGTCCTGGCCATGGGTGGTGTACGGGTCCAGCGCCTGGTCGCTCATCACGCCCAGCTCGGGGAAGCGCGACTTCAGGGCGCGGATGGCGCGCGGGACGATGCCGTCCGGATCCCAGGCGATGCGGCCGTCGGCGGTCTTGGCTGCCGGATCGGGCACGCCGAACAGGTCCAGCACCGGCACGCCCAGCTCCAGCGCCTGCTCGGCCACGCGCAGCAGCTCGTCGATCGACAGCCGCTCCACGCCCGGCATCGAGGGCACCGGTGCGCGGCCCTTCTCCTCGTGGACGAAGACCGGGTAGATCAGGTCGTTGGTGGTCAGCACGTTCTCGCGCATCAGGCGGCGGGAGAACTCGTCGCGCCGCATCCGGCGCGGGCGGATCAGGGGATAGGACATGGATGGCTCCTTGCAGGCCTGGAATGATACGCCCCGGGCCGGCGCCGCTTCCCCGGACCGATTGTCCCGCCCGCCGGGCGGTTCGCGGCCGATTCACCCGGCCGGGGGGAACATCCGGCCACCACCATCGGACCCAGGGGGAACCGCCATGCGCCACATGAAGCCACTTATCGCCGCGTCCCTGGCCGGCCTGCTGCTGGCCGGCTGCGCCGGCACATCCAAGGTCATGCTGGGCCAGGCGCGGCCGCCGATCGACCCGTCCCAGGTGCAGATCTACTCGGTGCCGCCGCCGGGCTCGCAGGACATCGCCCAGCTGGAAGCCTCCAGCGCGGTCGGCTTCGGCACCCAGGGCCAGACCGACGCTGCGGTGGCGCGGCTCAAGCGCGAGGCCGCGGCGCTGGGCGCCAACGGCGTGGTGTTGGTGGGCGTGGGTTCGTCCGGATCGCCGGTGGGCATGTCGGTGGGCGCCGGCAGCTTCGGGCGCCACACCGCCGGCGGCCTCAGCGTGGGCATCCCGACCACGCAGAAGAAGGCGGCCGGCGTCGCCATCTGGGTGCCGCCGGGGGCGGTGGCGCCGCAGCCGGAACCGGGCAGCCGACCAGGGGCCTCCGTGCCGGTGGAACCGGGCAACTGAAAGCAGGAACGCCGGCCCTGGGCCGGCGTTCCTGTCCTGGGGGCCGCTGCGGCTGTGGCCCGGACGAGCGAAGCGCGTCCGGGAACAAAGCCGCGCCTCAGCGCCCGGGCTTGAGGCAGCGCCCGAAGAAGTCCTCGGCCAGGCGGTAGCGGTGCAGCGCGTCGGCGCCGGACAGGCCGTGGCGGGCACCGGGGTAGGCCATCATCTCGAACGGCTGGCCGCGCTTCTGCAGCGCCGACATCACCGCGGTGGCGTTGGTGAACAGCACGTTGTCGTCGGCCATGCCGTGCAGCAGCAGCAGCTTCGGCGCCTTGGGGCCGACCAGGCCGTCGATGTGCTCCAGCACGCGCGCGGCGCGGTAGCCGTCCGGGTTGGAGGCCGGCAGGCCCATGTAGCGCTCGGTGTAGTGGGTGTCGTACAGGCCCCAGTCGCTGACCGGGGCGCCGGCGATGCCGCAGGCGTAGGCATCGGTGCGCGCCAGCAGCATCAGGGTCATGTAGCCGCCATTGGACCAGCCGTGCACGCCGATGCGCGCCGCATCCACCCACGGCTGCGACTTCAGCCACTCGATGCCGCGCAGCTGGTCGTCCACCTCCACCGTGCCCTGGCGGCGGTACAGCGCGCCGCCGAAGTCGCGGCCGCGGCGCGGGGTGCCGCGGTTGTCCAGCGAGAACACCACGTAGCCGTTCTGCGCCAGGTACTGGTTGAACATGCCGTCGCCGCGGCCGGCCCAACTGCGGGTCACGGTCTGGGTGGCCGGGCCACCGTAGACGTAGACCACCACCGGGTATTTCTTCCCGGGGTCGAAGCCGGCCGGGCGGATCAGGCTGTAGTGCAGCTCGGTGCGGCCGTCGGCCGCGGCCAGGGTGCCGAACTCCACCGGCAGCTGCGCCTGGCGGTAACGCGCGAACGGATGCGCCGGATCGGCCGGGTCGTTGCGCAGCAGGGTAGCCAGGCGGGTGCCGTCGTTGCGGTACAGCTCGGTCTGCGGCAGGGTGGATTCGTTGGACCAGTAGTCCACGTACACGCTGGCGTTGCGCGCGAAGCTGGCGCCGTGCATGCCCGGCTCCTTCGACAGCTTCTCCACCGCGCCGCCGGCCAGCGGCACGCGGTAGACGTGCTTCTCCAGCGGCGAATCCAGGGTGCCGGAGAACCAGGCGTAGCCGGCCTCGGCGTCCACCGCCAGCAGCTCGTCCACCACCCATTCGCCGGAGGTCAGCGCGGTCAGCTGGCTACCGTCCTCGCTGGCGATGTACAGGTGCTGGTAGCCGCTGCGCTCGGAGGCCCACAGGAAGCGGCCGTCGGGCAGGAAGCGCAGGGCGTTGTGCAGCGGCACCCAGGTCGGCGAGGTCTCGGTCACCAGCACGCGCTGCCGGCCGCTGGCCAGGTCGGCCTCGACCAGCTCCAGCCGCTGCTGGTCGCGCGACTGGCGCTGGAAGGTCAGGCGCTGCGGGTCGCGCCAGTCCACGCGCGGCAGGTAGATGTCCTGTTCCTTGCCCAGGTCGATCCAGCGCGGCCTGGCACCGGCGCGCGGGGCGATGGTGGCCAGCTGCACGCGCACGTTGGGGTCGCCGGCGGCGGGGTAGCGCTGGTCCACCACCACGGTGCGGTCGGCGTGCACCTCGTGGCGCTGGCGCAGCGGCACGGGCGATTCGTCGATGCGGATGAAGGCGATGGCGCTGTCGTCCGGCGCCCACCAGTAGCCGGTGTGGCGGCCCATCTCCTCGTCGGCCACGAACTCGGCCACGCCGTTGGCGATGGTGTCGCTGGCGTCGTGGGTCAGGCGGATCTCGCGGCCGCTTTGCAGGTCGATCACCCACAGGTCGCGGTCGCGCACGAAGCTGGCGTAGCCGCCGCGCGGGGACAGCTTGGGGTCGGTGGCGAAGCCCTCGCCCGAGGTCAGCTTGCGCACCGCCTCGCGGCCTTCGCGGGCCAGGTCGTACAGGTACAGCTCGCCGCCCAGCGGGAACAGCAGGGCCTTGCCGTCCGGCGACCACTGGTAGTCGACGATGCCCGAGAGCGAGGCGATGCGCTGGCGTTCGCGCCGCGCCTTTTCCGCCTCGCTGAGCACTTCCTCGCCCGGCAGCACCACGCTGGAGTCCACCAGCATGCGGGTCTGGCCGCTGGCCACGTCGTATTCCCACAGGTCCAGGCGGTTGCGGTCGTTCTCCTTGCCACGCAGGAAGGTCACCCGCGCGCCGTCGGGCGAAACCTTCGGCTTCATCAGCGTCGGGCCGGACAGCGGCGCGCTGCCGGTGATCGCCTCGAGGGTGAGCTTTTCTCCCGCCGGCGCGGCGGTGGCAGGGGCGGGTTGCGTCATGGCGAAGGCAAGCAGCAACGGCGAGACGAGGGCCGGGAAGAAGGCAAGGCGCATGCAGGCATCCGGTAAGGCGACATCCGGGCATTGTAGACGGCGTGCGCCGGACCGCGCCGCGCGTGGCGCGCCGCCGCTACCGGGGCCGCAAGGCGCATCGCGGCGGTGCTGCGCGCACGCCAGGATTGACAGCCGTGGCGTGTCCCAGCAGAGTCCCGCCGCGGGCTTGCATGGACGCGCCCGGGCAGCGCCGCAGGACTGCGGCGGCGAGCCCCGGCCGGCCTGTGGCCCTTCCGGTCCGGCCTGTTGGGGGATGCATTGAAGGTTTCGCGATTGCTGGCGGCGGCGTCCATGCTCGCCGCGATGACCGTGGTCGATGGCGCATGCGCGCTGACGGTCGCCGACTACGAGGCGCAGCGGGATTCGGCCGATCCGGAAGTGCGCATCGCCCAGGGCATCTACCTGCTGGGACTGGGCAACGGCTTCACCTATGCCAATGCCGCCCTGGCCACCGGCGGCCAGCGTCCGCTGTACTGCGCGCCGCCGAAGCTGGCGCTGAACGAGGACAACTACCGGCGGATCATCGACGAGGCCCTGCGCAAGGCCCGCGAGGACGGCCGGGTGCGCGACGAGGAGCCGGTCGAGTTGTTCCTGCTGATCGGCCTGTCCCGCACCTTCCCCTGCGCCTAGGCGCGAGGAACGCGGATCGCGGCGCCACGGCATTACCCCGTCTGCCGCGGCGGGCGTGGCCCGGGCCGGGTGCGGGAGGCGTTCCGGCCGGGCATGTCCTGGTCCAACACCGCCCCGGGTGTGGGCGCTGGTGGCGGGCGCGGGCACGAGGTTCTTCCATTGCCCGCGCAAGTGCCTGCCGTCGCTGCGTACGGGCTGGTTGCCGCCCGGAACGGCTTCCGGCGGCGCCCGCCGCACCCGATAATCCGTCGCCCGACACGGGTCGGAAGTCCGCGCCATCCCCGCGGATGGCGCTTCTCGCATGCGTCTTGAGCAAGGAACGTTTGTGGCGAAAGTCAGGGGGAATCCGCTGGTCAACTGCCCGCATTGCCAGCAGGCCATCGGCGATGAGCACCATCGCATCTGGTGCACCGCCTGCGGCAACAACCTGCCGCGCGAGGTCCTGGAACAGATCCCGGGCCTGCGCGCCGAACTGCAGCGGCTGGACCAGGAGGCGGCGGCGCGCGCGGCCGCGGCCGCCAGCGAGGTGCCGGACAGCGAGGGCCGGAACGCCAAGTTCCTGGGCCGGGCGCTGGGCTGGGTCACCGTGGTCGGCGCGGTGGTGTGCGTGGTCGGGTCCGGCTTCGATCCGTTCTGGATGCTGCTGGCCCTTGGCGGCACCCTCAACGGCCTGTTCTTCGGCTACCTGCTGTCCAAGGTCGGCAGCATCCTGCTGCACCTGGAGCGGCAGCAGGCGGCCGCCGCACCGGCCGCGCCGCCCGGCGAGGGCTGAGCCGCCGGCCGCGGCGCCGCGTTGCACGGGCGGCCACGCCGGGTGGCCGCCCGCTGCCTCAGCGGCCGAACAGGTGCTTGCGCTCTTCCTCGGTCAGCGGCTTGCCGGCGTTCGGGTTGACCTGCCGGGTCAGGGCGTAGGCACGCTGGGTGGCCGGGCGCGCGGCGATGCTGGCGTGCCAGCGGCGTACTTCCGGATACGGCTCCAGGTCCAGCGGTGCCTTCGTGTACGGGTTGATCCACGGATAGGCGGCCATGTCGGCGATGGTGTAGTCATCGCCGGCGATGAAGGCGCGGCCCTGCAGGCGCCTGTCGAGCACGCCCAGCAGGCGCTGCACCTCGCGGGTGTAGCGGTCGATCGCGTACTCGATCCGCTCAGGCGCGTACACGGTGAAGTGCCCGTACTGGCCGGTCATCGGGCCCTGGCCGGCGATCTGCCAGGCCAGCCACTGGTCCACCTCGACGCGGCCGCGCAGGCCTTCGCCGCCGAAGCGGCCGGTCTTGTCGGCCAGGTAGCGCAGGATCGCGCCGGACTCGAACACGGTGACCGGCTCGCCCAGGTCGTTGGGCTCGCGGTCGATGATCGCCGGCATCTTGTTGTTGGGCGAGAACGCCAGGAACTCCGGCCTGAACTGGTCCCCCTTGCCGATGTCCACCGGCTTGATGGTGTAGGGCAGGCCGGATTCCTCCAGGAACAGGGTGATCTTGTGGCCGTTGGGGGTGGGCCAGTAGTACAGCTCGATCATGCGCTTGCCTCCGCTTCGGAACGGCGAGTGTAGGGCCGCGGAGGGCATGGCCCCGTGGGCGCCGGTGGTCCGCTGCGTTGCAGCCGGGGCCCGCCGCCGGGACCGCCCCGGCGCCCGCCGGTCCGCCGGCCGCTTGGCAGCCGGGCCGGCGCGCCGCTAACCTGCGCCGTCTTTTCCGCAGTGCAGCACCCACCCATGTCGCAGCCCACGCCCCGCCGCCCGCTCAGTCCGCTGTCCTCGCTGATCTTCGCCTCGCGCTGGTTGCAGCTGCCCCTGTACCTGGGCCTGATCCTGGCGCAGTGCGTCTACGTGTTCCTGTTCGCCAAGGAGCTGTGGCACCTGGTGCACGACGCGCCGAGCATGGGCGAGCAGCAGATCATGCTGATCGTGCTGGGCCTGATCGACGTGGTGATGATCTCCAACCTGCTGGTGATGGTGATCGTCGGCGGCTACGAGACCTTCGTCTCGCGCCTGGGCCTGGAAGGCCATCCGGACCAGCCGGAGTGGCTGAGCCACGTCAACGCCTCGGTGCTCAAGGTGAAGCTGGCGATGGCGATCATCGGCATCTCCTCGATCCACCTGCTGAAGACCTTCATCGCCGCCGGCACCCTCAACGGCCTGCCGTTCTGCCCGCCGGAGCTGGTCGCCACCGCCGCCTCCAATGTCGGCGCCGCCCGCTGCAACGCGCTGACCACCGATGGCGTGCTGTGGCAGACCATCATCCATATCGTGTTCATCCTGTCGGCCATCGGCATCGCCTGGACCGACAAGCTGATGACCCACAACAGCCACAAGCGCGAGCACGGCAGCCACTGAGCCGTCGCGCCGCCCGCCGCGACCGCGCGGGACAGGAATGCGGAGGGCCGCCGCAGGGCGGCCCTTCGTCGTTCATGTATCCGCGGAATCCGGCGCGGACGCACGCCGGGGCTGTCTCCGCTTCCCCTGCGGCAGGGCCCGGCGCATGAATCGCAGGCACGCGTCTCACGGCCTGCGCCCCCCGAACCCGTAAAATGCGCCCATGGATGTCTCCCACCTTCTCGACGGCCTCAACAGCGCCCAGCGCGAGGCCGTCTCGGCCCCGCCCGGCCATTACCTCGTGCTGGCCGGCGCCGGCTCCGGCAAGACCCGCGTCCTCACCCACCGCATCGCCTGGCTCAACGAGGTCCACGGCGTACCGGCGCACGGGATCCTCGCGGTCACCTTCACCAACAAGGCCGCCGGCGAGATGCGTTCCCGCGCCGACATGCAGTTGCGCAACGGCAGCCGCGGCATGTGGATCGGCACCTTCCACGGCATCGCCCACCGCCTGCTGCGCCTGCACTGGAACGAGGCCAGGCTGCCGGAGTCGTTCCAGGTGCTGGACAGCGACGACCAGCAGCGCCTGGTCAAGCGCGTGGTGCAGCAGCTGGAGCTGGACGAGGGCCGCTTCCCGCCGCGCCAGATCGCCTGGTGGATCAACGCGCAGAAGGACGAGGGCCGCCGCCCGCAGCACATCCAGGCGGTCAACGACCCGTGGACCGAGTCCATGCGCCGCGCCTACGAGCTGTACCAGGAGCGCTGCGACCGCGCCGGCCTGGTCGACTTCGCCGAGCTGCTGCTGCGCGCGCACGAGCTGCTGCGCGACAACCCGGCCCTGCTGGGCCACTACCGCGCCCGCTTCCGCGAGCTGCTGATCGACGAGTTCCAGGACACCAACGCCATCCAGTACGCCTTCGTGCGCGTGCTGGCCGGCGACAGCGGCCGCGTGTTCGTGGTCGGCGACGACGACCAGGCCATCTACGGCTGGCGCGGCGCCAGGGTGGAGAACGTGCAGCAGTTCCTGCGCGATTTCCCCGGCGCGCAGACCATCCGCCTGGAGCAGAACTACCGCTCCACCGCCAACATCCTCAACGCCGCCAACGCGGTGATCGCGCACAACCCCGACCGCATCGGCAAGCAGCTGTGGACCGACAGCGGCGAGGGCGAGCCGGTGGACGTATACGCGGCCTACAACGAGATGGACGAGGCGCGCTTCGTGGTCGAGCGCATCCGCCAGTGGGTGCGCGACGGCGGCAGCTGGCGCGAGGCGGCGGTGCTGTACCGCTCCAACGCGCAGTCGCGCGCGCTGGAAGAGGTGCTGCTGTCCGAACAGGTGCCGTACCGCGTCTATGGCGGCATGCGCTTCTTCGAGCGCGCCGAGATCAAGGACACGTTGGCCTACCTGCGCCTGGTCGCCAGCCGCGCAGACGACGCCGCGTTCGAGCGCACGGTCAACACCCCGGCGCGCGGCATCGGCGACCGCACCCTGGACGAGATCCGGCGCCGCGCCCGCGAGCGCTCGCAGTCGCTGTGGGATGCGGCCACCGCGCTGGTGGCCGAGAACGCCCTGGCCGCGCGCGCGCGGAATGCCGTCGCCGGCTTCCTTGCCCTGATCGAGGCGCTGGACGCGGAAACCGCCGACCTGGCGCTGAAGGACCGCGTGGACCACGTGCTGGCCCGCTCCGGCCTGCGCCAGCACTGGGCCAGCGAGGCCCGCGGCCAGCTCGACGCCGAGTCGCGCCTGGAGAACCTGGACGAGCTGGTGTCGGTGGCCTCGCGCTTCTCCCGCGCCGAGCTGGACGACGACCAGGAAAGCATGAGCGAGCTGGTCGCCTTCCTGTCCTATGCGGCGCTGGAGGCCGGCGAAGGCCAGGCCCAGGCCGACGAGGACGGGGTGCAGCTGATGACCCTGCATTCGGCCAAGGGCCTGGAATTCCCGCTGGTGTTCCTGGTCGGCGTGGAAGAGGGCGTGTTCCCCAGCAGCAAGTCGCTGGAGGAGCAGGGGCGGCTGGAGGAGGAGCGGCGCCTGGCGTACGTGGGCATCACCCGCGCGCGGCAGAAGCTGGTGCTGACCTATGCCGAGAGCCGCCGCATCCACGGCATGGACATGTACGGCCTGCCCTCGCGCTTCCTGCGTGAGATCCCCGGGCACCTGCTCAACGAGGTGCGCCCGCGGGTGCAGGTGGCGCGGCCGATGGCGGCGCCACCGCGCACCCAGGTGCACCCGGCGATCGAGGCCCCGGCCATCGCCCTGGGCCAGGCGGTGGTGCATCCCAGCTTCGGCCGCGGCGTGGTCACCGATTACGAGGGCAGCGGCGCCCACGCCCGGGTGCAGGTGAACTTCGACGAGGCCGGCAGCAAGTGGCTGGTGCTGGCCTTCGCCAAGCTGCAGCCGGTCTGAGCCGGCGGCCCGGGCGGGGCGGCGGCGTATCTGCCGCCATCACGCCCGCGGGGGTGCAATATGCGCAGTCCCGCGCCTGGAGGCCGCCATGTACCGACGCATCCTGATCGCCACCGACGGTTCCGAGCTGGCCGGCAAGGGCCTGGACCACGGCCTGGACCTGGCCCGCGCGGTGGGCGCGCACGTGGTCGTGGTCACCGTGACCGAGCCGTGGATGCCGGCCTTCGACGACGCTCTTGCGCTGTCGGCCGATCCGGACATGCAGCGCGAATACCGTGAAGGCTGCGAGCGCTCGGCCCAGCGCATCCTCGCCGATGCCGCCGCCCAGGCAGCCGCCGCCGGCGTCGCCTGCACCACGGTGCACGTGCCCGACGGGCATCCTTCCGACGCCATCGTGCACGCCGCGGCCGAGCACGGCGCCGACCTGGTGGTGATGGCCTCGCACGGCCGGCGCGGCCTGGGCAAGGTGCTGCTGGGCAGCCAGACCGAGGCGGTGCTGGCGCGCTCGAAGGTGCCGGTACTGGTGGTGCGCTGAGCGCGTGGCCTTCAGGCCGCGCCGCCAAGGTGCCCGTGCAGGATCGCCACGCCGATGGCGATCATCACGATGCCGCCGGCCAGCTCCGCGCGCTGCCCGACCAGGGCGCCGAACATGCGCCCGAGCAGGATGCCCAGGGTGACCATCACCATGGTGCACAGGCCGATGACCAGGGCGACCACGGCGATCGGCACGTCGAGGAAGGCCAGGCTCACGCCCACCGCCATGGCGTCGATGCTGGTGCCCAGCGCCAGCCCCAGCATGCTCCAGAAGCCGTGCCGGCGCGGCGCGCTCTCCGCCGAATCGGGACGGATGCCGTGCCAGATCATGTGCAGGCCCAGCAGCAACAGCAGGCCGAACGCGATCCAGTGGTCCCAGGCGGTGACGTAGCGCGCCGCAGCGGTGCCCAGCAGCCAGCCCAGGACCGGCGTGCTGCCCTCGACCAGGCCGAACAGCGCGCCGGTGCGCAGCGCCAGGCCGAAGCCGGGACGCTGCATCGCCGCGCCCTTGCCGACCGCCGCGGCGAACGCGTCGGTGGACATGGCCAGGCCGATCAGGAGGATGGAAAGCGGACGCATCGGGAGTACCGGGCTGGGCGACGGACACGGCCGGCTGGCGCCCAGCCGCGGACGCGTCAGCCAACCGTTGGTCTCGCCAGTCCTTGCGGTGTCCGCGCCACGGCCATGGGCCGAGTGTGTTGACGCGGACGCCCTGCCATTGCGACGGGGCAGGCTACTCCCCAAACGAGGACGGACAGGATACCACGCAGGCCGTCATCGCCGCCGCGGCGGCACCGAGACGTGCAGGTGCCCGGGCACGTGCCAGCGCCAGGGGAACTCCACCGCGCGGCTGATGCCGATGCGCGGGCCGACCACGGGCGCATCCGGCGGCGGGGTGCCGTCGCAGGCGATCCACAGGCCACGGTCGCCGCCGACCAGGTCGGCGCCGTCGAACACGCCGGTGATGCCGAAGGCCTGCGACAGCTTGCCCGGGCCGCTGGCCAGGTCACGCTCGCGCCGCGCGCGTGGCCGCGCCTGGCGCATCAGCTCCACGCCCAGCAGTGGTTCGGCCGCGCGCAGCAGCACGCCGTAGCCCTGGCCGACCTCGCCGCACACCGCGTTGCTGCCCCAGTGCATGCCGTAGGTGAAGTACACGTACAGGTGCCCGGCCTCGCCGAACATGGTCGCCGTGCGCGTGGTGGGGCCGCGGAACGAGTGCGCCGCCGGGTCCTCGCTGCCGGCATAGGCCTCGACCTCGACGATGCGCGCGGCGCGGCCGTCGCTGCGCACCAGGATCTTGTTCAGCAGTTCGGGCGCCACCTCGGCCGGATGGCGGCGGTAGAACTCGCGCGGCAGCACCTGCCAGCCGGGGTCGGGGAGTTCGCTCACGGGCTCGGATGGGATCCGGGGAAACGGGCTGCAGCCTAGCGTGCCGGCGCGCGCCGGTGCGTCATTGCCGCCAGGGCATGACCGCCGGCCCCCTGCCAAGCTGCACATGCGAAGGCGGGAAACGGGGTTAGCATCGGCGGACCGCGAGCCGCCAACGGAGTCCGTTCCATGAACACCTCTTCGCGTCGCCGCTTCCTCGCCCAGTCGTTGCTGGCCACCTCCGCCGTCGCCAGCGCCACCCTGCTGGGAACCCCGGGCCGGCTGTGGGCTGCCGGGCAATCCGGTGCTTCCCCGCTGCTGACCCGGCCGGTCCCGTCCACCGGCCAGCAGCTGCCGGTGATTGGCGCCGGCACCTCCGGCAGCTACGACGTGGACTTCGGTACGCCCGAATACCAGGCCCTGGAGGAGGTCGCGCGGATCTTCTTCGAGGGCGGCGGCGCGGTGATCGACACCTCGCCCAACTACGGCCGCTCCGATGCGGTGGTGGGCCGCCTGCTGGCCGACGGCGGCTGGCGCGATCGCTGTTTCCTGGCCACCAAGATCGCCGCCGACAGCCGCGAGGCGGCGCAGGCGCAGTGGGCCGAGTCGCTGCGCCGGCTGCGCACCGACCGCGTGGAACTGTTGCAGGTGCACAACATGCGCGACTGGCGCCGGCAGCTGCCCTACGCGCGCGAGCTCAAGGCCCAGGGCAAGGCGAAGTACGTGGGCATCACCCACTACACCGATGCCGGCCTGGCGGAAATGGAGCAGATCCTGCGCACGGAGGCGCTGGACTTCATCCAGATCCACTACTCGGTCAACTCCACCAACGCGGCGAAGACTGTGCTGCCGTTGGCGCAGGACCGCGGCGTGGCGGTCCTCATCAACCGCGCCTTCGACGACGGCCGCCTGTTCGCCCAGGTGCGCGGCAAACCGCTGCCCGGCTGGGCCGCCGAGGTCGGCGTGGGATCCTGGGCGCAGATGTTCCTGAAGTTCGCCATCAGCCATCCGGCGGTGACGGTGGTGATCCCGGCCACCGGCAAGCCGGAGCGCCAGCGCGACCAGCTCGCGGCCGGCACCGGCCCGCTGCTGGACCAGGCGCAGCAGCGCGAGCTGGTGCGGATGTTCTCCGCCTGAGCCGGCGCCGATGACGTCCTCGCCGGATTCCGCCCGCCGCCGGCCCCTGCTGTCGCGCCTGTTCGGCGTGCAGCCGCACGAAGCGCCTGCGGTCGGCGCCGGCCTGGCGATGTTCTTCCTGCTGTTCACCGGCTACTTCATGCTGCGGCCGGTGCGCGAGACCTTCGGCGTGGCCGGGGGCGTGGACAACCTGCAATGGCTGTTCACCGGCACCTTCCTGGCCACGGTCGCGGTGCTGCCGGTATTCGGCTGGATCGCCTCGAAGGTGCCGCGGCGGCGGATCGTGCCGTGGGTGTTCGGCGCGGTGGTGGCGACCCTGCTGGGCTTCGGTGCCAGCCTGCTGCTGCAGCCGGAGAACGTCTGGGTCGGGCGCGCGTTCTACATCTGGGTCTCGGTGGTCAACCTGCTGCTGATCTCGCTGGCCTGGAGCGTGCTGGCCGACGTGTTCGCGCCTTCGGAAGCCAGGCGCCTGTTCGCCCTGGTCGCCTCCGGCGCCAGCGCCGGAGGCCTGCTGGGGCCGGTGCTGACCACCCTGCTGGTGGGGACGCTGGGCCACGGTGGCCTGCTGCTGCTGTCCTCGCTGCTGATCGGCGCCAGCGCCGCCACCGCGCTGTGGCTGCACCGCTGGCGCGACCGCCACCCGCTGCCGGCGCACGAGCGCGCGGCGGCACCGCCGCCGAAGCGGCTGGGCGGCAACCCGTTCGAGGGTGCCACCGACGTGTTCCGCTCGCCCTTCCTGCTGGGCATCTGCCTGTTCGTGGTGCTGCTGACCACGGTCACCACCTTCCTGTACTTCGAGCAGGCGCGGCTGGTGGCCGAGCTGTTCCCGCACCGCGAGCAGCAGACCCGGGTGTTCGGCCTGATCGATACCGTGGTCCAGGTGCTGGCCATCCTCACCCAGCTGTTCGTCACCGGCCACGTGGCCAGGAAGCTGGGCGTGGGCGTGCTGCTGGTGGCGGTGCCGCTGGTGATGGCCGCCGGCTTCCTGTGGCTGGCGCTGGCGCCGGTGTTCGCGGTGTTCGTGGTGGTGATGGTCGCCCGCCGCGCCGGCGAGTACGCGCTGGTGCGCCCGGGCCGGGAAATGCTCTACACGGTCGTGCCGGCGGCGCAGAAGTACAAGGCCAAGAACTTCATCGACACCGCGGTCTACCGCGGCGGCGACGCGCTCTCGGCCTGGGTCAAGCGCATGCTTGACCTGCTGGGCGAGCACCCATCGCTGGCGTTGTTCATCGGCGCCGGCGTGGCCCTGGTCTGGGCCGGCACCGGCGTGGCCCTGGGCCGCGCCCAGCGCCGGCGCGAGGCGGCGGCGCAGTAGCGGGGCACGGCGCCGGTTCAGGGCGCCGCGGCCTCCGCCTCCAGCTCGAGGAACCCGCCGGACTGGCGCTGCCACAGCTGCGCGTACAGCCCGCCGGCGGCCAGTAGCTGCTCGTGCGTGCCCTGTTCGACGATCCGGCCCTGGTCCATCACCACCAGCCGGTCCATCGCCGCGATGGTCGACAGGCGGTGGGCGATGGCGATGACCGTCTTGCCCTGCATCAGCCGGTACAGGTTCTCCTGGATCACCGCCTCGACCTCCGAGTCCAGCGCCGAGGTGGCCTCGTCCAGCACCAGGATCGGCGCGTTCTTCAGCAGCACGCGGGCGATGGCGATGCGCTGGCGCTGGCCGCCGGACAGCTTGACGCCGCGCTCGCCGACCTGGGCGTCGTAGCCGCGGCGGCCCTTGGCGTCGACCAGTTCCATGATGAAGTCGTGGGCATTGGCCTGGCGCGCGGCCTCGACCATCTCCTCCTCGGTGGCGTCGGGGCGGCCGTACATGATGTTCTCGCGCACCGATCGGTGCAGCAGCGAGGTGTCCTGGGTGACCACGCCGATCGCCGCGCGCAGCGAATCCTGGGTGACCGTGGCGATGTCGGTGCCGTCGACCAGGATGCGCCCGCCCTCGCGGTCGTAGAAGCGCAGCAGCAGGTTCACCAGGGTGGACTTGCCGGCGCCGGAGCGGCCGACCAGGCCGACCTTCTCGCCCGGCCGCACGTGCAGATCCAGGCCCTCGATCACGCCGCCCTTCTTGCCGTAGTGGAAGGTCACGTGGTCGAAGCGGATGTCGCCGCGCACCGGGCCGATTGCCTTCGCCTCGGGCCTGTCGTCCACCGCGGCCGGCAGGGCGATGGAGTTGATGCCGTCCTGCACCGTGCCGATGTTCTCGAACAGCGCCGACATCTCCCACATGATCCACTGCGACATGCCCATCAGGCGCAGCACGAAGGCGATGGCCACGGCGATCGCGCCCACGCTCACCGCGTCCTGCATCCACAGGCCGATGCCGCTGGCGGCCACCGCGAACAGCAGCAGCATGTTGAGGGTGTCGTTGCTGACGTTGACGAAGGTCGCCAGCCGCATCTGCCGGTGCACGGTGCCGAGGAACTGGTCCATCGAGCCGCGCGCGTACTCCTCCTCGCGGCGCGAGTGCGAGAACAGCTTGACCGTGGCGATGTTGGTGTAGCTGTCCACGATCCGGCCGGTCATGGTCGAGCGCGCGTCGGCCTGCTCCTGGGCGACCTTGTTCAGGCGCGGGATCGCGTAGCGCAGCAGCGCCGCGTAGGCGACCAGCCAGCCGGCGAACGGCAGCATCAGCCGCCAGTCGGCCGAGGCCGCCACCAGCAGCGCGCCGCCGAAGTACACGACCACGTAGTTGCCCACGTCCAGCAGCTTGATCACCGTCTCGCGCACCGCCAGCGAGGTCTGCATCAGCTTGGTGGCGATGCGCCCGGCGAACTCGTCCTGGAAGTAGCCCATGGACTGGCGCAGCAGGTAGCGGTGCACCCGCCAGCGGATGCGCATGGGGAAGTTGCCCAGCAGGGTCTGGTGGATCACCAGCGAGCTGAGCAGGTTCAGCGCCGGCATCACCACCAGCACCACCGCGGCCATGGCGGCGAACTTCCAGCCTTCCTCGGCCAGGAAGGTGGCCGGCGTGTGGCTGGACAGGCGGTCCACGATCGAGCCGGTGAACGCGTACAGCGACACCTCGGTCACCGCGATCGCGGTGGTCAGCACCGCCATCAGCGCCAGCCACGGCTCGGTGCCGCGGGTGTAGTGCCGGCAGAACGCGTACAGCGAGCGTGGCGGCTGCACCACCGGCGCCGGCGGGTACGGGTCGATGCGGCGTTCGAACCAGCGGAACAGCCAGCTGCGGCGGGACGGGGTCGGTTGGGCGGGTGCGTCCATCGGGGATCTGCGGGGGCCGTTCAGGCGGCGGCGTCGTAGGGAATCAGGAGGCGGGCCTGGCGCAGCGCGCCGGCCCACCAGCGCAGGCGCCACAGGGCCAGGCGCATCGCCTTGTGCGCGGGGTGCCCGCCCGGCAGCGTGCCGTCGGCGGCGAACTGGTCGCGCGCGTGGGCGAAGCTGACGCCGTCGCGCAGCGGCACCGCGTGCAGGCTGGCGAACACCTGCCGCAGCTGCTCCACCGCGCACAGCCCGCGGGAAAGGCCGCCGTAGGAGATGAAGGCCACCGGCTTGGCCTGCCAGGGGATGTAGACCGCGTCGATCATTGCCTTGAGCGCGGCCGGGTAGCCGTGATTGTACTCCGGGGTCACCACCAGGAATGCGTCCGCCTCGCGGACCTTGCGTTCCAGCGCCGCGCCGTCGCGGCCCTCCGGGGTGGCCGGGTCGAGGCGGTCGATGCTCCAGCCGCCCATCGCCTCGGCGTGGGCGACGGCCCAGGCGGCGATGGTGTCGCAGAAGCGCTGGCGGCGGTCGCTGCCGTACAGCAGGGCAAGGCGCAGGGTGGGGTCGGGCATGCGCGGACGCTCCTCGTCTTGGGGGTGTGGCAGGCTAGGACCTCAAGCAAACTTGAGGTCAAGCGATGGCGACATCCCGCGGTCCGGCGCATCCGCGCGGCGGCGACTGGCTGAGCGTGGGCGAGGTGGCCAGGCGCAGCGGCCTGGCGGTTTCCGCGCTGCATTTCTACGAGGCCCGCGGCCTGATCCGCAGCGAGCGCAGCGCCGGCAACCAGCGCCGCTACCCGCGCGCGGTGCTGCGCCGGGTGGCGCTTATCAAGGTGGCGCAGCGCGCCGGCATCCCCCTGGCGGAGATCGCGCAGGCGCTGGCGACCCTGCCGCAGGACAAGGTGCCGACCCGCGCCGACTGGCGGCGGCTGTCGCACCAGTGGCGCGCCGAACTGGACGCGCGGATCGAGCGCCTGGTGCGCCTGCGCGACCAGCTGGACAGCTGCATCGGCTGCGGCTGCCTGTCGCTGCGCGAGTGCCCGCTGCGCAACCCGGGCGACGTGCTGGGCCGGCAGGGTCCGGGCGCGCGCCGGCTGGAGCCGGGCTGAGCCCGGCGCGGCTCACCAGGAGAACAGCTTCCAGTAGACCTGCGGCAGGTCCTCGGCGTCGTCGCGGTCCAGGGTGCCGTCGCCGTCGCGGTCGTACAGGTAGTACGCCGGGCCGCGCACCGGGGTGATGCGGACCATGCGCAGCTGGCCGGCCACGCGGTACTCGTCCACCCGGTCGCCATTCTCCAGCACCCGGCTGGCGACCTCCGCCCCGCTGACGTCCACCGGTGCGTCGGCGGTGGCGGTGGTGGCGCAGCCAGCGAGCAGGAGGCTGGCCAGCGTGGCGGCGGTCAGGATCGGCGTGCGCATCGCGGGTTCTCCGTGTGGACGCGGTCATTATGCGCCAGCCGGGCGCGCGCGCCGCGCCGTTCCCGGCCGGTACCGGCACGGGCCGCTAGAATGCCCCGATGAAACGGCTCATCCTGATCGACGGCTCCAGCTACCTCTACCGCGCCTTCCACGCGCTGCCGCCGCTGACCAACGCCGCCGGCGAGCCCACCGGCGCGCTGTTCGGCGTGGTCAACATGCTGCGGGCCACGCTCAAGGAGAAGCCCGACTACGTCGCCTTCGTGGTCGACGCCCCGGGCAAGACCTTCCGCGACGAGCTGTACCCGCAGTACAAGGCCAACCGCCCGCCGATGCCCGAGGAACTGCGCGCCCAGGTGCAGCCGATGTGCGACATCGTCCAGGCGCTGGGCATCGACATCCTGCGGGTGGAAGGGGTGGAGGCCGACGACGTGATCGGCACCCTGGCCACCCGCGGTGCCGACGCCGGCATGGAGGTGACCATCTCCACCGGCGACAAGGACTTCGCCCAGCTGGTGCGCGAGCCCGGCAGGGGCGCCGGTTCGATCGCCCTGGTCAACACCATGACCGGAAGCCGCATGGATTCGGACGCGGCGGTGATGGAGAAGTTCGGGGTGCCGGCCGGGCGCATCGTCGACCTGCTGGCGCTGATGGGCGACACCATCGACAACGTCCCCGGGGTGGAGAAGTGCGGCCCCAAGACCGCGGCCAAGTGGCTGGCCGAGTACGGCTCGCTGGACGGGGTGATCGCCGCCGCGCCCTCGATCAAGGGCAAGATCGGCGACAACCTGCGCGCGGCCCTGGACCGCCTGCCGCTCAACCGCGAGCTGGTGACCATCCGCACCGACGTGGCCCTGGCCCAGGGTCCGGAGGCGCTGGTGCTGCGCCAGCCGGACGTGGACACCCTGCGCGCGCTGTACGCCCGCTACGGCTTCAACCAGGCCCTGCGCGAGCTGGAAGGCGGCGCGGCCACCGGCAACGTGGCCGAGAAGGAGCCCGGCCGCGCCCGCGGCACCGGTTTCGCCACCGCCGCGGCCGCCGCCCCGGAGGGCCTGGACCCGGCCCTGGCCGCGCCCGGCCAGTACGAGACCATCACCACGGTCGAGCAGCTGCAGGCCTGGATCGCGGCCCTGCGCGCCGCCGGCAGCTTCGCCCTGGACACGGAGACCGACAGCCTCGACCCGATGCGCGCGCGCCTGGTCGGCCTGAGCTTCGCCGCCGAACCCGGCCGCGCCGCGTACCTGCCGCTGGGCCACGACTATCCCGGCGCGCCGGCGCAGCTGGAGCGTGGCCAGGCCCTGGACCTGCTGCGCCCGCTGCTGGCCGACCCGGCGGTGCGCAAGCTGGGCCAGCACGGCAAGTACGACCTGCACGTGCTGCGCCGGCACGGCGTGCCGGTGGCCGGCTACGCCGACGACACCCTGCTGGAGAGCTTCGTGCTCGATTCCGGCAACGCCCGCCATGACATGGACAGCCTGGCCCTGCGCCACCTCGGCTACACCACGGTCAAGTACGAGGACATCTGCGGCAAGGGCGCCAAGCAGATCCCGTTCTCGCAGTGCGCGCTGGAGGACGCCACCCGCTACGCCGCCGAGGACGCCGACATCACCCTGCGCCTGCACCGGGTGCTGTCGGCGCGCCTGCAGGGCGAGCCGCAGCTGCAGGCCGTGTACCGCGACATCGAGATGCCGCTGGTGCAGGTGCTGGAGCGGATCGAGGCCAACGGCGTGCTGGTGGACATGGAGGAGCTGCGCCGGCAGAGCGCGGACCTGTCGCGGCGGATGCTGGAGGCGCAGGAGCGCGCCACCGCACTGGCCGGGCGCAGCTTCAACCTGGACTCGCCCAAGCAGCTGTGCGCGCTGCTGTTCGACGAGCTGAAGCTGCCGGCGCTGGTGAAGACGCCCAAGGGCCAGCCCTCGACCAACGAAGAGGCGCTGGAGGCGATCGCCGACCTGCACGAGCTGCCGCGGATCATCCTCGAGTACCGCGGCCTGGCCAAGCTGCGCAGCACCTACACCGACAAGCTGCCGGAGATGGTCAACCCGGAGACCGGCCGGGTGCACACCAGCTACCACCAGGCCGGCGCGGCCACCGGCCGGCTGTCCTCGTCCGATCCGAACCTGCAGAACATCCCGATCCGCACCGACGACGGCCGCCGCATCCGCCGTGCCTTCGTCGCCCCGCCCGGGCGCAAGCTGGTGGCCTGCGACTACTCGCAGATCGAGCTGCGGATCATGGCCCATCTGTCGCAGGACGCGGGCCTGCTGCGCGCCTTCGCCTCCGGCGCCGACATCCACCGCGCCACCGCGGCGGAGGTGTTCGGGCGGCCGCTGGAGGAGGTGACGGTCAACGAGCGCCGAGCCGCCAAGGCGATCAACTTCGGCCTGATGTACGGCATGGGTGCGTTCGGCCTGGCGCGCCAGCTGGGCATCGACCGCGGCCAGGCGCAGGACTACATTGCCCTGTACTTCAGCCGCTACCCGGGCGTGCGCGACTACATGGAGCGCACCCGCGAGCAGGCGCGCGAGCGCGGCTTCGTCGAGACCGTGTTCGGCCGCCGCCTGCACCTGGAGTACATCAACGCGCGCAACGCGGCCCAGCGCGCCGGCGCCGAGCGCGCGGCGATCAACGCGCCGATGCAGGGCACGGCGGCGGACATCATCAAGCGCGCGATGATCGCGGTGGACGCGTGGCTGGCGCCGCACGCCGACCGCGCGCGCATGCTGCTGCAGGTCCACGACGAACTGGTGTTCGAGGCCGACGAGTCGTTCGTGCCGGAGCTGGTGGAACGGGTGCGGGAACGGATGTCGGCGGCGGCGCAACTGAGCGTGCCGCTGGTGGTGGACGTGGGCGTGGGCGACAACTGGGACGAGGCGCACTGAACGCCCGGTTTCACGAGGGTTTCACCCGAATCTGTATGCTTCAGTCAGAAACCGCTTCGCGCTACTGAATCCGGCCTAAACGGGACCGGTTTTCCAGAATTTTCTTCACGAAACATCAATGTCCCCCGTGCTTTCATAACCCTCGACAGGTGCAACGCCTGTCGCGGATCTCTCCCTTCCCCTGGAGTAGATCTACTGGAACGGGGGCTCCTCCCCAAGCCGTCGTTCCTCGGCCCCGCCAACCTCCCCCTGGTTGGCGGGGCTTCTTGTTTCCGGCGTCCGCTCGTGCGCGCCCCTGCCGGGACGTCGCCGCGCCTGGCGCGGCGGGCATCCCCCATGCCCCTGTCCCCGGTAACGCCGGAAGCTCCCAGGCGGCCGCAGCCGCTATCCCCTGGTGTGTCAGGTCTCCTGCGCCAGCCAGTCGCGCGGTACCAGGTACTCGCGCAGGCGGGCTTCCGCGCTGCCTTCCTCGGGCTGGTAGCCGTATTCCCAGCGCACGCGCGGGGGCAGGCTCATCAGGATCGATTCGGTGCGGCCGCCGCTCTGCAGGCCGAACAGGGTGCCGCGGTCGTAGACCAGGTTGAACTCCACGTAGCGGCCGCGGCGGTACAGCTGGAACTCGCGCTCGCGCTCGCCGTACGGGGTGTCCTTGCGGCGTTCGACGATCGGCAGGTAGGCGTCGAGGAAGCCGTCGCCGACCGCGCGCAGGTAGGCGAAGTCGCGCTCGAAGTCCTCGTGCAGGTCGTCGAAGAACAGGCCGCCCACGCCGCGGGTCTCGTTGCGGTGGCGCAGGAAGAAGTAGTCGTCGCACCAGCGCTTGTGCCGCTCGTAGCGGTCGGCGCCGAACGGCGCGCACAGCTCGAAGGCGGTGCGGTGCCAGTGCTGGATGTCCTCGTCGAACGGGTAGAACGGGGTCAGGTCGAAGCCGCCGCCGAACCACCAGGCCACCGTCTCGCCGTCGCGCTGGGCCTGGAAGTGGCGCACGTTGGCATGGGTGGTGGGCAGGTACGGGTTGCGCGGATGGAACACGAGCGACACGCCAGTGGCGCGCCAGGAGGCGCCGGCCAGTTCCGGCCGGGCAGCGCTGGCCGAGGGCGGCAGGCGGCTGCCGGAGACGTCGGAGAAGCCGATGCCGGCCTGCTCGAACACCGCGCCCTCGCGCAGCACGCGGGTGCGGCCGCCGCCGGCATGGGTGCTGGCGCCGGGCTCGCCGGGGCGGGTCCAGGCGTCCTCGACGAAGCGGGCCTTGCCGTCGGCTGCCTCGATGGCCGCGCAGATGCGGTCCTGCAGTCCGGTCAGGTAGTCCCTGACGAGCTCGAAGTTCGGATCCATGGGTGCATTCTAGCGGGCGACCCGGGCCTGCCCTTGATCGGGATCAAGGGCTTGCCGGGTCGCGGTGGAATTCGGCCCGCACCTGCGGGGTGCAAAGCTTCCAGGCCAGCCAGCCATGCAGGCCGGCGAAGGCCAGCGCGGTGGCCGTCGCGGTGACCAGCGAGACGATCCGGTTGGCCTGCATCTGGGCCATGAATTCGCGGCCCTCGCGGCTGTCCAGGAACTCCTGCGGGAACATCCCGACCATGCCGTCGAAGAACTGGCCGACCAGCGCCAGCGAGGCGAAGTTGAGCAGGGCGGTGGCCAGCAGGAAGGCGATGAAGGTCCAGCGTGCCCAGTCCCGGCGCCGCAGCAGGCCCCAGGACGAGACCAGGAACAGGCCCGACAGCAGCAGCCCCAGCAGCGACAGCAGGCGCCGCTGCTCCAGCATCCAGGCCACCGCCGGGGGCACGGCGGCGTGGCTGGCGATCCGGGCCACGGTGGCGTCGCCCACCGCCAGGGCCAGCGCCGCCTGTGCCAGCGAGCCGAGCACCGCCAGCGCCGCCAGCAGCATCGAGATGCGGGCCAGCACGCTGACGAAGCCGTTGCGCGGCAAGGGCGGCGGTGCGTTCATGGATCCGTTCCCCGGGTCGACCGCTGCATTGTGCCGAAAGCCGTCCGGCGCCGGGGCTCAGCCCAGCGCGCCGGATGCCAGCGCCCGGTCCAGGGCGGGGAGCACGTGGCCGGCGCTGAGCGGGGCCACCTTCACCGGGAACGGCAGGCGCGGGTCCACCCAGGCCAGTTCCGCGATCTCGGCGCGCACCTGCGGCTGGCCCTCGACCTGGACCACGTAGGCCTCGGTGCGGACCCGGCGCCCCGGCTCGTTGACCGCGTCGGCCTCGAACTCGCCCAGGCGGACGGCGCCATCGGCGCGCATGGCCACGCCCAGTTCCTCGTCCAGCTCGCGGGCCAGGGTCTGCAGGGTGTCCTCGCCCGGCTCGCGCTTGCCGCCGGGCTGGATGAAGGTATCCGAGCCATGCTTGCGCACCAGCAGCACGCGCCCGGCCGGGTCGCGGATCACCGCGGCCACGGTGCGGATCGGTTCGACGGGGGTGTTCATCGGGCGGGCTCCTTGAGGGTGCGTTCGAACAGCTTGTGGATGCGGCGGTACTGGTCGAACCACGAGTCCGGGCGCACGAAGCCGTGCCGCTCCAGCGGGTAGGAGGCCAGCTCCCAGTTGTCCTTGCGCAGCTCGATCAGCTTCTGCGCCAGCACCACCGAGTCGCGGTAGAACACGTTGTCGTCGATCATGCCGTGGGCGATCAGCAGGTGGTCCTGCAGGCCTTGGGCGTATTCGATCGGCGAGGAGGTGCGGTACGCCTCCGGGTCCAGCTCCGGGGTGTTGAGGATGTTGGACGTGTACTCGTGGTTGTACTGGGTCCAGTCCACCACCGGGCGCAGCGCGGCGCCGGCCTTGAACGTGCCGGGGCTGCGGAACAGGGCCATGAAGGTCATGAAGCCGCCGTAGCTGCCGCCGTAGATGCCGGCGTGGTCGCGGTCGCCCTGGCGGTTGGCCACCACCCAGTCCAGGCCGTCCAGGTAGTCCTCCAGCTCCGGATGGCCCATCTGCCGGTAGATCGCGGTGCGCCAGTCGCGGCCGTAGCCTTCGCTGCCGCGGTAGTCCAGGTCCAGCACCACGTAGCCCTGCTCGACCAGCAGGTGGTGGAACATCTGCTCGCGGAAGTAGTTGGGCCAGCGCGCGTGCACGTTCTGCAGGTAGCCGGCGCCGTGCACGAACATCACCACCGGATACTTGCGGCCCGGTTCGTAGTCCTTCGGTCCGTAGAACTTGCCCCACACCGTGCCGGCGCCATGCCGGGAAGGCACCTGCACGATCTCCGGGCCGGTCCAGGCGCGGGCCTTGAACGCGGCGCTGCGGGTATCGGTCAGCACCCGCGCCTGGCCGCCGTCGAGCGGGGCCACCGCCAGCTGCGGCGGCAGCCAGCTGCCGGAGTAGCGGACCAGCAGGTGGCGGCCGTCGGGCGAGGGCACGAAGTCCTCCACGCCGTCCAGCGCGGTGACCTCGCGCACCTCGTTGCTGGCCAGGTCCAGGGCACAGACCTCGTAGTCGCCCGGCCAGGCGCGGTTGCACAGGAACAGCAGGCCGCGGCCGTCGGCGGTGGGCACCGGCGAGGAGGCCTCCCAGCGGCCGGAGGTGCGCTGGCGCGGCTTGCCGCTGCCGGACTGGGTGTAGAGGTGGGCGTGGCCGCTTTCCTCGGACACGAACCACAGGGTCTGGTTGTCCGGCAGCCAGCCGAACTCGTTGAAGTTCCAGTTGATCCAGGCCGGGTCGGTGAGGCGGTGGCGCGGCTGCAGGCGCGCGGCGGCCAGGTCCACGCTGGCGATCCAGCGGTCCTTGTTGTCGACCGCGCGCAGCATCACCGCCACGTTGCGGCCGTCATCGCTCCAGCGGATCGCCGCACCCTCGGCGCCGACCTGCAGCGGGCGGTTGCCCTTCAGCGGTTCCTTGCCGGCGGTCTTGCGCAGCGCCGCCAGCGGGTCGTCCTTGATCCCGGGCAGGACGTCGAACGCCAGCTCGCGCACCTGGCCGGTGGCGGCGTCGACCAGCCACAGCGCATGCGGGACCGGGTCGTTGCGGCCGACGCGGGTGCGCACGTCCTCGAACTCCTCGTAGCCGGACTCGGTGACGTAGGTCGGCATCCTGCCTTCGCGACCGGCATCGGCGCCCTTCTTCTTCACCACCACCAGCAGGTGGCGGGCGTCGGGCGACAGGCTGCTGTCGACGATCTCCACGTCGTCGCCCAGGTAGACCGGGGCGGCGGCGCGGGTCGGGTCGGCCTTGCGCCAGGCTTCCTCCTGCGCGCGCTGCGCCTCGCGCCGCTCGCGGTCGCGGCGCAGGGTTTCCAGGGTGCGCAGCTGCTGTTCGCGCAGGGCGTCCGGCGCGGGCGCGGCGGCCGGGTCGCGCGCGGCCTTGAGCGTGGTGACCTGGGCGACCACCCCGTCCGCGCGCCAGTGGAACCAGTCGTCGCCGGCGCGCCACAGCACGCCGCCGTCGGCGGCGAAGCGCGGCTGCGCCTCGGCCTGGGCGGTGCGGGTCAGCTGCTGAAGGTTGCCGCTGGCCAGGTCGCGCACGAACACGTCGCCGTTGCGCACGAAGGCCATGCGCCGGCGCTGCGGGTCGTACACCGGGTCGGGGGCGTCGAGCGCGGCGCGCTCGGCGTCGGAGACCTTCTGCAGGGCACCGCCGGCCACCGGCACGCGCCAGGCGTCGCGCACCGTGCTGCCCTCGCGCTTGAGCAGCAGCTGTGCCTCGCGTCCGTCCCAGCTCCACCAGGCCTTCTCCACCGGCGGGCCGATCCAGTCCGGGTCGGCCATCGCCTGTTCCAGGGTGAAGGCGGCGGACGGGGACTGCGCGGACGCGGCCAGGGGCAGGGCGGCCAGCAGCAGCGGCAGCAGGCGCCGCGCGGCCCGCGGAAAGGGCTGGGTCATGGACGAAACCGGGTGGTGGACTGGCGCCGCAGGGTACCAGCCCGGTCCGCCGCGGCCACGGCAGAAGGTCATGCCCGCCCGCAGCCGTGCTTGCCCACGCCGGGGCCGGCCGCCATCCTGTACCGTCTTGTGCGGCAGCGGGGACTGTCGCAGGAACCTCCCAGCCCGATGTCAGCCGTCATCCAGCCAGCCCTTCCCGCCGTCGAAGACCTGCCCCTGGCGGCGGGCGACCCGGCGCGCGTCCTCGTGTTCGACGCCCGCGGCGGGGTGACCCTGGGCCAGTTCCTCGCCCAGGCCCGCGACCTGGCCGGGCGCCTGCCGGAGGCGCGCCATGTCGCCCACCTGGCCGAGGACCGCTACCGCTTCCTGCTCGGCTTCTGCGCCGCGGCCCTGCGCGGCCAGGTGGCGCTGCTGCCGCCGTCCGGGGCGCCGCGCACCTTGTCCGAGGTGCTCCGGGCCCATGCCGAGGGCGGCGCCTACCGGCTGGGCGGCGAGGACGGCATCCCCGTGCCGGGGCTGGAGGCCGCGCGCGGCGCGCCGGTGGCGGCCGCGGCCACGCCGCGGGTACGCAGCGGCGACCTGGCCGCGATCGGCTACACCTCCGGCAGCACCGGCCGCCCGCAGGCGCATGCCAAGACCTGGGCCGGCTTCGCCACCGGCACCGCGCAGAACCTGGCGGCACTGGCCGACCTGTGGGGCGGGCGCCAGCCGCAGGTGGTGGCCACGGTGCCGCCGCAACACATGTACGGCATGGAGATGAGCGTGCTGCTGCCGCTGCTGGGCGGCGCGGCGGTGCATGCCGGCCGCCCGCTGCTGCCGGCGGACGTGGCCGAGGCGCTGGAACAGGCCTGCGGCCCGCGCATCCTGGTGACCACCCCGGTACACCTGCGCGCGCTGCTGCGCTCGGGCGTGGCGTTGCCGGCGCTGGCCGGGATCGTCTCGGCGACCGCGCCGCTGCCGCAGGAACTGGCGGCAGCGGCCGAGGACCGCTACGGCGCCGAGGTGCGCGAGGTGTTCGGCTCCACCGAGACCTGTGTGTTCGCGCGCCGCCGCACCGCGCGCGACCCGCTGTGGACGCCGCTGCCGGGCGTGCGCCTGGCGCCGCAGCCGGACGGCACCCTGGTGCACGCACCGCACCTGCCGGCGCCGGTGGTGCTGGCCGACATCTTCGAGGTCATGCCCGATGGCCGCTTCCGCCTGTGCGGGCGCCAGGCCGACCTGCTGGAAATCGCCGGCAAGCGCGCCTCGCTGGGCGATCTCACCCGCCGCCTGCTGGCCGTGCCGGGCGTGGAGGACGGCGTGGTGGTGCAGCTGGAGCCGGAGCGCGAGGGCGGGGTGGGGCGGATCGCCGCGCTGGCGGTGGCCCCCGGCCTGGCGCCGGCGGACATCGTCGCCGCGCTGCGCGCCACGGTCGACCCGGTGTTCCTGCCGCGCAAGGTGCGCCTGCTGCCGGCGCTGCCGCGCAACGCCACCGGCAAGCTGTGCCGCGAGTCGGTGCTGGAGGCGCTGGCCGGCCCGGGTGCCCGGGTCGTCGGGTCCGGCTCAGGCAACGCGGCCTAGAATCGCCCCGCAATCCCGTCCGCTCCCGTAGTCCCGCCGTGAACCAGCCTGCTTCCCGTCGTTCCCGCCCGCGCCGCTGGCGCCTGCTGCTGCCGCTGCTGGCCGGCGTGCTGCTGGCGGCCTGCGGTGGCGACAACACCCGCCCGACCCCGCCGCAGCCGGTGGCGCCGGTCGTGCCCGACCCGGTGCTGCCGCCGCCGAAGATCGGCCTGGCCCTGGGCGGTGGCGCGGCCAAGGGCTTCGCCCACATCGGCGTGATCAAGATGCTGGAGGCTAACGGCCTGGCCCCGGACGTGGTCGCGGGCACCAGCGCCGGCAGCGTGGTCGGCGCGCTCTACGCCGGCGGCATGGACCCGTTCCAGCTGCAGGAGAAGGCGGTGGCGCTGGACGAGGCCAAGATCCGCGACGTGCGCCTGTTCTCCGGCGGCCTGATCCAGGGTGTGGCCCTGCAGGACTACGTCAACGCGCAGGTCGGCAAGCGCCCGATCGAGCGCCTGCGCAAGCCGTTCGCCGCGGTCGCCACCCGCCTGGAGACCGGCGAGCGCACCGTGTTCGTGCGTGGCAACACTGGCCAGGCGGTGCGCGCCTCCAGCAGCGTCCCCGGCGTGTTCGAGCCGGTGACCATCGGCCAGTACCAGTACGTGGACGGCGGCGTGGTCAGCCCGGTGCCGGTGGACGCGGCGCGCCAGCTGGGCGCCGACTTCGTCATCGCCGTGGACATTTCCAGCAAGGCCACCGGCAAGCGCCCGGACGGCATGCTGGGCATCGTCAACCAGTCGATCTCGATCATGGGCCAGCGCCTGGGCGAGCAGGAGCTGGCGCGCGCCGACGTGGTGATCCGCCCGAACGTGCTCGACTACGGCTCGGCCGACTTCACCCGCCGCAACCAGGCCATCCTCGAGGGCGAGAAGGCCGCGCTGGCGGCGTTGCCGCAGATCCGCGCGGCGCTGGACAAGTTCAAGGCGCAGCGCCTGCAGGCCGCGCGCGCCGAGGCGGCGAAGCGGGCCGCCGCGCAGGCGCCGCAGCTGCCGCCGTGCAAGCCGCGTCCGCGCTTCGGCCTGGGCCGCGACCAGGGTGACTGCATCCCGGCGGCCAACTGAGCGCGCCGGCGCGCGCGGCTACGGCCGCGGCGCGGCGGCGGAGGAATCGTCGGCGTAGACCGCGTCGCGGAAGGCCTTGTGCAGCGGCACCTTGCCGAACGGCAGCCACTGCGCGAACAGCACCGCCGCCAGCTGGTTGGCCGGGTCCACCCAGAACAGGGTATTGGCCACCCCGTCCCAGAAGAACTCACCGACCTCGCCGGAAGCTTCCTCCGCATCGGCCGGCGGTGCCACGCGCACGGCGAAGTCGATGCCGAAGCCGACCTGGCCCTTGCTCGGCAGCCACGAGCGCTCGCCCGGGCCGACCGCGGCCGGCAGCGCGTCGGTCGCCATCAGCCGCACCGTGGCCGGCTGCAGCACCCGCACCGCGTCCAGCTCGCCGCCGCCCAGCAGCATGCGCGCGAAGCGCATGTAGTCGTCGAGGCTGGAGACCAGGCCCCAGCTGCCCGGGGTGAGCCTGCGCTGGCGGCCGTTGAGGGCATAGGCCTGTTCGTCCGGGATGCGGGTCAGCACGCCGTCGTCGCTGCGCCGGTACAGCGCGGCCATGCGCGGCCGGTCCTGCGGACGCAGGGTGTAGCGGGTGTCCTTCATCTTCAGCGGGCCGAACACGTGGCGCTGCAGGTACTGCCCGAACGGCATGCCCGACAGCACCTCGACCAGGCGCGCCTGCACGTCCACCGCCGGCGAGTACAGCCACTGCTCGCCCGGCTGGTACAGCAGCGGCACCCCGGCCATGCGCCGCACGGCTTCCTCCAGGGTGTTGTCGAGGTTGTCCGGATCGGCGGCGCGGTAGTAGCCGCCCACCGGTTCGGGCGCGTCGCCGCCGGCCATGCCCGCGGTGTGGCGCAGCAGGTCGCGGATCGTGATCGGCCGCCGCGGCTCCAGCAGCAGCGGTTGGCCCTGGGCATCGGTGCCGCCGTAGACCCGGGTCGCGGCGAACTCGGGCAGGTAGCGCGCGACCGGGTCGTCCAGGCCGAAGCGGCCCTGCTCGTACAGCTGCATCAGGGCCACGCCGGTGACCGGCTTGGTCATCGAGAAGATCTGCACCAGGGTGTCGCGCGCCATCGGTCGCGCGGCCTCGCGGTCGGCCAGGCCGAAGGCGCCGAAGTAGGCCTCGCGCCCGTCCTGCCAGACCAGGGCGGAGACGCCCACGATCTGGCCGGAGTCGACCAGCCCGGAAAGCGCCGCGTCGATGCGCGCCTGGTCGACGCGGGCGACCCCGGCGCGGCCGTCGAAGCCGGGCGGGGTGGCGCTGGCGGCGAAGGCGCAGGCGAGGAGCAGGGCGGACAGGCAGGCGCGCAGGCGCGGCATGGCGATCTCCCGGTGGCGGACGATGCCCGCCATCAGGCCACGCGCACCACCGGGCTGCAACGCCCCGCGGCCGGGTTCAGACCAGCGGCACGCCGTGGGCGCCGTCGATCTCCACCAGCAGTTCGCGGCGGCAGACCTGGGCGTGCAGCAGCAGGCGCGGCACCTGCCGCCCCAGGTGCTGGTCCAGGCGCGCGGCCACCGCCGCGGCGTCCCCGGGGTGGCGCACGTAGGCCTTCAGCGGGGTGGCCGCGTCCGGCGCGGGCGGCAGCGAGGGCCGGATCCGGCGTGCCGAGGCGATCAGCACGCCGATGTTGGCCAGGGTCTCGTCCACCTGGGCTTCGACCGAGCCGGCGTGCTGCGAGGCATGGCCAACGATGGCGGCGGTGCCGGACAGCAGCAGCGGCATGTCGCTGCCGGTGGGCGGCAGCATGGCGCGGGCGAAGCTCGGCGGCTGTGGCCCGTACTGGCGCGGGTAGCGGTAGGCGCTGACCTGGCGCGGATTCTCCAGCGGGGTGCCGGGACCGGCGGCGGCCAGCCAGTACACCTGCAGCACGCGGCGGCCGTCGCAGCGGCCGATCGCGGTGGCGGCCGGCAGGCGGGTGGCGTCGAGCTGGCCGAGGCCGGCGACGCGGCCGACGCAGAAGCGGCGGTAGCGCTCCTCGTCGCCCTCGCCCAGAGTGATGGCGTCCATGTAGTTCCACACCCGCAGCAGGTGGCCGGCGGGGGCGGCGGCGAGGAACGCGCCCATGCACAGGTAGGCCTGGCGCGCGGCGGCCTCGATGTCGCCGCCGTCCGGCTCGGCCACTTCCACGGCGCCGAACAGCAGGCGGCCGTCGCTGGCCCAGGCCACTTCGCCCTGGCGGCCGTGGCTGACCGGGCCGGCGGCGCGCCACACCTCGATCACCGCCTCGTCCTGCAGCGGCTGCAGGGGCACGCGCAGGTAGCGCGGGTCGGCATGCGCCGCCGCGCCGGCGCCGAAGCCGAACACGGCCAGGGTCCGCGGGTCGTCCAGCTGCGCCTGCAGGGTGTGGGCCGGGGCGTAGCCGACCCGCAGGCAGGCGTCGGAACCGGGCAGCGGCAGCGGGCGGCTCACGGCCGGCCTCCCGGCGCGACCACGCCTGCCTCCTCCGCGGGCGCCGTCGGCGCGGTCGGAGGGGCCGTCGGGTCGTTCTCGGTCATGCGCTGGAAACCGGGCATTGCTGGAAGGGCGCACATGATAGCGCGAGGCCCGTCAGGCCCGCGCTTGGGCCTTCGCGGGCTTGCGCGGGAACGGCCAATGCCGGATCGTTGCCGGCCCTGCATGACCGTGGACAAAGCAATGCCGCAGACCGAAGCCGAGCGCGAACTGGCCGAACTCCTGGTGGAGTGCCTCAACCTGGAGGGCGTCGATCCGCACGGGATCGACCCGGAAGCGCCGCTGTTCAACGACGGCCTGGGGCTGGACTCGATCGACGCGCTGGAGTTGTCGCTGGCGGTGGCCAAGCGTTACGGCGTGCAGCTGCGCTCGGACGGCGAGGACAACCACCGCATCTTCGCCTCGCTGCGCGCGCTGGCGGCACATGTGCAGTCCCAGCGCGCCGGCTGAGACCCCGCGCGGCGCCGCGCCGGCCCTGCTGCTGCCGCTGCAGCTGCTGTTGTGCGTGGCCTATCCGTTCCTGGCCCATGCCGCCACCACCCGCGGTGGGCCCTGGGCCAGCTTCGCCCTGGCCGACCTGGTCCTGCTGCTGCTGGCCGCGCCGCTGCTGAGGCGGCGGCTTTGGGCCCTGGCCCTGCTGGGGCTGCTGCTGGCCGGCCTGGCCCGGCTCGACGGCGGCCCCTGGCCGCAGCTGCTGCTGCTTGCACCGCCGGTGCTGTTCACCGGCTGGCTGGCGTGGTGGTTCGCGCGCAGCCTGTGGGGCGGGCGGGTGCCGCTGATCGCGCGCATCGTGCGCGCGCTGCACGAGCGCGCCGGGCAGCCGATGACCGCCGAACTGGAAACCTACGCGCGCCGGCTCACCGCCGGCTGGGCCGGGGTGCTGGCCCTGCTGACCGTGGCCAATGCGCTGCTGGCGCTGTGGGCGGAGCCGGGCGGGGTGCTGCATGCCCTGGGGCGCACGCCGCCGCTGGCGGTTTCGCCGCAGGCCTGGTCCTGGTTCGCCAACCTGCTCAACTACGGCGTGGTCGGCGGCTTCATGCTCGGCGAATTCGCCTGGCGCAAGCGCCGCTTCCCGCGCCAGCCCTACCGCAACGGCCTGGACTTCCTGCGCCAGATGGCGGCCCTGGGGCCGAAGTTCTGGCGCGACCTGCTGGGCTGAGCCGCGGCCGCGGCGGGCTATCCTTTGCCGATGCGTTTCACCATTCCCGCCGATGATCCGTGCCTGGACGGGCATTTCCCCGGGCGCCCGCTGGTGCCCGGCGTGGTCCTGCTCGAGCGCGTGCTGGAGGCGGTGGAAGCCGCCCATGGCACGCAGGGGCCGCTGCAATTGCCGCAGGTGAAGTTCCTGCATCCGCTGCTGCCCGGCGAGGAGGCCGAGGTGGTGCTGGACGGCGCACCGCCGGCCTGGCGCTTCCAGGTGCGCCGCGGCGACACCGTGCTGGCCAGCGGCCAGTTGCGCGCGGAGGCCGGCGATGGCCGCTGAGCCGGGCAAGCCCACGGCGGCGTGGAAGCAGCGCCCGGAGGGCGGCAACCGGGCCATGATCCGGCTGATCCTCGGGATCGCCCGCGGCGGCGGCCGCGGCTTGGCGCGGCTGTGCCTGTACCCGATCGTGGCCTACTTCCTGTGCATGCGTGGCGCCGAGCGCCGCGCCTCGCGTGCATGGCTGTCGCGGGTGCGCGGCCGCCGCGCCTCGCTGTGGCAGGTGGCGCGGCACATCCACACCTTCTCGGCCACGATCCTGGACCGGGTGTTCCTGCTGGGCGGGCGCATGGAGGTGTTCGACATCGACGTGCATGGCCTGGAGCACCTGGAGGCGTTGCTGGACCAGGGCCGCGGCGCGCTGCTGTTCGGCTCGCACCTGGGCAGCTTCGACGCGCTGCGGGTGCTGTCGCGGCGGCGCCCCGGGCTGCAGGTGCGGATCGTGCTGGACCGCGGCCAGAACCCGATGCTGACCGAAGTGTTCGATTCGCTGGACCCGGCGCTGGCCGCCGGGGTGATCGACGGCGCCCTGCCCGGACCGGCGATCGCGCTGGAGATCCAGCACGCGCTGCAGCAGGGCGCCCTGGTCGCGCTGCTGGTCGACCGCGTCCATGGCCACGAGGAAACCGTGGCCGTGCCCTTCCTCGGCCACCCGGCGCGGCTGCCGCTGACGCCGTGGCGGCTGGCGCTGGCGCTGCACGCACCGGTGCTGCTGTGCTTCGGCCTGTACCGCGGCGGCAACCGCTACGAACTGTGCTTCGAGCCTTTCCTCGATCCGGTGGCCACGCCGCCGCCGGGGCGCGAAGGGCGCGCGGAGTGGTTGCGGCAACAGGTGGCGGCCTATGCCGCGCGCCTGGAGCACTACGCCCGCGGTGCCGAGTACAACTGGTTCAACTTCTTCGACTTCTGGAACGACGATGACGCATCCCTCCCGACCGGCGCCGCGGCGCCTGCTGCCGACCCTGCTGCTGGCATGCGCGACCGCGCTGCCGGCAGCCGCTGAGACCGCGCCGGCCCCGGCGGCGATCCTGCGCGCGGTGGCGCAGCCGGCGCCCAGCCACACCGGGTTCGTGGAGGTGCGGCAGTCGGCGATGCTGCGCAAGCCGCTACGCATCGAGGGCCAGTACCGGCGCGAGGCCGACGGCCGCCTGGTGCGCGAGGTGCGGGTGCCGTACGCGGAAACCACCACGCTGGCCGCCGGCGAGGCGGTGATCGAGCGTGCCGGGCGCGCGCCGCGGCGGGTGTCGCTGCAGCAGGTGCCGGAGCTGGAGGCGATCCAGGACGGCTTCGGCGCGCTGCTGGCGGGCGACCTGGAGCGCCTGCAGCGCACCTACCAGGTGCAGTCCGCCGGCACCCTGCAGGCCTGGACCCTGCGCCTGCAGCCGCGCGACCCGAAGCTGGCGCGTTCGCTGGCCCGGATCGAGGTGCATGGCCGAAACGCCGAACTGCTGTGCGTGGAAAGCCATCCGGTGCGCGGCGAGCCGCAGCGCACGCTGATGGCCGGCGCCGCCGCGGCCGCGGCCGGGGTCGAGGACGCGCAGGCCCTGGCCGCGCTCTGCCACGGCGCCACGGAGTAAGCGCGCATGGGTTTCCGCGAACCGCGCGGCCGCGCGCGCCTGGCCCTGCTGCTGGGCTGGGTGGCGCTGCTGGCGCTGGGCGGCTGGCTGCTGTCGCGTGGACTGCGGATGGAGGAGGACCTGCGCCGCTTCCTGCCTAGCCCGCGCACGCCGGCGCAGGTGCTGCTGGTGGACGAGCTGGGCGAGGGCCCGGGCTCGCGCCTGCTGCTGCTGGCCCTGTCCGGCGCCGACGACGGGACTTTGGCCGCGCATTCGCGCGCGCTGGCGGTGGAGCTGGCCGCGCGGCCCGGGATCGCGCTGGTCGCCAACGGCGAGGACGCCGGCCTGGAGGCGGTGCCCGAAGGCCTGCGCCCGTACCGCTACCTGCTCTCGCCCGCGCCGCAGGCGCAGTCGCTGGATGCGGGGACGCTGCGCGAGGAACTGGAGCAGCGGCTGCAGGACCTTGGTTCGCCGGCGGCCGACCTGGTCGAGCCGCTGCTGCCCTCCGACCCCACCCTGGAAATCCTGCGCCTGGCCGAGGCCTGGCAGCCGGCGCAGGCGCCCGGGCGCCGCCACGGCGTGTGGTTCGACCAGGCCGGGGAACGGGCCCTGCTGCTGGTGCAGACCACCGCCGCCGGCTTCGACAGCGCCGCCCAGCAGGCGGCGGTGGCGGCAATCCAGGCCGCGTTCGAAGCCAGCCGCCCCGAAGGCGCGGCGACCCGGCTGGAGATGAGCGGCCCCGGCGCTTTCGCCGTGGCCATCCGCGAGCGCACCGAGCGCGAGGTCTCGTGGATCGGCACGGTCGACACCGTCGGCCTGCTGCTGTTGCTGGGCCTTGCCTACCGGCGCTGGAGCATCCCGCTGCTGGGCGCGCTGCCGCTGGCCAGTGGCGGCCTGGCTGGCCTGGGGGCGGTGGCACTGCTGTTCGACGGCGTGCACGGCATCACCGTGGCCTTCGGCTTCACCCTCATCGGCGTGGCCCAGGACTATCCGATCCACTTCTTCAGCCACCTGCGTCCCGGACAATCGCCGGTGGCCAGCGTGCGCGCGCTGTGGCCGACCCTGGTCACCGGCGTGCTGGCCACCTGCATCGCCTACGCGACCTTCCTGTTCTCCGGCGTGCAGGGCCTGCAGCAGCTGGCGGTGTTCACCATCGCCGGCCTGGGCGTGGCCGCCGCCTCGACCCGCTGGCTGCTGCCGCGGCTGGTGACGCCGGCGCGCCGCGACCCGGCCGATTCGGCACGCCTGGCACGCCTCTGGCGCGGCCTCGCCAACCTGCCGCGTCCGCGCCGCAGCCTGGCCGCGCTGGCGGTCGCCGCCGCGGCGGTGGCGCTGTTCGCGCCTGGTCCGTTCTGGGAGAACGACCTGTCGCGCCTGACCCCGGTGCCGCCGGCCGACCTGCAGCGCGACGCGCAGTTGCGCGCCGAGCTGGGGGCGCCGGACGTGCGCTACATGCTGGCGATCCAGGACGTGGACGTGGAAAGCGCGCTGCAGCGCTCCGAGCAGTTGCTGCCCGCGCTGCGGGAACTGCAGGCACGCGGCGTGCTGGCCGGCTACGACCTGGCCGCGCGCTACCTGCCCAGCGCCGCCCTGCAACGTGCGCGCCAGGCGCGACTGCCCGACGCGGACACGCTGCGCGCCTCGTTGGAAGAGGCACTGGACGGTTCGCCGTTCCTGCCCGATGCCTTCGAGCCCTTCCTCGGGGACGTGGCCGCCGCCCGCGCTGCGCCGCCGCTGGGCGTGGACGACCTGGCCGGCACGCCGCTGGAACTGGCGGTCGGCGGCCTCTTGGTGCGTGGCGAGGACCACGCCACCGCGCTGGTGTCGCTGTCGGGCCTTGCCGATCCGCAGGCCGTGGCCGATGCAGTGGCCGGCACCGGCGCGCAGCTGCTGGACCTCAAGCAGGCCTCCGAATCGCTGGTGGCGCAGTGGCGGTTGCGCCTGCTGGGCGCGCTGGCGGTGGCGGCGCTGCTGCTGGCCGGCGTGGTCGTGGCCGCGCTGCGCGACCGCCGCCGCGTGCTGCGGGTGCTGGCGCCGATGGCCCTGACCACCCTGCTGATCCTGGCCGTGCTGCGCGGCTGCGGCGTCGAGCTGAACCTGTTCCACCTGGTCTCGCTGATCCTCGCCGCCGGCCTGGGCCTGGACTACGCCCTGTTCTTCGACCATGCCGGCGACGACCGCGCCGACCAGCTGCGCACCCTGCACGCGGTGATCGTGTGCAGCCTGACCACCGCCCTGGTGTTTGGCCTGCTGGCGCTGTCCTCGATCCCGGTGCTGCGCGCGATCGGCAGCACCGTGGCCCTGGGCGTGGTCGGCAACTTCGTGCTGGCGGTGCTGGTGGCGCGCAGCCCCGCGGAGGAAACCCGATGAACCGACCGTTGCCCGGCCGCGCGGGCATCCTCGCCCTGGTGCCCCACCAGGGTGCGATGTGCCTGTGGGACGAAGTGCTGGCCTGGGACGCGCGCAGCATCCGCGTGCGCGCCTGGAACCACCGCGATCCGGCGCATCCGCTGCGCGCGCGTGGACGCCTGCCGGCGCTGGCGCTGTGCGAGTACGGCGCCCAGGCCATGGCCGTGCATGGCGGACTGCTGGCCGGCACGGAAGGGGGGCGCGCCGCGCCGGGCGTGCTGGTGGCGTTGCACGGGATCGAACTGGCGGTTGCCCGCATCGATGACCTGCCCGGGGCGCTGGAATGCGAGGCGGAACTGCTGGCCGCCAGCGAGGCCAGCCAGCAGTATGCGTTCCGCATCCTGCATGGCGGCCAGGTCATCGCCAGCGGTCGCGCCGCGGCCATGCTCGGCAGCGCGCTGGCCGGTGGCTGACGCCAGCGCCGCGCGCGCTGGCAAAATGCCGCGATGGACCTGACGACTCCCAAGCGCCGCGCCCTGGTCACCGGCGGCAGCGGCGACATCGGTGGCGCGATCTGCCATGCCCTGGCCGATGCCGGCATGGCGGTGATCGTCCACGCCAATACCAACCTGGCCCGCGCCGAGGCGGTGGCCGCGGCGATCCGCGAACGCGGCGGCAGCGCCCGGGCGGTGGCCTTCGACGTGGCCGACGGCGCCGCCACCGGCGCGGCGATCGAGGCCCTGCTGGCCGAGGGCCGGATCGACGTGCTGGTCAACAACGCCGGCATCCACGACGACGCGCCCATGGCCGGGATGAGCGCTGCGCAGTGGCAGCGGGTGATCGACGTCTCCCTGCACGGCTTCTTCCACGTCACCCGGCCGCTGCTGCTGCCGATGGCGCGCGGGCGCTGGGGCCGGATCGTCAGCGTGTCCTCGGTGGCGGCGGTGCTGGGCAACCGCGGCCAGACCAACTACGCCGCGGCCAAGGCCGCGCTGCACGGCGCCAGCAAGTCGCTGGCGCGGGAGATGGGCAGCCGCGGGATCACGGTGAACGTCGTGGCGCCGGGCGTGATCGAAGGCTCGATGACCGCCGGCACGTTCAGCCCCGAGGCGATCCGGCAGATGGTGCCGGCCGCGCGCGCCGGGCGCCCGGAGGAAGTGGCGGCGCTGGTCGCCTTCCTGTGCTCGGAGGCGGCCGGCTACGTCAACGGCCAGGTGATCGGGGTCAACGGCGGCATGGGCTGAAGGCCTGCCCTCAGGTGCCGCCCCCGTCCTGCGGCGTGGCCGCCGCGGCCTCCACCCCGGCGCGCGCATCGCGCCGCGCCAGCAGGGCCAGCAGCGGCCCGGTCATCAGCGTGGTGCACAGCGCCACCAGCAACAGCAGGGTGAACAGCTCCGGGCCGATCAGGCCGGCATCCAGGCCGACCTTCATCACGATCAGCTCGATCATGCCGCGCGCGTTCATCAGCGAACCCACCGCCAGGCTGTCGCGCAGCGGATAGCCGGACAGGCGCGCGCCCAGGCCGCCGCCGGCGAGCTTGCCCAGCACCGCCACGCCGAGGATCAGCAGCAGCGCCCCGGCGCCGGTGGCGGTGAACGCGTCGGCGGTGGTGCCCATGCCGGCCACGGCGAAGAACAGCGGCATCAGCAGGACCAGGGCCAGGTGCTCGATGCGCTCGACCAGGGCGTGCATCAGGCGGTCGTCGCGCGGCAGGCAGGCGCCGAACAGGAACGCGCCGAATACCGCGTGCAGCTGCAGCCACTCGGTGGCCGCGGCGCAGGCGAACAGGCCCACCAGCAGCGCCGCCAGCACCGTGCCGGACGGGCGGCCATCGCTGGCATGCCGGCGCAGCATCGCCGCGAACAGCGGCTTGAGCAGGCCGAACACCAGCACCAGCAGCAGGGCCAGGCCGGCCAGGGTGCGGGCCAGGCCGGCATAGCCGTCGCCGCCGGTCAGCGCCACCAGCAGCGCCAGCGCGATCCATGCGCCCACGTCCAGCAGCGCCGCCGCCGACAGCGCCAGCCGCCCGACCGCGGTGTGCTGCATGCGCCGGTCCTTGAGGATCCGCGCCAGCACCGGGAACGCGGTCACCGACAGGGCCACGCCCAGGTACAGCGCGAACGGCCAGAAGGCCACGCCTTCCGGCGCCAGCATCCCGTGCAGCAGCGGCGCCGCCGCCAGCGCCAGCAGGAACGGCAGCAGCGCCGACAGCCCGGCCACCCGCGCCGCGGCCAGCACCTGCGCACGCGCGCCTTCCGGCGCGCGCATCTCCACGCCGATGACGAACATGAAGAGCACCAGGCCCAGGGTTGCCAGCGCCGACAGCCCGGGCAGCGAGGCGGCCGGGAACAGCGCGGCGTGCAGTTCGGGCATGGCCGCGCCGAACACCACCGGGCCCAGCAGGATGCCGGCGGCCATCTCGCCGATCACCGGCGGCTGGCCCAGGCGCGCGAGCAGCACGCCGCAGGCCCGTGCGGCCACCAGGACGATGGCGATCTGGAACAGCAGCAACCCCGTCATCGCTACTCCCCGTGCGCGGACAGGCCCTTATAGCCCGCACGCGGCCGCGGGCCAAACACGGTTGGCCGTGAAACGGTCCGCTTCAGGGAGTGGTGTCGATCTGCGGCACCTGGGCGCGCACCCGCGCATACTCGCGCCACACGTCGCCATGGGCCAGCACCTGGCGCACCACGTGCGAGGTGATCCGGTACAGGTCGCGCAGCGGGCGGAAATGGCTGCGCCGCAGCGGGCCGCCGTCCTGGCCGCGGTAGCGGGTCTCCACCGGCACCGCCACGCTGCGGATGCCCAGCTGGCGCGAGGCGGAGATCAGCAGCTGCGCCTCGAACACGAAGTCCTCGCCGGGCACGTCCTGCAGCGCGACCACCGCCGCCGGGTAGTAGCGCTGGCCGCTCTGGCTGTCGGCGATGCGGTAGCCGGCGCCCCAGCTCACGCCCCAGTCGCCGAAGGCATTGGCCATGCGCCGCAGGCGTGGGGCCGCGGCGCGGTGGCGCAGGCGCGCGCCGATGATGATGTGGTTGGGGTGGCGCGCCGCCGCGGCCAGCAGGCGCGGCAGGTCGGAGGGGTCGTGCTGGCCGTCGCCGTCGATGGTCAGCACCCCGGTGGCGCCACGCGCCAGCGCCTCGGCGAAACCGGTGCGCAGGGCCGCGCCCTTGCCGCGGCGCAGGCCGTGGCGCAGCACGGTCACCGGCAGGTCGCGCAGGCGCTCGGCGGTGCCGTCGGTGGAGCCGTCGTCGACCACGATCACCCATGGGCAGTGCGCCAGGGTCTGGGTGACGACGTCGCGGATCCGCAGCACTTCGTTGAGGGCCGGGATCACCACTGCGGTCCTGCGCGGATCAGCCATGGCCCAGCCCGATGCGCAGGCCGCGGCCGTCGCCGGCGGCCACCACCGCTTGCGCGGCGTCGGCGGCGATCGCCTCCAGCAGCACCAGCGCCGGGGCCATGGCGTTGCCGGCGGCCACCGCGGCCGGCGGCGCCGCGGGCGTGGCCTCGCCCGGTTGCAGCGACAGGCGCAGGCGGTCGCCGGCCGCCGGCCGCGCCAGCACCAGGGCCACGCCAAGCAGGCCCTGGCTGTCCAGCACATCGTTGAGCGGGCCCACCGCCGGGCCGTCGTAGGCGACGAGGAGCACCGCCTGCGCCCCGGCCTCCAGCTGCGCCAGCGCCTCCACCAGGCCCATGGCGAAGCTGGCTTGGCCGGCGCTGATCGCGGTGGCCGGCTCCATCGCCCCGGTGCCGATGGTCCAGTAGCCGGCGGCGGCGTTGTGCACGGAATTGTGGAAGCGGGTCGGCGAGACCTCGGTGGGGGCGCGCGCCAGGGTGGCGCACATGTTGTCGGTGATCGCCAGCTCGCCGTAGGTGGAGGTGAACACCGAGGGCAGGCTGGCCGGGTCGCGGCCGGCGGCCTCGCACGCGGCCTGGGCCGCCTGCAGCGCGACCAGCACCGTGTCCGGCGCGCGCCGGCGCTCGTTGGGCGGCAGCAGCGTGGGTGCCGGCCGCGCGGGCGCCGCTTCCGGCGCCGCGGCGCCGCGGTGCAGGCCGACGAAGGCCTCCCAGGACGGGACGCCCGGGGCCCACAGGCCGATGCCTTCGATCGCGGCGGTGAGGGGCGTGGTCATGGGCGCGAGAACACCAGCGAACAGTTGTTGCCGCCGAAGCCGAAGGCGTTGTTCATCGCATGGGCGATGTCGGCGCGGGCATTGTCGAAACGGATCTGCGGGCCGCACACCGGGTCGGGCACGGCGCTGTTGAGGGTGCCCGGCAACAGCCCGTGCTCCAGCGCCAGCAGCGCGAACGCGGACTCGACGATGCCGGCCGCGCCGAGGGTATGGCCGGTCCAGCCCTTGGTCGAGCTGGCATGCAGGGTTGGCGGGAACAGCGCCGCCACCGCCGCCGCCTCGACGCTGTCGTTGGCCGGGGTGGCGGTGCCGTGCAGGCTCAGGTAGCCGATGTCGTCCGGCGCCAGGCCGGCACGCGCCAGCGCGTCCTGCATCGCCCGCCGCGCGCCCAGGCCTTCCGGGTGCGGCGAGGACATGTGGTAGGCGTCGGAGGATTCGCCGTAGCCGGACAGCCAGGCGCGCACGCGGGCGGGTTCGGCCTGGCGTTCGAGCAGGGCGAAGCCGGCGGCCTCGCCCAGCGACAAACCGTCGCGCGCGGCGTCGAACGGCCGGCAGGGCTGCGCCGAGACCAGCTGCAGCGCGTTGAAGCCGTACAGCACGCTGCCGCACAGGGTGTCCACGCCGCCGACGATGGCTGCATCGGCGAGGCCGGCCTGCATCAGGCGCGCGGCATGGGCGAACACCTTGGCGCTGGAGGAGCAGGCGGTGGCCACGGTGAGGGTCGGGCCGGCGGCGCCGGTGGCCGCGCCCACGAAACCGGAGGCGGCGTCCGGGCAGTGCACCTTCAGCCGCGCCAGGTCGGCCGGGAAGCGGCCATCCTCCAGCCGGGTATAGGCCTCCTCGGTTTCGCCGATGCTGGAGGTGGAAGTGCCGATCACCACCGCCACCCGCGCCGCACCATGGCGCGCCACGGCCTCGCGCGCGGCCTCGAGGAAGCCGTCCTGCTGCAGGCCCAGCCAGGCCAGGCGGTGGTTGCGCGACTGCCAGCCTTCCAGCGCCGCCGGCAGTTCCACCGTTTCCACGCCCTCGACCCGGCCGATCCAGCACTCCAGCGGCCGCCCCGGCAGGTCGTTGCGGCGCAGTCCGCCACGGCGCTGCACGAGCGCCTCGTGCTGCGCCTGCAGCCCGGCGCCAAGCGCGGTGGTGGCGGTGAAGGCGGTGATGGCCACGGGCGCGACGGGCGCCGGACGGGAGTGCGTGAGCAAGGGCAGCGACTGGCGGGCAGGAGGCGCGGGAGTATAGCCACTGCACCTGTTGCCGCCGCGTGCCTGCCGGCTTCACCAGGATGAACGACGCCCCAGGCATTGCCGCGCTTCCGCACCTGCGACATTTCCTCCACAATCCCGAGGTTCTTACGTTTCCCCCGGGGCCGGGCGCGACCGCGCGCATGCAAGCCTACGTCTACAAGAGCCGCCGCCGAGCAGACACCTACGTATTCCTGGCCGAACGCGACGGGTTCTCGCGCCTGCCCGCGGCGGTGGCGCAGGGCCTTGGCCAGCTGGAATTCGTCCTCGAAGTCGCGTTGACCCCGGAGCGCCGCCTGGCGCGGGCCGACGCCGCGGTCGTGCGCGCCAATCTGGCCGCGCAGGGCTTCCACATCCAGTTCCCGCCGGTCCCCGGTACCCCGGACGCGGCCCATGGCTGAGCCCGTTTCCCGTCCCGCCCGCCCGCTGCTGGCCGCGTTCCTGCTCGCGGCCGGCGTGCTGCTGGCAGCGCTGGCCGGCTTCGGTGGCGCGGTCGCGGTGGTCGCCGGCCTGCTGGCGCAGGCGCTGCTGGCCGCGGGCCTGTCGTGGTGGCGCGGTACCCGCGCGCTGCCGGCCAGTCCGCGCGCACTGCCGGCCGCGCTGCCGGGGCCGTTGCTGGCCTGGGGCGCCGGGCTGGCCCTGGCGGCGCTGCTGCTGGCCTGGCCGCTGCAGGCGCTGCGTGCCCACGCCAGCCTCGGCGCCGCGCTGGGCACCAGCCTGATGGCGGCCCTGCTGGTGCTCGCACTGTGGCGCACCTGGCCGGTGTGGCGCGCCGTGGAGGGCGAGGGCGCCGCGCCGGGCGCGTCCTGGCGCCGGCTGCCGCAGCAGCAGGCCGATACCTGGTCCGGGCTGGGTGCAGCGCTGGCCATCGCCCTGGTGCTGGGCGGCTGGCTGCTGCTGGCCTGGCCGCAGCTGCTGGCCCCGGCCACGCGCTGGGGCCTGGCCGCGGCCTGGGCCCTGGCCGGGATCCCGCTGCACCTGTGGCTGCAGCGCACCCCGGCCCCGGTCGAGCGCACCGCGCCGCTGGATTTCCTCGCCGCGACCCTGCTGCAGGCCGAACCGGAGCCGCTGCCGCCGGCACCGGAAGATCCGGCCGCGCTGGCCGAGGCGCTGTACGCCGCCGCCCGCGCCGGCCGCGTCGACCAGGCCCTGCAGCTGCTGGAGGCCGGTGCCGACCCGCATGCGCCGCCGCCGGAGGATGAACGCGACCGCCGCAGCCTGGCGGTGCTGGCCGCGGTGCTGCCGGACCTGCGCCTGCTGCGCGCGCTGATTGCCCAGGGCGTCGACCTCAACCCGCCCGGCGGCACCGGCCCGCTGCTGGCCGCCACCCGCGACAGCTGGCACGGCCGCCCCGAGGCGGTGATGACCCTGCTGGCCAACGGCGCCGACCCGCGCGCCCGCGACGCCGAAGGCAATTCCCCGCTGCACCATGCCGCGCGCAGCACCGACCCCGGCGTGGCCGCGCTGCTGCGCGACGCCGGCGCCGAGCTGGAGGCGCTCAACAACGACGGCCTGTCGCCGCTGGGCGTGGCCTGCGCCGCCGGCAACTGGCGCCTGGCCAAGTTCCTGCTCGAACGCGGCGCCCGGCCCGAGCCGCCCGGTGGCCAGCCGGCGCTGCTGGCCGCGGCCGGCGGCGACGAGGACGATCCGGCCGGGGTGCAGCTGCTGCTGAAGTTCAAGGCGCGGGTGGGCGCCACCGGCCGCGGCGGGCGCACCGCCCTGCACGAGGCCGCGCTGGCCGGCCACGCCGGGATCGTGGCGGCGCTGCTGGCCGCCGGCGCCGATCCGCACCGCGCCGACGAGGCCGGGCGCACGCCCTGGCTGGAGGCCGCGCGCGGCCAGCACGCCGAGGTGCTGGAACAGCTGCTGGCGATCGGGGTCGACGTGGCCGCGGTGGACGCCTCCGGGCGCAACGCGCTGCTGCTGGCGGCCAGTGCCGAGCAGCCTTCGCTGCCGCTGGTGCGGCGCCTGCTGCAGGCCGGCGTGGATCCGGCGGTGCCCGATGCCAGCGGCCGCCGCGCGGTGGACGCCGCCGCCGAGGCCGGGCGCTGGGCGATCGTGGCCGCGCTCGACCCGGGCTACCCGCTGCCGCTGGCGGTGGCCGACAGCGTGGCCGCCGCGCCGGCCGAGGCCGATGCGCGCCCGCCGCTGGCGCTGCTGCGCGAAGGCCTGCTGGCCGGGCGCATGGACGGCCTGCCGGCGCTGGCACGGCTGTGCAGCCCGGCCGAACTGGGCGGGCTGCTGCACGAGCGCGAGCTGCAGGCCCGCCCGGAAGCGCTGGCCTGGCTGCTGGAGCAGGGCGCCGATCCGGAAATCCTGGTCGACGGCCATACCGTGCTGTCGGCCCTGCTCGGCCGCGGCGGCGAGGCCGCCGCCGCGATCCAGCTGCTGCTGCGCCACGGTGCCTCGCCGGCCGGCGCCGGCGGCCTGGCCCGCTTCCTCGCCGCCTGCGTGCAGCGCGACGAGGCCGCCCGCGGCCACGAACAGCTGGCGCTGGAACTGTTCGGCGCCGGCGCCGATCCGTTCGCGCCCTCGCCGGCGGGCGACCCGGCGCTGTCCCTGGCCGTGCGCCTGGGCTGGCTGCGCCTGCTGGACGCCCTGCTGGACGCCGGCGTGGACCGCGAGGCCCGCGACAGCCACGGCATGACCGCCCTGCACCTGGCCGCTGCGCTGGGCCGCGAATCGGCGCTGCTGCGCCTGGTCGCCCAGGGTGCCTCGCCGGAGGCGCGTGCCGCCGATGGCCAGACCCCGTTGGGCGTGGCCCTGGCCAGCGGCCGCCGCGACCTGGCCGACTGGCTGGACTGGCGCGGCTGGCAGCTGCCCGGGCGCCCGCTGCGCCCGGCCGACGTCCCGGCCGCGGCGATGGCCGGCGACGCCGACGCGGTGCGCCGCCTGCTGGACCTGGGCTTCGCGGTCGACTCCACCGACGCCCAGGGCTGCACCGGCCTGCTGCGCGCCGCCGGCGGCGGCCATGCCGCGGTGGTGGACCTGCTGCTGGCGCGCGGCGCCAATCCGCAGCACGCCGCCAACAGCGGCGCCACCCCGCTGTCGGCGGCGGTGAGCATGCGCCAGCTGGGCATCGTCTCGGCCCTGCTGGATGCCGGCGCCGACCTCGAGCACCGCCTGCCGGGCGGGGTCACCGTGCTGATGCTGGCCTCGGCCCTGGGCCTGGCCGACGTGGCCGCGCGCCTGCTCACCGCCGGCGCCGATATCTCCGCCGGCGACAGCCAGGGCCTGGCGCCGCTGCACTGCGCCGCGCTGTACGGCTTCACCGGGCGCGACCGCCCGCGCCTGCTGGCGCTGCTGGACACCCTGCTGCTGGCCGGTGCCGAGCCCGACCAGCCGGCCGCCGGCGGGGTCACCCCGCTGCTGCTGCTGCTGGGCGCGCGCGCCGAGCCCGGCAGCGCCTGCGACGAGAACGTGGTCCTGGCCGGCCTGGAGCGCCTGCTGGAGGAGGACGTGTCGCTGGACGCGCAGGACCCGCGCGGCTTCGGCCCGCTGCACCTGGCGGCGCTGCACGGCCTGCGCGCGGTGGTCCAGCGCCTGCTGCGCGCCGGCGCCGACCCGGACCTGCGCGACACCCTCAACCGCACCCCGCGCGACATCGCGGTGATGCGCGGCTTCGTCGACGTGGCCGCCGAGTTCGTGCCCGCGCACCAGGCCACCGGGGTGTCGATGGCGCGCTTCCTCAACCAGCCGCGCAACTGAGCGCGCCGGCAAGGCCGCGGCTCAGTCCCTGTCGGAGGGCGGGGCCGGCGGCGCGTCCTGCGCCGGACGGCTGACCGCCGGGTCCCCGGCATCGGCCTCGAACAGCCGCACCAGCTCGGCGCGTGCCTGCTGCGCACTGCGCTTGAGCGCGTCCTCGTCGTCGTAGACCAGGTACTGCTCCTGCAGCAGGGCCTCGTCGTGGGCGCGGAAGCGGCGCACGTGCTCGGCCGCCTGCGCTTCGGGCATGCCCAGCTCGCACAGCACCCGCCCGGCCACTTCCAGGCTGGTGCCCAGCAGTTCGCGGTAGGGCTCGGTGCCCAGGTCCATCAGCCGCCAGGCGTGCTGGCGGTCGCGCGCGCGCGCCAGCACCCGCGCCTGCGGGTACTGGCGGCGGATCAGGCGCACCGCCTGCAGCGTGGTCTCCGGCTCGTCGGCACAGATCACGAACACCTTGACGTGCTCGGCGCCGGCGGCGCGCAGCAGGTCCGAGCGGGTGGGGTCGCCGTAGAAGATGCGGCCGCCGCTGCGGCGCACGTCCTCCACCCGTTGCGGACTGCGGTCCAGGGCCACGTACGGGATCTTCTGCGCCGCCAGCACCCGCGCCACGATCTGGCCGAAGCGGCCGACCCCGGCGATCAGCACCTGCGGCTTCTCGACCCCGGGCGCGGCGCTGTCGTACTGCGGCGCCGGCGCCGGCGGCTGCTCCTCGCGCCGCCGGTGCAGGTAGCGGTCCAGCGCCATCAGCAGCAGCGGCATCAGCGCCATCGACACGCCGACCACCGCCGCCAGACGGTCGTACTCGGCGGTGGTGAGCAGGCGCACGCGCAGCGCCTCGTGGAACACCACGAAGGCGAACTCGCCGCCCAGCCACAGGGTGCCGCCCAGCAGCAGGCCGTGCCCGGGCTGCAGCCGCGCCACCTTGCCGATGCCCAGCAGCACGCCGAACTTCACCACCAGCAGCAGGCCCACGCCGGCGGCGATGAGCCAGGGCTCGGCGGCGATCCGGTCCAGGTCGATGCCCATGCCCACGGCGATGAAGAACAGGCCCAGCAGCAGGCCCTTGAACGGCTCGATCTGCGATTCCAGCTCGTGCCGGTACTCCGAGTCGGCCAGCAGCACGCCGGCGATGAACGCGCCCAGGCCGGGGCTCAGCCCGGCCTGCTGCATGATCCAGGCACTGCCCAGCACCGCCAGCAGGGCGGTGGCGGTGAATACTTCCGGGGTGCGGATGCTGGCCACCACCTTGAGCCCGCGCCGCATCAGCAGGCGCCCGCCGAACCACACCAGCGCCAGCGCGCCCAGCGCGTGCCCGACCATGGCCCAGGTCAGGCTCTCGTCCTTGACACCCCCCAGCAGCGGGATGACCGCCAGCAGCGGGATTGCCGCCAGGTCCTGGAACAGCAGGATCGCGAATGCCAGCTGGCCGTGGTCGCTGCCCAGCTCGCGGCGCTCGCCCAGCATCTGCAGGCCCACCGCGGTGGAGGACAGGGCCAGGCCGAGGCCGGCCACCAGCGCGCCCTTCCAGTGCACGCCGTAGAAGAACAGGGCCGCGCCCAGGAACAGCGCCGACACGAACACCTGGGCGCCCCCGGCGCCGAACACCGGCCGCCGCAGCAGGCCCAGGCGCGCGGGGGACACCTCCAGGCCGATCACGAACAGCAGCATGATCACGCCCAGCTCGGACGCGCCCAGGATCCGCTCCGGGTCGCTGACCGCGCCCACCCCGTGCGGCCCCAGCAGCACGCCGGTGGCCAGGTAGGCCAGCACCGCCACCAGGCCCAGCCGGCGGAACAGCGGCACGACCGCGATCGCAGCCGCCAGCAGCACCAGCGCCAGTTCGAAACTCAGGTTGCCGGGCAAGGTGCCGTCCATCGATTGGCCCGATTATCGCCGCGGATGGCGCCGCGTGGGCGGCCGGACGTGACTGGCCGCTGTCCGCGGTGCGCGCGGGCGGTTCGGCACGGGCCTGTGCTAGCCTCGCCGCCGGTCCAAGGGTCCACATGCGCAGTCCATGGTGGTGGGCAGTCGTGCTCTGGGTGGTTGCGGGCCTGGCGCTGGCGGCGGAGGGCGGCGGCGAGCCGCAGGTCGAAGCCGGCATGCTGGTTTCCGGCCGGATCGTCGTCGGGCCCGACGGCAAGCCCAGCGAGTACCAGCTGAAGGATCCGGACCGGCTGCCGGCCGGGGTCCGCCGGTTCCTGGACCTGCATATCCCGCGCTGGCAGTTCGAGCCGCCGATGCTGGAGGGCCGCGCGGTGGCCCTGGACAACCTCATGGACATCCACCTCAGGGCGGTGCCCGAGGGCGAGGGCATGCGCCTCGAACTGGGAAGCGTCTCGTTCCGGCCGGCGGCCCGGGACACCGAATACGAACTGCGCAGGCGCAGGCTGATCCCGCCGGAGTATCCCCGCGCGGCCCTGGCGGCCGGCGACGGGGTCGGCGCCGTGGTCTACGTCGCGCTCAGGATCGGCCCCGACGGCAAGGTGGTGGAGGCGGTGGACGAGCAGGTCAACCTGCATTTCATTCCCGACGCGGGCAGCGATGGGAAATGGCGCGACCTGTTCGCCCGCAACGCATTGCGCGCGGCGTGCGCATGGACGTTCCAGCCGCCGACCCGCGGCGAGCTCGCCGGGCTCCCGTACTGGCGGCTGCGCGTCCCGGTGCACTACATCCCGTCCGCCCTGCCCGGCGCCGGCGACCAGTACGGCAAGTGGCAGGCCTACGTCGTCGGGCCGTGGCGCCAGGTCGACTGGTTCGGGGAAGCCGACGTCCGCCAGCCACTGGAGTCGCTGGCCGGCAACACCCTGCACGTGGCGGATGCGCCCGGCCAGCTGAAGCTGGCCGCCCAGGCCGGGGGCTGATCCGCCCCGCGGCCTGCTATGCGGCGACGACGCCGCGACGGCGCTAGACTCCGCCGGGGCCCAAAGGGGAGGCCCAAGGGGAGGGGAGAACATGCGCAGTCCGTGGTGGTTGGTGTGTGTCCTGTGGGCGGTCAGTGCGGTGGCGCTGGGGGCGAGGAAGCCGGCGCCGGGCCAGGCCGAGGCGGAAGCCGGCATCCATGTCGCCGGCACGATCGTGGTGGGACCGGAAGGCAAGCCGCTGGAGTACGAACTCACCGGCGCCAACCGGTTGCCGGCCGAGGTGCGCCGGTTCCTGGATTTCCATATCCCGCGCTGGGAATTCGACCCGCCGGTGGTGGACGGCAAGCCGGTGGCGCTGCGCAACCGCATGGGCCTGTACCTGGTGGCCAGGCCCAGCGCGGACGGCGGCATGCGCATCGTCCTGCAGGCGGCCAGCTTCACCCCCGTCGAGAAGGGCGGTGGCTACGACCTGGCGGCGGCGCGGATGCCGCCGCCGCCGTACCCGGAGGCGGCCGCCGAGATCGGCGTGGAGGCCACGGTCTACCTGGTGCTCAAGGTCGGCCCCGACGGCAAGGTGCTGGACGCCGCCGACGAGCAGGTCAACCTGCACTTCCTGCCCGAGCGCGATGCCGACAAGTGGCGCGACATCTTCGCCCGCGCCGCCGTGCGCGGCGCGCGCAGCTGGAAATTCAACGTGCCGACCCAGGGGCCGGAGGCCGGGCGCGAGTACTGGCTGGTGCGAGTACCGCTGGCCTTCACCTTCGACCAGCGCAACCGCTACGGCGAATGGCAGGCCTACGTGCCCGGCCCGCGGCGCAAGGTGCCGTGGGTGCCGGAAGATGAACAGGGCGGCCCGCTGGAGGCCATGGCCGGTGGCAGCGTGAACGCGGTGGGCGCCAGGAGCGGGGTAATGCTGACCCCGGCCGGCCGCGGCCTGTAGGCCCGTCCGGCGCCACCGGACGGAAACAGGAAGCCCCGCCGGTGGCGGGGCTTCCCGTGTTGCCTGGCTGCGCCTTGCGGGCGGCCTTCAGCGCTTCATCGAGCTGAAGAACTCGTCGTTGGACTTGGTGTTCTTCATCTTGTCGAGCATGAACTCCATCGCGCCGATCTCGTCCATCGGGTGCAGGAGCTTGCGCAGGATCCAGATCTTCTGCAGCAGTTCCGGCTCGATCAGCAGGTCCTCGCGGCGGGTGCCGGAGCGGTTGATGTCGATGGCCGGGAACACGCGCTTCTCGGCGATGCGGCGGCTCAGGTGCACCTCGGAGTTGCCGGTGCCCTTGAACTCCTCGTAGATCACCTCGTCCATCTTGCTGCCGGTGTCGATCAGCGCGGTGGCGATGATGGTCAGCGAGCCGCCTTCCTCGACGTTGCGCGCGGCGCCGAAGAAGCGCTTCGGGCGGTGCAGGGCGTTGGCGTCCACGCCGCCGGTCAGGACCTTGCCCGAGGACGGCACCACGTTGTTGTAGGCGCGGGCCAGGCGGGTGATCGAGTCGAGCAGGATCACCACGTCCTTCTTGTGCTCGACCAGGCGCTTGGCGCGCTCGATCACCATCTCGGCGACCTGCACGTGGCGCGCGGCCGGCTCGTCGAAGGTCGAGGAGATGACCTCGCCGCGCACGGTGCGCTGCATCTCGGTCACTTCCTCCGGGCGCTCGTCGATCAGCAGCACGATCAGGTGCACGTCCGGGTGGTTGGTCGTGATCGCGGTGGCGATCTGCTGCATCATCATCGTCTTGCCCGCCTTCGGCTGGGAGACGATCAGCGAGCGCTGGCCCTTGCCCTGCGGGGCCATCAGGTCGAGGATGCGGCCGGTGATGTCCTCGGTCGAGCCGTCGCCGCGCTCCAGCCGGAATCGCCGGCGCGGGAACAGCGGGGTCAGGTTCTCGAACAGGGTCTTGTTCTTGCTCGCCTCCAGCGGCTCGCCGTTGATGGTGTCCACCACCGACAGGGCGAAGTAGCGCTCGCCGTCCTTGGGCCAGCGGATGCGGCCGGACAGGTGGTCGCCGGTACGCAGGTTGAAGCGGCGGATCTGGCTGGGCGAGATGTAGGTGTCGTCCGGGCCGGCCAGGTAGCTGGCCTCGGCGCTGCGCAGGAAGCCGTAGCCGTCCGGCAGGATCTCCAGCACGCCGTCGGCCTGCACGCCCTCGCCGTGGCGGGTGAGCACCTTCAGCAGGGCGAAGATCACGTCCTGCTTGCGCGCGCGGGCCACGCCCTCGTGGATGTTCAGCTGCTCGGCGATCTCCAGCAGCTTGTGCGCGGGCATGCGCTTGAGGTCGCTGAGGGTGTAGGTCGGGAAGCCCTCGGGCACGCTCGGCTGCGGCCGCTGCGGGTTCTGCTGGCCGCCGTTGCCGCCCTCGTCCTGCATGCCGCCTTCCTCGCGGAAGCGCTCGCGCTGGCGTTCGCGGCGGTTGCGGAAGCGCTCGCGGCGGTTGCGGCCGCCGCCCTCGCGCTGCTCGCGCTCGCCGCCGTCGTTGCCGCCCTGGCCGCCGTTGCCGTTCTGGCCGTTCTGGCTCTGCGGCGCGCCCTGCTGGCCGCCACCCTGCGGGGCGGACGGCTGCTGGGCCGGCGCGGACTCGGCCGCCTGCGGCGCGTTCTGGGCGCCGCCCTGCGCGGCCGGGGCCGGGGCCGGGGCGGCAGGCGCCGGAGCGGCAGCGGCCGGCGCCGAGGGCATCGGCAGCGCAGCCTGGACCGGCGGGTTGGCGGGGGTGGATTCGGCGGCGCCGGCAGCGGCGTCGGCGGGCTTGGCCACGCGCTTGCGGGCGCGCTTCTCGGCGGGTGCGTCGTCGCTCCCGGGCGCTTCAGGCTGGGTGTTCTCGGACAAGACTGGAATTCCTCGCTGGCAGATGCGAGCGCCCGGAAGCGGGCGGATGACTCGTTGGGTGGGGTGCGCCGGCCTGGCGCGCCTTGCGGCGGCAACGTTCCGGCGGGACGGCGGCCGCGCAGCGCGACCGGACCTGCCGACACTAGCACCAGGTTCCTGGCGGCGGCAAGCGCCGCGGGAGGCGGGCGGGGCCTGCGTTCAGGCCCGTGCGGCAGGCGGCCGTGGCCGCCCGCCGCGGCGGCTTCAGGCCGCCAGGGTCTTGTCGATCATCTGGGTCAGCTGGCCCTTGCCGACCGCGCCGACCTGGGTCGCCTGGACCTGGCCGTCCTTGAACAGCAGCAGCATCGGGATCGAGCGCACGTGGTACTTGATCGCCGTGGCCCGGTTCTGGTCGATGTTGACCTTGGCCACCTTCATGCGGCCCTCGTAGGCCTCCGCGAGCTCGTCGATGATCGGCGAGATCATCTTGCACGGGCCGCACCATTCGGCCCAGAAGTCCACCAGGACCGGTTCCTGGGATTGCAGCACGGCGCTGTCGAAATCGGCATCGCCGATATGCATCACCTTGTCGTTCACTTGGGTCTCCGTGGGATTGCGGATGCCCTCCACGCAGGGCGGGGGGCTGCTTGGGTTAAACTGGGGCGTTCCGCGGAGATGTCAAGTGGGCTACACCGTCCCACCGACGGCCGCGCGGCCCGGCGCCGGCGCAGTGTGCGGCGGCCGGGAACGTATTTGCAAGGCCGCCAAAGGCCGCCTGTCCGGCCACGCTGGGCCAGGCCACATGAAGACTGGATGATGAGCGACAAGCCGCTGACCGATGTAACGTTTTCCTCCTTCGACCTGCATCCGGAGCTGCTCGCCGGGCTCGAGTCGGCAGGCTTCACCCGCTGCACCCCGATCCAGGCGCTGACCCTGCCGGTCGCCCTGGCCGGGCGCGACGTCGCCGGCCAGGCCCAGACCGGCACCGGCAAGACCCTGGCCTTCCTGGTCGCGGTGATGAACCGCCTGCTGACCCGCCCGGCCCTGGCCGAGCGCAAGCCGGAGGATCCGCGCGCCCTGATCCTGGCCCCGACCCGCGAGCTGGCGATCCAGATCCACAAGGACGCGGTCAAGTTCGGCTCGCACCTGGGCCTGCGCTTCGCCCTGGTCTACGGCGGCGTGGACTACGACAAGCAGCGTGAGCTGCTGCAGCAGGGCGTGGACGTGATCATCGCCACCCCCGGCCGCCTGATCGACTACGTCAAGCAGCACAAGGTGGTGTCCCTGCATGCCTGCGAGGTGTGCGTGCTGGACGAGGCCGACCGCATGTTCGACCTCGGCTTCATCAAGGACATCCGCTTCCTGCTGCGGCGCATGCCGGTGCGCACCGAGCGCCAGACCCTGCTGTTCTCGGCCACCCTCAGCCACCGCGTGCTGGAGCTGGCCTACGAGCACATGAACGAGCCGGAGAAGCTGGTGGTGGAGGCCGAGACGGTCACCGCCGCGCGCGTGCGCCAGAAGCTCTACTACCCGGCCGACGAGGAGAAGCTGCCGCTGCTGCTGGGCCTGCTGTCGCGCAGCGAGGGCGCCCGCACCATGGTGTTCGTCAACACCAAGGTGTACGTCGAGCGCGTGGCCCGTGCCCTGGAGAAGGCCGGCTACCGCGTGGGCGTGCTGTCCGGCGACGTGCCGCAGAAGAAGCGCGAGACCCTGCTCAACCGCTTCCAGAAGGGCCAGCTGGAGATCCTGGTGGCCACCGACGTGGCCGCCCGCGGCCTGCACATCGACGGCATCAAGTACGTCTACAACTACGACCTGCCGTTCGACGCCGAGGACTACGTCCACCGCATCGGCCGCACCGCGCGCCTGGGCGAGGAGGGCGACGCGATCAGCTTCGCCTGCGAGCGCTACGCGATGAGCCTGCCGGACATCGAGGCCTACATCGAGCAGAAGATCCCGTCCGAGCCGGTCACCCCGGAGCTGCTGACCCCGCTGCCGCGCCCGGAGCGCGTGCGTCCGGAAGGCGAGTCCGCGGAAGAGGGCGAGGAGGAGAGCATCGGCCAGATCTTCCGCGAGGCGCGCGAGCAGCGCGCCGCCGACGAGGAGCGCCGCGGTGGCGGCCGTTCGCGCGGCGGCCGTGGCGGCGCCGGCGCTGGCCGCAGCGGTGGCGAGCGCCGCGAGGGCGGCGAGCGTCGTCCGCGCCGCAAGCCGCAGGTCGAGGCCGCTGCTCCCGCCGCCGCTGGCGAGGCCCAGGCGGCCGCGCCGGAGCGCGCGCCGCGCCAGCAGCCGCCGGTCGAGGGCAACGAGGTCCCGGCCGTGGCCGGCGAGGGCGAGCGCGCCCCGCGCAAGCGCCGTCGCCGCCGTCGCGGCAAGCCGGTCGACGGTGCGGTGCAGGCCGGCGACCAGGCCAATCCGTCCGCGGTGCCGGCGATCCGCCAGTCGGCCCCGTCGGTACGTGGTCCCGTGCCGGCCCAGGAGCCCAAGCGCGAGTCCCTGCTGGGCCGCATCGGCCGCAAGCTGCGTTCGCTGGTCGGCGGCTGATCCGTCGCCCCGCGCGGGCGGCGCTTCGCTGCATCCCGTATCCCCGGTCGTGGCCGCCACGTCCGGGGATACGTGCGTCTGGAGCCACGATTCCTGCCGGCCGTCGCCGTCGCGGTCGCTTCGCCGTGCGCGCCCCCGCATAATCGCGGCATGACCGTCCTGCGATTCGAAAACGTCAGCAAGCAGTACCCCGGGGGGCACCAGGCGCTGGTCGATGTCAGCTTCGGCGTGGACGAGGGCGAGATGCTGTTCGTCACCGGCCATTCCGGCGCCGGCAAGAGCACCCTGCTCAAGCTCATCCACCTGTCCGAACGCCCCACCCGCGGCGCGGTGCTGCTGGGCGAGCGCAACCTGCAGCGCGTGCGTGGCGGCAAGGTCGCCCTGCACCGGCGCCAGGTCGGCGTGGTCTACCAGGACCACCGCCTGCTGACCGACCGCACCGTCGGCGAGAACGTGGCCCTGCCGCTGATCCTGCGCGGCACCCGCCGCGCCGAGATCGGCAAGCGGGTGCGCTCGGTGCTCGAACGCATGGGCCTGGGCCACCGCGAGAAGGCGTTGCCGACCCAGCTGTCGGCCGGCGAGCAGCAGCGCGTGGGCATCGCCCGGGCGATCATCGCCGAGCCGCCGCTGCTGGTGGCCGACGAGCCGACCGGCAACCTCGACCCGACCCTCGCCGCGGAGATCATGGCCCTGTTCGCCGGGCTGCCCGAGCGCGGCACCAGCGTGCTGGTGGTCAGCCACGACCTGGCCCTGCTCAAGCGCATGCGCAAGCGGGTGCTGGTGCTGGACCACGGTCGCCTGGTCGACGACATCTCGCCGAAGGACCTGGCCGAATGAGCACCGCGAAGAAGGCGACCGCCCCCTCCGCGCCCTCGCGCCTGCGCGTGTGGTTCGACCAGCACCTGCACAGCCTGGCCTTCAGCGCCGGCCGCGCCGCGGGCAAGCCCTGGGCGACCCTGCTGACCGTGGCGGTCATGGGCCTGGCCCTGGCGCTGCCGCTGGGCCTGTCGATCGTGATGGACAACCTGCGCCACTTCGCCGGCAGCGTGCAGCAGTCGCGCGAGATCAACGTGTTCCTGAAGCAGGACGTGGCCATGCCGGCGGCGTCCATGCTGGCCGGGCAGCTGCGCGGCCGCGCCGGGGTGGCCGCGGTCGAGTTGCGCAGCCCCGAGCAGGGCCTGGCCGAGCTGCGCGAAGCCGGCCTGGGCGAGGCGATCGACGCGCTGGGCGACAACCCGCTGCCGGCGCTGCTGGTGGTCACCCCCGCCGCGGAGGCCGACGAGGCCCGGCTGGCGGCCGAGCTGGAGGCGCTGCCGCAGGCCGACCTGGTGCAGCACGACGCGCTCTGGCGGCAGCGCCTGGATGCCTGGCTGCGCTTCGGCCAGCGCGTGGTCCAGGTGCTGTCGGTGCTGCTGGGCCTGGGCGCGCTGCTGGTGGTCGGCAACACCGTGCGCCTGGACATCCAGTCGCGGCGCGAGGAGATCGGCGTGCTGCAGCTGCTGGGCGCCAGCGACGGCTTCATCCGCCGCCCGTTCCTGTACCTGGGCGCCTGGTACGGCCTGGGCGCCGGGGTGCTCGCGCTGGGCCTGATCGCGGCCGCCGGCGCCGCCCTGGGCGGGCCGCTGGCCGCGCTCAGCCAGAGCTACGGCAGCCGTTTCGCGCTGCAGGGACTGGATGCCTTCCACTCCGCGATGGTATTGGTGGGCACCGTCCTGCTGGGGTGGCTGGGGGCCTGGGCGGTCACCGGCCATTTCCTGCGCCAGACCCGTCCCACGGAGACCTGATGGCCTCGCACGACCTGAAATACCTGATCCGCGACAACCCCAGGGTGATGGTCGCCGATGGTTCCAAGCTGGTACGCAAGCTGATCGCCGACGTGCTGGTGCGCGAACTGCCGGGCGTTGAAGTGGTGGGCTGTTCCAGCATCGAGGAGGCGCGCGAGGCGCTGGAGGCCGGCCCGGTCGACCTGGTGACCACCGCGCTGTCGCTGCCGGACGGCGACGGCATGGAGCTGGCGCGCAGCGTGCGCGCCGCGGCCCAGGCCTACGTGCCGATCATCGTCGTCTCCGGCGACGCCCAGCAGCACCTGGTCGAGCGCCGCTTCACCGAATACGTCACCGACTACTTCGACAAGTCGCTGGGCCACGAGGCCCTGGTCGAGTTCATCCGCGGCTACGTGCAGCCGCAGCCGATCGCCGGCGCGCGCGTGCTCTACATCGAGGACAGCCGGGTGGTGGCCGAGGCCACCAAGCGCATGCTCGAGCGCCAGCAGCTGGAGGTGGTGCACGTGCTCACCGCCGAGGAGGCGTTCGCGCTGCTGACCGCCGAGTCGCTGGGCCGGGTGCCGCGCATCGACCTGGTGCTGACCGACGTGACCCTCAAGGGCGAGCTGAGCGGCCGCGACGTGGTCGAGCGCATCCGCATCGACTTCGACTACGGCAAGCGCCGCCTGCCGGTGCTGGTCATGACCGGCGATGCCAACCGCCACAACCAGTCCGAGCTGCTGCGCGCCGGCGCCAACGACCTGGTGCAGAAGCCGATCGAGGAACGCCTGCTGGTCACCAAGGTGCTGTTCCAGCTGCGCCTGGCGCGGCTGGAAGACCGCTAGCGGCGCGCCGCGCGGCAGGAGATGCAGTCCCCCATGGCCGACGAACCCGTCATCCGCCTCGAGCCGTCCTGGAAGGCGCGCATCGGCGACTGGCTGCTGCGCCCGGAGATGCGCGAGCTGTCGGCGTTCCTGCGCCAGCGCAAGGCCGCCGGGGTGCAGGTGTATCCGCCCGGGCCACGCCTGTTCGCCGCGTTCGACGCCACCCCGTTCGACCAGGTCAAGGTGGTGATCCTGGGCCAGGATCCGTACCACGGCCCGGGCCAGGCCCATGGCCTGTGCTTCTCGGTGCTGCCGGGGGTGCCGGTGCCGCCGTCGCTGGAGAACATCTTCAAGGAGATCGGCGACGAGCTGGGGCTGCCGCGCCCGGACCACGGCTGCCTGCTGCCCTGGGCGCGGCGCGGGGTGCTGCTGCTCAACGCCGTGCTGTCGGTGGAACAGGGCCGTGCCGGCTCGCACCAGGGCAAGGGCTGGGAAGGCTTCACCGACCACGCCATCGAGACCCTGGCGCGCGAGCGCGAGGGCCTGGTGTTCATGCTCTGGGGCAGCTACGCCCAGGCCAAGGGCCGGATCATCGATTCCCGCCGGCACCGGGTGCTGAAGGCCCCGCACCCCTCGCCGCTGTCGGCCTATCGCGGCTTCTTCGGCTGCGGCCACTTCGCCGCGGCCAACGAGTATCTGGTCCGCCGCGGCCAGGCACCGGTGGACTGGTCGCTGCCGCCGCGGGCCGAGGTCGAGGTCATGCTGCGGGCCGAAAAGTCATCGGTAGAACAATAAGTATTCCATTGGCGGGTTTATCCCGCCGGTGAAAGTAATCATGCTGGCCGCCATCCGGAGCCCCGCTTTCCCCGCGGGGCATCCCCACGAGGCCGCCATGCACCATCTATACGCACTGCTCGCGCGCATCGCCCTGGCCCTGGTGCTGGGCGCCGAGGCCTGGGCCATGCTGGCCGATGCCGGCGCCCTGGCGGGGCTGGCCGGCCTGGCTGCCGCCTTGGCGCTGCTGGCCGGCGCCTGGACCCGGCCGGCGGCGCTGGCGCTGGCCGTCCTCGTGCTGGCGCCGGCCCTGGGCGTGCCCGCCCCGGGCGAACCGCAACAGGTGATCGAGCTGGCGCGCAGCCTGTTCCTGGGCGGCGGCCTGGTGCTGCTGGCGGCGCACGGCGCCGGCGATTTCAGCTTCGATGCCTGGCGCCGCGCCCGCGCCAGCCAGGCCCATCCTTCCCGCCTGCACCCCGGAGGTGCCCATTGATCACCCTGCGCCCGGCCCGCGAACGCGGCCACGCCAACCACGGTTGGCTGGACTCCTGGCACAGCTTCTCCTTCGCCGGCTATTTCGACCCCGAGCACGTGCACTGGGGCCCGCTGCGGGTGATCAACGAGGACCGGGTCGCCGGCGGCCAGGGCTTCGGCACCCACGGCCACCGCGACATGGAGATCATCAGCTACGTGCTGGAGGGCGCGCTGGCGCATCGCGACTCGATGGGCAACGTCGAGCGCATCCTCCCGGGCGAGGTCCAGCGCATGAGCGCCGGCACCGGGGTCACCCACTCCGAGTTCAACCCGGACCCGGAGCGGACCACCCACTTCCTGCAGATCTGGATCCTGCCCGAGCGCACCGGGATCGCCCCCGGCTACGAGCAGAAGCGCTTCGCCCCGGAGGAGAAGCGTGGCCGCCTGCGCCTGCTGGTGTCCCCGGACGGGGCCGAAGGCTCGCTGCGCATGCACCAGGACGCGCGCCTGTACGCGGGCCTGTTCGACGGCGCCGAGCAGGCGCGGCTGGCCCTGGCCCCCGGGCGGCTGGCCTACGTCCACCTGCTTCGCGGCGCCGCCACCGTCAATGGCCAGCGCCTGGCCGCCGGCGACGCCCTGCGCTACCGCGACGAGGCGGAGGTCCGGATCGAGGCCGGCGAGGGCGCCGAGGTCCTGGTGTTCGACCTGCCACCGCTGCCGTCGGAGTGAGACCGGGTTCGCATCCGGGGAACTCACGGCCCCGTGGCGGAGTCTGGGGCATGCTTCCCGGCTCGTCCAAGTGCCTGTTTTCCTTGCGATTCGCTGAACGGAATCGTTCCACCACCGCAATGCTGGGGAACCAGTCCCGGCGTTAGCAGTCCAACCCCCCGATTGCTAAGATGCCTGCCATGACCCAGACCATCCGTTCCACCGCGCTCGTCGCCAACAACCTGCCGGTTCCCAGCCCGCTCGGCTCGCTCGACGCCTACATCAGCGCCGTGCACCAGATCCCGGTGCTGAGCGTGGAGCAGGAACAGGCGCTGGCGCGCCGCTACCGCGACCAGAACGACCTGGATGCCGCGCGCGAACTGGTGCATTCGCACCTGCGCTTCGTGGTGCACGTTGCCCGCGGCTACAACGGCTATGGCCTGCAGCTGGGCGACCTGATCCAGGAAGGCAACATCGGCCTGATGAAGGCGGTCAAGCGCTTCGACCCCGACCTGGGCGTGCGCCTGGTCAGCTTCGCCGTGCACTGGATCCGCGCCGAGATCCACGAGTTCATCCTCAAGAACTGGCGCATCGTGAAGGTCGCCACGACCAAGGCCCAGCGCAAGCTGTTCTTCAACCTGCGCAAGGCCAAGACCCGCCTGGGCTGGATGAACGCCGCCGAGGTCAGCGCGGTGGCGAAGGACCTCAACGTCTCCGAGCGCGAGGTGCTGGAGATGGAGGCGCGCCTGTCCGGCCGCGACATCGGCTTCGACGCACCCGTCGACGAGGACGAGGACCACGCCCTGCCGTCGCCGGCCGCCTACCTGGTGGCGCACGACGAGGATCCCTCGCAGGCCTACGAGCGCGAGGACAGCGAAGGCCACCAGCTGGAACTGCTGCGCGAGGGCCTGGCCAACCTCGACGCGCGTTCGCGCGACATCATCGCCCGCCGCTGGCTGGACGACGAGAACAAGGTGACCCTGCAGGAGCTGGCCGACGAGTACGGCGTGTCCGCCGAGCGCATCCGCCAGATCGAGGCCAACGCCATGAAGAAGATGCGCGCGCTGCTGGCGGCCTGAAGCCGCCAACCAGCGCGCCACGCCGACGGCCCGGGTTTCCCCGGGCCGTTTTGTTTGCGCGGCGCCGGCATGACACCGCCGCCGGCCGCTGCGATGCTTCCCCTGGATCCCGGGACCTGACACGCCGTGAGCCTGCTCCTGCTGCTGTTCGACCTGCTCGGCACCTTCGTGTTCGCCCTCAGCGGCGGCACCCTCGCGGTGCGCTACCGCCTGGACGTGTTCGGCGTGCTGGTGCTGTCCTGCGCCGCGGCGGTGTCCGGCGGCCTGGCACGCGACGTGTTGATTGGCGCACAGCCACCGGCGGCGCTGGCCGACTGGCGCTACCTGGCCGTGGCGATGCTTGCCGGCGTGGTGACGTTCTACCGCCACCAGGCCATCGAGCGCATGCGCAACCCGGTGCAGGTGTTCGATGGCGCCGGCCTGGCCCTGTTCGCGGTGCTGGGTACCAGCAAGGCACTGGACTACGGGCTCTCGCCATTTGCCGCGACCCTGCTGGGCATGCTCAGCGGCATCGGCGGCGGCGTGGCCCGCGACGTGCTGGTGGCGCGCATCCCGGTGGTGCTCAAGGCCGAGCTGTACGCGGTGGCGGCCCTGGCCGGCGGCGGCGTGGTCGCGCTGGCCGATGTGTTCGACCTGCCGCGTACGCCGGCGATGGCGGTGGGCGCGCTGGTCTGCTTCGGCCTGCGCTACATGGCCATCCGCCACGGCTGGCATCTGCCGGCGGCGCACCTGCCCGACGACCGCGGCTGAGGAGGAACGCTACGGCGGCGGTGGCGCGCCGGGTTCGCCGCCAGGCTCGCGGCCGAGGATGATCCGCGCCGCGCGCTGGTGGCTCCAGTAGGCCCAGGCCCAGTTGAGCAGCACCACCAGGCGGTTGCGGAAGCCGATCAGGAAGAACACGTGCGCGGCCAGCCAGAACCACCAGGCCAGCACGCCCGACAGCCGCAGGCCGTGGATGTCGACTACCGCGGCCATGCGCCCGATCGTGGCCAGGTTGCCGAAGTCGCGGTAGCGGAACGGCCGCGCGGGCACGCCCTGCAGCCGCGCCTGGATCGCGCGGGCGACATGCCGGCCCATCTGCTTGGCCGCCGGCGCCACGCCCGGTACCGGCGAACCGTCGGCCTGTTTCACCGCGGCCAGGTCGCCGGCCACGAAGATCTCCGGATGGCCCGGTACCGACAGGTCCGGCCCGACCGGCACGCGCCCGGCGCGATCCAGCGGCACGCCCAGCGAGCGCGCCAGCGGCGAAGCGGCCACGCCGGCGGCCCAGACGATGGTGCGTGAACGCACGTAGGTGTCGCCCAGCCGGTAGCCGCCGGCGTCGATACCGGTCACCGGCACGCCGGTGCTGACTTCCACGCCCAGCTTCTCCAGCTGGCGCCGCGCCTTCTGCGAAAGCGCCTCGGGGAAAGAGGCGAGCACGCGCGGTCCGGCCTCGATCAGGCGCACGCGCGCGCTGGCCGGATCGATGTTGCGGAACTGGTCGCGCAGGGTATGGCGCGCGATCTCGGCCAGGGTGCCGGCCAGCTCCACCCCGGTCGGCCCTCCGCCGACGATGGCGAATTCCAGCCAGGCCGCGCGCTCGGCCGGATCGTCGCAGGCCTCGGCGCGCTCGAACGCCAGCAGCAGCTTGCGCCGCAGTTCCAGCGCATCGTCCAGCGACTTCAGGCCCGGTGCGTGCCTGGCCCACTGTTCGTTGCCGAAGTAGGCGTGGGTCGCGCCGGTGGCCAGCAGCAGGTAGTCGTATTGCAACCGGGTTCCATCGGCGAGGGCGACGCAGCGCGCCTGCGGATCGATCGCGTTGGCCTCGGCCAGGCGGATCTCCACGTTGCGCTGGCGGCGCAGGATATGGCGCAGCGGCGCGGCGATATCCGGTGCCGAGAGTCCCGCCGTCGCCACCTGGTACAGCAGCGGCTGGAACAGGTGGTGGTTGCTGCGGTCGACCAGGGTGATGCGCAGCGGCGCCCGGGCCAGCGCGCGGGTGGCCCAGAGCCCGGCGAAGCCGCCTCCGATCACGACCAGATGGGGGCGATCGGGAGGGGCTGCGCTCATGGGGGCTCCGGTGGGGTGGGCCGTCAGGCGGGATCCTGGTCGATGCGCGAATGCCGCCGGGTATCGGGCATCCACAGGTACACCAGCAGCGAGCATGCAATGCAGGCGGTGACGTACCAGTAGAAGCCGCGCTCGATGCCGTGCTGCTTGAACCACAGGGCGATGTATTCGGCGCTGCCGCCGAAGATCGCCACGGTCAGCGCGTAGGGCAGGCCCACGCCCAGGGCGCGGACCTCCACCGGGAACAGCTCGGCCTTCACCACCGCATTGATCGCGGTGTAGCCGCTGACCACTGCCAGCGCCAGCAGTACCAGCCAGAACGCCTCGCCGGCGGTCTGCACCGTCTGCAGGCGGTCGAGGATCGGCACGGTGAGCAGGGTGCCGAGCACGCCGAAGGCGATCAGCACCGGGCGCCGGCCGATGCGGTCGGACAGCGCGCCCACCAGCGGCTGCAGCAGCATGTACACGAACAGCGTGCCGGCGTTGACCCGCGCCGCGCTCTCGCTGGAAAGCCCGGCGCTGTTGACCAGGAACTTGTGCACGTAGGTCGTGTACGTATAGAAGGCCAGGGTGCCGCCCATGGTCAGGCCGACCACGCTCAGCAGCGCACGCGGGTGCCGCAGCAGCAGGCGCAGCGTGCCCTGGCGGCGCTGGTGCGCCGGCGAGCCGTCGGCCTCGCTGCGCACGAACGACTCGGTCTCGAGCATGGTCCGCCGCAGCCATAGCGCCGCCAGCGCGGCCAGGGCACCGATCGCGAACGGGATGCGCCAGCCCCAGGCGCGCAGCTGCTCCGCGTCGAGCAGCTGCTGCAGGGAAAGCAGCACGCCCAGTGCCAGCAGGTGGCCCAGCACCAGGGTCACGTACTGGAAGCTGGACCAGAAGCCGCGGTGCTCGCGGCTGGCCATCTCGCTGAGGTAGGTGGCCGAGGTGCCATACTCGCCGCCGACCGAAAGGCCCTGAAGCAGCCGCGCCAGCACCAGCAGCACCGGCGCGACGATGCCGATGCTGGCGTAGCCGGGGGTCAGCGCGATCAGCAGCGATCCGCTGCACATCATCCATACCGAAAGCAGCAGCGCGGCCTTGCGCCCGTGGCGGTCGGCGTAGCGTCCCAGCAGCCAGCCGCCCAGCGGCCGCATCAGGAAGCCGACCGCGAAGATCGCCGCGGTCTTCAGCAGCTGGCTGGTGCGGTCGCCGCCGGGGAAGAACACCTCGGCGAAGTACAGCGAGAACGCCGCGTAGACGTACCAGTCGTACCACTCCACCAGGTTGCCGACCGAGCCGCTGAAGATGCTGCGCAGGCGCCGGGCGGGGGTGAGTTCGCGGGTCGCGGCCATGGGCGGATGATGGCACGGCGGGCGCCGCGTTGGCGGCGCGGCGATCCCCCCTGTGCCAGACTGCCGCCGGTCCACATCGAGGCGCCGCCATGGCCGAACCGGAAAAACGCATTGCCCTGCTGATCGACGCCGACAACGCGCCGGCCTCGAAGATCGACCTGGTCCTGGCCGAGGTGGCGCGCCACGGCGTGGCCAACGTGCGCCGCGCCTACGGCAACTGGAAGAGCCCCAACCTCAAAAGCTGGGAAGCGGTGCTGCACGAGTACGCGATCCGGCCGATCCAGCAGTTCGCCTATTCCAGCGGCAAGAACGCCTCGGACATGGCCATGGTGATCGACGCCATGGACCTGCTGTACGCGCGCAACCTCGACGGCTTCGCCATCGTCTCCAGCGATGCCGACTTCACCCCGCTGGTGATGCGCCTGCTGACCGACGGCATGAAGGTCTACGGCTTCGGCGAGAAGAAGACGCCGATGCCCTTCGTCAACGCCTGCTCAAAGTTCACCTACGTCGAGGCCCTGGGCACGCCGGCCGCCGACAACGGCCAGGCCAGCACCACCGCGCCGAAGGACCCGCAGGAACTGCGCAACGACGCGCGCCTGGTGCAGATGCTGCGCAGCGCGGTGGATGCCGGCAGTGGCGACGACGGCTGGACCCGGCTGGACGTGGTCGGCAGCCAGATCGGCAACCAGGCCTCGTTCGACCCGCGCAACTACGGCTACCGCAAGCTCTCGGACCTGGTGAAGGCCACCGGCCTGTTCGAGATGCGCGAGGAGGGCAAGACCCTGTGGGTGCGCGACAAGCCCCGCCGCCGGGCCCCGGCCCGGAAGAAGGCCGGCTGAGCCGGCGCCGCGCTCAGTACAGGTCCACCGGGTCCACGTCCAGCGACCAGCGTGCGCGACGCGCTTCCGGCAGCGCATACAGCGCCGGCAGCGCGGCATCCAGGCAGGCATGCAGGGCGCCGCGCCGCGCCGAGGACACCAGCAGCTGCATGCGGTAATGGCCGGCGCGGCGCGCCATCGGCGCGGTGATCGGACCGTGCAGCTCGACCTCCGGGGCCTTGCCGCCGGCGAACGCGGCGTCCTCCAGCACGTGCCGCGCCGCGCGCAGGAACGCGCTGGCGGCCTCGACCTGGCCGGCCTCGGCGCGCAGCATCGCCAGGTGCGCATAGGGCGGGAACGCCGCGGCCTCGCGCTGGACCAGCTCGGCCGCGGCGAAGGATTCGTAGCCGCCGTTGATCAGCGCGTGCAGCAGCGGATGGTCGGGGTGGTGGGTCTGCCACCACACCTCGCCGGGCTTGCGCGCACGGCCCGCGCGGCCGGCGACCTGCACCAGCAGCTGGGCCAGCTTCTCGCCGCCGCGGAAGTCGGAGGAGAACAGGCCCTCGTCCACGCCGACCACCACCACCCGGGTGAGGTTGGGCAGGTCGTGGCCCTTGGCCAGGATCTGGGTGCCGACCAGGATGCCGGGCTTGTCGCCCAGTTCGGCCAGCAGCTTCTGCAGGCCGTCGCGGCGCGCGGTGGTGCCGCGGTCGATGCGCAGCACCGGCCAGCCGGCGAAGCGTTCGGCCAGCAGCTCCTCCAGGCGCTCGGTGCCCACGCCCTGCGGCTGCAGCGCCAGGCTGGCGCAGTCCGGGCAGGCCAGCGGGCGCGACTGGCGGTGGCCGCAGTGGTGGCAGACCAGGCGCCCGCCGCCGGCGTGCACGGTCATTGGCGTGGACTGCACCTCGGTACTGCAGCGCGGGCAGTGCGCGCTCCAGCCGCAGTCGTGGCACAGCAGCACCGGGGCGTAGCCGCGACGGTTCTTGAATACCAGCACCTGGCCGCCGTCCTTGAGCGCGGCCTCGACCATCTGCAGGGTCTCCGGCGCCAGCCCGGCCTGCAGCGGGCGCTTGCGCACGTCGAGGATGCGCACGGCCGGCGGGCGCGCATCGCCGGCGCGGCGGCGCAGGCGCAGGTAGCCGTAGCGGCCGGCGCAGGCGTTGTGCAGGGTTTCCAGCGAGGGCGTGGCGCTGCCCAGCAGCACCGGCACGTCCAGTGCCTTGCCGCGCACCAGGGCGAAGTCGCGGGCGTGGTAGCGGATACCGTCCTGCTGCTTGTAGCTGCCGTCGTGTTCCTCGTCGACCACGATCAGCCCGGCCTCCGGCAGCGGGGTGAACACCGCCGAGCGGGTGCCGACGATCACCCGCGCCTCGCCGCGCCAGGCCGCCGCCCATACCCGCGCGCGCTCGCCATCGGCCAGGCCCGAGTGCAGCGCGTGCACCGGCACGCCCAGGCGGGCGCGGAAGCGGGCCAGGGTCTGCGGGGTCAGGCCGATTTCCGGGACCAGCACCAGCGCCTGGCGGCCGCGGGCCAGGCATTCGGCGATGGCGTGCAGGTAGACCTCGGTCTTGCCGCTGCCGGTCACGCCTTCCAGCAGCACCGGGCTGAAGCCGCGCGCGGCCCGCAGGGTGGAGATCGCCTCGGCCTGCTCGGGGTTGGGCTCCGGGCCGGGCTGCGGCGCCGGGGCCATGGCGCTGGCCGGTACCGCGACCCGTTCCACCAGGCCGCGCTTGAGCAGCCCGCGCGCGGCCTCGCGCCAGCCGTCGATCTCCAGTGCCAGGCGGTCCTCGTCCACCGGGCCGTCCTGCAGCAGGGCGGCCAGCCGTTGCGGGCGGGTGCCGCGGCGCAGGCCGGCACTGGCGGTGCGCCCGGCCTCGGTCAGCTGCCAGGCCCAGGCATGGGTGTCCGGCAGCGGCTCGCCGCTGCGCAGCGCGCTGGGCAGGGCGGTGGCCAGGACCTCCCCCAGCGGGGCATGGGTGTAGCGCGCCAGCCAGCGCAGGGAGTCCAGTAGCTCGCCCTGCAGCAGCGGCTCGGGGTCGAGCACGGCCAGGGCCTGGCGCAGGCCGTCGCCGACCTCGGCCGGCCCGACCGCGGCCACCACCCCGACCAGCTCGCGCTGGCCGAACGGCACCCGTACCCGCCGGCCCACGTCGCCGGCGCCGGCGACCGTTCCCGCCGGGGGCAGGTAGTCGAACAGGCGCGGCAGGGGTACCGGCAAGGCGACCCGGAGGCAGTCTGCCGTGGGAGCGGGGAGGGACATGGCGGAAGTCTAAGCGGCCGGGCCGGGTCCCGGTTTGCTGCCCTGCGGCGGATTGCTAGCGTTACCTTTCTAAAGGCCACGTAACTCACCGCCCTGACAGGGGAAACGCCGTTATCCACACGAGCTGTGGATAACCTTGTGCATGAGGCTCTGGCTTCACGCCGCAAATGCGGCCAGAACGGGCACTCGCTCAGGTTGGTCAAAAAAACGCCATCTGAAAAAGTGCTTGTAAATCATGGGTTTGACCGTGGAACAAAGGTGAAGGTTTGCGGTGCGTCATATCGCCTTGACACGCAAGCCTGTGCGCGCTTGCGCTGTGCACAACCGATCCGGCGCAGGCCGCATAAACACTGGGGGGAGCGCCTGATCGGGCATCCGTCAAGGCGCCATGGCGCGGCCGGGGCGCATATCATCGCGGGCCTGTCGACGCTCCACGGGATCAGAATTGCACCCCCACACCGACGTACCGCCGGCGCTGGCCGCCTTTCTCCGGGGCAGCGAACGCCGCGCATGGGTGTTCCTGTGGCTGCAGGGCGGTGACCCGGACGCGGCCGACCACGCCCTGGCCGGTGCCAGCCGCACGTTTAAGGCCGAGGCCGGGCAGTTGCCGATGGCCGAGTGGCCCGCCCGATTCTGGCGCTTGCTGGCGACCTGCCCGCTGGAAGCCGGCCCCGGCCACTGGCCGGGTGAACTGGAGGTGCTGGCCGGCCCGGCCCCGGCCGACCGCCGCGCCCTGCTGCTGCGCCTGGCCGGCGGCCTGGACGAGGAGCCGGCCGCCGACGCGCTGGGCATCCCGCTGGAGACCTATCGCGAGCGCCTGGCCGCGGCCTGCCCGCGCGATGCCGCCGGCGAGGTGGACGTGGCCGCCTGGCACCGCCTGGCCCAGGCCATCCAGCACGCCGCGCGCGAACTGCCGGAGAGCCGGCTGGAGCGCATCGCCGCCCTGCGCCAGACCGCGCTCGCCGGCGCGGGCAGCCCGGAGGCCCCGGCCGCCGCGTCGCCCGAGCGCCCGGCGCCGCGGCGTGCCCGGCGTCGGTCGCGGTGGTGGCCGGCGCTGCTGCTCGTGCTGCTGGCCCTGCTGGCCGGTGCCGCGCTGTGGTGGTGGCGACAGCCGGGATCGCCGTTGCCGCCGGCCGCGGACGCCGACGGCGGGCCCGCGGTGGATGACCTGCGGGTGCACGATCCCGGCCCGATCCTGGTCGAACCGCTGCCGGATCCCGGGCCGCCGGCGGTGCCGGCCGAGCCGATGCCGCGGCCGCTGGAGGAACTGCCGGCCGACCCGGTGGTCGCGGACCTGGCGCTGCTGGCCTGGTATGCCGCCGGTGCGCCGGAGTCGCGGATCGAGCGCGAGGAGGACGGGCTGGCGCCGGTGCAGGCGCCGACCGCGCCGGAAGGCGGGCCGCCGCCGCAGCAGGCCTGGGCCGGGCTGCCAGCGCACGAGCAGGCGCGGCTGCGCGAGGCCGGCGCGCGCTTCCTGTCCCTGCCGCCGGACGAGCAGCAGCGGCTGCGGCAACGCTTCGCCGCGCTGGACGGCATGGAACGCCGCGGCTGGCTGTTCGGCCCGGAGCTGGGCAACGACTGGCCGCGGCTGCAGCCGTGGCTGGGCTACGTGCCGGAGGAGGAACGCGCGCGGCTGCTGCAGGTCCTGCGCGGCATGGACGGGGCGCAGCGCGCGCAGCTGGCCGAGGTGCTGCGGCGGCAGTCCCCGGCCGGCCGGATCGAGCTGCGCCGCGAGTTGCTGGCGTTGCCGCCGGCGCGGAGCGGCTCCTGGCTGGAGGAGGCGGCGCGGCGCTGAGCGCTACAGCCGCACCAGGCTCAGCAGCAGCACCACGACCGCCGCCAACAGCATCATCACCGAGTAGACCGTGCCGATCGCGCCGAAGCGCAGCAGGGTCGCCACCCAGCCGTCGCCGTAGACCCGCTTCTGCATCAGCAGCAGGTAGGTCGGCATCCACAGCCACAGCGCCAGCGCGACCATGCCCATGCCGGCGGCCACCAGCGGCACGAAGGTGCTGGTCCAGTCCGCCAGCAGCGACAGCAGCATCTCCCCGAGCAGGGCCAGGCACAGGAAGGCGTGGCTGTAGAGCGCCACCACCAGGTGCTCCAGGTACACCCGGCCGCTGCCGAGGTAGGCCAGCTTCAGCAGCAGCGCGAACACCGGTACCAGCAGGAACAGCGCGGTGGGCACGCTGCCGAGGAAGGCGTTGGTCAGCAGGTCCGGATCATCCTGCAGGCGCTCGGCGTTGCGCGCCATGCGCGCGCCGATCCGCTCGATCCAGGTGCTTGGCTCGCGCCGGGTTTCGGCCTGCGGCGTGGCCTGGGCCGGGCGCGGCGCGGGCGTGCCGCCGAGCGCCCGCACCCGCGCGTCGGCCTGCGCGTGCAGCCCGGCGATGGTGCGGTCCATGCCGACCCGCGCCGGCTCCAGGTAGGGCGGCAGCGCCTCGCGCGCCTCCTCCAGGTCGGCCACGCGCTGGCTGCGGATGCGCTCGACTTCCTCCACCGTGGTGGCTTCCTCCAGCGAGCGGTCGATCGCCTCCACCGACAGGTTCGGGCCCTGGCCGTCCGGCTCGTCGCCCAGGTGGATCACCAGGCGGCCGACGAAGAAGGTCAGCACGCACAGCACCACGAACAGCCGCATCGGCGCCACGTAGGGCGCGCGCCGGCCCTGCAGGTAGTCCAGCGCCAGGCGCCCGGGCACCAGCAGCCGGCGCAGGGTCAGGAAGATGCGCCCGTCCAGGTGCCAGAACGATTCGAACACCTCCTCCACGGCATGGGCGAAGCTGCGCACCGGGTTGTGCGCGTGCTGGCCGCAGTGGTGGCAGTACTCGCCGTGGAGCTCGGTGGAACAGTTGGCGCAGGCGCGCGGATGGCCTTCGTGCACGGCGTGGTGGCGTGGCGTGGGGAGGGGTAACATAGCCAGCCCGCGGAGCCCGGTGCCAGTGCCCCCGGCACGACCGCAGCTTCCCCGCCGATCCCCCATGTCCGCATCCTCCCCGCCGGGGCGCCGCCTCGGCCCGGAGCTGCTCGCCACGATCACGCTCGCCCTGCCGTTGGTGCTGGGGCACGTGTCCACCGGCCTGATCAGCTTCGTCGACAACGTCATCGCCGGACGCCACGGCACCCTGACCCTGGCCTCGGTGACGGTCGGGACCGCCCTGCTGTGGCTGCCGATGATGGTGCCGATCGGGACCCTGATCGCGCTCACCGCCTCGGTCTCGCAGCTGGACGGCAGCGGCCGCCGCGACGCGATCGCGCCGCTGTTCCGCCAGGCGCTGTGGCTGGGCGCGGGCCTGGGACTGCTGATGTTCGCGTTCCTGAGCCTGGCGCCGCTGGCGCTGGCCGCGTTCGGCATCGCCCCGGAAATCGTGCCCGGCGCCACCGCCTTCGCCCATGCCATCCGCTGGGGCGTGCCGGCGCTGATCCTGTTCTTCTGCATGCGCTACCTCAGCGAGGGCCTGCACTGGACCCTGCCGACCATGGTCCTGGGCTTCGCCGGGCTGGGCGTGCTGGCGCCGCTGGGCTACGTGCTGACCTTCGGCCTCGGCCCGCTGCCGGAGATGGGGCCGGCCGGCCTGGGAGCGGCCTCGGCGGTGGTGATGTGGCTGCAGGCGCTGTGCTTTGCCGGTTACCTGGCGCGCTCGCGCCGGTTCGCGCCGCTGGGGCTGTTCGCGCGCTTCGATCCGCCGCGCTGGGCCGACATCCGCGGCCTGCTCGCCACCGGCCTGCCGATCGGCGTGACCGTGCTGATGGAAGGTGGCCTGTTCATCGCCACCGCGCTGCTGATCGCGCGCCTGGGCGAGGTGCCGGCGGCCGCGCACCAGATCGCGATCAACGTCTCGGCGCTGTGCTTCATGGTGCCGATGGGCCTGGCCGAGGCGACCACGGTGCGGGTGGGGCGCGCGCTGGGTGCCGGCGACCCGATGGGCGTGCGCCGTGCCGCGCGTGCCGGATACACCATCGTCCTGGCCACCCAGGCCTGCTCGGCGCTGGTGATGCTGCTGGGGCACGACGCGATCGTCGCCATCTACACCCGCGACGCGGCGGTGGCCGCCACCGCCTCGGTGCTGCTGCTGTACGCGGCCACCTTCCAGTTCCCGGACGGCGTGCAGGTGATGTCCGCCGGCGCCCTGCGCGGGCTGCGCGACACCCGCGTGCCGATGTTCCTTGCAATGGTCTCGTACTGGGGCATCGGCATGCCGCTGGGCGCCTGGCTGGGCCTGGGCCTGGGCCGCGGCCCGCAGGGCATGTGGACCGGCCTGATCCTGGGCCTGACCGCCGCCGCGGTGCTGATGGGCTGGCGCCTGCACCACAGCCTGCGCCGCCTGCCGCCGCCGGTGGCCGCGCCCTCCGGCACGGTTACTTCAGGCGCATGAATACCCCCGGCGGCGCCGTTATGCTGTCCCCTAATCGCCACCGGACCGACGCCCCCTGCCGGAGCTCCCGATGATCCCACCCCCGCTGCCCCGCCCCCGCAACCCGATCGCCACGTTCTTCGTGGGGCTGTGGGACGTGATGAACTTCGTCCGGCGGCTGGTCCTCAACCTGCTGTTCTTCGGGCTGCTGTTCCTGTTCCTGCTGGTCTTCGTGGTCGCGGTGGGCCGCGGTGGCGGCGGCGCACAGCCGATGCAGGAGCGGACCACCCTGGTGCTGGCGCCGCAGGGGCGGCTGGTGGAGCAGTACACCACCGACCCGGTGAGCCGCGCGCTGGGCCGGGCCCTGGGCGGCCAGGACGCCGGCGAGGTGCAGCTGCGCGACCTGCTGCGGGCGATCGAGGCCGCGCGCGGGGACGACAAGATCGAGCGCGTGCTGCTGCGCCTGGACGGCCTGCAGCCGTCCGGCTACGCCTCGCTGCGCGAACTGGCCGCGGCGCTGGCCAGCCTGCGCGAGTCGGGCAAGCAGGTGGTGGCGTTCTCCGAGAACCTGGGCCAGGGCCAGTACCTGCTGGCGGCGCAGGCCGACGAGGTCTACCTGGACCCGATGGGCAGCCTGCTGCTGCAGGGCATCGGCCGCTACCGCCAGTACTTCCGCCAGGGCCTGCAGGACAAGCTGGGCGTGGACGTGCACCTGTTCCGCGTGGGCGAGTACAAGTCCGCGGCCGAGCCCTACGTCCTCGATGCCGCCTCGGCCGAGTCCAAGGAAGCGGACCTGTTCTGGATGAACGACATCTGGGGCCGCTACCTGGATGACGTGGCCGCGGCGCGCAAGCTCGACCGGGCCGAGCTGGCCGCGCAGATCGACCAGCTGGCCGCGGGCATCGAGGCGGCCGGTGGCGACGTCGCCCGCCACGCGCTGGAACTGAAGCTGGTCGACGGGTTGAAGACCCGCCAGGAAGTGCTGGACCTGCTGGCCGAGCGCGGCGTGGCCGACGAGGACGAGGACCTGGGCTTCCGCAACATCGGCCTGGGCGCCTACCTGCAGCACCTGGACCGCAAGGCCCTGCCGCTGGACAAGCGCCCGCAGGTGGCGGTGGTGGTGGCCGAGGGCGAAATCATCGGCGGCGACCAGCCGGCCGGCCGCATCGGCGGCGAATCCACTGCCGCGCTGCTGCGCCAGGCGCGCGAGGACGACGACGTCAAGGCCGTGGTCCTGCGGGTGGATTCGCCCGGTGGCGAGGTGTTCGCCTCCGAGCAGATCCGGCGCGAGGTCGCGCTGCTGAAGCAGGCCGGCAAGCCGGTGGTGGTGTCGATGGGCGACCTGGCCGCCTCCGGCGGCTACTGGATCAGCATGGACGCCGACCGCATCTACGCCGACCCGTCCACGATCACCGGCTCGATCGGCATCTTCGGCCTGGTGCCCAACTTCACCCGCACGCTGGACAAGATCGGCGTGCACACCGACGGCGTCGGCACCACCCGCTACGCCGGCGCGTTCGACGTCACCCGCCCGCTGGACCCGGACGTGGCGCGGGTGATCCAGGCGGTGATCGACAAGGGCTACGCCGACTTCATCGGCAAGGTCGCCGAGGCGCGCCAGCGCAAGGTCGAGGAAATCGATGCGGTGGCCCGCGGCCGGGTGTGGAGCGGCGCCCAGGCGCTGGAGCGCGGCCTGGTCGACGCGATGGGCGGGCTGTCGGACGCGGTCGCCGACGCCGCCACCCGCGCCGGGCTGGAGGATGGCAAGTTCCGCCTGCGCTACGTGGAGAAGGATCCCTCGCCGCTGGCGCAGTTCATGGCCGGCCTGGCCGGCAGCCGCCTGGCGGCCGCGCTGCTGGACGACAGCGCGCTGGCGCGCGCGCTGCTGGCGCGCACCATGCCGGAGGCCGAGGCGCAGCTGCGCTTCGTCGAGGAAGCCATGCGCGACCGCGACGGCGCGCCGGTGAAGTCGCTGGCCTACTGCTTCTGCGGCCTGTAGCCCGGCGGGCCGCGGCCGGCGTCAGTCGTCGGCCGTGGCCGCCGCGGCGGCGGCATCGCGCCGGGCCGCGGCGTCCTGCAAGGCCTGGTCGGCCGCGCGCGCTTCCTGCAGCGGGGCCTGCATCGCATCGCGCAGGGCGGTGGCCCGCGGCTCGGGCGGCCGCTCGGGCTGCGGCGGTTCGGGCCGGCACGCGGCCAGTCCCAGCAGGACGACGGCTGCGGCCAGGCGGCTCGGTTGGCTTCGCATTTGCGTTCGCTCCCGGTGGCAGGGACCGCGGGCTATCCTAGCGCCCATGAGCACGAACCGCTGGCGACTGGATGGACAGCTGGCCCTGGTGACCGGCGCGAGCGCCGGCATCGGCCTGGCGATCGCGCACGAGCTGGCCGCGCTGGGCGCGGACCTGCTGCTGGTGGCGCGCAACGAGGATCCGCTGCAGGACGCCTGCGAGGAGCTGGAGGAGCTGTACCCGCAGCAGTCCTTCCATGGCATGGCCGCGGACGTGGCCGACGACGAGGACCGCCAGGCGATCCTGGACTGGGCCGAGGACCACGGCGACGGCCTGCACGTCCTGGTGAACAACGCCGGCGGCAACGTCACCCGCCCGGCGGTGGACTACACCGAGGACGAGTGGCGCGCGATCTTCGAGACCAACCTGTTCTCGGCCTTCGAGCTGTCGCGCTACGCGCACCCGCTGCTGGCGCGCCACGCCGCCTCGTGCATAGTCAACGTCGGCAGCGTGTCCGGCCTGACCCACGTGCGTTCCGGCGTGGTCTACGGCATGACCAAGGCGGCCATGCACCAGATGACCCGCAACCTGGCCTGCGAATGGGCCGCCGATGGCATCCGGGTCAACGCGGTGGCGCCGTGGTACATCCGCACCCGGCGCACCTCCGGCCCGCTCTCGGACCCGGACTACTACGACCAGGTGCTGGAACGCACCCCGATGCGGCGCATCGGCGAGCCGGAGGAAGTGGCCGCGGCGGTCGCGTTCCTGTGCCTGCCGGCGTCCTCGTACGTCACCGGCGAGTGCATCGCGGTGGACGGCGGCTTCCTGCGCTACGGGTTCTGAGGCGGCGCGCGCTCAGGTGCGCAGGCTGCGCTCGGGCACCTCGATTTCCATCGCCAGCGCCAGGTGGTCGGAGAAGGCCGCCGGCAGCGCCTGTGCCCCGGCGCAGCGCAGTTCGCCGCTGACCAGGATGTGGTCGATCGCGCGCTGCGGCTTCCAGCTGGGGAAGGTCGGCACGATGCACTCCGGCGGGCGCAGGCTGGTGTTGCGGTAGAGCACTTCCATCTCCGGCACGTCGGGCAGGCAGTTGAAGTCGCCCATCAGCACCGCGTTGGGATGGTCCTGCAGCAGTTCGGCGATGAACGACAGCTGCGCCAGGCGCGACCTGGCGCCGAGGGACAGGTGCGCCACCGCCACGGTCAGGCCCTCGCGGCCGTCGCCGAAGTGGCCCAGCAGCACGCCGCGGCCGCGGATCCGGCCGGGCAGCGGGTAGTCGCTGATGCGCACCGGCTCGAGCTTGCTCAGCAGGCCGTTGGCGCTGGAGGCCACGCCGCCGACGCTGCGGTTGGGCTGGTGGGTCCAGTAGTGGAAGCCGGCGCGCTGGGCCAGGTAGTGGGTCTGGTTGGTGAAGCCCGAACGCAGGCTGCCCGGGTCGGCCTCCTGCAGGCCGACGATGTCGTGCTCCGCGGCCAGTTTGGCGATCGCATCCAGGCTGGTGCGCTTGCGCCCGGCCGGCAGCGCGTGCGACCAGCTGCGGGTCACGTAGTCGCTGTAGCGGCGGGTGCTGGAGCCGGCCTGGATGTTGGCCGACAGCACCCGCAGCCGGCGCGTGGGCGGCGCGCCGGCCTCCAGCATGGTGCCCCCCGGCTCGCCGGGTGCCAGCTCGGGGAGGGGAGGCGTGTCCATGCGCGAAACCATCGGGGCGCTCAGCGCGCCCCGCCGCGCTCCTGCGCGACCAGCCACTCGGCGGTGGCCAGCATCTTCTCGAAGCCGTACTGGTCGGCGTTGATCGTGTACTTGCCGGCCACCACCAGCGCCGGGGTGCCCTCGATGCGCGCGCGCGCGGCGAACTGGCGGGCGCGGTTGAGCTTGGCCTCCACGCCGAAGCTGTTGAAGGTATCGGCGAAGCGCTTGGCATCCACGCCGTACTGGGCATAGAACGGGGCCAGCTCGGCGGCACCGACGTTGGCGTTCACCGGCAGGCTGCGCTCCAGGTGGATGGCACGGAAGGTCGCCGCGTGGGTCTTCGGCAGCACGCCCAGGGCCTCGGCGGTGTAGAAGGCGCGCGCGTACGGGGTCCAGTAGCCACCGAACGCGCCCGGCACCAGGACCAGGTTCACGTCGGCCGGCTGGCGCTTTGCCCAGGCCTCCAGGATCGGGTCGAAGTTGGCGCAGTGCGGGCAGGTGTAGCCGAACACCTCGGCCACCTCGATCTTGCCGGCCACCGGCTGGAACGGCTGGCCGTTCTCGATCACCTGGTAGTCCACCCCGGCGACCGGGGCCGGACCGGAGGGTGCGGCCGGGGCCGGCGCCGCGGGAGCGGCGGGCTCGCCGCCGTCCGCCGCTTCCGTGGCCGGGTCAGCGCCCGCGTCCACCGCCGGCTCGGCGGCGGCGTCGCCCGCCGGGGCCTCGGTGGCCGGGGGCGCGGGCTGGCTGTCCTGCGGGGCGGCATCCTGGCCGGAGCAGGCCGCCAGGCTGGCCAGCAGGAGCAGGGTCAGGAAGGGGCGGATATTCATTTCAGGTCTCCAGGGAGGATGAGGATCGGCCAGCGGCCGTCAACGGGAAGTCTGGGATCGCATGGCCGCCCGTTCGCGCGCGACCAGGGCCCCGGCGATGCGCAGCATGTCGTCGAAGTCGCGGCCGCGCACCCGGTAGCGGCCGTTGACCACCAGGCTCGGGGTGCCTTCCAGGTCGATCGTGCGGATCCAGGCACCGGCCTTGCGCACCTGCTCGCCGACCTGCGGGTCGGCCAGCGCGGCGCGCAGCCGCTCCGGGTCGACGCCGAAGTCCTTGAAGAACTCGCCCAGTTCCTGCGGGGTGGGGTTGCGCGGCAGGCTGTGGCGCTGGTGCAGGGCCTCGAACAGCGCCGGGTGGCTGCGCGTGGCCACGCCCAGCTGCCGCGAAGCGTAGTAGGTGCGCGCCCAGGCGTCGCTGGCGCCGCCGAAGGCCGCCGGCACCTGCACCAGGTCCACGTCCGCCGGCAGGCGCCGCTTCCACTCCTGCAGCCGCGGCTCGAAGCTGGCGCAGTGCGGGCAGGTGTAGGCGAACACCTCGGCCACCTCGATCCGGCCGGCGCGCGGGTCTAGCGGGCCGGCCTCGATGCGCACGTAGTCCACGCCTTCCTGCAGCTCCGGGGTGGCCGCCGGCGCGGCCGGCACCCGGGCCAGGAAAAGCAACAGCAGTCCGGTGAGCAGGGGCTTCATCGCGGGCTTCCTCGCGGCGCCGGTTGGGCGCCTGGCGGAAATAAAGACGCCGGCCTCGGGGGCCGGCGCAAGGTAATCAGAGAGGGACCACGCTTACTCCGACCGCGGCCGGTGGCGGAAGTTCACTGCCGGCCGGCGGCCCCGGCGGCGGCCACGTCGTCGGCGCGGTCGTGCAGGCCCTGCAGGTAGCTGGACAGGGCGCCGATCTCCTCGTCGGTCAGCTTCGAGGCGACCTTGGCCATGATGTTGAACAGGGCCGGGTCGCGCTCGCTGGTCACGCCGGCGCGGAACTCCTCCAGGCGGCGGGCGGTGTACTCGGACATCTGGCCGCCGACGTGCGGGTAGGCCGGGCCCGGGTTGCCGGCGCCGCTGGGGCCGTGGCAGGCCATGCAGGCGGGGATGCCGCGCTCGGCGTCGCCGCTGCGGTACAGCTTCTCGCCGACCTCGTAGAACTTCATGCCGGCGTACGGGCCGGTGGTGATCTCGGCGTCGTCGGCCACGCCGGCGCCGGACTTCTGCCGGGCGAAGTAGGCGCCGACGTCGCGCATCTGCTGCGGGGTCAGGGACTGGGCGAACGGCACCATCACCGCGGCCAGGCCGCTGTGGCGCTCGCCGCTGGCGAACAGGGCCAGCTGGCGGGCGATGTAGCGCTCGCTCTGGCCGGCCAGGCGCGGGTACATGGGATCGGACGGGTTGCCGTCGGCGCCGTGGCAGGCCGCGCAGGTCGTGGCGGCGGTGGCACCGGCCTCGGCATCGCCCCAGTGGGTCTTGCTCAGGTCCACCTCCAGCGGCTGTTCCTGCACCGGCTCGTTGTCCGGGATCGGCACCACCGTGGTCTGTGCAGCGTAGGCGGCGACGGCGGTGACCGCGACGGCCAGTCCGGCAAGGGCGATAACGCGAGCGTGGCGCATGCTAGAGCTCCGGGAACCCGATTCGGCGCGGCCTGGACGGCCGCGAAACGTCGGGATTATCCCCGCGCCGGGCAGCGACGGTCAACGAAACCCCCGGCCGGACCGCGCCCGGCCCCGACCCGGGGCCGGGCATGCGATCCTATGCCCATGTCCAATCCCCTCGAGAAGGCCCGCTACCTGGGCTCGGCGCACACGCCCGCGCAGCTGCCGCCGGATGGCGGCTTCGAAGTGGCGTTCGCCGGCCGCTCCAACGCGGGCAAGTCCAGCGCGCTCAACGCCCTGACCCGGCAGAACGCCCTGGCCCGGGTGTCCAAGACCCCCGGCCGCACCCAGCAGCTGGTCTATTTCGAGGTCGCGCCGGAGCGTTACCTGGTCGACCTGCCCGGCTACGGCTACGCCAAGGTGCCGATGGAGATGAAGGCGCACTGGGAGCGCTTCCTCGACGGCTGGTTCCGCAGCCGCCAGGCCCTGCGCGGGCTGGTGGTGGTGATGGACATCCGCCATCCGCTCAAGGACTACGACCGGCAGATGATCGACTACGCCATCGCCCGCGGCCTGCCCGCGCACGCGCTGCTGACCAAGGCCGACAAGCTCGGCCGTGGCCAGCAGGCGCAGGCGGTGGCCGCGGTTCGGCGCGAGCTGGCCGCGGCCGGTGCCGGCCAGGTCGGGGTGCAGGCGTTCTCCAGCGAGAGCAAGCAGGGCGTGGACGAAGCCCGCGCGGTGGTCGCCGGCTGGCTGGAACTGGCCTGAGCCGGGACTGCGCCGGCTAGACCGGCACGTCGAACAGCCCGCCGATCAGGTGCGCCGCGGCCATCGCCGCCGCGCCCCAGAACCCCACGCGCAAGGCGCCGCGCAGCAGCGGCGCGCCGCCCATGTGCGCGGCCCAGGCCCCGGACAGCAGCAGGCCCACCAGGGTGGTCGCGGTGACCACCAGGCCGGTGCTGGCCGGCGGCGCCAGGATCGTGGCCAGGATCGACAATGCCGCGCCGGCGCAGAACGCCGCCGCCGAGGCCCCGGCCGCCTGCACCGGGCGGGCGCGCAGGCTCTCGCTGATGCCCAGTTCGTCGCGTGCGTGCGCGGCCAGGGCGTCGTGGGCGGTCAGCTGCTCGGCGACCTGGCGCGCCAGCGCCGGTTCCAGCCCGCGTGCCTGGTAGATCCGCGCCAGCTCCTCCAGCTCGGCCTGCGGGTCCTCCTGCAGCTCGCGCCGCTCGATCGCCATGTCCGCCTGCTCGGTATCGGCCTGCGATTGCACGGACACGTACTCGCCGGCGGCCATCGACATCGCCCCGGCCACGGTCGCGGCGATGCCGGCGGTCAGGATCGCGCCTGGCGCCGCGCCGCTGGCGGCCACGCCCACCACCACGCCGGATACCGAGACGATGCCGTCGTTGGCCCCGAGCACCGCCGCGCGCAACCAGCCCACCCGGTCGGTACGGTGCAGTTCGGGCTGGCGGCTGTGGCGCTGCGGGGGCTGTGGCATGGCGGCAGCTTATACCAGTCCAGCCCGGCCATGGAAAGCTGCACGCCCACCGGTACGACATCGGTGTGCGCCGCGGCACGCTATAGTTCGCACCCGTTCCGGCCAGCGCCGGGTCCCTACAGTTCCCCCCGCGCGAGTGCCAGCCTTGTCGAGTCCCAGCCACGTCGCCGACACCCCGGTCACCGGCCGCCACCAGCTGGTGGAATACCTGGCCGGCGGCGAACGCCCGCGCGCGGACTGGCGCATCGGCACCGAGCACGAGAAGTTCGGCTTCCGCCTGGACGACCTGCGGCCGCCGGCGTTCGACGGCGAGCGCGGGATCGAGGCGCTGCTGGCCGGGCTGGCCCGGTTCGGCTGGCAGCCGGTGCGCGAGAGCGTGGACGGGCAGCCGGAGCGGGTGATCGCGCTGGTACGCGACGGCGCCTCGGTGACCCTGGAGCCGGCCGGGCAGCTGGAGCTGTCCGGGGCACCGCTGGAGACCATCCACCAGACCTGCGTCGAGCTGGGCACCCACCTGGACGAGGTGCGCCAGGTCGCCGACGAGCTGCAGCTGGGCTTCCTCGGCATGGGCTTCCAGCCGAAGTGGCGGCGCGAGGACATGCCGTGGATGCCCAAGGGCCGCTACCGGATCATGCGCGCCTACATGCCGAAGGTCGGCGGCCTCGGCCTGGACATGATGACCCGCACCTGCACCGTGCAGGTCAACCTGGACTTCGCCTCCGAGGCGGACATGGTGAAGAAGTTCCGGGTGTCGCTGGCGCTGCAGCCGGTGGCCACCGCGCTGTTCGCCGATTCGCCGTTCAGCGAGGGCCGGCCCAACGGCTTCCTCAGCTACCGATCGCACATCTGGACCGACACCGACCCGGACCGCACCGGCATGCTCGACTTCGTGTTCGAGGACGGCTTCGGCTACGAGCGCTACGTCGACTACCTGCTCGACGTGCCGATGTACTTCAGCTACCGCGACGGCACCTACGTCGACGCCAGCGGGCAGAGCTTCCGCGACTTCATGCAAGGCCGCCTGCCGGCGCTGCCGGGCAAGCTGCCGACCCTGCGCGACTGGTCCGACCACATGACCACCGCCTTCCCCGAGGTGCGGCTGAAGAAGTACCTGGAGATGCGCGGCGCCGACAGCGGCCCGTGGGCGCGGCTGTGCGCGCTGCCGGCGTTCTGGGTCGGCCTGCTGTACGACGACGCGGCGCTGGACGCGGCCTGGGACCTGGTCAAGGACTTCACCGGCGAGGAGCGCCACGCCCTGCGCGACGGCGTGCCCAGGCACGCGCTGAAGCTGCCGTTCCGCGGCGCCACCGTGCGCGAGCTGGCGCTGGCGGCGCTGGAGATCTCCGCCGCCGGCCTGCGCCGGCGCGCCGCGCGCAATGCCGACGGCATCGACGAATCGCGCTTCCTCGACACCCTGATGGAAATCGCCGAGTCCGGGCTGACCCCGGCCGAGCGCAAGCTCGAACTGTTCCACGGCCCGTGGCAGGGCGACATCGACCGGGTGTTCGCCGAATTCGCCTACTGAAGGCGGGGCGGGCCGTGGAGGCCCGCGCCGCGCTTACCTGCCTGCATCTAGCGCGGGCAGGGCCAGGCCGGGCTCGTGCCGGCCCGGAAGCACGCCGGCATACGGCTGGCCGAAGCGGCCGCCGGCCACGTCGAAACGGTGCCCGATCCGCCGCTGCGGATCGGCCGGGTCCTGGTAGTCGACCGTGCACAGCTGCAGGCTGCCGTCCTGGTCGAAGTAGGAGGCGATCTCCGGGAACGCGGTATCGGCCGGGAGCAGGGCGGCGGCTTCGCGCAGGCACAGGTCCGCGCCATCGAAGCGGCCGGCCTGGCCGCGCGCCGGCGCCGGGGCCGGCAGCGGCGTGGCCGGCACGGGGGCGCGGCTGGGCGGCGTGTTGCTGCCGGCGGCGAAGGCCAGCGCCGCGGCCGCGCCGCACAGGAACGGGAGGACGGATGGTGGGCGGGGGGAATCGCTCACGGTTGCTCCATGCAGTGTGGCGGTCGGGGGAGCAACGACTATAGCGATCCGGCGAAGGTTGCTCAGGCAACCTGGCGGAACACTTTCTTGCGCATTGGCGAACGCCCGCGCGCGGGCGCGGCGGTCAAGGCGCCCACAGCTTGTGCAGGTCGCGGAAGCCCCATTCGCGGGGCGATTCGATCCCGGTGATGCGCTCGCTGCAGCCGGGCGCCGACAGGTCCACGTCGGCGAGCAGCAGGTGCGAGCGCAGCCGCGCCGAATAGAACACCCGCACCAGCGGCCGGGTGAGGTCGCCCGGCCGCTGGTCCAGCACCACCGCCAGGCGGTCGCTGGACAGCCGCACCAGGCTGCCGGCCGGATAGATGCCGAGGCTGGCGATGAAGGCCTTGAGCACGACCGGGTCGAAGTGGCCCTTCCACGAGGCCATCCGCCGCAGCGCCTCGGCCGGATCCCAGCCTTCCTTGTAGGGGCGGTTGGAGGTGATCGCGTCGTACACGTCGCACACCGCGCTCATCCGCGTCAGCAGCGGCAGCTGCGCGGTCGCCAGGCCGGCCGGGTAGCCGGTGCCGTCCATGCGCTCGTGGTGGTGCAGCACCATGTGCAGGATCCGGTCGTCGTGCTCGCCGCCCTCGCGCAGCAGGCGCGCGCCATGCTCCGGGTGGGTGCGCATGACCTCCATCTCCTCCGGCTCCAGGCGCCCGGGCTTGTTGAGGATCTCCAGCGGCACGCAGGCCTTGCCCAGGTCGTGCAGCAGGCCGCCGACGGTGGCGGCCTGGCAGGCCTGTTCGTCCAGGCCCAGCTGGCGGGCAAGCGCGGACATCAGCGCGCCGACCGCCACCGAGTGCAGGTAGGTGTAGTCGTCGGCGGTCTTGAGCCGGGCGATGCCGATCAGCGCGCCGGGATGGCGGCCGACCGAGGCGGAGATCTCCTGCGCCAGCGGCAGCACCGAGGCGGCATCGACCATGCGCCCCATGCGCACTTCCTGGAACATCGCCTCCACCGCCTCGCGGCCCTCCTGGCAGATGCGGCGCGCCCGGGTCAGTTCGGCGTCGAGGTCGACCTTCGGCGCCACCCTCGCGCCGCGCGGACCGGGATTTTCCTCCGCGCCGGCGGCCGCCCCGGCGGCGCCGGGTGGCGGCGTGGGTTCCGCGGCCGCTTCGGCCGGGTCTTCCTCCGGCAGGCTGCGCTCCGGGTCGATGTCCACCGTCTCGATCCCGCTGCCCTGCAGGCGCTCGATGTCGCGCGCGGTGGCGAGGAACGAGGTCCGCCAGAACGGATGCTTGAGCCAGGCGCCGTTGACCCGCTGCACGTACATGCCCGGGCGGAGCTGGTGGACGGGGATGGTGCGCTGCATCGTGGACCGGCGGCTCTGGGGGGCAGGGTGCCGGGGGCCATATCGGCCGGACGTGGCCTGGCTTGAGCACCGCGGCGGCTCGCCGGCCGGCGGCCTGGCTGATACTATCCCCCAGTATCAGAGGAGGCCGGCCATGCCCCACAGTCCCGAGGAAAAGCGGCGCGTGCTGGCCCGCGTGCGCCGCATCCGCGGCCAGGCCGAGGCGCTGGAGCGCGCGCTGGAGGCCGGCGCCGACTGCGCCCCGGTGCTGCAGCAGATCGCCGCCATCCGCGGCGCGGTCAACGGGCTGATGTCCGAGGTGATGGAGGCCCATATCCGCGAGACCTTCGGCCACGCCGCCGGCTCGGACGAGCAGCGCCAGGCGCGGGTCGCGGAGATGACCGCGCTGGTGCGTTCCTACCTCAAGTGATTCCCCCTCCGCCGGAGCGCCGGCGGATCCGTTCGTCGCCGTCCCAAAGGAGTTTCCCCATGAAGTCCCGTGCCGCCGTCGCCTTCGCCGCAGGCCAGCCGCTGCAGATCGTCGAGATCGACGTCGCCCCGCCCAAGGCCGGCGAAGTGCTGGTGAAGATCACCCATACCGCGCTGTGCCATACCGACGCCTTCACCCTCTCCGGCGAGGACCCGGAAGGCGTGTTCCCGGCGGTGCTGGGCCACGAGGGCGCCGGCATCGTGGTCGAGGTGGGCGAGGGCGTGACCTCGGTCAAGCCGGGCGACCACGTCATCCCGCTGTACACCGCCGAGTGCGGGCAGTGCCTGTTCTGCAAGAGCGGCAAGACCAACCTGTGCGTGGCGGTGCGCGCCACCCAGGGCAAGGGCGTGATGCCCGACGGCACCACCCGCTTCTCCTACAACGGCCAGCCGATCTACCACTACATGGGTTGCTCGACCTTCTCCGAGTACACCGTGGTCGCCGAGGTCTCGCTGGCCAAGGTCAACCCGCAGGCCAACCCGGAACACACCTGCCTGCTGGGCTGCGGCGTGACCACCGGCATCGGCGCCGTGCACAACACCGCCAGGGTGCAGGAAGGCGATTCGGTGGCCGTGTTCGGCCTCGGCGCGATCGGCCTGGCGGTGATCCAGGGCGCCCGGCAGGCCAAGGCCGGCCGCATCATCGCCATCGACACCAACCCGGCCAAGTTCGAACTGGCGCGGCAGATGGGCGCCACCGAGTGCGTCAACCCGAAGGACCACGACAAGCCCATCCAGCAGGTGATCGTGGAGATGACCGGCTGGGGCGTGGACCACAGCTTCGAGTGCATCGGCAACGTCGAGGTGATGCGCGCGGCGCTGGAATGCGCGCACCGCGGCTGGGGCCAGAGCGTGATCATCGGCGTGGCCGGCGCGGGCAAGGAGATCAGCACCCGTCCGTTCCAGCTGGTGACCGGCCGCAAGTGGATGGGCACCGCCTTCGGTGGCGTGAAGGGCCGCAGCCAGCTGCCGGGCATGGTCGAGGACGCGATGGCCGGCAAGATCGAGCTGGCGCCCTTCATCACCCACACCCTGCCGCTGGAGCGGATCAACGAGGCCTTCGACCTGATGCACGAGGGCAAGTCGATCCGCACCGTCATCCACTACTGAGCGATGCAGCCGGCGGGCGCCAATGCCATGGCCACCGGCGCGAGGATCGCGCTGGTGGCCGGTGCCAGCGGCCTGGTCGGGCGCGCGCTGCTCGCGCGCCTGTGCGCCGATCCGCAGGTGGCCGCGGTGCACGCCCTGGTCCGCCGCCCGCTGCAATTGCGGCACCCGAAGCTCCAGCTGCACGTGGTCGACTTCGCGCGCCTGCCGCCGTTGCCGGCAGCCGGCGAGGCCTACCTGGCACTGGGCACCACCATTGCCGTGGCCGGCACGCGCGAGGCGTTCCGGGCGGTGGACTTCGACGCCAGCCTGGCGGTGGCGCGCGCGGCGCTGGAGGCCGGCGTGCGCCGCATCGGGCTGGTCAGCGCGATGGGCGCCAATCCCCGGTCGCCGGTGTTCTACAACCGCACCAAGGGCGAACTGGAGCAGGCGCTGGCCGCGTTGCCGCTGGATGCACTGGTGGTCGCGCGGCCGGCGCTGCTGCTGGGCGACCGCGCCCGCCTGGGCCAGCCGCATCGCCGCGGCGAGCACCTGGCCGCGCGCCTGGACCGCTGGTTGCGTCCGCTGCTGCCGGGGCAGCTGCGTGCCATCACCGCCGAAGACGTCGCTGCCGCGCTGGCCGCTGAAGTGCCGCGCGCAAGCGGCCACACCATCCTCGGATCGGCGCGCATGCAGGGCGCATCCGCCGCGCCGCACCGGAACGCATAAGGAGAGGTAACCATGGAACGCATCGAACACCGCGCCTGCTTCGGAGGCTGGCAGGACGTCTACCGCCACGCGTCGTCCGTGCTCGGCTGCACGATGAGCTTCGCCATCTACCTGCCGCCGCAGGCGGCCGAACGCCGGGTGCCGGTGCTGTACTGGCTGTCCGGCCTGACCTGCACCGAGCAGAACTTCATCACCAAGGCCGGCGCGCAGCGCTACGCGGCCGAGCACGGGATCGCCATCGTCTGCCCGGACACCAGCCCGCGCGGCGAGGACGTGGCCGATGCCGAAGGCTACGACCTGGGCAAGGGCGCCGGCTTCTACCTCAACGCCACCCGCGAGCCCTGGGCGCGCCACTACCGCATGCACGACTACGTGGTGCACGAGCTGCCGGCGTTGGTCGAGGCGCAGTTCCCGGTGACCGGCGAACGCGCCATCAGCGGCCATTCGATGGGCGGCCACGGCGCCCTGGTCTGCGCGCTGCGCAATCCCGGACGCTACCGCAGCGTCTCGGCGTTCTCGCCGATCGTCGCGCCCAGCCAGGTGCCGTGGGGCGAGAAGGCGTTCGGCGCCTATCTGGGCGCGGACCACGCGGCCTGGAAGCAGTGGGACGCCTGCGAGCTGCTGGGCGGCGCCGCGGAGAAGCTGCCGCTGCTGGTGGACCAGGGCGCGGACGACGAGTTCCTCGAGCTCCAGCTGCGCCCGCAGCTGCTGCAGGCCGCGGCCGCGGCGGCAGGGCATCCGCTGACCTTGCGCATGCATCCGGGCTACGACCACAGCTACTACTTCATCGCCAGCTTCATCGGCGAGCACCTGGCGCACCATGCCGCGGCCCTGCGCGGCCAGGCCGGGGTGCCGCGCGGCTGAGCGCGCCGGCGCCGCAGCATGACCCCCGCGGCGGCCGTGTGGCATGGTTGCGCCACATGGACGCCGACCAGGGGGGAGACGCATGCGGGGCAGGAGTCATTACGGGTATGCACTGGCGGTGGCGCTGCTGGCCACGGCCGCCGGCGCGGCCGCGGCCGAGGGCGGCGCCGCGCCGCAGCGCACGGTGGCCGGCGCGCAGGAATTCCTGCGCCAGGTGCTGCCGGGCAACCGCTATCTGTCGACGATGATGAGCGAGGTCCTGGCCAAGGCCCGCCGCGACGGCCTGCGCGCCGAGTTCGAGCCGCTGCCGCCGATCGTCGACGCCGACCCGGTGGCGCACTGCCGCTCCTACCTGATCGGCGAGATCGCCAACACCTGGCTGACCGTGCGCGACCCGGCCACCGGCGAGGCGACCGAGGCCGGCTTCGCGGCGATGGCCGGCGACGACCACGTCGGCAGCCCGGATGGCCTGCACTTCGGCTCGATCCGCGCCCTGCGCCAGGACGGCTCGCGCGTGTACCTGCGCTTTGCCGGCGAGCAGCACGACGCGGTGCTTCACCTGGAAGGCAGCGAGATGGCTTCGCGGGTGCACGCGGCGCTGGACTTCCTGCGCCGCGAGTGCGATCCGGCCGCGGCCACGGGCTTCTGAGCGTCACTCCCGCAGCGCGAAGTCGGTGCGCGCGAAGCGCCCGGCTTCGATGCTGTCGCCGGCGTGCTCCAGCTCCAGCGGCGTGGCGAACATCGGCCCGGCCCAAACGCAGGTGTGGAACTCGCCGTTCTCGCCGCACGGATCCACTCCCGCCGGCAGTTCCTCGAGCAGGGCCGCATCGAAGGCGCGGCCGCGGAAGCACGCGTCCAGTTGCTGCGTATCCACGCAGCACACCCGCGCGCGCAGGCCGGCGTCGAGCATGCGCCGCGCCAGCAACGCGGTGTCGAAGCGGAACAGCGGGGTGAGCAGCTCCCAGTCCAGGCTTTCCAGCTGCTGCCGGCGCCAGGCGCGGATGTCCTCCAGGAACAGGTCGCCGAAGGCCATGGTGCGCAGCCCGGGCCAGCGCCGCGCGGCCGCGTCCAGCGCGCCGGCCATGGCCGCGCCGTAGGCCGCGTTCTCGCAGGCCGGCGGCAGTTCCACCTCCAGCAGCGGCAGGCCGGCGGCCGCGGCCTGCGCGCGCAGTACCTCCACCCGTACTCCCTGCATCGAAGCGCGGCCAGCGCTGACGGTCGACAGCAGGCCGACCACCTGGTGGGTGGCCGATTGCCGCAGCATGTGCAGGGTCCAGGCCGCGTCCTTGCCGCCGCTCCAGGCCAGCAGGACCGGGATGCGTGCCGCCATCGCCGTGGCAGGCTCAGCGCACGTCGCGCAGTTCCCAGCGCGAACCGGCCAGCAGGCGCAGGCGGTGGCGCAGGATCTCGCCGGGCAGGGAGGTGGTGGCGGTGAGGTAGACCGACATGTCATCGCGCCGGCCTTCGACCGTGGCCTGCGGATCGGTCGCGCCCAGCGCCGGGTCCACCTCGTCCGGTTCCGGCTGCATCTGCCGCCAGCGCTCGAACAGCGCCGGCGAGCGCAGCGCATCCTGCAGCTGTTCGGCGAAGGCTTCGTAGCCGTTGGCGGTGAACGACAGCGACGGCTCGCTGCCGCGCGCGGCGGCCGGCTCGGGCAGGCGGATCACGTAACGGACGGGCATCGGCGGCTCCTGCGGGCGGGAGCGGACAATCTAGCAGCGCCGGCGCGAAGCGGCCGTGGCCGCCGGCTCAGCCGAAGCTGGCGTCGGTGGAGGCGTAGGCCACCGCCACTGCGCCCTTGCCCACGTTCACCATGCCGGTCAGGCTCATCATGCTCTCGAACACCTCCACGCCGTGGTCCAGGCAGGTGTCGAGCAGGCGGGCGTAGCCGGGCAGGCCGTGCAGCTCGGCCAGGTCGCCGCCGTAGCAGACGCTGACGGTCGGGGTGAGCAGGCCGCTGCGCACGCGCTGGCAGGCCATCTCGAACATCTTCTCGGTGGCCGCCTCGAAGCCCTTCACCCGGCCCACCGGCTCGGTGGTGCCGCGCCAGGCGCGGATCACCGGCTTGATGTCCAGCGCCGAGCCCAGCGCGGCGCTGAGCAGGCCGACGCTGCGGTCGCCCTTGGTGCGGGCGCGGTTGCGCAGGTAGTACAGGTCGCGCGGGATCATGAAGCCGCAGGTGTGCTGCGCCAGTTCCTCCAGCCGCGCGCGCATCTGCGCCACGCCGGCGCCGGCGGCGCGCATGCGCACCGCCTCCACCGCGGTGATCGCCTGGCCGACGAACAGGTTGAGCGAGTCGATCACCCGCAGCGCGAACGGGGTGGTGATCCCGGCGGCCTGGCGCACCGGCTTGTACTCGTTGAGGATGGCGTAGCTGGCCTGCAGCGCGTTGTCGTGGATCTGGCTGCGCAGGCGCGAGATGGTCAGGCAGAAGACGTGGTCGTAGTCGATCACCAGGCGCTGCAGGAACAGGTCGCGGATCTGTTCCACGCTCAGCGGCGTGGTCTCCGCCTCGTGGCCGCGCTCGGCCACGTGCGCGTGCAGGAAGGCCAGGGTGGCCTTCTCGTCGCGCCGGTCCTCGAGCACGGCGTTGCCGATGCGAACCGTGATCGGCATGACCACGATCCCGTGTTCGCTGATGAACGAGGCCGGCAGATCGCAGGCCGAATCGACGACTATCCCTATGCGCATTGGGCCCTCCCAGGCGTCCTGCACGCGGAGCGGCGTGAACCCTATCGCAGAATCCGGCGGCTTGCGACTGCCGGAAGCGGGGTGTTCAGCGCTTGCGCAGGATCCCCACCGGCAGCTTCCCGATCTCCGCCAGGGGGCCCTCGCGCAGCAGTCCGGGGTCCTCGAGCACCGCCAGCATGAGCTCGTGGCTGTCGTTGCCCCAGAACAGGCCGCCGTCCACCTCCAGCGTGGGCACGCCGAACACGCCGGCCGCCAGGGCTGAATCGGTCAGCTCGCGCAGCTTCTGCTTCACCGCGGGCGCCCCGATCGTCGCGGCCACGTCCTCGATGCCGAGCCGGCGCCCGGCCTCCGCCAGCGCCGCCGGGCTGCCATCCAGGCCCTGGCGCCAGATCGCGTCGAAGATCGCGTCGATCGCCTCGGGGCGGATGTTTGCCGCAACGCACAAGCGCAATGCGGGCAACGGATTGAACGGATGCGCCAGCGGGAACACCAGCGGCACCCCCTCGCGCCGCGCCTGCCACAGCACCTGGCGGTAGATGAATTCGCGCTTGCGTGGGATTTCCGCCGGCCCCAGGTTGCCCAGCGCGGCCAGCACCGCGCCGAACACCACCGGCACCGGCTGCACCCGGCCCGCCTGCACCAGCGGCCGCATCTTCTGCCAGTGCAGGTAGGAGAACGGGGAGACGAAGTCGAAGTACCAGCGTGGCGTCATCGGGCGGCTCCTGCGGGACGTGCGCATGATGATGCCGGCAGCAGCGCCCGGCGCCACGCTGCGTTGCCGCGGTGCTGTCGCCGCGTGCATGGCCGATGGCGCATGCTCGGGGGGCGACGACCGAGGAGGATGCAATGGCGAGCGCGGGCGAAGTGGTGGAGTTCTGGCGCCAGGCCGGGCAGCAGGCGTGGTTCAACGGCGGCGAGGCGTTCGACCGCCAGTGCGAGGCGCGCTTCCTGCAGGCGCACCTGGCGGCGGCGCGCGGCGAGTGCGAGCACTGGCTGGGGACGGCGGAAGGGGCCCTGGCCCTGCTGATCCTGCTCGACCAGATCCCGCGCAACGTGTTCCGCGGCAGCGGCCACGCCTTCGCCACCGACGGCCTGGCGCGGCACTACGCGCTGCGCGCGCTGCAGGCCGGCCACGACCGGCAGGTCGAACCGGCGCTGCGCGCGTTCTTCTACCTGCCCCTGGAGCACTCCGAGGACCCGGCCGACCAGGACCATTCGGTGGAACTGTTCACCGCCCTCGGCGACAAGCTCTACCTGGACTACGCCATCGCCCACCGCGAGGTGATCGCGCGCTTCGGCCGCTTCCCGCACCGCAACCGCGCCTTGGGGCGCACCAGCACGCCGGAGGAGCAGGCCTGGCTCGACGCCGGCGGCGGGTTCTAGCGGCGGCGCAAACGGAAAAGGGCGGCCGGGGCCGCCGCCAGCTGGCTGGCGCCGCGCGCTCAGTAGCGCGGGATGCCGCCGTCGACTTCCTGTGCCCAGCGGTCGATGCCGCCTTCCACGTTGAACACCGCGGTGAAGCCCTTGGCGCGGAACTCCTCCGCGGCCTGCGCGCTGCGGCCGCCGTGGTGGCAGATGAAGGCCAGGCGGGTGTCCTTGGGCAGGGCTTCCAGCGCCGGGCGGCCGTCGCCGTCCAGGGTGCGGTGCGGCACCGGCAGCGAGGCGATCGCGCGTTCCTCGGGCGGACGCACGTCCACCAGCACCAGCTCGCCGGTGCCGACCTGGCGCTCGGCCTCGGCCGGGGTGATCGCCTGCACCGGCTTGGGCGCGTTGGGGTTGTCGATGGCCAGGCCCTGGCCGCGGAAGTCGTCCACCCAGTCGATGGTGATGCCGTTGGCGCGGCGCGCGCTGGACAGGTCGAACTGGATGCGCAGACCCTGGGTTTCCACCGCGATGGCGCTGTCGTTGCGCGGCACGATCTGGAAGCGCGGCTGGAAGCGCGCGTCGATCGACAGCGCCAGCGCCGCGCCCGGCTCGCTGGCCAGGGCGCCGCGCAGCTTCTCGGCGGCGGCCTCGGTCACGGTGACCTGCGGCGGGGTGCGGTCCGGCGCGGGCAGGCCCAGCATCTGCGACAGCTCGCCGCTGGAGGCCAGCTGCTCGATGATGTCGGAACCGCCGACCAGCTCGCCGTCGATGTACAGCTGCGGGATGGTCGGCCAGTTGCCGTAGACCTTGATGCCCTCGCGGATCTCCTGGTCGGCCAGCACGTTGACGTGGGCGTACTCCACGCCCAGGTCCTCCAGGATGCCGCTGGCCTTGGCCGAGAAGCCGCACTGCGGCATGCCCGGCTGGCCCTTCATGAACAGCACGACGCGGTTGGCTTGCAGCAGCGACTCGATGCGCGAACGCAGGGCGGGATCCAGGGACATGCGGGGGCTCACCACGGACTTTTCAGGGGCCTGCATTCTACGCCGCGTGGCATGATGCGGCGATGAGCCGCCCGGCAACACTGCATCGCACCCCGCACCGGCCGCATGCCTGGCTGGCCTGGCTGGCCGCCTCGCAGCTGGCGGTGGCGGGGCTGTGGTGGGTGGCCGGCTGGCGCTGGGGCCTGCCGGCCCTGCTGCTGTCGCACGCGGCCTTCATCGTGCCGGTGTTCCTGCCGCGGGCCACGCTGTACGCGCCGGCGCTGTCGCGCCTGCCGGGCGACGAACGCCAGGTCTGGCTGACCATCGACGACGGCCCCTCGGACGACACCCCGGCGATCCTCGACGCGCTGGACCGCCACGGCATGCAGGCCACCTTCTTCCTGGTCGGGCAGCGCGCCCAGGCGCGGCCGGAGCTGGTGCGCGAGATCCTGCGCCGCGGCCACGGCGTGGCCAACCACACCTGGAGCCATCCGCAGGCCTGGTTCTGGGCGCTCGGCCCGCGCGCCATGGCCGCGCAGGTGGAACGCGCCCAGGCCGTGCTCGGCGAACTGGCCGGGCAGCCGCCGCGCTGGTTCCGCGCGGTGGCCGGCCACACCAATCCGTTCCTGGCCGCGCCGCTGCGGCGGCTGGGGCTGGCGCGCGCGGCCTGGAGCGTGCGCGGCTACGACGCGGTGGACGGCGACGTGGTGCGGGTGCTGCAGCGGCTGCAGCGCGGGCTAGGCCCGGGCGCGATCGTGCTGCTGCACGAGGGCGCGCCGCACGGGCGCAGCGTGGAGATCGTCGAGGCGGCGCTGTGCCTGCTGCGCGAGCAGGGCTACGCCAGCGTCATCCCGGAGTGAGCGCCCGGCCGCCGCCGTCGGGGGCGGCGGCTGCCGGCGAGGGCTCAGTCGCGCGTGGCGACGACCAGCCAGTTGTTGAACGGGGTGTCGCCGGCCAGCGGCGAGAACTCGCTGCGCAGGCCGGCGGCGTCGAAACGCTTCCTCAGCATGTCCGCGTCCGGGTAGTGGATCGGAGCGGCGTTCATCCAGCCCACCAGGCGCGCGAACACGTCGGTGGTGCGGGTGATGCGGGCGCGGCGGCTGCCGTCGTCCAGGCCGGTGCGGATCACCAGCTTCGCGCCCGGCTCGAGCATGGCGACCATGGCGTCGACCACCTCGGCCTGGCGCTGCGGCTGCAGGAACTGCAGCACGTCCAGGATCGCCACGCTGCCGCGGTGCGGCGGCAGCGCCTGCGACAGGTCCAGCGCCTCGAAGCCGGCGTCGACCAGCCCGGCGCGGGCGGCGGCGCGGCGCGCCGAGGCGATCTTGCGGTGGTCGTTGTCCACGCCGAAGTAGCGCAGGGCGATGCCCTCGTGCTGCAGGGCGTGGGCCAGCAGGCCGATGCCGCAGCCCAGGTCCAGCAGCGGGCCGGCGGCGTCGCGCAGGGCCGCGCACACGCCCGGGTACAGCGGGTCGCTGCGCAGCTTCGCCCGGGCGTAGTAGTAGTGGTAGCGGTTGCCCAGCAGGGTGCCGGGCAGGAAGCTGCTGGCGATACGCGCAGCGGTGTCCCGCGACAGCGGTCGCGGCTGGGGTCGGGGCATCGCGTTCAAGGGGTACTCCTGCCTTGCAGGATGGCGCGGGCGGCCGGCAATGCCAGCCGTGCCCACAGGGTATACAGGGCGGCCGAGGGGTGCAGGCCGTCGTCGGCCAGCATGCCAGGCTCGGCGCCGCGTGCGCGGCTGACCGGGCCGATGTCGACCCAGTGCGCGCCCGCGCGCGCGGCTTCTTCCCGGCAGATGGCGTTGAAGGCGTCGATCTGGGTGGCGACCAGGGCGCGGTCGCGGCCCTGGGCGAAGGCGAACGGGGTCACGCCCCAGTCCGGGATCGCCAGCACCAGCACCCGCGCCGGATCGCCGCCGGCGAAGCCGGCCGCGCGCCGCAGCAGGGCGGCGAAGCGGGTGCGGAAGCCATCCGGCTCCAGCCCGCGGTACTGGTCGTTCACGCCTGCCAGCAGGCTGACCAGGGCGTGGTCGGCCGGGATCGGCGCCTGCGCGTGGGCGGCATCGATGCCGGCGTCCAGCTCATCCGTGGTCCAGCCGGTGGTGGCGATGATCCGCGGCTGGCCCACGTCCAGCCCTTCGGCGCGCAGCAGCGCGGCCAGCTGCACCGGCCAGCGCCCGTCCGCCGCGATGCCTTCCCCGATCGTGTAGGAATCGCCCAGGGCGAGGAAGCCTTGCGCCACGCTTACGCCGCCGCGTTCCGCGCCTTCAGCGGCACGACCTTGGTGTTGAGCTCGGCGCGCCGCGACAGCGCCCGGTCGATGCGCGCGAACACCTCGCGCATCAGCCCGGCCTCCGGCAGCAGGGTCACGCGGAAGTGGTCGCGGTAGGGGACGTTGAAGCTGCTGCCCGGCACGATCAGCACGTCCTCGGTCTCCAGCAGCTCCAGTGCGAACTGGTGGTCGTCGAAGCCGCGCGCGGCCGCGCCCACCACCGAGGGGAAGGCGTACAGCGCGCCCTTGGGCTCGATCAGGCGCAGGTGCTCGCTGGCGGCGCAGGCCTCGACCACCGCGCGGCGGGTCTCGTACAGGCGTCCGCCCGGGGCGCACAGCGCGCTGATGGTGTCCGGACCGTTGACCGCCGCCTCGATCGCGTACTGGCCGCCGACGTTGGCGCACAGGCGCAGGCCGGACAGCAGGTCCAGCGCATTGCGGTACTCGGCGGTGCGGGCGTGCGAACCGGTGAGGACCGCCCAGCCCACGCGCCAGCCGCAGGCGCGGTGCACCTTGCTCAGGCCGGAGAAGGTGATGCACGGGTGGTCGCCGGCGATCGGCGCGGTCGGCACGAACTCGGCGCCGTCGTACAGCACCTGGTCGTAGATCTCGTCCACCAGCAGCAGCAGGTTGTGGCGGCGGGCGATGTCCACCAGCCGCTCCAGTAGCGCGCGCGGGTACACCGCGCCGGTGGGGTTGTTCGGGTTGATCAGCACGATCGCGCGGGTGCGCGCGGAGACCAGCGCCTCCACCTCCACCGGGTCGGGCATGAAGCCGTTCTCCGGCGTGCAGCGGTAGTACACCGGGCGGCCGTCGTTGAGGATGGTGGCGGCCGACCACAGCGGGTAGTCCGGCGAGGGCACCAGCACCTCGTCGCCCGGGTTGAGCAGGGCGCGCAGGGTCATGTCGATCAGTTCGGACACGCCGTTGCCGACGAACACCCGCTCGGTATCCACGTGCGGCGCGCCGCGCTTGCGGTAGGCCGCGGCCAGCGCCTCGCGCGCGGCCGGCAGGCCCAGCTGGTGGGTGTACGGGTCGGTGTTGTCGATGTCGCGGATGATCGCCTGCTGCAGGTGCTCCGGCGCGCGGAAGCCGAACGCGCCCGGGTTGCCGATGTTGAGCTTGATCAGCTTGCGTCCTGCTGCCTCGAGCGCATGCGCTCGCCGGTTGAGCTCGCCGCGGATCTCGTAGCGGACTTCCGACAGTCGCTCGCGCACCGCGAGCGTTTTTTCGGTGGACGGCATGGCAGGGCCCAGCGGGCGTGGCAAGGTCTGGCATGGTATCGAAAAAAAACGCCCCCCGGTGGGACCGCAAGCCCAGTCCTGGCGGCCGTTTCGGTCGAAACGGAAGCTGGCAGCGCCAGCAACCCGGCGCGCCGCCACTGCCGCCAACCGGCCGGGCACTACAATGCCTGCCGATGAACCTCCCCGGACCCGACTACACCGCCCTGCAACGGATTGGCTGGCCCTGGGCCGGCCCGCCCGAGGACCCGGCCTGGCAGGCCCTGTTCCAGGCGCATTCGCAGGCCCGCCCGGCCCGGGTCAGCGAGCAGCACCGCACCGGCTACGTGCTGGCCGACGCGCCGGACGCCGGCTTCCGCGCCGAGTCACCGCCGGAATGGATGCGCCGCCCGGTGTTCCGCCCCGATGGCGTGCCGGCGCACGAGCGCGCCGCGGTCGGCGACTGGGTGCTGCACGACGGCCGCCGCATCCTCGCCCTGCTGCCGCGGCGCACCGCGATCAAGCGCGCCGCCGCCGGCGAGCACTACCAGCAGCAGGTGATCGCGGCCAACGTCGACACCGCCTTCGTGGTCTGCGGCCTGGACGCGGACTTCAACCCGCGCCGGATCGAGCGCTACCTGCTGCTGGTCGGCGGCGGCGGAGTGCAACCGGTGGTGGTGCTGACCAAGGCCGACCTGGAAGGGGCCGATCCGGAAGCCGCGCTGGAAGCGCTGGCCGGCGTGCGCGCCCAGGGCGTGCCGGTGCTGGCGCTCAACGCCCGCGACGGCGGCGCCGCGGCACAGCTGGCCCCGTGGCTGGCGCCAGGCCTGACCGTGGTCCTGGTCGGTTCCTCCGGCGCCGGCAAGTCGACCCTCACCAACACCCTGCTGGGCGAGGAGCGGATGAAGACCGGCCAGGTGCGCGCCCACGACTCGCGCGGCCGCCACACCACCACCTACCGTGCGCTGATCGCGCTGCCCTCCGGCGCCTGCCTGGTCGACACCCCCGGCATGCGCGAGCTCAAGCCCACCGGCGAGGAGGAGCTGGCCGACGGCGGGTTCGGCGACATCGAGGAGCTGGCCACCCAGTGCCGCTTCAACGACTGCAGCCACCGCAACGAGCCCGGCTGCGCGGTGCTGGCCGCGATCGAGGCCGGCACCCTGGACCCGAAGCGCCTGGCCAACTACCTCAAGCTGCGCGAGGAGGTGGCCGGTGCCGCCGCGCGCCTGGCCCAGCGCCTGGCGCAGAAGAACGAGGCCCGCGGCCCTGCCGGGCGCAGGCGTCCGGCCCCGCGCCCGCGGCGCTAGCCGGGTTTGCGGTACGGTGCGGGCGGGGCACCCGGGCCCCATGCGCCGCCGAGCCGCCGATGACCGACGCCATCGCCCGCCATGCCTCACTGGACCGGCGCCTGGTCCGGGCTGCGCGCGGCATCCGCCTGCTCGGCCTGGCCAGCTGGCCGGCCGCGGTGCAGCACGCCTTCCTGGCCGCCTGGCGCCAGGGTCGGGCGGTGCTGCCCCGGGTCGAGTACCCGAAGCTGGACTTCGCCGCCGCCCGCACCGAACTGCGCGCGGTGGCCGCCGCCGCCGACCCCGGCCACCCGCTGGGCATCTACCTGCGCGAGTCGGCCGCCAGCTGGGAGCGCGCGGCGCGGCTGCTGGAGGCGCTGGGCACGGCCCGGGCCGGGGCCGAGGCGGTGGCCCTGTTCGGGCGTCCGGACGATCCGCTGCCCGGCGACGGCCCCACCACCCGCGAGGCCGCGCACTATTTCATCCAGATCGCCGGCGAGCTGGACCACGAGCTGTTCTCCCCGGCCGAACAGGTGCCCGTCTCCGCGACCGCGCTGGCGCTGCAGCTGCAGGGCGACCTGGACGAGTTCTTCGGCCGGCGCGTGGTCCAGGTCGAACTGGACCCGGAGCTGATCGCCAAGGCCGCCGCCGGCGCCACCCGCATCCGCCTGCGCGCCGGCGCCGCCTTCAGCGACTACGACCGCCGCCAGCTGTTCCACCACGAGGCCCTGGTGCACTCGCTGACCGCGCTCAACGGCCGCAACCAGGAGGTGCTGCCGAGCCTGGCCCTGGCCTCGCCGCGGGTCACCGCCACCCAGGAGGGCCTGGCCACCCTGGCCGAGCTGATCACCGGCAGCATCGACATCGGCCGGATGAAGCGCATCAGCCTGCGCACCGAGGCGGTGGCCATGGCCCTGGACGGCGCGGACTTCCTGCAGGTATTCGGCTACTTCCTCGGCGCCGGGCAGGGCGAGGAGGAGAGCTTCGCCTCGGCCCAGCGCGTGTTCCGCGGCGTGCCGCTCTCCGGGGGCTGCGCCTTCACCAAGGACACGGTGTACCTGCGCGGCCTGGTCGGCGTGCACACCTTCTTCCGCCTGGCCCTGCAACGCGACCGCCTGCGCCTGTGCCGCTGGCTGCTGGCCGGCAAGATGACCCTGGACGACGTGGTCCGCTTCGAGCCGCTGTTCGCCGACGGCACCCTGGAGCCGCCGCAGTGGCTGCCGCCATGGATCGAACGCGCCGGCGGCCTGGCCGGGCTGCTGGCGTTCTCGCTGTTCGCCAACCGCATCCGCATCGACCACATCGGCGAAGGCCTGCGCTGAGGGCGCTGGCCAACGCTGTCATGCCGCAAGCGCCGCGCCGATACGCCGATTGCTGCACTGCATCGAAGCACGTGCGTCGCGCCGGCGCCGCTGCGGCCGCGATTGCAAGGGGGGTCGCTGCGTCGCCGGAGGGCTTAGAATCGAGCCCCCTTGTGCCGCGCCGAACCCGATCGATGTCCGAACAGGAAGATTTCAAGCAGGCTGCCCTCGACTACCACCGCTTCCCGCGGCCCGGAAAGATCAAGGTCTCGCCGACCAAGGCCATGCTCACGCAGCGCGACCTGGCCCTGGCCTATTCGCCGGGCGTGGCCCACGCCTGCGAGGCGATCGTCGCCGACCCGAAGCAGGCCAGCGAGCTGACCGCGCGCGGCAACCTGGTGGCGGTGGTCTCCAACGGCACCGCGGTGCTGGGCCTGGGCAACATCGGCCCGCTGGCCGGCAAGCCGGTGATGGAAGGCAAGGGCGTGCTGTTCAAGAAGTTCGCCGGCATCGACGTGTTCGACATCGAGATCGACGAGACCGACCCGGACAAGCTGGTCGACATCATCGCCTCGCTGGAGCCGACCTTCGGCGGCATCAACCTGGAGGACATCAAGGCGCCGGAGTGCTTCATCGTCGAGCGCAAGCTGCGCGAGCGGATGAACATCCCGGTGTTCCACGACGACCAGCACGGCACCGCGATCATCGTCGGCGCCGCGGTGGTCAACGCCCTGCACGTGGTCGGCAAGAAGATCGAGGACGTGAAGCTGGCCACCACCGGCATGGGCGCGGCCGGCATCTCCTGCGTGGACATGCTGGTCTCGCTGGGCCTGCGCCCGGAGAACATCCTGGCCTTCGACCGCGGCGGCGTGATCCACACCGGCCGTGCCGACCTGGACCCGGACAAGCGCCGCTACGCGCGCGACACCGACGCCCGCACCCTGGAGGAGATCGTCGCCGGCGCCGACATCTTCCTGGGCCTGTCGGCCGGCGGCATCCTCAAGCCGGAGATGGTCGCCACCATGGCCGAGCGCCCGATCATCCTGGCGCTGGCCAACCCGTATCCGGAGATCCTGCCGGAGGAAGCGCGCCGCGTGCGCCCGGACGCGATCATCGCCACCGGCCGTTCGGACTACCCGAACCAGGTCAACAACGCGCTGTGCTTCCCCTACCTGTTCCGCGGCGCGCTGGACGTCGGCGCCACCGGCATCAACGAGGCGATGAAGGTCGCCTGCGTGCACGCCATCGCCGCGCTGGCGCGCAAGGAAGCCTCCGACCTGGGCAGCGCCTACGGCGACGAGATCCCCAGCTTCGGCCCCGACTACCTGATCCCGCGCCCGTTCGACCCGCGCCTGCTGGTCGAGCTGTCCTCGGCGGTGGCGCAGGCGGCGATGGATTCCGGCATCGCCCAGCGCCCGATCGAGGACATGGCCGCCTACCGCGAGAAGCTCGGCCAGTTCGTCTACCGCTCCAGCCTGATGATGAAGCCGGTCTACGACCGCGCCCGCTCCGACCTCAAGCGCGTGGCCTACGCCGAGGGCGAGGAGGAAGTGGTGCTGCGCGCGGTGCAGACCGTGGTCGACGAGGGCCTGGCGTTCCCGATCCTGATCGGCCGCCCGGAGGTGATCGAGACCCGGATCAAGCGCCTGGGCCTGCGCATCCGCCCCGGCGTGGACGTGGAGATCACCAACCAGGACGACGACCCGCGCTTCAACGAGTACTGGCAGCACTACCACGCCCTGACCGAGCGCCGCGGCGTGACCGTGGCCGCGGCCAAGAGCCTGATGCGCTCGCGCCCGACCCTGATCGGCGCGGTGATGGTGGCGCGCGGCGAAGCCGACGCCCTGCTCACCGGCATCGTCGGCCGCTTCCACAAGAAGCTGGGCTACGTGCGCAGCGTGATCCCGCTGGAGCCGCGGGTGCAGTCCACCTCGGCCATGACCGGCGTGATCAACCAGCAGGGCGTGTTCTTCTTCGTGGACACCCACGTGCAGGAGGAGCCGACCGCCGAGCAGATCGCCGAGGCCACGCTGCAGGCCGCGTTCCGCATGCGCCTGTTCGGCATCGAGCCGAACGTGGCCCTGCTGTCGCACTCCAACTTCGGCAGCCACGAATCGAAGGACGCGCTGAAGATGCGCCAGGTGCGCGAACTGCTGCGCAAGCGCAGCCCGCGCCTGAACATGGACGGCGAGATGCAGGCCGATACCGCCTGGGACGAGCTGCTGCGCGGCAAGATCATGCCCAACAGCACCCTCAAGGGCCGCGCCAACCTGTTCGTGATGCCCAACCTGGAGGCGGCGAACATCGCCTACAACCTGGTGCGGGTGTTCACCGACGGCGTCGCCATCGGCCCGATCCTGATGGGCATCAGCAAGCCGGTGCACATCCTCACCACCAGCGCCACCCCGCGCCGCATCCTCAACATGACCGCCATCGCCGCGGTCGACGCGCAGATCCGCCAGCAGCTGGAGCGGGGTGGGGGGGATTGAGCCCCGCTTCCCGCAAGTTGTTCTGGCAGGTGGTCGATTGCAATAGATATTGGCGAAAGGTGCCCTGCGGGTGGTGAGTCGATTAGGGAAAATCTGACTCCACAAAGCGTCGTCTTGGATATAGAAATATCCCCGGCCCCAGTAGCATCCTCGCGTGTGCGCCAGGTGGCGCGTCTCACTTCAAGGAGGAAGTGTCATGAGGAATCTCCAGCCAGACGAACTTGACCAGGTCCAAGGAGGCCTCAGGTTGTTTTACGCCGGGGCTAGTGTGCTTGCGTGGGCATACGCAAACCGCGCGTCCCTGCTCACCATCGCAGAGTCTGCATGGAATGAGCACCAGCGGCTCAAGCTTGAAGATCTGAGGAAGAAGGAGTGATTCATGCGCCCGCTCATGACCACGGAAATTGCCACCATCTCAGGTGGCAGGGTCTATACGGACGGTGAGGCGAACATCAAGATTGGCTCGGTCATCGGACGTGTTCTTCATGACCTGTCTTCGGTGGAAGCCCGCATTGGTGCGCTCGGGGGGCCAGCCTGGGCTTTCTGGGGGGCTTATCTCCACGACAGGTGGAATCACTAGGAAGCAGGCCCAGCCCCCTTGGGGCTGGGCCTCATTGCAGAGGCTGAAGATATGAAGATGAAAGAGAGCACCATGCTGATGCTTCTAGCCTTCCTTGCCTTTGCCTGGACATGGCATAACCGCGCAAGCCTGATGACGATTGCCCACGCGGCGTACGACACCCACGTCAAGCTTTCGCAGGAGTGCGGCTAGACCGTCGTGGCTGCAGCGAGGTCGGCAGGTCTGGTGTTCTACCAGCCTGGATCACTGCAGGGCAGACAAGGCAGCAACGGAACGGGACGGCGCTGAGGCCGAGGGATCAGCCGTCCGCGCCGGCTTCCGGCGCGTGCGCCGCCACCTTGGACACCAGTCGGCGCTGCATGACGTCGAAGTACGCGTCGGCCTCCTCGTAGGAGGCAAACACCTCCTCGACCGGTACCGCCTCGACCACGTCGAGGACTTTCCGCACCTGGGGTTGCGGGTTGACCAGCAGCACGGCGCGATGGCGGGCGGCGAGGGCGCGGCGCACCCGCTCGAGCGAACGGATGCCGGCGCTGTTGATGTAGTTGAGGCCTTCCAGGTCCAGCACCACCGACGACACCCGGTCGTCGGCCAGCAGCGGATCCAGCGCCTGGTCCAGCTCCGGATAGCTGCCCGCGTCCAGGCGGCCGCTGACGGCAATGCGCTGGACGCCGTTGTGCGGCGGGGTGGGGTCGATCCTGAGCTGGCTCATTGCGTCGGTCTCCAGTCCCGTAGGGATACGGCGGCCTGCGGAGGCGCCCCGGGGGTCGGGCTGCCAGTACTGGATCGTATGGGGGCAGATGCAAAGGCCACGTGGTGATCGGAGGCCATGCCTGAACGGTTCTTCAGGCACCCGGCGGCGGTGGGACCATGCCGCAGTCCCTCCAGCGACCAGGTCGCCGGCATTGCAGGCCAACCTGCCCGGGTGGGCTCCCACAGCGGCATGGTCGCGGTCGACGCTTTCGTCCCGGCTCCTACCCGCCGGGCGCGGGAGCAACCCGGCAAGCATGTGTCCGGCGGCACCCGCATCGGCGCTGGATCAGGCGTGCCTCCGCATCGCCCGCGCGGCACGGCCAACGCCCATCGATCTGACCTGGATCAGGGCCATCAGTCGCGACCCCATATAGATATGTAGTGCCCCGACCCCACACACGGTCGTTTGCTGGCGTTTTTTGCGACGCAACAAAACCTGCTCCGGCTGCGATCCGGTGGGCGTGCAGTGCGTCGCCCGGCAACAGCCCTGTCAGCCGCGGCCGCCACTGGTTGCAGCGGAGACTATCCGCCAGACGTGCCGCCAGGCGGGCCTTGGTGCGGTCCGGCGGCCTGTCTCCCCCTCGCAATTCACACCGGTGAAAAAGCCTGTCCCACCGCACATACGCACCCGTAGCGAAGCGGCCGGTGCCACCCGTGCGGTAAACTCCGGGGTCCACAAGAACGTCACGCCGCGGCCCCCCACGCGCGGCAATGGGAGTGATATGAACTGGCTGAACGATGTGCTGCACAACGATCCGGATCCGGTAGAGACCCGCGAGTGGATCGAATCGCTCAAGGCGGTGATCGACCGTGACGGCCCGGAGCGTGCGCATGCACTGCTGGAGGACATGGTCGAGCTGACCCGCCGCTCCGGCGCGTTCCTTCCGTTCTCGCCCACCACCGAGTACGTCAACACCATCCCGCCGCACCAGGAGGCCAAGAGCCCGGGCAACGCGGAGCTGGAGTGGCGCATCCGCTCGATCATCCGCTGGAACGCCATGGCGATGGTCGTGCGCGCCAACCGTAAGCCGGGCGACCTGGGCGGCCACATCGCCTCCTTCGCCTCGGCGGCGACCCTGTACGACGTGGGCTTCAACCACTTCTGGCGTGCCCCGTCCGACCACCACCCGGGCGACCTGCTCTACATCCAGGGCCACAGCGCCCCGGGCATCTACGCCCGCTCGTTCCTGGAAGGCCGCATCAGCGAGAGCCAGCTGGACAACTTCCGCATGGAAGTCGACGGCCGCGGCATCTCCTCCTACCCGCACCCCTGGCTGATGCCGGACTACTGGCAGACCCCGACCGTGTCCATGGGCCTGGGCCCGCTGGCGGCGATCTACCAGGCCCAGTTCATGAAGTACCTGGAGCACCGCGGCCTGATCGAGCCGTCCGACCGCAAGGTCTGGTGCTTCCTGGGCGACGGCGAGACCGACGAGCCGGAGAGCCTGGGCGCCATCGCCCTGGCTGGCCGCGAGGGCCTGGACAACCTGATCTTCGTGGTCAACTGCAACCTGCAGCGCCTGGACGGCCCGGTGCGCGGCAACGGCAAGATCATCCAGGAGCTGGAAGGCGTGTTCCGCGGTGGCGGCTGGAACGTCATCAAGGTCCTGTGGGGCAGCTACTGGGATCCGCTGCTGGCCAAGGACACCGACGGCGTCCTGCGCAAGCTGATGATGGAAACCGTCGACGGCGAGTACCAGAACTGCAAGGCCTTCGGCGGCGCCTATACCCGCGAGCACTTCTTCGGCAAGTACCCGGAGACCCGCGCCATGGTCGCCAACATGTCCGACGAGGACATCTGGCGCCTGAACCGCGGCGGCCATGACCCGCACAAGGTCTACGCCGCCTACCACGCCGCGGTGAACACCAAGGGCATGCCGACCGTGATCCTGGCCAAGACGGTCAAGGGCTACGGCATGGGCAGCGCCGGCGAGTCGCTGAACCCGACCCACCAGACCAAGAAGCTGGACGACGACGCCGTGCGCGCGTTCCGCGACCGCTTCAACATCCCGATCAGCGACAAGCAGCTGGCCGAGGCGGAGCAGGTTCCGTTCTACCACCCCGGCGAGGACTCGCCGGAAGTGCAGTACCTCAAGGAGCGCCGCGCCGCGCTGGGCGGCTACCTGCCGCAGCGCCGCCGCAAGGCCAGCAAGTCCTTCGCCGTGCCCGGCCTGGACAAGTTCGAGCGCCTGCTCAAGTCCAGCGGCGACCGCGCCTACTCCACCACCATGGCCTTCGTGCAGACGCTCAACATCGCCCTGCGCGACAAGGAGATCGGTCCGCGCCTGGTGCCGATCGTGGCCGACGAGGCCCGCACCTTCGGCATGGAAGGCCTGTTCCGCCAGATCGGCATCTACGCCCCGTTTGGCCAGAAGTACAAGCCGGTCGACGCCGACCAGCTGATGTACTACCGCGAGGACCAGTCCGGCCAGGTGCTGCAGCAGGGCATCAGCGAGCCGGGCGCGATCGCGTCGTGGATGGCCGCCGGCACCAGCTACTCGGTGTCCGACGTGCCGATGCTGCCGTTCTACATCTACTACTCGATGTTCGGCTTCCAGCGCGTGGGCGACATCGCCTGGCAGGCGGCCGACATGCGTACCCGCGGCTTCCTGCTCGGCGGCACATCCGGCCGCACCACCCTCAACGGCGAGGGCCTGCAGCACGAGGACGGCCACAGCCACCTGCTGGCCGGCGCCATCCCGAACTGCCGCAGCTACGATCCGACCTTCGGCTACGAGGTCACGGTCATCATGCAGCACGGCATGAAAGCCATGCTCGAGGACCAGATCGACGAGTACTACTACATCACCCTGATGAACGAGAACTACACCCATCCGGAAATGCCGGAGGGTGCGGCCGAGGGCATCATCAAGGGCATGTACCTGCTGAAGGACGCCGGCAAGCCCAAGAAGGGCGAGCTGCGCGTGCAGCTGATGGGCTCGGGCACGATCCTGCGCGAGGCCATCGCCGCCGCCGAGCTGCTGGACAAGGACTTCGGCGTCACCGCCGACATCTGGTCCTGCCCCAGCTTCAACGAGCTGCGCAAGGAGGGCTTCGCCACCGAGCGCTGGAACCGCCTGCATCCGGAGGAGACCCCGCGCAAGCCGTACGTCACCCAGCTGCTGGAGGGCCGCCAGGGCCCGGCCATCGCCGCCACCGACTACGTGCGCGTGTTCGCCGACCAGATCCGCGGCTTCGTGCCGATGAGCTACACCGTGCTGGGCACCGACGGCTTCGGCCGCTCCGACACCCGCGCCAACCTGCGCCGCTTCTTCGAGGTGGACCGCTACTACATCGCCCACGCGGCGATCGCGGCCCTGGCGAAGGAGGGCAAGATGACCGGCAAGGACGTGGCCCGGGCGATCAAGCTGTACAAGATCGACCCGGAGAAGGCGAACCCGGTTGGGGTTTGATCCGTAGCGTTAGTTAGAACGAAAAAGGCGGCCTCATGGCCGCCTTTTTCTTTTTAGTCGAATCTGTTCGGAGATAAGATCCGGCGAGGCGCTACTTGGGATGTGTGTGACACCACGTCTACTCTGAAATGCTTAGGGCGACGTCCCCCCGGTTTTGAGTAGCACGGCGATTTGGAGTCCAATCCCCAACGAGACGGAGATTGGACGTGAAGAAGCGCTTTTCCGAAGAGCAGATCATCGGCTTCCTGCGTGAGGCCGAAGCCGGCATGGCGGTGAAGGACCTGTGCCGCCGGCACGGCTTCAGCGAAGCCTCGTACTACCTGTGGCGCAGCAAGTTCGGCGGCATGAGCGTGCCGGAGGCCAAGCGGCTCAAGGAGCTGGAGGCGGAGAACATCCGGCTGAAGAAGCTGCTGGCCGAGCAGATGTTCGAGAACGACGTGATCAAGGACGCCCTGCGAAAAAGTGGTGACCGCACCGGCCAGGCGCGAGCTGGTGCGGCATCTGGTGGGCAGTATGGGTCACGGATGAGGCTGGGCAGCCGGTCACCATCACCACCGACCCGAACAATCTCTCGGCGGCGTTCTTCCTGCGGCAGACCC